>WNGA01031058.1_pt1 | contig 10872 bp, 10 predicted proteins | sample 5400061 | NCBI WGS metagenome assembly WNGA01 (sample SAMN13153366, study PRJNA577476) | soil metagenome | isolation source: 100 cm soil or saprolite under grassland replicate 2 | place: USA:California | collected 2016-06-15
CCGGATTGCGGCTGAAGGGATTGGCCACGACCAGGAGGCCGCACAGCAACGTCAGCGCCGAGAAGAGGTAAAAGAAAATGTCCTGCATGACGTGCTAGAAGCTCAAAGGCCAAAGCTTAAAGTTCAAAAGAAATCCCAAACTCAATGTTCCAGAATCAACCCCAACCAACGGTGAGGATGGACGCGCTGGAGCTTGCGCCTTGGAGCTTCTCTTGAGCTTTGAGCTTTGAGCTTTAAGCTTCATTCGTGCTCCTTCACCGGAAACGTTTCCTGCTCCTGCGCCTCTTCCGCTTTCTGCTTCCACTTCTGGATTCCCGCGTGCACTCCGCCGAGCGTGAGCAATTTTTCCTTGTTGTAAATCATCTCTTCGCGGTTGGTGCCGGTGAGCGAGTAATCTTTCATCAGGAAGATCGCTTCCTCGGGACAGACTTCCTGGCAGAACCCGCAGAAAATGCAGCGGAGCATGTTAATCTCAAATTCCCTTGGCATTTTCTCCGAGTTCGGACGGTCGGCGGGCAGGCCATCCGGGCCGGGCGGGATGATTTTGATCGCCTTTGGCGGGCAGACAAACTCGCAAAGCTGGCAGGAGACGCATTTGGTGTTGCCGTCCTGGTCTTTGACGAGATAGGGCGCACCGCGATAACCCTCGGGCACGACCCATCTGTCTTCCGGATATTGCAGCGTCAGCTTCTTGCGGAAGAAATGAGGCAGCGTGACTTTGAGCCCGCCGATAATGGCCGGCAGGTAGAGCCGTTCCCACCAACTCAACGGTTTTCGTTTAACAATCATTTACTCGCATTCTGTGTTACGCATTACGCATCACAAATTACGCATCACGTTTGTGCCGGCATAGTCCGTAATGCGTAATTCGTGACGGGTAATTCGTAATTCGCTCAACTCTTCGCCCACAACCAGAACGCGGTCACCAGAATATTGACCAGCGCCAGCGGAATGAACCGCCGCCACCCCAAATCCATCAACTGATCATATCGGAACCGCGGCAACATCCAACGCGCCCAGATGAACACCAGCATTAAGAACGATACTTTTCCGAGGAAAATGCCGAGGTGAAGCAGGCCCGTCAAAACGCCGGTGGCCGGCTGGTCCAATCCGAGGAACGGCAACGTCCAGCCGCCAAAAAACAGCGTCACCATCATCGCCGAGCCGGCGATCATGTTCGCGTATTCACCCATGAAGAACAACGCGAATTTCATGGAGCTGTATTCGGTGTTGTAGCCGGCGACCAGTTCGCTCTCGCACTCCGGCAGATCAAAGGGCAGCCGGTTGGTTTCCGCGAAGGCGGACACCAGAAAAATGAGGAAGGAAAGCGGCGTGTAACAGATCAGCCAGCGGTTTTGCGCCTGGTATTCGATGACCTTGCTCAGGTTCAGATTTCCCACAATCAAAAACAGCGGGATGACGCTCATGCCCATGGCGATCTCATACGAAATCATCTGGGCGCTCGAGCGGATGCCGCCCAGGAACGGATACTTGGAGTTCGCCGCGTAACCCGCCAGCACGATGCCGTACACACCCAGTGAAACGATGCCGAACGTGTAGAGGATGCCGACGTTCAGGTCGGCGATGACCATCCTGTTGTCTGGATTGCCCAGGGTGGACCCGAAGGGAATCACTGCCACGGTAAGAAACGACGGGGCGAGCGTTATGGCCGGGGCGAGCCAGAAGTAAGCCTTGCGCACGCAGGAGGGCGTGAAGTCCTCTTTCAAAATCGCTTTGAGGCCGTCGGCGATCGGTTGCCAGAATCCGAGCCGGGTCAGGAACGGACCAATAACCGGCACGCTGCCGATCAACGGCGGCGTGACGCGATTAGGCCCGACGCGATCCTGGATGAAGGCCGAAATCTTGCGTTCGGCCAGGACCGAGTAGGCAAACATCGTCAGCACTACCCCGATCACGCAGACGATCTTGACCAAAGTGAAGGCGATGAAATGCCAGTCCATCATATCGGAACGGTTACCCCAGTGTCACCGAGTCCTGCCCAGGTCAGCCCGTTGAACGCCGGCACTTCTTTTGCCATCTGGCCGGTGACGCTGAACACCAATTCGTGCAGGAATTGCCATTCGGGCCGGGCGTCGCCGAGCGGCTCCACCGCCTTCATGAACCTCTGAACGCGTCCCTTGACGTTGGTGAAGGTGCCCCGCTTTTCCGCGTGTGCGCAGCCGGGCAACAGGTAATGCGCCAGGCCGGCTGTTGTGTTGGGCAAAATGTCACTGACGATGAGCCCCTCCAGTCGTCCCAGCAAATCCGCGTCGATCCCGTGTTCCGTCACGTCTTCGCCAAAGACAATCAGCGTTTTGATCCCGCCGTTCCGGATGCCCTCCGCAATCCGGGGCAGATTCGATCCCATCGGATTGGCGGCGATGCCGGTCAGGCGCGCGCCATTGCTGTTCGGGTTCTTGTCTGCGTTGACGAGCAGCTTGTCGGCTTCGCCGACGCGCGGGATGGAGTCGCTGAGGGCGCCCAGTTTCGTTTTCAATTTGCCGAGCAGCCAGAGTTCTTCGTTGGTCTGACGCGCGGAGGCGATGATCGCGACCGAACCCGCGGACGCTCTTTTCAGCCGGTCGGCAATCTCATTCAACACCGTCGTCCACGTGGAGTGAATGATTCCGCGTTCGGCATTCCGCGTTGCGCATTTCAAAAGCCGGTCCGGGCGGCCGACCCATCGGTAATTCAACCGGCCCGCGTCGCACATCCAGCACGAGTTCACCGCATCGTTCTGGCGCGGTTCGAAGCGGTAAATCCTGTCCTCGCGCGATCCGATGACGATGCTGCAACCGGTGCCGCAGCTCGCGCAGATGCTCCTGGTCTCCTTGAGAAACCAGACGCGCATCTGAAAGCGAAAATCCTTCGACGTCAGTGCGCCGACCGGGCAGATATCGACGGTGTTGAGCGTGTAATTGTTGTCGAACGGTTTGCCGGGATAATGGGTGAGCGTGCTGTGGCTGCCGCGATTGATGAAGCCGAGCGCGTCGTCGCCGACGATATCCTTCGTGAATCGGACGCAACGCGAGCAGAGAATGCAGCGCTCATCATCGAGGACAATGCGAGGACCGAGATCGACCGTTTTCGGTTTGTGCACTTTGGTCTCGACGAAGCGGCTGGCCGACCGGCCGTAGTCCACCGAGTATTCCTGGAGTTTGCATTCGCCGGCCTGGTCGCAGATGGGGCAGTCGAGGGGATGATTGATGAGCAGCGATTCGAGCACCGCTTCGCGCATCTGTTTTGTGGCGGCCGACCCCGGATAAAGCTCCATGCCGGGCGAGATGGGCGTGGCGCAGGCAATCGCGCCGCGCGGTGTCGTTGGCTCGTAGGGCAAAACCTGTCTGGTGATCTTCGGCGTGCCCTCTTCGTTCAACACCGGCTTGCGGTCCGGTCCGATCAAGGGCAGTCCGAATTCGACGAGGCACATGCGGCAATTGCCGGCGACGGGGAGTTTGGGATGATAGCAATAGTGCGGCACCTCGAGGCCGGCGAGGGCGCAGGCCTGAAGCATGGTCGTGGGCTGCAGCCTGCCCTGCCAGTCCGGCATCAGCTTGGGCACCTCGATCTCCCGCCCATCCACCTTGATCTTGATCCTCTCGACCGGTGGCGGGGCGGGTTCGGTTGTTGCTGTGGGTGGCATGAAATTCGAGGTGATGCGGGTTTACGCTCAAATAAGTGACCCGCTTCACTTAACTTTTCGATAAGCCTCGCGGAGCACTTCAGCCGACTCACGTTCAGTGAGTTGGCCTTGATCCGAGGCATTGCACCGTTCGACGGCTTCCTGCTTCCAGGCGGCCTCGATCTCAGGGGAGCCAGCCTCTTTTTCCAGACTGGCGAGAAGTTTCTGTGCAAGTTCCGCTCGCGCTCGCGTCGGCAGCGACAGCGCGTCGATGAATACCTGTTCGGTTGTTGCGTTCATATATATATGTATGTCTTCACTTTGATTTCGCGCCCATCCACGTTGGTCTTCATCTTCTCGACCGGCGGCGGCACGGCTTTGGTTTCGGTTTTCGTCGTAATGCTCACTTGAATTTTATTTGTTCAACTGCAGTGAGAACTTTCGCAAACCACTCTAAATCGCCAGGCGAATGGTCTGCCTTGCAAAAGACGTTCAGGCTGGGGTCGTCATCTCGAAACTGTCTCTCTTCGCTTCTGGATTTACATTATTTAGCAGCTTGGGTCTGAATTTGATACCGAATTTAGCGAGGACTCCGATAAGAACCGCCAATGGTTGCGTGGCTTTATTCGCTAGTTTCTTGTCTTTCATAATCCTGGCAACAAATATCGTGACTCCGAATCGTGTAAGGCAATTGTAAACGTCTGCTTCGAGCGTCGATTCCTTTGATGCCACAAACACTCTCAAGGAAGTGCGCCTTGAACTTATCATCGTGCTCAAGAGCAAAACCAATCATGCCAACAGCGAATCGCTCTTGTTGCTTCATGCGCTTCTCGCGAACCTCATCGTCTATGCCGAACCTTCGTCCTTGGCTCGAATACCTGCTGCGTTCGAAAAGAGTTGTGAAAGTCGCACTCACGCTCGGTCTGTGCCCGCAATCCTTGCGCATCCAATCCCGATTCTGGGATGCCCGCTGGCTTCCAAATGGAGATGGTAGCTCATAGGGCGAGGTCTTTCATTTAGCGGCTCCTAGTCGCTTTAAAAAAGCAGCGTGTTCGGCGCTTTTAATACCCCGCTCCAACGTCCGCGAAACCTTTCCTTCGTCACCCGCGAGCAGGCCACGGACATCCAGCCATAGGCCCCGAAAGATGCGGCTGCGAATGACGCCGTCCGCGCGCGGTTTCAGTTCGACATAGTCCCCGTGATCGAGAGCGAACCAACGAATTTGTGAATCCAGGACCTGCCAGACAAAATACTCCGGCACGAGGCAGCGTTGATAAACGGCCTTCTTCTCGTGCAGATCGTAAGCGGCGCTGCTGACGGCGATCTCCGCCACGAATTCAGGGCAACCGTCCAATAAGCCGTCCGGTGCCACTTTCGAGCCGGCCCGTTGGCCCGATTCGATTCGCAACAAGGCGTCAGGTTGATACTCGTTCTTGCCGTCCAGGCGGACTGAAGTGTTGGATCCTCAAATTCGGGAACAGCTAAATGGTCGCCATTGAGCAGACGCGGCGCACCAACAAAGGTCGCGGATTTGACCCCTTTCGCCTGCCTGTTTCGCTGAATCGTGGACGTGCTCATCTCAAAACAAACTAGCCGGGGCAGGGACTGGCAGCGATCTTAATTTCCGTCGTCAGCCGGGTGCCTTTGACTCGCCAAAGGCGCAGATGGTCCGGCCCTGGATGTTTTTGGCGATGTTAATCAGGTAATCGGCGTCCTGCCGGCGGCCGTGGCCGTGGGTGAGACGATGCAGCGCCTTGCTCATCCAGAGGGACCCCTCGCGGCAGGGGGTGCACTGCCCGCAACTTTCGTGCGCATAAAACTCGGCAATGTTCGCCAGGGCCTCGACGATGTCCGTCGAATCGTCCATCACGATGATCGCCCCCGAACCGCTCATGCTCCCCGCCTGCGCCAGCGAATCGAAGTCGTAGGGCAACTCCAACAGGTCAACCTCGGCGGCCGTCATCTGGCCGTCAGGGCCTTTGCGCTTGAGTTTGAATTTCTCGCCCGCCTTGAAGACCTTGGCCGAGGAACCGCCCGGGATGACGGCCTTGAGCCGGCGTCCGTCCTTCAATCCGCCGCCCAAGGCGGGATCGTTGATCAATTCGCCCAGCGTGACCTTGCCGACTTCGACCTCGTAATAGCCGGGCTTTTTAATATGGCCGCTGATGCTGACGATGCGGGTGCCGGTGTTGTTGGGCGTGCCGAGCCGGGCGTATTCCGCGCCGCCCATGGCCACGATGTGTTTTACCGCGCAGAGCGTTTCCACGTTGTTGACGATGGTCGGGCACAGGTAGAGGCCGAGCACGGCCGGGAAGTAAGGCGGTTTGATGCGCGGATAGGCGCGTTTGCCTTCGAGTGATTCGATCAGGCCGGTTTCCTCGCCGCAGATGTAGGCGCCCCCGCCCCGGTGCAGCCAGATGTCGAGATCGTAGCCGGAACCGAGAATGTTTTTGCCGAGAAAGTTTTTCGCCCGCGCCTCGGCGAGCGCCCGATTCAAAATCTTCGCGCCTTCAACGAATTCGCCGCGGATGTAGAGGTAAGCCAGCTTCACGTCATTCGCCCAGCAGGAGAGGATCGTCCCTTCCAGGAGTTGATGCGGATCCTTATGAATGATCTGGCGGTCCTTGAATGTGCCCGGCTCGGATTCGTCCGCGTTGCAAATCAGGTAAATCGGTTTGCCGCTCCTGCGGTCCACAAACGACCACTTAAGGCCGCACGAAAATCCCGCGCCGCCACGACCGCGCAAACCGGACTTCATCACCTCATCGCGAACCTGTTCCTGGGGCGACAGCTTCTTGCCGTCGGGCAGCTCCCTTGGCGGCAGCGCGAGCGCCTTTTTGAGCACCTCGTAGCCGCCGTGGCGCAGATAGCAGTCGATGTCGGGCGTGTAACCCGGCTGATCGGCGTATTTGAGGATGAGGCGATGTTCCGAGGGCATTTACGATTTACGATTTACGATTTGCGATTCACGAATCCGTCCGGTTGGCTGCCGCGGGTAGCCTGTTCGCAATTCATCGGCTTGACTCCGGGCATAGACCCTTTAGCCTTTCCAAGGCACCGGTTTGCCCGATGGTGTAACGGTAGCACAGCAGACTCTGGATCTGTTTGTCATGGTTCAAATCCATGTCGGGCAGCCAAAATCATTTCATTCCTTTCAGTTTCTTGCGGCCCTTCAGAAACCGCTCGATGTGGAGAATATGAACGCGGTCTTTGTCTCGGAGGATTGTCTTCTTGCTTTTGAGGACGCGCTCCAATGGCAGGACTTTCACTGACATCTGTGTCAATCGTCGTCACGATCACGCCTTGGAGAATGGCTGCGGACATTCCTACAATTTGAAACCTAATTTTTTCCTCTCCCAGTGACTGTATAAGCCGAACGATCGGAGAAACTGGTCGTGCAACTGCCATCGCTCGTCTGGCGTCGCGGCGAGACCTTGTGCGAGCAGGACTCTTTCTTCCAGGCTCAGCCCGCGGATTCGTTTGATTCGTTCGTAGACTTTTGGCCAGTCTTTGAGGCTTGTTTTCATGTCTGCGTTTCGTTGCCACGTGAGAACGTTACCCGCACTCTGCCAGGATCTCGTCCGCCTTCTGCGCGCTGACGCCTTCGTAAAAGTCATCATTGCACATCATCACCGGCGCGGCGCCGCAGCCGGCCAGGCATTCGACGAACTCGACCGTGAACTTTCCGTCCTTCGTTGTTTGCGGGCCGTGCTGCTTGGGTTCCAGATCCAGTTTCTCGCAAAAATGTTTGTGCAACGCGTGCGAACCGCCCAGCGCGCAGCTCAAAGTGCGGCAAACTTTGATTTGATATTTGCCGACCGGCTCCGGCCGGAACATCGGATAAAACGTGACCAGCTCGTAAATGTTGATGAGCTGGAGTTCGAGTTTCTTCGCGACCCACTCGATGGCCTCGCGCGAAATCCAGCCAAAATGCTCCTGCACCGCGTGCAGCACCATCAGCGACGCGCTCCGCTTGTGCGGATAATGGGCTATTAACTCATCAATCTCGGCTTCGAGCCTCGCTGGAAGGGTGAAGCTCATGCCAGTAATCCGGTTCCGAAGCCGGCAAAGGACGAAGGACGAAGGACGAAGGACGAAGGAATGACGAAGCTCGAATAACGAAGAGTTCCAAGGCGCTGCGTCATTTCAGGTTTGGTCATTCGGATTTCTTTCGTCATTCGACATTCGGATTTCGTCATTTCCTAACGGTCACATTCGCCCATCACGAAATCGAGCGAACCGAGAATGCTCACCACATCGCTCATCATGTTGTTCGGCAGGAGCCACGGCAACAGGCTCAGGTTCACAAACGATGGCGCGCGGATTTTCAGGCGATGCGGTGTGCCGCCGCCTTTGCTGTGGATGTAAAAGCCCAGTTCGCCCTTCGGATTTTCCGCGCCGAAATAAATCTCTCCCGGCGGCGCGTTGACGCCCTGGGTGACCAAAATGAACTGGTGAATCAGTTCCTCCATGCGCGTCAGGACCTTTTCCTTCGGCGGCAGAACGGTTTTGCCGTCGGGAATGTTGATGGGCTCTTTCGATTTATTGTCCGGTCCGCCGGGCAATTGGTCGAGGCACTGGTGCAGAATGCGCACGCTCTGGCGCATTTCCTCCATGCGGACCAGGTAACGGTCGTAGCAGTCGCCGACCGAACCGATCGGGACGTCGAACTGCAACCGGTCGTAAACCAGGTAGGGATGCGCCTTGCGCAGATCGTGTTCGACACCGCTGCCGCGCAGGTTCGGACCGGTGAGGCCATAATCAATCGCCACTTCCTTCGGAATCACGCCGATGTCCCTCGTCCGATCCACGAAGATGCGGTTGCGGGTCAGCAGCTTTTCCGACTCGTCGAAATTCATAACGACTTCATTGAGGAACGTTCGGCATTGGTCCGCCCAGCCCGGAGGAAGATCGCGAAAAAGCCCGCCGATGCGCGTGTAGCTGGTGGTGAACCGCGCCCCGGTCAGCGCTTCGATCAGGTTATAAATCTTTTCGCGCTCGGTGAAGGTGAACAGAAAGACGGTCAGCGCGCCGACATCCATGGCGAAGGCGCCCAGGCCGAGGAGGTGCGCCGAGACGCGCGCCAGTTCGCAGCAAATGACGCGGATGTACTGGCAGCGTGGCGGCAACTGCCTGTCGATGCCCAGGAGCTTTTCCACCGCGAGCGCGTAAGCGACGTTGTTGGCGAGCGGCGCCAGATAGTCCAGCCGGTCGGTGTAGGGGATGAACTGGGTGTAGGTCATGTTCTCGGCGATCTTTTCGTCGCCGCGATGCAGATAACCGACGTCCGGGACCGCCTGGGTGATGATTTCGCCGTCGAGTTCGAGCACGATGCGCAGCACGCCGTGCGTCGAGGGGTGCGACGGGCCCATGTTGAGGACCATCTTTTCCCCCTGGACATCCTGCAGTTCTTCGGTCGGCGGAGGGGTCGTCCCCGCAAGCTGCGTTGCGTCCGCAGCGCGCGCGGCCGGTTCGCGGAAATGGATTTCCTGGACGGTGGCCATCGCGTTCAAGTCTTGGGACGGTTCGGAACCCTCGGACCGAATCGCGGACTGTTTCCCTTTTCCGTGAACCGGAGCGCCGAACTCCTGTTCGGCGCGCTGATGGACCGCGCGCGCGCCGCGCCGAACAGGAGTTCGGCGCTCCAATCGTCCGGTTCACCGTCACAGAAAAGACAGTAGGGCTTTGAGCCGCTCATCTTTTATCGCCTCCGGGCCGACCCGATGTCGCGGGTCTCTCCTCTATTGGCCCCGGCCCGTAAGCGCGGCCGTGGGTTTCTTTGATGTCGTAGCGTCGTTCGAGGCGCGCGTTTGTTTCGAGCGCATCGGTTTCCGGAATCCGCACCCGGGGCTCGCGGGCGACGGTGTCCTTGCCGCCGGCGATGGTCACGAACGGGCCGCCTTCCAGCGGCGCGGGCCTGGTGAAGGCCACGTCCGGCATTTCGCTCGGCTTGCCCGAGAGCGGGAAATCCTTGCGCAGCGGGAAATAAGGATAACCTTCCCACATCAGAATGCGCCGCAAATCCGGATGTCCGCGAAAACGAATGCCCATCATGTCGTAGATTTCCCGCTCATGCCAGTCGGCGGTCTTCCAAACGCCGGTGACCGTCGGCAGTTCGGATTTTTCCTCGCTCACGTCGGTTTTGAGGCGCAGGTGGCAGCGGTGACCGTAACCGTAAAGCTCATAAACCACGGTCCAGCGCGGGTCGTCACCGTAGTTGTCCACGCTGCTGATGTCCACGAGGTAATCGAAGCCCGGTTCCTTTTTCGCGAAGGCGCAGAGGTCGGCGATTCTCTCCGAATCGAGCACCTTCAGGGTGATTTCACCGCGGAACTCGGATGGGTCGGACAGCAAATCGTCAAACTGCGCCTTTAATTTTCGAGCGAGTTCCAGAGCAGTCATGAGGTATTACACGAATGAGGCATTACACGATCGGATCGATCCACCGAACGTCCCGCCTCAGCGGTATCCCTACAATCAAAGTCCACGAATCGACACGAACAGCGGAGGATTCTTCCCGGGTTACGGTGGATTGCGGCGCTCACTGTCAAGCGAACGGATTCCGACGCTTCGACGATCAATTCCGGCCTTGTCTTTATTAGTGTTCATTAGTGTGGATTAGTGGCTGACCTGGAGCGTTTCGGTCAACGGGCAACCTTGTCGGGCGTGCCAGCCACAGGTTCTTTGGCTACTTTTGCCTGCAATTTGAGCAGCGCATCGAGCAAAGCCTCCGGACGCGGCGGACAGCCGGCAACGTAAACGTCCACGGGAACGATTTGGTCCACGCCCTGGAGCACGGCGTAGCTGCGATACATGCCGCCGGTGGAGGCGCAGGCGCCCATGGCGATGACCCATTTCGGTTCGGGCATCTGCTCGTAGATGCGCTTCACCGCCATCGCCATTTTGTAGGTGACCGTGCCGGCGACAATCATCACGTCGGATTGACGGGGGGAAAAGCGCATGACCTCGGAGCCAAACCGCGAGATATCAAACCGGCTGGCCCCGGCCGCCATCAGTTCGATGGCGCAACAGGCGAGGCCCATGGGCATCGGCCAAAGTGAGTTCTTGCGGAACCAGTTCAGCGCGGCGTCGAGCCGGGTGTGGACGACATCCCCTTCGATCTTCGAATTGTAGCCAATTTCGGCGCTGGTTTGCATGGAGGCCCGCGATTTGTCCCGCATTTTTCTGCAAACTAAACAGCGTGGAAATGCGAGGCAAGTGAATTTGTGATTTTTTTCACAAGCGGCCGG
>WNGA01012670.1_pt1 | contig 10871 bp, 10 predicted proteins | sample 5400061 | NCBI WGS metagenome assembly WNGA01 (sample SAMN13153366, study PRJNA577476) | soil metagenome | isolation source: 100 cm soil or saprolite under grassland replicate 2 | place: USA:California | collected 2016-06-15
GGGGCCGGCTGCGCCTGATCGCCACGCTGCACGATCCCGCCGTGATCCGGAAGCTCCTCGCGCACCTGGGGATGGTCCGCTCAGGGCCGAGCCCCGGCCCCGCCCCACCCGCGCCCGGCGCCGCCGCGCCCTGATCGATGCGGGGCGCGGTGGACGCCGTCGTGCCTGCGCGGTGAGGCGTCCTCAGCGCTGATCCGGCCGGTCCACTTGCCGGTTGACGGCGGGGGTGTGCCGGCATAGCATGCCGCTCAGCCTGGCGGGCGTGGTGGGCGCGCGAGGTGGCTGATAATGTGCGCTGTGGCATCGGGCTCCTGGGCCGGCCAGCGTCCGAGTCTGGCAGCTTACGTCAGGGTGACCGGGGGGCAGGGACGGGGCGACCGCCACTGGAGGGCGCCTAAAGTTGCCTACGCTCTCACGAACCTGCTCTCAGCGAGGTCATAGAAATCAAAAATGAAGACTGACATGCCCAGCGCCGACATTCCGCAGATCGACCTGCTCGTCCGCGAAGCGCTTGCTGCGTTCACCGATGACTTCACCAGTTCCCAGTGGTGGGGCAAAGAGCACGACTGCGTGAATCGGTTTGTACATGGCTTCCTCTTCCCGCAAGGCTTTAAGTCTTCCGTGTTTTCTAACGCCACGCAAATTGGCATCGAGGTCGGTGTCGCCACACCGCCTGGCGTGGGCACTCGTGACGCCGCGCGAAAGGACGTCGTCATCTGGCCCGCGCCCTGGATGAGCTGCTGGAACAGCGAGTGGCAACCCGTGAACCATCCCGTGGCAGTCATGGAATGGAAGCTGGTTCGGACTCGCGGATCTCTGAAATGTCACCCGTATGACCGAAAATGGCTCAGCGCATTCGCGCAATGGCGGCCGGGATTTGTCGGTTATTCGATTACACTAAATCGTCAACGTGGCGAGAAGGAACGGATCTGCGTGACGCGTTTCCATCAGGACCGCGTGGATGAGGGCTGGCTTCGGTTATAAGTTGCTCGTCGGCCGACCTACCCGTGGAGCAACCAACGAAGTTCGAGTTCATCATCAACCTCAAGACCGCCAAGGCGGTGCTCCGAGGAATCTGGGCCCGTCGATGGCGCCTTCAGGCGCGTCTCGCGCAGGTAGAGGCCGAGCCAGACCAGGACTCCGAACGCGATCTGGACGAAGAACGGATCGCGAAACTTCTCGCCATTCGCCGGGGCCGTGCGTATACTGTCGTCGTCTGGCTCGATCCAGGGCTCGCGTGAGCCCGTCCTTCTCAGACCGCGTTTCCCCGCCACTTCCGCTTCGTGGGGCGTGTTTTTGAACTCGCGGAAGACTGACGGGGCCGAGAAGCGCCCTCACAGGAACTCGTTCCATGTCGTTCACCTCTTTCACTCTGCACGCCGATCTGCTGCGCGGCCTCGACGCCCTCGGCTTCGCCGTGCCCACACCCATCCAGAAGGACGCCATCCCCCCGGCTACCGAGGGGCGGGACGTACTGGCCTGCGCCATGACGGGCAGCGGCAAGACCGCCGCGTTCCTGCTGCCGATCCTCCAGCGGCTGATGGACCGGCCGCGGGGTGTCACGCGCGCGCTCGTACTGGCGCCCACCCGGGAGCTGGCCGCCCAGATCGACGAACACCGCCGGGAGTTGGCGCGCTTCACGCGCATCGGCGGCGCCGCCGTCTTCGGAGGCGTCGCCATGGGCCCTCAGGAGCAGGCGTTTCGCCGCGGCGCCGATATCCTGGTGGCAACCCCCGGCCGACTGCTCGACCATTTCCAGCATTCATACGCGCGGCTGGCCGGCCTGGAGGTGCTCGTGCTCGACGAGGCCGACCGCATGCTCGACATGGGGTTCTTGCCCGATATCCGGCGGATCATGAAGGCGCTGCCCGCGGCGCGCCGGCAGACGCTGCTCTTCTCGGCCACGCTGCCGCCCGCGATCACGGCGCTGGCGCGCGAGCTGCTGCGCGACCCGGTGATGATCAACGTGGAGCGACCCGCGGCGCCGGCGGTGGGCGTCAGCCACACCGCCTACCCGGTGGCGTCGGAGCTGAAGCTGCCGTTGCTTCTCGAGCTGCTCCGGCAGCCGGGCGTCCGGAACATGCTCGTCTTCACCCGCACCAAGCACCGGGCCAACCGTCTCGCCGACGGCCTGGTGCGGCACGGCGTGGCGGCCGAGCGCATCCACGGCAACCGCAGCCAGGCCCAGCGCACCCAGGCCCTGGCCACCTTCAAGACGGGCAAGTGCCGCGTGCTGGTGGCGACCGACATCGCCGCGCGCGGCATCGACGTCACCGGCCTCAGCCACGTGGTGAACTTCGACGTGCCCGCCGTGCCGGACGACTACATCCACCGTGTCGGACGCACGGCGCGCATGGAGGCGGTGGGCGATGCGATCACGTTGGTGTCCCCCGCGGAGGAAGGCGACTTCCGATTGATCGAGCGTGTCGCTGGCGCGCGGATCCCGCGCGTCACCCTGCCGGGATTCGACTATACGGCGCGGCCGACCGAGCGCCTCGAAGTGCCGATGGCGCAGCGTATCGCCGCCATCCGGGCGCGCCGGAGCGAAGAGCGCGCGCGAGGCCGCGCCAACGCCGCCCGCCGCGGCGCCGTGCAGGGCCGGGCCTTCCATCGCGGTTAGGTTCACCTTTGCCCACGCCCGGGCGCACTCCGGAACCCAGTCCGCCGTGGCACGCCCTGCTCGCGCCGCTCCCACCGGACGTGATCCCGCGCCGGCAACCCGTCGCGTCGCCTGAGATCCTGGCCAAGCCCGAGGGAGCCGCAATCACCGGCTGAGAGCAGTTGACGGTCGATCTGTCGGCCGGCGCCGCCAGGCTGCGCATCGTCATGGTGGTCCTGGACGCCACCGGCCAGCCTTCTATCGGGTGGAGGTGGCGGACCGTGGTGGATTGAATCGCCCGCGGGCCGTCGAGTACCACCACGAGAACGTCGGGGGCCGGCTGGAACCGGACGGCGCCTTCCGAGGCACGCGGTGGCGCACCGTAATTGGCGAAACAGAGGACGGGGAGGAGCAACAGTTGGAGTCCACGCCCTCAGAGCCGAGCGCGGCGGACGTGGCTGGCCTGAAGGCGCTCGTGGCCGAGCTCCTGCGTCGTCAGTCCCCGGATGCTACCTCTCGAGCTTCTCCAGAAAAGCCTTGAGGGCCGGGGCCCACTTCGCCCAGTCGACGCCGCTCGCCTGGTGACCGAACTCGGTGTCGATCTCGACGTACTGGGCCTGGACGCCGGCTCCCGCGAGCTTATCCATCATCGCCGGCGCGATCGACGGCGAAAACAGCTTGTCGGTCCGGGAGAGCACGTGTTCTCGGTGGTGTAGGTACGCGACACCACGAGCTCCGGCGCCTCTATCACAGCAGCCCCGCGTGGGGGCATCCCCACCTACCTACTTCTCGACGGTGCGAATGGCCGCTGGTCCGCCGTTCATCTTGATGCGCTGGCCGGTGTCTTTCAGATTCTGGCCGTCCCAGGAGAAGACCCAGTAGTCCTTCTCGATCATGTTCCCGACTAGGATGGTCTTGCCGTCCGGCGAGAAGGCGACACCTTGCGACCAGCGGCCGATGGGGCCCTCGGCCACGCGCGACATCGTCTTGCCAGTCACGCGAACGATCACGAGCTTGCCGGCGTTGTTGTAGAAGGGCGAGTCCGTGGCCCGGTTGCTGCCGTTGTGGACGACGACGGCCACGACGGAGCTATCCGGCGCGATCTTGAGGCCCTCCGCCGTCGGGCCGAGCACCCCGATCGTGTCCACGACCCGGGGAGGCTTCGCCGTCAGATCGATCAGGCTGACACTGTCATGGTCGCCGCTGGCGGCCCCGGCAAGGCTGCCGACGACGGCGAAGGCGCCGTTCGACGCGATGTCGAGCACGATGGGGCGCACGCCGGGCGTCATGTCGCGCTTCGTGTACTCGACCTTGGTCCCGTCGATGGCGAGGACCGAAACCTTGTTGTCGAGCTGGCGCGAGACGAGCGCGGTCTTGCCGTCGGGCGCGATGGCCACCATGCCGCCACCGGCCTTCTCGCCGCCGACCTCGAGGGTCCCGGCCGGGGTCACGGTCTTGCCCTGGATGGTGAAGATGGACACGGTCCCGTCGACGAAGTTGGAAACGAGGGCCAGCGTCCCCTGCCGGTTGACCGAAATCCCGGCCGCGCCCTTGCCGGCCTCCAGCGTAGCGATTACCTTGGGCGGATTCCCCTTGAGGTCGATGACGGACACGCGATTGTCCGGGACCTGCTTGGTGGGGTCGTTGGGGTCGATCTTGTTCGACGCCGTCACCAGCGCCAGGCTCTCGTCAGGCGTGAGGGCGACGCTGAGCGGCGGGCCAACCACGCTCACCGGCGCCTGGACCTCGGCGATCACGCGCGGCGGCGACGCTTTCAGGTCGATGATGGCCACGGTGTCCGGCGGCGGGTTGCGGACGACCGTGTTGGTGCCGTTGACGTTGACCACCTTGTTGTCGTTCGCCGACACCGCGAACTGGGCGTCGGCGTTGGCAGCCACGACGAGCAGGGCCAGGACCAGCATCAGGACGAGCGACAAGCGGGACTTCATGGGAGCCACCTCCAGGGTCGGGGTCGGGCGGCTCTTAGAAGAGCAGGTTCGCCCGGCGAACGCAAGGGCGGCGTGCTATGGTCCGCCTGACGAAGCCCCCGGCCCATGCTCACTAGCGTTCCCGTCATCGAGTTCCTGACCAGCCCGGCGGGGGGCCGGCGGGCGGTCGTCCGCGAAGTGGGCCGGGCCTGCGAGGAGATCACTCCGACCCTCTGGGATGGTGACCCGCGGGTCGTCCAGCTGCTCTTCCCCGGCGCCCATTCCGACGTCGGCAGGGGCTATCCGCAGCACGATGGCCAGAGCGGTCTGTCGGACGGTGGGCTTCAGTGGATGATGGCTCGTCTAGCCGGTCTTCAAGTGACATTCGCGGCGGCGCCTGTGTTTCCGCCGAGACCGGATCCCTGCGGCGTGACGCATCGGCCGTGGATTTAACCACCCTGGAATGTGTTGCCCAAGACGCCCCGGGTCTTTCGCCCCGGCCTTGCCCTGCACGGGTCGGTCGTGGACCGACTCAAGTGTGCGCCGGCTGGGACTGGGTCGGCGTCGTACAATCCGCAGAACTTGTCGGAATACATTGCCGCGGGTCAGGCGAAGGCCGGTGTGACCGTCGTCTAGAACGCGACTGAGCATGCCACACGCGGACTGGGAGCGCCTGGCCGCCTGAGGCCTTGCGGGAAAACGTCGCGCGCCTGGTGTCCTTCTGATGGGGAATGCCCAGATAGCGCCCCCCTCGAGAAGTCCCGGCCTGAGCCAAATGCGGCCCTCGATTTTCGCCTTCGCCCTCCCGCGCTCGCTCATGCGGCTCTCCGCCGGGCATCCGCACGCGCCTGCGGTGGTGTGCGATGCCCGAGCCGCTCGATGAGCCACTCGGTGTTATAGCGTGCGATGAACTCCCCGATGATGCGCCGTGCCTCCTCCAGGCTGCGGAACTGGTGCAAGTAAATGCACTGCTCTTTGAGCGTGGGCATGAAGCGCTCGGCGACCCCGTTGCATTCGGGTTCGCCCACGTCCGATGGCGAGCTCGTGCACCCGAGCCACTTCACCTCGTTGATCTAGGTGTCGGCGATGTACTGTGGGCCCCAATCGCACCGGATCGACAGCCCGCGCGCCTTCGCGCGTGGTGATCGCCGACCGCGCACGCGGCGGCCGTACTACAATGGCCCCGTCGACGGGCGGGCCCTTTCGCGGTCCAGAGGAGGAGACTCCCATGAGCGACGTCTCACGCAGAGCGTGGTTGGCGGCGGCCGGTGCGGTCGGAGTCGGGGTCGCGATGGCGGGCGGGGCGGCCGCGCAGGGCGGCGGCTCGGCCGACGACCTCGTGCGCGCGGCGAAATCGGCGCGCCTCTTCGACCTCTCGTTCACCTGGAACGAGCAGTCGCCCGTGCTGGGACTCAACCCGCCGTACTCGTTCGCGCTGAACCGCACGCACAAGATGACCCACGAGATCTTCGGCCAGGCGCCGGGCAGCCGCGTGTCGTGGGCCTCGGAGATCATGTACTTCAGCGGACAGCACGGCGCGCCCACCATCGACGCCATCGGCCACATCGGCCGCGACCTCAAGCTGCATGGCGGCGTCGACGCGACGGCGGCCACCTCCACCCCCGGCGGCATCGGCGCCAACCTCGGCATCGACAGCTTCCCGGTCGATCTCATGGTCAACCGCATGGTCCTGCTCGACGTCGCGAGGCAGGTCGCCGGCGGCCGGCCCGACTCGCTCGCGCCGGGCTTCGAGATCACGGCCGCGCATCTCGAGCAGACGATGAGGGCGCAGAAGGTGGAGGTGCGTCCGGGCGACTCGCTCATGATCCGCACCGGCTGGGGCCGGTACTTCGGCACCGACAACGCGAAGTATCTCGGCGAGCAATCCCCGGGCCCCGGACAGGATGGCGCGCGCTGGATCATCGACCGGAAGGTCCGCCTGGCCGGCGACGACACCGCGACGTTCGAGAAGCGCCCGGCCGCCTACGGCAAGGAGCTCTTCAGCGTCCACATGATGCTGCTCGCCGACAGCGGCATCTACATCGTCGAGAACGCGAACCTGGACCCGCTCGGCGACGCCAAGGTCTACGTGGCCCTGCTGCTCATGACGCCGCTCAAGATCCAGGGCGCGAGCGGCTCGCCGCTGCGCGCGGTCGCGCTGGCGCCGTAGCGCGTATCATCCCAGGCATGAGCTACGACCTCGTCGTTCGGGGTGGCACCGTGATCACGGCGACGGATCGCTTCGACGCCGACTTCGGCATCAGTGGCGGGCGAGTCGCCGCGATCGCCGAGGCCTTGCCCCCGGGGGACCGCGAGATCGACGCCCGCGGCCTCCTCGTCCTGCCCGGCGGCGTCGACGTGCACACGCATCTCGACGTCGAGGTCGGCGGCCTCCGGACCGCCGACGACTTCGAGTCGGGCACGGCGGCGGCGGCCTGCGGGGGCGTCACCACGATCTGCGACTACGCGTGGCAGGGACGGGGCCAGTCGCTGACCGGCGCCGTGGAGGCGTGGAAGGCCAGGGCCTCCGGGCGGGCGCACATCGACTATGGCTTCCACGTCATCGTGTCCGAGGTCACCGACGCGACGCTGGCGGAGATCCCCCGGCTCGTCGCCGCCGGCTATCCGAGCCTGAAGGTCTTCATGATCAACGAGTTCGGCATCGGCGACGAGGCGTTCGTCCGCCTGCTCGAGGCGGCGGGGAAGGCCGGTGCCCTCGTCAACGTCCATGCCGAGAACGGCGACATGCTCGACCACTGCACGCGCACGCTGCTGGCGGCCGGGCGGCGCAACCCGCGCTACTACGCGGAGAGCCGGCCCGCGCTGGCCGAGGCGGAGGCCACGCGCCGCGCGATCGACTATGCGGCGCTGGTCGGAGCCGAGGTGTACATCGTGCACCTCTCGTGCGCGGAGGCCCTCGAGGCGGTGAGCGCCGCCAGGAAGCGTGGGGTGCGGGTCTGGGCCGAGACGCGCCCCATCTACCTCGCCCTGACCCAGGAGCGCTACGAGGTGGGCGGCACCGAGGCCGCCAAGTTCGTGGGCGCTCCGCCACTCCGGTCGGGCCTGGACCAGGCGGCCCTGTGGGATGGGCTGCGCTCGGGCGACATCCAGGCGATCGGGAGCGACAACACCTCCTGGACGGTGGCACAGAAGGCGGTCGGGGCCGAGGACTTCACGCGAGTGCCGTACGGGGTCCCGGGACTGGAGACGGAGATGCGCGTCATCTACTCCGAGGGCGTGGCGAAGGGGCGCATCTCGCTCCAGACCTTCGTCGGCGCGTTCTCGACCAATCCCGCGCGCATCTTCGGCCTGTACCCGCAGAAGGGGACCATCGCCGTGGGCAGCGACGCCGACCTGGTGCTGTTCGACCCGACCCGGACGGCGCTGATCGATGAGCGCCGGCTCCACTCGCGGGCGGGCTATGACCCGTTCAACGGATTCCACACACGGGGCGTACCCGTGATGACGGTGTCGCGAGGCGAGATCGTGGCGCGCGACGGACAGCTCGTCAGCCAGGCCGGGCGAGGCCGGCTCCTCGAGCGACACCGGGCGCCGGATGGCGCGGGGTGATGACCGGATCCGGGGCTGCAGTGCACACCTGTCGTGCCGAATGGAGGCAGCGATGCGAGACAAGCGCGGCGCAGTGCTGGTGGGGCTGACGGTGGCGATGCTGGCGCTCGCGGCGGCGGGCCCGGCGGGGGCGGCCTGCGAGCCCGACAAGGTGGCCACCAAGTATCCGGGGCTCGCCGGCAAGACTCTCAAGGTGGGGCTCGACCCGACCCTGCCCCCCGTCATGTACCGCGACCCCAAGGACCCGAGCAAGATCGTCGGCCAGGACCCCGACATGGTGGACGCGGCGATGAAGTGCCTCGGGCTCAAGTACGAGCTGGTCGGGCTGGACTTCGGCACGTTGATCCCCACCTTGCAGGCGGGGCAGATCCAGCTGATCTGGTCGAACATCTACTACACGCCGGAGCGGGCGAAGGCCGCGGACTTCGTCGCCTACGCGACGACGGGGACGGCGGGAATCGTGAAGAAGGGCAACCCGAAGAAGATCCAGGGCCTCGCCGACACGTGCGGCACGCGGGCGGCGCCGATCCTCGGCACGGTGGAGGAGGTCGCCTTCAAGGAGCAGAGCGCGAAATGCGTCGCGGCCGGCAAGCCCGCCATCGAGGTGACGCCCTATCCGAACGCGCCGGCGACGACGCGGGCGATCGAGAACGACCGGGCGGACCTGTCGATGTACGACCTGGTCCTGGTCGACCAGGTCGTCAAGAGCAACCCCGAGAAGTTCGAGCGCGCCTTCGCCTTCCGCACCAACATCCGGATCGGCGTCGCCGTCAAGAAGGGCAACGAGGAGCTGGTGAAGGCGGTGAAGGAGGCCGTCCAGGCGCTGCAGGACAACGGCACCCAGAAGCGGCTGCTGGAGAAGAACGGGATGGATCCGACGCTCGCCGTGCCGCCCGAGGTTCTGCGGTAAGGGACCAGACCCGGGGGCGTCCCGCGCGTCGGCGATGGCGGACTTCGTCCAGTACCTGACCCTCCCGTTCCTCGTGGAGGGGCTGTGGCTGACCCTCCGGGTCTTCGCCGCGTCGATGGTCGGGGGGCTGGTGCTGGGCCTGCTGGTCGCGCTGATGCGCCTGTCGCCCTACCGGGCGCTCTCGGTCACGGCGTGGCTCTACATCTGGCTCATCCGGGGCACCCCGGTGCTCCTCCAGCTCGTCTTCCTGTTCGACGCGCTCCCCGCCGTCGGGATCGTGATGACCCCGGTGACGACGGCGATCATCGGGTTCTCGCTCAACGAAGCGGCCTTCAGCGGCGAGGTCATCCGCGGCGGCATCCTGTCGGTCAGCCGGAACCAGACCCTGGCCGCGGCGTCGCTCGGCATGGGGCCGCTGCTCACGCTCCGGCGGATCGTCCTGCCGCAGGCGATGCGCGCGATCCTGCCCGCCATCGGCAACGACGCCATCAGCGTGCTCAAGGGCACCTCGCTGGCCTCGGTCATCGCGGTGAACGAGCTCACCCTCCGGAGCCAGCAGATCGTCGCGCAGAACTTCAAGTTCTTCCCGGTGTTCGCGGCGGCGGGCATGATGTACCTGGCGGTGACGACGCTGATCGCGGGAGCGCAGTTCGTCCTGGAGCGGCGCGTGAGCCCGGACGCCGAGCGCGGCCGCCGGCCTCTCGGGGAGTCGGCCCTCGGGCGCTTCTTCGGGTTCCGACTCCAGCGAGGATCGGCGGCCGTCGAGGCGGTGCCGCCCAGGCCGCAAACCGTGGCGTCCGACGGCGGCGTGGCGGCGGGGGCCGGTCGCGTCGACCTCGTCGACCTCGTGGGCGCCCAGGCGGCTCGGACCTCGAGCGAGGACGGCGGGCCGTTCGTCCGCTGCGCCGACGTCTGGAAGGCATACGGCCACCGCGGCGTCCTGCAGGGCATCGACCTCACCGTGCATCGCGGCGACGTCGTCACGCTGATGGGACCGAGCGGGTCCGGCAAGAGCACGCTGCTGCGGCTCATCGCCCACCTGGAGCCGCTGGATCGCGGGGAGATCACCGTCGGGGGCGAGTACGTGGGCTACGAGCGCGTCGACGGCGCGCTTCGACCCTCCCGTCACGTGGCCCGCGAGCGGGCGCGGGCCCGCATCGGGATGGTGTTCCAGCAGTTCAACCTGTTCGAGCACCTGACGGCGCTCGAGAACATCTGCGAGGCCCCGGTGCGCGTGCATCGCGAACCTCCGGAGGCCGCGCGTGAGCGGGGCGCCAAGCTCCTGGCGAGCGTGGGGCTCGCCCATCATGCGGACCACCTGCCGTCACGCCTCTCGGGCGGCCAGCAGCAGCGCGTGGCGATCGCCCGGGCGCTGGCCATCTCGCCCCGGGTCATGCTCTTCGATGAGCCCACCTCGGCGCTGGATCCCGAGCTGGTGTCCGAGGTCCTCGGCGTGATCCGCCGGCTGGCCGAGGCCGGGATGACGATGATCGTGGTGACGCACGAGGTTCGCTTCGCGCGCGAGGTCGCCGACCGGATCGTGTTCATGGCCGACGGGCGGATCGTCGAGGAAGGGGCGCCGGAGGAGATCCTGGAGCGCCCCCGGGAGGCGCGGACGCGCCAGTTCCTCCAACTGGTGGGGCGTTAAGGGGTCAGGCTTTGACTTCTTGACAAGTCTGCGCGCACGGAGTCGAGCACTTGCTATAAGCTGCTGCGGGCGTCATAGACACGCGCCGGAATGTTTAGAAGTCAAAGCCTGACCCCGGAGGACGACCATGGAGAGCACGGACGAGGGGCGTCGGGAATTCCTCAAGGGAGCGGCGGTGGCGGGCGGGCTGGCCGCCTCGGTGAACGCAGCCGGCCT
>WNGA01012673.1_pt1 | contig 10871 bp, 12 predicted proteins | sample 5400061 | NCBI WGS metagenome assembly WNGA01 (sample SAMN13153366, study PRJNA577476) | soil metagenome | isolation source: 100 cm soil or saprolite under grassland replicate 2 | place: USA:California | collected 2016-06-15
CGCAGCGCGCCGACCGTGCACTCCTCGGGGGGTCGGGACGCGAACGGGTCGAAGCGGAAGTGCCGCATCGCGTTCTCGTGCGTCATGGCGCGGATCTCGTCGTCGGGGACGCCCGCGGCCTCGAACGACCGCATGGCGAACTCGGGCGACGTCGGCCACGTCGAATCGGAGTGGGGGTAGTCGCTCTCCCAGCAGATCTTGTCGACTCCGACACGATGCCGCTGCTCGAGGCCGGCGAGGTCGTCGATGTAGCAGAGGACCACGCGCTCGCGGAACAGCTCGCTCGGAAGCTGGTCGCCGAAGTCCTGGCCGGTCCACGGGTGGTGCCGGGTGTAGATCCAGTCGACGCGCTCCTGAAAGTACGGGATCCAGCCGATTCCGCCTTCGGACAGCGCGACGCGCAGGTCGGGGAACTTCCGCAGCACCGGCGACCACAAGAGGTCGGCCGCGGCCTGCACGATGTTCACGGGCTGGAGGCTGATCAGCACGTCGATCGGGGCGTCGTCGGCCGTGACGACCAGCGTCGACGACGAGCCGATGTGCATGCACACGATCGCGTCCTCGTCGCAGCACGCGGCCCAGAACGGGTCCCAGTGGTCGGAGTGGAAGCTGGGCTGGCGCAGCTTGGCCGGGTTCTCGGAGAAGCTGATCGCGTGGCAGCCCTTGGCCGACACGCGGCGTACCTCGGCCGCCATGGCGTGGGGGTCCCAGATCGGCGGCAGTGCGAGCGGGATGAACCGGCCCGGGTACGTGCCGCACCACTCGTCGATGTGCCAGTCGTTGTAGGCCTGCAGGATCGCGAGCCCGGCGTCCTTGTCGTGCGAGCGGGCGAACAGCTGGCCGCAAAGGTTCGGGAACGACGGGAAGCACATCGAGCCCAGCACGCCATTGGCGTCCATGTCGCGCACGCGCTCGTGGATGTCGAAGCAGCCGTCGCGGATCTCGTCGAACGACGTCGGCTCCATGCCGTACTCCTCGGGCGGACGCCCGGCAACGGCGTTCAACCCGATGTTGGGGATCTCCCGACCCTCGTACACCCAGACGTCGCTGCCGTCATCCTTGCGGACGACACGGGGCGCGACGTCGACATACCGGGCAGGGACGCGCCCGTCGAACATGTGGGCCGGCTCGACGGCGTGGTCGTCCACGCTCACGAGGATCATGTCGTCGAGCTGCATGTCTTCCCCCTTGTCGGCCGGTGACGCGGGCGTCAGGATACTTGCCGCCACCTGGATCACGAAGGGCAGGTATGGCTGCCGACACCGTCCAGCCCGTCACACGGGCGTCCGTGCCGCTGAAGCTGCTCGGCCTCGTGACAGCGGGCGCGCTCGTCTCGGTGTCGCTCGGCGTGTACGGCAAGGTCCACGACCCGACCGGAGAGAAGCCCTACACGCTCGTCTTCTCGGACACGATCAATCTCAAGGTCTGGTTCGCGACGGTGGCGGTGGTGCTGGCGGTGCTGCAGATCCTGCTGGCGCTGCGGCTCTACGACCGGATCCACATTCCCCGCAGCTCGCCCTCCTGGCTCGGAGACGCCCACCGGCTGACGGGCATCGCCGCGTTCGGGTTCACGCTTCCCGTCGCGTACCAGTGCCTGTGGGCGCTCGGCTTCCAGTCGATCGACACGCGTGTCCTTCTCCATTCGCTTCTCGGGTGCACGTTCTTCGGCGCGTTCACGATCAAGGTGTTCGCCGTGCGGACGCACGGTCTTCCGAGCTGGGTGCTGCCGGTCGCCGGCGGCACGCTGTTCGCCGTACTCATCGTCGTGTGGACGACCAGCAGCGTGTGGTTCTGGCGCGAGTTCGGTTTTCCGAGCTTCTGAAGGCGACAGATGGGATTCAAGCGCTTCGTCAACGTCATCGAGGTCGTGACGGCGGTCGCGGCGCTCGTGTTCGTGGTCGCGCTGTTCGCGAACGAGCCCGGCAAGGGATCGGCCGCGAAGGCGGGTCCCGGGTACGACGTCTACGTCAACAACTGCGCCCGCTGCCACGGGCAGGACGGCGAAGGCGGGGTCGGGCCGAAGCTCGCCGGCGGGGCCGTCGTCAAGGCGTTCCCCGACCAAGCCGACCAGATCCGGCTGGTCGAAGACGGCGAGGGCACGATGCCGTCGTTCAAGGGCGACCTCAGCCCGGCCGAGATCCGCGAGGTCGTCGAGTACACGCGCACCGGGCTCAAGTAGTGGCCGTCACCTCGGCCAGCAGTGCCTTCTTGTCGACCTTGTGCATGCCGGAGCGCGGGAGCGGCGCGTCGCGCACGACGAGCCGGCGCGGCAGCTTGTAGTCGGCGAGGCGGTCCGAGAGAAATGCTCGCGCTTCGTCGAGCTCGAAGTTCGCCGCGCCGTCGCGGATCCGCACCACCGCGCACACGTCCTGGCCGAGCACGTCGTGCGGCACGCCGAGCACCGCAGCTTCGACGACGTCGGGATGCTCGTACAGCGCGCTCTCGACTTCGATCGAGTACACGTTGTACCCGCCCCGGTTGATCATGTCCTTCTTGCGGTCGACGAGATAGAGGTACCCGTCGCCGTCGAAGTAGCCGAGATCGCCGGTGTGCACCCACCCGTCGCGCCAGGTGAGCGCGCTCGCCTCGGGGTCGTTCCAGTACGACCGCTCCCCCGCCGCCAGGCGGATCGTCACCTCTCCGATCTCGCCCTGGGGACGTTCGCCGCCGTCGTCGTCGACGATGCGCACCGACGCTCCCGCGACCGGCTTCCCCACCGAGCCCGGCCGTCGCATCAGCTCGCCGGGCGGCATCGTGCACGTGCTGCCACCGCCCTCCGTCAGCCCGTAGCCGTTCACCAGCGCGGCCCGCGGGAACGCCTCGGCGAGCGTCGGGAGCGCGTGGGGCGGCGTCGGCGCGCTGCCGAACATCACCATGCGGACCGACGCCGTGTTCCGGCCCGCGAGCGCCCCCGACTCGAGGAGCAGCAGGATCTGCGCCGGCACCATGAGGAGCCACGTGGGTCGCCGTTCCTCGATCAGTGACGCGAATCGCTCCGTGTCGAATCGCGGGAGCGCGATGCTCGTCATCGCCAGCCGCAGCGGCATGATCAGCGCCCCGAGGCTCCCGAACGTCGTCGGGAGCGGCGCCGAGTGCAGGAGCGTCAGCAACGGCTCGAGCGGCGCGGCCTCGTTGGCGAGGACGCTGTCGTGCGTCGACGTCACGCCCTTCGGCAGCCCGGTCGTGCCCGACGTGTACAGGATCTCGGCCAGATCGGATCCGGCGCGGGGTACGCGGAACGGGCCGTCGTCCCCGTGGGTTGCCTCCGCCCATTCGCCGTCGCCGATGGCGTTGGTCGCCGGCAGGGCGCGCGCTCGCGCCTCCTGATCGCCGCCCGTCACGATCAGCGCCGGATCGGCGTTCTTCGCGATGTGGTCGAGCTCGCGCGGCGCGTACCGCGGGTTGACCGGCACGACGACCGCCCCGGCCTTGTGGGCGGCGATATAGGCGATCGCGAACCGGTCCGCGAGCTCGGCCGGCAAGAGGAGCATGACGCGGTCGCCCGGCCCCACACCGTGGCCTACGAGCTTGCGGGCGAGCGTGTTCGACCGGGCGTCCCACGCCGCGAACGTCATCGTGTCGCCGTCGACGACGTCGACCGCGACCCGGCCGGGGAAGCGCGCCGCGACCGTCTGCAACTCGTCCGGGAGCAACCCCAAAGTCCCTCCTCTGGTCGCCCTCGCAAGCTCGGGCTCCTGCGGCGACGGTCGGCAAAGCCGCCGTCTCCGCGCAGACTGTATTGACGCGAGGCGAGCCGACCCAGAACACTCCCCCGCCATGCAGGTGCCCACGGCTCCGATCCTGGTCGGCCTGCTGTTCGACTTCCCGCAGGCCGACGGCGGCGCGAGCTTCGAGGAGGCCGTCCGGCTCGGGCTCGACGAGGTCGCCGACGCCGGCCGCCTCGACCGGCCGGTGGAGTTCGAGACCCGGCTCGCACGGGGTCTTCCGCTCGGGACCGAGCACGACGTCACCACCGCGTTCGGCGAGCTCGACGACGCCGGTGTCCTGCTGATCCTCGGCCCGTCGATCAGCGACAACGGGCTGATCGCGCGGCCGCTCGCCGACGCCGCCGGGATCCCGTGCATCAACTACACGGGCGGCGAGCGCACCCGGGGCGAGTTCATGTTCCACTACCAGATCGGCTCGCTCGAGGAGGAGCCGCCGCTGCTGGCGCGCCGGCTGGCGCAGCGCGGGCTTCGCAGCGCGGCGGTGATCCGCGACCAGTCGCCGGTCGGTCTGGGCTACGCCGAGGCGTTCGACGAGGCCCGCGCGCTGGAGGGCATCGAGACGACGGGCGTGGCCGCGATCTCGCCGCTCGCCGAAGATCTGCGGCCGGTCGTCACGAGGCTCCGCGAGACGGGACCCGACGCGCTCGTGTACCTGGGGCTCGGGGTGGCGTCACGGGCCGTTGCCGTCGCGCTCGCCGACCTGGAATGGTCGGTGCCGGTCGTGGCCAACAGCTCGTTGATGTTCGGGTACGCGCGCCGCGACTGGCGCGACGGCTGGGCGGGCTGGGAGTACCTCGACGGGGTTGCCGACGACAACACGATGCGAGCGCACCTGCGCGAGAAGTCGAAGCGAGCCGCGTCGGGCCCGATCGGCTGCGCCGCCTACGACATGGGTCGCCTCGTGGGCGAGGCGATCGCCCGCGCCCGGCATCTCACACGCGCGGGACTCAAGGAGGGGCTCGAGCGGGTGAAGCAGCTCCCCGCGACGTCGGGCGTCGAGGGCACGACGATGGGCTTCGGGAACTTCGACCACGCCGCGCTCAAGGGCCAATACTTGGTGCTGCGCGAGTGGCGCGACGGCAAGACGGTTCAGGTCACGTGAGCGACTCGAGGACCCCGAGCACCTTCTCGTTGGGCGGGATGTTGTACTGCTGCGCGCCGACCTCCTCGAAGCGCACGACGCCGCCGGCGTCGATGACGAACAGCCCCGGCCGCTGGCCGAGCGACATCAGGCGGCTCGTGACGTCGTAGGCGTCGAAGACCACGTGTTCCTCGTCGACGAGCGTGGGGTACGGCAGCGGGTGCGAGCGGAGGTACGCCTCGGAACGCTGGGGGCCCTCGGCCGAGATCGCGAGCACCTCGGCGCCGAGGGCGGTGAAACGCTCGTAGTCGTCACGCAACTGCGCGAGGTGTCGACGGCAGAACGGTCAGGTGTACCCGCGCAGGAACGCGAGCACGACGGGCCGTCCCCGGAAGGAGGCCAGCGACACCTCGCCGCCACCCGACCGGGGCAGCGTGAAGTCGGGCGCCGGGGCTCCGACCGGGACCGTCGCGCTCTGGCTCACGTCGGAATCTTACGGGGACCCTTGACGGGAGGGGCGGCGACCGGAATCGTGGTCGAGCGGCGTCCGCGCCGCGGCGAGAGCACGACCTGAGGGGGGTACATGGCCGACAGTGTCTACAAGGTCATCGAGCTGGTCGGGACCAGCACCGACGGATGGGAGCAGGCGGTCGGCGCGGCGGTCGCGCTCGCGTCCGAGTCGCTGCGTGACCTGCGCATCGCCGAGGTTTCCGAGCTCGATGTCACCATCGAGAACGGCAAGGTGTCGGCGTACCGGGCCAAGGTGAAGGTCTCGTTCAAGTACGAAGGCGGCGGGTAGCCCCGCGTAGCTGTCACACCCCCGTGGTTCGATGCTCCCGACGGGCGGAGCCACCACGGGAGGGACCGATGGCACACGAGACGAGGAGCACGATCGACGACGGCATGGCGCCGCCGGTACGGATCGAGCCGTGCGCGGAGCTCCGCGTCGACTACGACGCCGACTGGCCGGTCTGCGCGGCGTGCGGATGGCTCGAGGACGAGCACGCGAGTGCGGTGATCACGGGCGCGGTCGTGACAGATCTGCCGCGGCGACACGCACCGCAGCTACGGAAGGCGTCCTAGGAGCGGGACCCGCTCACGCAGACTTGCGCGAGCGGCTCGGCTTCGTCGCCTTGGTGGTCTTCGTCGTCTTCTTGGCGCCGGCCTTCTTGGTCTTCTTCGCTGCTGCCTTGGCCGGACGAGCGGCCGCCGCGCCCTCGCCGCCCTTGCCTGCCCGCGCCAGGCTGGCCTCGAGCGCGGCCATGAGGTCGACGACCTTGGCCGGCTCCTCCACCAGCGGCTCGGCGACGATCTCCTCGCCCGCGGCCTTCTTCTCGATGATGTCGAGGAGCTGCTCCCGGTACTCGTCGTGGTACTTCTCGGGCTCGAAGTCGCCGGCGAGCGCCTCGATGAGCTGCCGCGCCATGTCGAGCTCCTTTTGGCTCGGCTCGACCTCGTCGCCCCGGGGGATCTCCTCCAACGTCTCGTTCGGGATCACCTCGTCGGCGTGGCGCATGGTCTCGATGACCAGCGCCCCGTCGAGCGGGCGGATCGCCACCAGGTGCTCCTTGGCCCGAAGCACGATCTTGCCGACAGCGACCTTCTGCAGCTCCGTCATCGCCTCGATCAGCAGCCGGTACGGCTTGGCCGCGGCCCGGTCGGGCACGAGGTAGTAGGGCTGCTCGAAGTAGATCGGGTCGATCTGCTCGAGGTCGACGAAGTCCTGGATGTCGATCGTGTGGCTGGCCTTCGGCGTGAGCTTCTCCAGCTCCTCGTTGTCGACCACCACGTACTGGCCGGACGAGATCTCGTAGCCCTTCTGGATCCGCTCGTTGGGCACTTCCTCGCCGCTGGCCTCCGAGACGCGCCGGTATCGGATCCGGGCGCCTGTCCCCTCCTCGAGCTGGTTGAACCGCACGTCCTTCGAGCGCACGGCCGACACGACCTTCACCGGCACGGTCACGAGACCGAAGCTGATGTTGCCGCTCCAGATGGTGCTGGGCACCGGGCCCACCTCCTCTTGCCGCCCGTCGACCCATATAGCGTCGCAGGTCGTGGAGGGTCGGTGCACACTTCTCCCAGGAGCCCCATGAGCCCCAAGGGACAAAGCGGGCAGGTTGCCATCGAAGGCCGCCGGCTGCGGCTCTCGAACCTCGACAAGGTCTTGTACCCGCAGGCCGGATTCACGAAGGCTCAGATCGTCGACTACTACGCCCGCGTCGGCGAGGTCATGGTCCCCCACCTGGCCGACCGGCCGGTCACGCTGGTGCGATGGCCGGACGGTGTCGACAGCCAGTCCTTCTTCGAGAAGCGCTGCCCGTCGCACGCTCCCGCATGGATGCGCTCCGCGGCGGTCATCGACGATCTGAACCAGTGCGTCCTCGACGACCTTCCCTCGCTCGTGTGGGCGGCGAACATGGCGGCGCTCGAGCTGCACACGCCGCAGGCGCGCGTCTCGCGCCCGGACCGCCCCGACTCGATGGTGTTCGACCTTGATCCCGGACCGGGGAGCAGCGTCCTCGACTGCTGTCGGGTGGGACTCGACCTGCACGGGGTCCTCGCCGAGCTCGGTCTCGAGTCCGTCGCCAAGACCTCGGGGTCGAAGGGGATCCACCTCGCGGTACCGCTGCACACCGAGGTGACAGACGACGACACGAAGGGTTTCGCGCTCGCGCTCGGGCAACTGCTGGCGAACCGCGAGCCGGATCGGGTGACGGTCGTGATGCGTAAGGACCTGCGCAAAGGGAAGGTGTTCGTCGACTGGAGCCAGAACGACCGGCACAAGACGACCGTGTGCGCGTACTCGATGCGCGGCAAGGAACGGCCGATGGTGTCGACGCCGGTGACGTGGGACGAGGTGTCCGATGCGCTCGACGGCAAGGATCCGGACGCATTGACCTTCGAAGCGCCCGACGTGCTCGACCGCATCGGGCAGGTGGGCGACGTCTACCTCCCGAACCTCGAGCTCGAGCAAGAGCTGCCCGCGCTGGGGACGCAAGGGAGGTCGAGGGCGTGAACCTCGACGGGAAGGTCGCCATCGTGACCGGCGCCAGCCGGGGCGTCGGCGCCGCCGCCGCGGTGGCGCTCGCTCGGAGCGGCGCGGCGGTCGCGTGCGCGGCGCGCGCCACCGACGCCAACCCGTTGCGGCTGCCCGGCACCATCGACGGCACCGTCCGCGAGATCACCGACGCCGGAGGCCGGGCGCTCGCCGTGCCGACCAACCTCGCACTCGAAGACGACGTCGAGCGCATGGTCGCGACCAGCGTCGAGCGCTTCGGGCGCCTCGACATCCTCGTCAACAACGCCGCCATCACGTTCCCCGGCGACCTCGACGTGCCGCTGAAGCGCTACGACCTGATGATGGCGGTGAACTTGCGTGCTCCGTTGGTGGCGGCGCACGCCGCCGTCCCGCACATGCGAGAGCAAGGAGAAGGTGCGATCGTCAACGTCTCGTCCGCCGCCGCACTCATGTACATCCCCGGGCTCATGGTGTACGGCATGTCGAAGATCGCCATGGAGCATCTCACCGCGTCGCTGGCCGCCCAGCTCGGCCCCGACCGCATCGCGGTGAACACCTTCCGCATCGACGTGCCGGTGGCGTCGGAAGGCTTCGTGGCCAACCTGCCCGACGTCGACCACTCGGACTGGGAGCCGACCGCCGTCCCCGCCGAGGGCATCGTGTGGATGCTGGAGCAGCCGCCGTCCTACACGGGTCACAACGTCGGCATGGTCGAGCTGCGGCAGGAGCACGGGATCATGGCGTCCCGGGTCCGCTAGGCCGTCGTACCGGCGTGGTACATCAATAGGTGTGACCGAGCCCCGGCCGCCCCGCGACGTGCAACGGCGACGCCTCTACCTCGCCGAGACACCGCTGCCGACCAGCCCCCTGCCGGGCCTCGACGCGTGCGCCGCGTACGCCGACCGGGTCGTCGGGACCCTGTGGTGGGAGGCCCGGTTCCCCAGCCGGGGTCTAGGGCGCGTCCCGCGCTTCCGGCCCGGCCACGGCGCTCGCCAGGCGTTCTTCGCGACCGACGAGCGCGGCATGTCGATCACCCTGCCCCGCCGCTACCGCACGAAGGGCGTCGTGCTCCACGAGCTCGTCCATTGGGCGCTCACCGACGACGCCGACCTCCCGAACCACGGGCGCACGTTCGCCCGACTGCTCCTCGACGCCACCACCGAGTTCCTCGGGAACGAGCGCGCCGGCGCGTTGCTCGAGTCGTACCGGGAGCACGGGGTGCACATCGCGCGCCCGCCGCGGCTGGGGCCCGATCACCGGCTCCACTACGGCTGGGACGAGCGCCTCCGCCTCGGGAAGGGCAAGACCCTGGCCGTCTTGTACCGGGCGCGTGACGGCGGTCCGATCGCGACCAGCGGCGTGTTCGAGGGCTACGAGCGCGGCGCGTCGACGCTGCGGGTGCGCGTCGGCGGCGCGGCACGCCCGATGCGCATCCCCGCCGCGACTGTCTGGGACGTGCGTCCCGTGCTGTAGGCGGCGCCCCTTCTCGTCAGTTGAGGCGCTCGACGACCATGGCCATGCCCTGGCCGCCGCCGACGCACATCGTCTCGAGGCCGACGGTCTTCCCCGCGTCCTCGAGCCCGTTGAGGAGCGTCGTCATGATGCGGGCGCCGGTCTGGCCGAACGGGTGGCCGAGGGCGATCGCGCCGCCGTTCACGTTCAGCTTGTCCCAGTCGATGCCGAGGTGACGGGCGGACGGGATCACCTGCGCCGCGAACGCCTCGTTGATCTCGACCAGGTCGATGTCGTCGATCGTCATGCCGGCGCGGCCGAGCGCCTGTCGGCTCGCGCCGATCGGCCCGAGACCCATGATCTCCGGGTTCAGTGCCGTCACGCCGCTCGACACGATGCGCGCGAGTGGCGTGATCCCGAGGTCGCGGGCGCGGGTGTCGCTCATCACCACCACCGCCGCCGCGCCGTCGTTCAGCGGGCACGCGTTCCCGGCCGTGACCTTGCCGTCCGGACGGAACACCGGCTTGAGCTGCGCCAGCTTCTCGACCGTCGTGTCGGGCCGCGGGCCGTCGTCCTTGCTGACGACGGTGCCGTCGGGCAGCTCGGCGGGAACGATCTCGCGCTCGAAGAAGCCGTTCTCCTGCGAGCGCACGGCGCGGTTCTGCGACAGCGCCGCGAACTCGTCCATCTCCTCGCGCGACACGTTCTCCTGCTCGGCGACGTTCTCGGCCGTCTGACCCATCGCGATGTAGATGTCGGGGTAGCCGTCGGGCGGGTCCCACGGCCCTTGGCCGCCCTCGGACCGCTTCTTGCTCCGCAGGCCAGCGTCCTGGAACTTCGGGTTCTGGGTGTCGGGCCAGCTGTCGGAGTTCCCGTGGCCGAACCGGCTCACGCACTCGACGCCGGCGGCGATGAACGCGTCGCCTTCACCCGCCTTCACAGCGTGCGCGGCCATGCGGATGGTCTGCAGCGACGACGAGCAGTACCGCGTGATCGTGGTGCCGGGCACGTCGTGGAGGCCGGCGAGCACGCTCACCACCCGACCCATGTTGAAGCCCTGCTCGCCGCCCGGGAGACCGCACCCGAGGATGAGGTCGTCGATCTCGCCCCGGTCGAGCTCGGGCACCTTGTCGAGCACGGCCTGCACGATGGAGGTGGCGAAGTCGTCGGGTCGCAGGTCGACGAGCGACCCTTTGAACGCCCGGCCGATCGGGCTGCGGGCGGTGGCAACGATCACGGGCTCGGGCATCGGGCGCCTCCGGCGGCTCGCGGGACGTTCGACGTTACCCGACCACGAATAGGGTCGGTCTGTGCACGAAGGGAGCCGGAGGGCGATCGCGGCTGCGTTCGCGGCCAACCTCGGGATCGCCGTCGCCAAGTTCGCCGGCTTCGCCGTCACCGGCGCGGCCTCGCTGCTCGCCGAGGCCATCCACTCGGTCGCCGACACCGGGAACCAGGCCCTGCTGTTCCTCGGTGGCCGGCGCGCTCGTCAGCGACCGACCGCCGAGCACCCGTTCGGGTTCGGGCAGGAGCGCTACTTCTGGGCGTTCATCGTCGCCCTCATGCTGTTCTCGCTGGGCGGGCTGTTCGC
>WNGA01019286.1_pt1 | contig 10870 bp, 9 predicted proteins | sample 5400061 | NCBI WGS metagenome assembly WNGA01 (sample SAMN13153366, study PRJNA577476) | soil metagenome | isolation source: 100 cm soil or saprolite under grassland replicate 2 | place: USA:California | collected 2016-06-15
GAACGATCTCGAACGCAGCGCGCAGCGCCTTCGCGTCGCGAACGAGCAGGCAACCGCATTCGTACGGCTGGAAGAGCCATTTGTGCGGGTCGAGCGCAATCGAGTCGGCGCGTTCGATGCCGGCGAGCTCGGCGCGCCCTCGATCGGTGAGGACTCCAAAGCCGCCGTACGCGGCGTCGACGTGTAGCCACAGCCCGAGATCGGCGAGCTCGTCGAGCGGGTCGACGGAGCCGGCATTCGTCGCGCCCCCGCTCGCCGCGAGAAAGAACGGCAGGCGGCCGGCGCTTCTGTCGGCCTCGATCGCCTGCCGGACCGTCCCGGGGTGCAGCCGAAGATCGTCCTCAACCGGGAGCACGCGTAGCTGATGCGGGAGGAAGCCCGCGACTCGTGCGGCACGCGCGAGCGAGAAATGCGCCTGATCGGAGACGTACGCGACGAGGTCGGCACGAGGGCGCGCGCCGAACGCTTCGCGCGCGCAGACGAGCGCCGTCAGGTTCGCGGAAGAACCGCCGGTCACGAGCAATCCGCCGGCGTCGGCGGGCAGACCCAGCCACTGCTTGAACCAGCCGAGAACCTCGAGCTCGAGCTGGCTAGGCCCGGCAGACTCCATCCACGAACCGGCGTAGACGTTGCACGCGCTCGCGATCAGATCGCCGAGCGCTCCCGGCCACGTGGCCGCTCCCGGAACGAAGGCAAGGAAGCGCGGGTGCTGGACGCGGCTGCGGAACGGGAGGACGTCGCGCTCGAGTGCGGCAAGGATCTCCTCGAAGCTCTCGGGCGCGTCCGGCGGAGGCCCCGACAGGCGCCCGCGCATCTCCTCGGTGGTGGCGCGCGTCAGCGGCGGGGCCTCCTCGTCGAGCCAGCGGACGAGCGCGTCGACCGTCCGGTAGCCGAGCGCGCGCATCGTTTCCGGGTCGAGCTGGAGCGGACTGTCGTGCATTGACGCCCATCGTCCCAAACCCGGAGCGCTGCGCCTAGTAGTGGTGCCGGACCGTCCCGGCGTTGCGTTCTCGGGCCGGCGGTGGGAAGATTTGGGGCGGCTGGGTCGTCTAGCTCGTGACGCGCTGAACCGAAGGCGCTGCATGAAAAGGGAGGCACTATGGACGAAGTCGCCAGCAGGGTAAAGCTGGTCGACGCGGAGTCGCCGAACGCCGAGGGCCACGTGCTCACGGCAACGGTACCGCGCTCGCAGATCGAGGCGGCATTGGCGGACGACGCAGGAGCCGACCTGCGCCTCGAGATCGCACGCATCCAGAACGGGGAGCGCGACGACCGCGTCGTCGACGTCTCTTGGGACCGGGCGGACCTGGAAGCACGTTCGACCCGAATGAGCTCGAGCGCATGCTCGAGACGCCTGACGTCGAGGCGCAGGGAATTCGCGAGAAGGCACTCGTGATCACCGTCGCCGCGGCGACCGCCGCCGGGTTCTCCGGCGCGGCACAGGCCATGACCGACATCGGTGGTGGAGGGTCGAGCTCCGCAGCCGTGTCGGGACTGGTGACCGACAACGCCAGCGGTCAGCCGGGAGCCGTCTCCGGATTCGTCACCGACGCGTCGACGAGCGGCGCCACCGACCCCGCCGCAGCGAGCGGTCCGGCGGACGGGTGGATGAGCGGCGTCGAGTCGCCGGTTGCCGGTGACGCCGGCATCAACGTCGTGACCGACGTAACCAGCAGCGGCCAACCCGGAGCGGTTAGCGGGTTCGCGACGGACGCGTCGACGAGCGGCCAGCCGGACGCCGTCCCCGGTTTCATCACGGACGCAAGTAGTGAACGCACTCGGACTCCGGCAGAGCCGAGCGGTGGCGGCGGGTTCTCCATTCCGGACCCCGCAGCCGGCGCCGCGCTTGCAGGCGGAATCGCGCTACTGCTTACCGGCGCGGCGTTCATCGGGCGGACCCAGCGCCGCCGCGAGACAACCGCGTAAGCGTCGATCCCACGGACGAGGCCACGCAGCGGACAACCCGCTGCGTGGCCGGCGTCCTGCCGACGTCACCAGGCGCCGCCGCCGCCACCGCCTCCGCCGCCGCCGCCTCCTCCCGAGAAGCCTCCGCCCGAGCCACCCGAGCTCGGCGGCGCAAGCGCGGAGCCGAACCCCGACGAAAGGTCGCCGATCGCAAGCGCCGACGGCCCCGAGCCGAGGTCGCCGGTGGGCGTGATCCAGTAGACGGAGCTCTGGTCATGCAGCTCCTGCGGCATGTGGAGATGCGCGCCCTGCAGGACCCGCTCGGCGATCCCGAACGCGATCCCGTAGACGAGATAGCGCTCCCACAGCTCGAGCGTCGCGGGCGGCGCCTCCTGCAACCGCGGAAAGTCGGTGAGGTAGCGGCGGAACGCGTCCCACCGCTCCGCCTCCGATTGTCCGGCGCTGCTCCGGCGGCGCCACAGTCGCACGCGCGTCGCTGCGGCCGCAAGCATGACCGCGTTCGCAATCGCGCAGCCGCCGAGCGCGATCAGGACGACGTCGCTCCAGCGTGGCGCCGCCGAGCGAAAGCCGTCAACGCCGATCCAGAAGGACAGCACGCCGGCGACTGCGAACAGGCCCGCCGCGAAAGCGAGGGCCCGCCCGCCGCTGTTCACGTACCAGCTGTTCCGGTCGATCGCATCCGCGACGTGTTCCTTGAAGCTCTTGAACCGTTTGCTCTGCCCTTCGCGGTCCTCCTCTATCCGATCCCGGAACTTCGACAGGCGCTCGCCCTCCGATCCGATGACGGCGTCCACGACGTGTGCGACCGGCTGCTCGAAGTTCTTCAACTGCACTTCCGTGTTGCCGGCCGTCACCTCGAGGTCGGCCACGTCTTCGTGGCGCAGCCCGCCCCACACCTTTCGCTCGGTTGTCACTGGAACGGTCTTGTACCGGCCGCGGCGGATCAGATCGAAGAGCGTTGCCGTGAACTCATTCGAGCCCGCCGTCTTGTCCTGGCGGAGGAGTGGCGGCACGAGCGCAGGCTCGGTTTCGAACGGCGGCGCCTGCTCGTACTCGCGGTCGTACCCGGTCTTCCGTTCGCGGCCGTACAGAAGCCAGATGCCGAAGATGCCGGCAAGCGCCGGCAGCAAACCGAGCGCCAGCAGCACGAGCGCCCAGCGGCCGATGTGCCGCTTTGCATCGTCGATGCGCTCTCGGTCCCGTTCGTACGCGCGCTGTGATCCAAGCTCCTCGGCGAGGATCTTCGGCAGCCCGCTCCCGTCGCGCACCTGTGCGCCTGCCGTCGACCCGAGGAGCCGGCGCGGAAAGACGACGCGCAACTCCACGAACTGATGTGCCGGGACGAGCGACGCCCGAAGAAGCGCGCGATCGCGCAGGCGGGTGACGACGCCGCGCACCCAGACCGGGCTTCCCCAAACCCGATAGGGCCCGCCGAGCTTCGTCGCGCGCGGCAGGCGCATCGCCGCCGTCAGCTTGTCGACGCCGGCCGGCCATTGGTCTCCCCACACCCTCAGGTTGATGTCGACGACGTCGTCGTACGCCACTGCAAGGCCGCGAAAGCGATACGACACGAGGAACGTACGCGCCTCGTCGCTCGCGCGGTAGTGCCAGACGACGCGCACGCCGTTATCGATGTGTGTGACGCCGAATGTCTCGGGAGCGTCGACGCTACCGAGCTGGGTGTTGCCGCCGGGGCGATAACGAGTACGTCCTTCGGCAACGGCAACGCCGTCGATCGACTCGCCCTTTCGGAGCGGAATGTCACGGTACGCACCGCTGAAGGAGCCGGAGAACTCGAACGTGATCCGTTCCCGAACGAGCAGCGCGCCGTCACGCGCGACGCGCACGTCGATCGCCGCAGCGGGAAGCGAGTACGACTGAGCCGACGCAACCGAAGGCCCGGCACAGGCCGCCGCGGCGAACGCGAGGAGGATGGCGAGCCGACGCGTCAGGTCGAGAACTGCACCGCCGGCGCCTCCCGCGTGACGCGTTCGGTCTCGAAGTACGCGCGCTCGCGGAAGTTGAAGAGACCGGCGATGACGTTAGTCGGCACGGTCTCGAGTGCGTTGTCGTAGGTGAGGACGGTGTCGTTGTACACCTGCCGCGAAACGGCGATGTTCTGCTCGACCTCGGCAAGCTGAGCCTGGAGCTGCTGGAAATTCTCAGTCGCGCGTAGCTGCGGATACGCCTCAGCGACCGCAAACAGGCGGCCCAGCGCAGCGGTGAGCACGTTCTCCGCTTGCGCCTGCTCCTCGACGCCCTGCGCCTGCTGTGCCGCCGTGCGCGCCTTCGTCACAGCCTCGAACGTCTCGCGCTCGTGCGCTGCGTAGCCCTTGACTGCCTCGACGAGGTTCGGGATCAAGTCGTAGCGGCGACGAAGTTGCACGTCCACCTGCGCCCAGGCGTTCTCGGCGCGATTCCGCAACCGAACGAGCCGGTTGTACATCGCAACGACGACGAGCGCGATGAGGACGACCGCGACGATGATCACGACGATCCAGACCATGCGCGTAGCCTATTCCTTCGTGCGCGTCGAATCGCTCGCGGTGCGGCTGGACGCGGTTAAAGTCAACCCGTGAGCGACTTCAGCATCGCGGAGCTGCTCGCGACGCGCGAGCGCAGCGACGTCGATCTTTGGGGTCGCACGATCAATCCGCAGTTCTCGCGCGTGCTGAAGAAGATCGGCTTCGCGCGCGAATGGACTCGAGCCGAGGGCGCGTACCTGTGGGATTCGCGCGGCAACAAGTTCCTCGACATGCTCGGCGGTTTCGGGATGTTCAACGTCGGGCGCAACAATCCGCGAGTTCGCGCGGCCCTCGTCGAGGCGCTCGAGCTCGATCTACCCGGCTCGGTTCAGCTCGGCGCCTCGCCGCTGCCGCCGCTTCTCGCGCAGGAGCTGATCCGGCGCACGCCGCCGCGGCTCGAGCGCGTCCTCTTCACGAGCTCCGGCACCGAGGCGGTGGAGGCGGCGCTCAAGCTCGGACGTGCGGCGACGGGACGGACGCGCGTGCTCTCCGCCGATCACGGCTTTCACGGACTCACGTTGGGAGCGCTCTCCGCGAACGGCAACGCCGAGTTCGCCGGACGCTTCGGCCCGCTGCTACCCGGTTTCTCGCGGGTGCCGTTCGAAGAGCTCGACGCACTCGAGCTCGAGCTCCAGACGGAGGATGTCGCTCTCTTTCTGATCGAGCCCGTGCAGGGCAAGGGCGTCAACGTGCCGCCGCCCGGCTACCTCGAAGGCGCACAGGAGCTCTGCCGCCGCTACGGCACGCTCTTCTGCGTCGACGAGGTGCAGACCGGCTTGGGCCGGACGGGAAGGTTGTTCGCATTCGAGCATTGGGGTCTCGAGCCGGATCTCGTGACGGTCGCAAAATCGCTCTCCGGCGGCTACGTGCCCGTCGGCGCGCTGCTCATGTCGAAGGCTGTGCACGAGGCTGTTTTCGACTCGCTCGAGAACGTGTTCTCGCACGGCTCGACGTTTGCGCCCAACGAGCTCGCAATGGCGGCCGGCCTCGCGACGCTGCGCGAGTTGGACGACAACGACCTCGTCGAGCGGAGCGCGCAGCTGGGCACACGCCTGCTCGAGCTGACGCAACCGCTCGTCGAGCGGTACGACGTCGTGCACGAAGTCCGCGGGCTCGGGCTCCTGTGGGCGATCGAGTTCCGCGAGCCTCCGGCCGGCCGTCGCTCGTACCGCTTGCTCGACCGCGTTCAGCCCGGCCTCTTCGCGCAGGTGATCGTCGTACCGCTCTTCAGGGAGCACCACATCCTGAGCCAGGTCGCCGGGCACAGGATCCCGGTGCTCAAGGCCATCCCTCCACTCACGCTGTCGAACGCGGACCTGGACTGGTTCGTGGAGGCGCTGGACGAGACGATCCGGAAGTCGCAACGGCTGCCTCGTGCGCTGGCGAAGCTCGCGCTAACGGCAGCCGGCGTCCGCTAGCGCTACGGCAGCTGCCACTCGTCGTTGTGGATGAGCGGGACGATCTCGCCGCTCTCCGTCACGCCGTCGACGTCTACTTCGGGACCGCCGATCATGAAGTCCGTGTGCACCGTCGACTGGTTCACGCCCGCCTCGAGCTGCGCCTCCTCGTCGAGCTCGAAGCTACCGTCGACGCAATACGCGATCCCGCGGCCGTAGGCGATGTGGCACGTGGCGTTCTCGTCGAAGAGCGTGTTGAAGAAGATGTGCCCGATCTGCCCCACGCGTGACGTGCCGTCGACGAGCGCAACCTCTCCGAGTCGCGCGGCACCCTCGTCGGCCGCGATTTGCGTCCGAACGTACTCCTCGCCCGTCGACGCCTTCACGTCGACGACGCGCCCGTTCTCGAAACGTACCTCGAGGTCGCGGATGATGTTGCCGGGCAGGGCGAGCGGCATCGTCGAGCGCACCGTTCCCTCGGTGCGCCGCCAGTCCGGTGTCGTGAAGACCTCCTCCGTGGGAACGTTCGGCACGTGGCGACGGCCGAACACCGTCTCGGAGCTGCCGGAGGCCCACCTCGACGATTTGTTGAGGCCGACCAGCAGGTCCGTGCCCGGTCCGCGGAAGCGAATCGCGTCGAAACGCCGCTCGTTGAGCGCAACGCAGCGCGCGTCCAGCCGCTCGATGTGCGCCTTCCAGGCCGCAACCGGATCTGGCTCGTCGAGCCGCACCGCGCGCTCCACGTCCTGCCAGAGCCGGTCGACGTCGGGCTCACCGAACACCGTCTCGGCCCAGCCCTCGTTCGGATAGCTCACGATCGTCCAGTTGATGCGGCTCTCCATGACATTGCGGAGGTGGGCCTCGGAGATCTTGACCGGGCGTGCTCTGCCGACGCGAGCCTGGTCGAGGTCCGCGAGGATCTCCGGCTCGGGATCGCCCGTGATGCTGATCAGCGCGCCGTGTTCGTCGCCGAGATCCTCGAGTCGTTTGACCGACCACGGCGGCGACCACTCGAGCGCCTCGTCCGGCCCCTTCTCGATCATCGCGCGCCGGACGTGCTGGTCGATGTACGAGACGTCCACGTAGCGGGCCCCGGCGTCGTACGCCGCTTCAGCGATCGCACGCGCGAACGGCGCGTGCTCGACGAGGCCCATGACGAGGACGTACTGCCCCTCGGCGACGTTGGCGCCGACTTCGACGGCAAGCTGTGCGAGCGACTGAAGGCGGTCCCGGCTCATCGGCAGGCAACCCTACCGATCCCGTATCTCGTCGCAGCCGTAAGCGTGTCGGACCGGCGACTCCGGGTATGGGGACGGCGTGCCTCGGACCGTCGATGCAGGCACCGCCGCCGAGTACCTCCCGGAGCGGCTCAGCCTCGGCTCGTTGCGAGAGGCGGCCGCCGATTGCCAGGCTTGCCCGCTCTGGCGCACCGCCAGCCAGACCGTCTTCGGGGAGGGAGCGAAGAAGGCGGAGGTGATGCTCGTCGGCGAGCAGCCGGGCGATCGCGAGGATCGCGAGGGGCGTCCCTTCGTCGGACCGGCGGGTCGGCTGCTCGACGAGGCGCTCGACGAAGCCGGCATCGACCGGACGCTCGCGTACGTCACGAACGTCGTGAAGCACTTCAAGTGGCAGGCTCGCGGTAAACGGAGAATTCACGCGAAGCCCTCCGCGTCCGAGGTTGCGGCATGCCGGCCGTGGCTCGATGCGGAGCTGGCGGTCGTGAAGCCGGACGTGCTCGTCTGTCTCGGCGCGACGGCGGCCCAGGCACTTCTGGGGCGCAGCTTTCGCGTGACGCGCGACCGCGGCCGGCCGGTTGAATCGGACCTCGCGCCACACGTTCTCGCGACGATCCACCCGTCGGCGATCCTGCGGGCGGACGACGACACTCGCGGGATCGAGCGCGCCGCATTCGTGGACGACCTGAGGGTCGTCGCGTCATTTCTTCAGGCATAGTCAGCGCCCATCGGCGCCCCAATCGATATCGCCAAATCGGCGGCGTTGTACGGAACCAGCGCGGCGCGCATCCTGACGCGCGCACGGTCGCGTCCTTCTCTTCACCGCGAGACGCGGCTGATCTTCGTCGTCGGCTCGCCGCGTTCGGGCACGACGTTCCTGGGAAGCTCGCTCGGGGCGCAATCGGGGCTCGTCGACCTCGGCGAAGTCAAGCCGTTGAAGGCGGCGATTCCCCGCTTGGCGCACCTGCCCGAGCAGGAGGCGGCGGCGCGCTTACGGCGCATGTTGGAGCTGGTGCGCCGACTTGGGCTGGCCGGGCATCTGCGCGGCGTCGAGCAGACGCCGGAGACGAGCTTCGTCCTGCGCGCCGCACTCCACGCGTATCCGGCCGCTCGTGCGGTGCACATCGTCCGCGACGGCCGCGACGTCGTGTGCTCGCTGCTCGAACGCGGCTGGCTCCGCCACGAGCGGAAGGACGCCGATGACGCGGGCCTCGCCTACGGCGCGCATCCGCGCTTCTGGGTCGAACCCGAGCGCGCCGAGGAGTTCCGCTCGGCAAGCGAAGCGCGCAAAGCCGCGTGGGCGTGGCGCCGCTATGTGTCCGCCGCCCGCGCAGTACCGGATAGGACGCTCGAGCTTCGCTACGAGGAGCTCGTAACCGATCCAGTTGCAGTCGCGCGGCGCGTCGCCGACTACCTCGACGTGGATCCGGAGCCGCTCGCCGAGTCTCTTTCGCAGGCGTTCGATCGCTCCGTCGGCCGGTGGACGAAAGACCTGACCCCGGATCAGCTTGCAGACGTGCAGGGCGAAGCCGGCCCGCTCCTCGAGGAGCTCGGCTATCGCTAGCGCCTTGCGGAACTATCGAGCTCAGGACGGTGTAACCGGCATGAGACGCGTCGTCGTGGCGTCTGCCTTGGTGGTCGCCGTTGCCGCCGGCGCTTCGACCGCGAGCGACCGGCTCCCGACCCCACAGAGATACGGTGGAACCTGCAGTCTCGTCGAGTCAGCTACGTGATCGCCTTTAAGGCGGTGAAGGCATAGGCATAACGATCCGCCGGCAGTGCGGCTTCGCCGCACTGTTCCCCCACCAAGATCGAAGCAGCCGCCCTCAAAAAACACCTCTTGGGCACGCGCGCCGAAGGCGCGCCTGCCCGGTTTTGTCGCACAAAGTGCGAAGCACTTTGCGCGAAGCGAGCCGCGCGCCAGCGCGGCGACGCTAGTCGCCCCAGTCGAAGTCGCGCGACTCGCGACCCCAGAGGCTGTCCTCGAGGTCGGCGTGAGCAGTCGACGCGTTCTCGACGGTCGCCGTCTCCTCGCCGGGCCATGCCGGGACCGCTGCTGCAACGGCGGGCGGCGCGCCGTCCATCGTCTCCTCGAGCCGCGCCTGCTCCTCGGTCTTGAAGAGCGGATGATTCTCGAAGGGATCTTCGGACTTGTAGACGTCGATCGGCATCTCGCGCTCGAGCAGCGCATTTCGCTGCTTCAACTCGAGGTGTCTCAACTGACATTCATTCTCCTCCTGGGGCTGATTCGAGGGGCAGGCCAGTTTATCCCCTTCAACCGACGATCTCTGTGCCAAACGTCACGAGCGGTGCAATGCTCGCGCACACCGATGATGAGGAACAATGCGGACGTGCCCGCCTTTCGTCGCCTCACGCGTCGCGCCGGCCCCATCAGGCTGGTGCTGACCGCGTACGACCTGTGGAGCCGGCTGACACCGGCGCAGCGGCGGCGATTGCTGCAGGCGACGAGAAAGCACGGGCCGAGGGTTGCACGCGCGGCCGCAAGGCGCGCCCGCGTCCGCCGCACCCGCTAAGAAGCTCTCTAGGAGAGCGCCTCCCGGCAGATCCGGTCCTGCTCACGGCGGTGTGCCGTGGGATATCCCTCCGACGGCGACGCGCGCCAGGGGCGCCCGACGTAGCGGAGGGGAATGCCGGCCGCGGCATCTTCGAGACGGTGGCGAATGGCGCGCCACGGGCCCATGTTCTGCGGCTCCTCCTGCACCCAGACGATCTCCCGCAGGCTGGGATACCCGCGCACAAGCTCCGCGAGAGGCTCGACGGGGAACGGATACAGCTGTTCGAGCCGCGCGACGGCGACGCCCCGCGCCTGCGCATGCTGCTCGTGCCCGACCAGGTCGTAGTAGACCTTGCCGGAGCAGAGGACGAGACGGCTGATGCTGTCGCGATCGACGGAGGAGTCGTCGAGCACGGGACGGAACGATCCCTCCGCCAGGTCGGCGAGAGCGGACGAAGCCTCCTTCAGCCGCAGCAGCCCCTTGGGCGTCAGAACGACGAGCGGCCTCGCAGAAGGAGCAAGCGCTTGCCGGCGCAGGAGGTGGAAGTACTGGGCGGCCGTCGTGCAGTTCGCGATGCGGATGTTCTGCTGCGCCGCGAGCTGAAGGAAGCGTTCCGCGCGCGCGCTCGAGTGCTCCGGACCGTTCCCCTCGTAACCGTGAGGGAGCAGCAATGTCAGCCGTGACGTCTGCGCCCACTTCGAAAGACCGCTGACGACGAACTGGTCGATCACGATCTGCGCGCCGTTGACGAAGTCTCCGAACTGGGCCTCCCACAGGACGAGCGCATCGGCGGCGGCAACCGAATAGCCGTACTCGAAGCCGACGCAGGCGTATTCGGACAGCGGCGAGTTGAAGACCTCGAATGAAGCCGTCGCCTCCGGCAGCTGCTGGATCGGCGTCCAGCGTTGGCCGTTCTCCGCGTCGTGGAGCACGAGATGCCGGTGGGAAAACGTGCCGCGCTCGGTGTCCTGACCGGTCAACCGGACGGGGATTCCCTCAACGACGAGCGAGGCGAAGGCGAGAGCCTCCGCCTGGCCCCAGTCGATGCCGCCGTCGTCGAGCGTCACGCGCCGCCGCTCGAGCTGGCGCAGGAGCTTCGGGTGAATCGTGAAACCATCGGGCACCTCGAGCAACTGATCGTTCAGCACCCGCAGGCGTTCGCCGGACACCGCGGTTGCGACTTCGCCCGCGCCCTCGGCCGGCACGCGCTCGTCGCGCGCGTTCTGCTGTGACGACGCGCCGATCGACTGCTTCAGCCGCTCGTGCGCTGC
>WNGA01012678.1_pt1 | contig 10869 bp, 9 predicted proteins | sample 5400061 | NCBI WGS metagenome assembly WNGA01 (sample SAMN13153366, study PRJNA577476) | soil metagenome | isolation source: 100 cm soil or saprolite under grassland replicate 2 | place: USA:California | collected 2016-06-15
ATCCGGGTACAGACGCAGGTCGCCCGTGGGGCCACCGGCGAGCCGACCGGCGGTGATGCTGTCGTCCACGCAGAACACGTCGAACACCGGCGACATCCCAACGCCCCATCCGGCGGCACGCGCGAGCCCCCCGACGGGCACGGTCTTGACCCGCGTCACCCCGGCGTTGTCGACGTACGTGAACGCGACACCGTCCACGCCGTCCGCCCCGAGAGCGTCCGCGAGCGCTCGCGCCCTCCGCTCCTGGTCCTCACGCCACCTGGCGTGCACGGTGTTCCTCCCTGGTCGGGTCGAAGAGCATCGGCACGAAGGAGAGGACCGCCGCCGGCATCCCACCTGCCGCTTGGCCGGAGAGAACCTCGCCGCGCGAGTTCGCGCCCAGCTCTGCCAATCGGAGGCTCCCTTCGGGTGCCCTCAGGCTAGATCCGGGCTTCCGGTCCGGCAATGATCGCCGCGAATGGCCTGTGACCAAGCAGCTAGGACGCCAGGTAGACGGTCTTCAGCACCTGGTAGCCGTGCATCCCCTCCGGACCGAGCTCGCGACCCATCCCGCTCGCCTTGATACCGCCGAAGGGTGCGGTTGGGTCGTTGACGTAGGCGTTGATCCCGATCGTGCCGGAGCTGACCTTCCGCGCCACGGCCTCGCCGCGCTCCGGATCGGTCGTCCAGACGGTGCCGCCGAGCCCGTAGTCGCTGGCGTTCGCGATCGCCACCGCCTCCTCGTCGGAGGAGTACGGAATCACCGACAGCACAGGCCCAAAAATCTCCTCCTGCGCGATGGCGTGCTCGTTGTCGACCTCGGCGAACACTGTCGGCTCGACGTACCACCCGTGATCCAGGTCCTTCGGACGGCCGCCGCCCGTGGTCAGCCGGGCGCCGTCGTTCAGGCCCTTCGCGATGTACGACTCCACCCGGTCTCGTTGCCGGGACGACACCAGCGGTCCGACCTGTGTAGCCGGGTCCATCGGGTCACCCAGGCGTAGCGATCCGGCCAACCCCGTGACGGTGTCCACCACCTCGGCGTACCGCGACCGAGGTGCGAGGACTCGGGTGCCCAGCCAGCAGATCTGGCCGTTGTTCAGCAACGTCGCAGCGAAGAAGCTCTCGATGCTCGTCCGCAGGTCGGCGTCATCGAGCACGATCGCGGCCGACTTGCCGCCGAGCTCGAGGGTCACCGGCCGCAGCAGCCGGCCGCAGGTCTCCGCGATCGCGCGGCCCGCCGCCGTCGACCCGGTGAACGACACCTTGTCCACCTGCGGATGGGACACGAGGTAGGCGCCGAGCTCGCGCCCGCCGGGGACGACACTGAGCACGCCGGCAGGCAACCCGGCCTCGTCCGCGGCCTCGCTCATCAGCATGGCGTCCAGCACGGTCTCCGGCGCCGGCTTGAGCACGACCGTGCAGCCCGCCGCCAGCGCGGGAGCCAGCTTCAGGAAGGTGATCGCCTGCGGCACGTTCCAGGGCACGATCGCGGCGACGACGCCGACGGGCTCGCGGATCACGACCGAGGTGCCGCCCAGCATGCCGGGCCGGACCTCCTCCTGCGGCGTCTGGCTCACCAGCCCGCCGTAGTACCGCAGCAGCAACGGCGGGAACGGACCCTCGAACTGCTGCGCCAGCCAGATCGGCATCCCGTTCTGCATGCTGACCCGGCGCTGGGTCTCCTCGGCGCGCTTCTCCAGCGCGACCGCGAACCGCTCGAGGACCTCCGCCCGGCGCGCCGGCTCCCAGCGGGACCACCCCTGCGGATCGTCGAACGCCTTGCGCGCCGCGGCCACCGCGGCGTCGACGTCGGCTTCGCCGCCTTCCGGTACGACGCCGACCTGCTGCTCGGTGGCCGCGGAGTGCACGGGGATGGTGTTCGAGGTGGCGGGCCTGGTCCACTCGCCGCCGATGTAGAGCTTGTCGTACTCGATGATCGTCATCTCGGAGTCCTCGGTGATCAGTCGTGCACGAGCACGATCTTGACGGCGTCGCCGCGCTGCTGCGCGGCAACGGCTTCGTTGATCTGCGCGAACGGCATCGTGGTGATGAGCTTGTCGAACGGGAACCGTCCCGCCCGGTGCAGCTCGAGCAGTTGCGGGATGAACGCGTCCGGGTCGCTGTCGCCCTCGACGATCCCCGTGATCGTCACACCGATCACCTGCGCCTGGATCAGGTTGACGGGCAGCGCCGCAGCGGGATCGGAGGGTACGCCGATGATCCCGAGCGTCCCGCGCTGGGCGAGCGACAGCATCGCCTGCTCCAGGACACTCACCACACCGGTCGTGTCGATCGCGTAGTCGACACCGCTGCCGATGATCGCCCGGACCTGCTCGGCCAGCGGACCGTCGGCCGGGTCGATCGCGTGTGTGGCGCCGAGCGCGAGCGCGAGCTCACGGCGTTGCTGGAGCGGCTCGACCACGATGACCGTACCGAGCTCGCGGACCGCCGCCGCCAGTACGGCGGACAGGCCGACCGAACCGCCGCCGAGCACCAGCAACGACGACCCCGGCTCGCAGTCCAGCGAGTTCAGCACGGCACCCGCGCCGGTCTGTACGCCGCACCCCAGCGGGCCGACCAGCGACAGTGGCGCGTCGTCCGGCACCTTGACGACGTTCCGCTCGTGGGCGATCGCGTGCGTGGCGAACGACGACTGCCCGAAGAACTCCGAGCCCAGGACCGTCGTGCCGGAGTGCAGCGTGCTGCTCCCGTCCGGCCGGACCCCGGCGAAGTTGAGCGCCATGAACTGTTGGCAGTAGGAGGGCTCGCCGCGACGGCACTGCACACACTGCCCGCAACTGTTGAAGGTCAGCGCGACCTTGTTGCCTCTGGCAACCTTCGTGACACCCGGACCGACGTCCACCACGACGCCGCTGCCCTCGTGCCCGAACACGCCGGGCAGCGGGAACGGCAGGTGACCGTCCTTCGCGGCGAGATCGGTGTGGCACAGGCCGACACCGGCGATCTCGACCACGACCTCGCCGGCGGCCGGGGCGTCCAACGTCACCGTCTCGACCGAGAACGGCCCGCCGACCTGTTTGGCCACCGCTGCTGTGATCTCCATGATTCCTCCATTGATGTTTCAGCCGTTGGTGTCCGCGACCCGGACGCGGATACGGTCGCAGCCGTCGGTGACGATCAGCTGGCAGGACAGCCGGGACTCGGGCCGGACGCCTTCGGCGAACTCGAGCAGCTCGCGCTCCTCGTCCGAGGGCTCCTCGAACCGTCCCTCGTCGAGGTAGACGTGGCAGGTCGCGCACGAGCAGCTGCCGCCGCACTCGGCGACGATGCCGGTGAGGTTGTTGCGGACGGACCCGTCCATCACGCTCTGCCCGCACGGCACGTCGATCGCATGCACGGACCCGTCGGGCAGCTGGTAGTTGACTGTGGGCATCTGTGTCTCCTCAGGTGGCGACGGCCTGGCGCAGCGGCAATGAGGTGTCCGCCAGCTGGGCCGGGGCGACGGGCCGGCGCGAGCCGATCAAGTTCTTTGCCGCCACGAGCTCGGCCGGTGCGTTGACGGTCTCGGCGGCGGTGACCACCCCGCCGTCGTGGTGGAACAGGGCGAGGTGCCCGGACGACGGGTCACCACGCCGTACGACGTCGCGCCCCGGCACCACGACGCCGGCGATCTTCAGCTTCAGGTCGAACTGGTCGGACCAGAACCACGGCACCGCTGCGGGCGGCGGCTCGGTCCCGAGGATGGCCGCGGCAGCCTGCCGGGCCTGCTCGGTCGCACTCGGGATGCTCTCGAGCCGCATCAGGCCGTCCACGCCTGGGACAGGGCGGCGGGTGACGTCACCGATCGCGTACACGGCCGGATCACTGGTCCGGGTGGCCCAGTCGACCACGACGCCCTGGTCGCAGCGCAGCTGTGCGGCGATCGCAAGCTCGTCACGCGGTACGGCGCCGACACCGACCACGACGGCGTCGCACGGCAGCGCCGTACCGTCGCTGAGCACGACGGCCCGCACCTGGCCGTCGCGGCCGGTGAGCCTGCGCACCTCGGCACTCGTGATGATCGCGGTGCCGCGCTCGCGGTGGTACGCCGTCAGGATGGCCGACAGGTCCGGGCTCGCGACCCGCGCGAGCACCCGGCGCTCCCGCTCGACGACGGTCACCTCGACGCCGATGGCACGGGCCGCGGCGGCGACCTCCAGACCGATGTAACCGCCGCCGATGATCACGACCCGGCGCTCGGCGGTGAGCTGCTTGCGCAGCGCTCGGGCGTCCTCCAGCGTCCGCAGCATGACGACCCCGCCGAGCCCAGAACCCGGTACCGGCAGCTCGCGCGGACGGGCGCCGGTGGCCAGTACCAGCACGTCGTACCCGCAGACATCGCCGCCGGACGCGCACACCCGCCGTCCCTCGAGGTCGATCGCGCAGATCCGCTCACCGAGACGTAGGTCGATGCGCTGCTCGGCGTAGAAGGGCGCGGGCCGCAGCCACTGCTCGAGCTCGCCGTCGAACTTCTTGGACAGCGGCGGGCGCTGGTACGGAAGGTCCAGCTCGTCGCCGAACATCACGATCTCGCCGCGATGGCCGCCCTGCCGCAGCAGCGCCGTCAGCATCGCGCCGGCGTGGCCGCTGCCGACGACCACGACCCGCGGGCTCACGCCAGCTCCAGCCGGACCGGCAGGTTCCGCAGCCCGCCCACGAAGTTGGTCTGGACGACCTTGCGCTCACCGGTGAGCTCGATGCCCTCGATCCGCGGCAGCAGCTCCTCGAACAGGATCCGCAGTTCGAGCTTGGCGAGGTGCTGGCCGATGCACATGTGCGGGCCGTAGCCGAAGGCGATCTGCTTGTTCGGCCGGCGCTGCAGGCGGAAAGTGTCCGGGTCGTCGAAGACGTCGGAGTCCCGGTTCGCGGACTGGTATAGCAGCATGAAGCGGTCGCCCGCGCGGATCTCCTGGCCGCGCAGCGTGTAGTCCTGCGTGGCCCGCCGGGCGAAGTGCTTGACCGGCGACGACCAACGCAGGCCCTCGTTGACGAGGTCGGGTACCAGGGCCGCGTCCTGCTTGACCGCCGTCAGCTGGTCCGGGTGCAGCGCCAACTGCTCGACCGTGCCGGCCATCGTGCTCGACGTGGTGTCGTGCCCGGCGGTGGCGATCGCGATGAACCAGCCGTACGCGAACGTGTTGGCGTAGTACTCCCCCGACCCGGTCCGGGCCGAGGCGATGATCGTCGCCAGGTCGTCGCGCGGCGTCGTACGACGATCGGCGACGAGCACGTCGAAGTACGCGTAGAAGTCCTGGATGGCCGCGGCCCACTGTTGCGCGGCGCCCTCCGGCGTGAGCGGCTCGACGTCGGCCCGCTGCGCGTCCGGGTCCGCGGTTCCGAAGAACTCCTGGGTGAGCGCCATCATCTGCGGCTCGTCGGACTCGGGTACGCCGAACAGCGTCATGATCACGTGCAGCGGGTAGAACAGGGCGAACTGCTGGACGAAGTCGATGTCGTTGGTGCCGGGGTGGAGATACTTGTCGATCGCCTCGCGGGCGAGCAACCGGATCTTGTCCTCCCACTTCTTCAGGTTCGCCGGCCGGAACCAGCCGGCGGCGATGTCCCGGACCGCGGTGTGCTCCGGCGGGTCCAGGTACGTGACGGCGTCCAGGATGCGCAGGCTGCCGCCGGTCAGCTGCGTGGTGAAGGCGTCACCCGCCTGGTTCTGCAGGATCGGGTTGTGCGAGCCGGGCTTGTCCGCGCCACCGCTGGTGAAGACGTGCGGCTGGCGCTCGATCTCCATGATGTCGGCGTGCTTGCTGACCAGCCAGAGCGGGTCGTAGCCGTCCACGGTCACGTACGCCAGCGGGTTGTTGTCACGCAGCCAGCGGTAGGCCTCGAACAGTCCGGCCTCGTCCCGGTGCCCGTCCGGGAGCACGATCTGGCGTGCCACGTCGTCCGGTGTCGTCAGGACGGCCGCACTCTCGACAGTGGTCATGGTCTCTCCCAGCGGGATCGGCTGCGATATGGTCCAATCGTTGGTCCATGACCGTGAGAGATGCATCACCCCGAGGGGAGAGATTCGTACCCCTACCGCGTGAGGTGGTGGTAGCGGGAGACCGCCTCGGCGCGGTTCGCGGCACCGAGTTTGTGGAGCAGGTGCTTCACATGGGTCTTCACCGTGCCGGCCGAGATGAACAGCCGCGCCGCGATCTGGTCGTTCGACGCCCCGTCGGCCAGGTGCCGCAACACCTCCAGCTCGCGCCGGGTCAGCTCCGCGAGCGGACCGCTCACGACGTACGACGGCCGCGGGGTGACCGGTGGCCGGTCCGGACCGAGCACGTCGGCCTCACCGAGACCGTCGATCAGGTCCGCGACGGATCGCGCCTGCTCCTCGAGCCGGTCCCTGAGCGCGACCAGCTGTTCCTGGCAGATGGTCCGCTCGAAGGCGAACCCCAGACCCTCCGCGAACAGGCCGAGCAGGTCCCGGTCGAGCTCGGTGAGGGCATCCGCGGTGACGCTCTGGTCGGCGTGCAGCAGGCCGATCACCTCGCCCTGCGCGACCAGCGGCGCGGCGACGTAGTCCCGGGTGCTCATCAGCGCCTTGAGTTCCGGATGCACCCGCGGGTTGCACTGCGCGTCGTGGACCAGCACCGGTGTTCGACGGAGAACCACGTCTGCCTCGGGCCAGCCGCGCTCCGTACGGCCGGGTGCCGCCGCACCGATGCGGACCATCGCGTCGGCCATCGTCGCGTCTCTGGCCACGAACCCGGACCGCGCGATCCAGCTCGGCCCGCACATCCGCGACAGCAACACTCGGTTGAAGCCGAGCCGGTGAACGACGGGCGGCACCAGCTCGACGAGCTCCGCCACCGACCTCGCTGGCCGCAACCGCCGCAGCGCCTCGCGGACGTCGGTCACAGCGGCCGAGCGTCGCGCCATCTCGAGGTCCTCACACGCCGCTCGCGCGTCCCCGAGCTGCAGCAGTACGACGGCGAGCTCGTCGCCCGCACCGGCGCCGTGGCGGATGCGGTGCAGCACGAGCCGTTCCGCCGCGCGTAGCGACTCGCCGGTCCGGCGCAGGTCGGTCCCGCACCACGTGACTCCGTGCTCGCCGGTGAGCGTCGATACCGCGTCCAGCAGCCCGCGGGCGCGCCGCAGCAGGAGCACCGCGGGCTCGTCGCGAGGCTCGCGATCCAGGGACTGAGGACTGGACTGCACGAGATAACTGTAGAATGGTTAGACCTAAAGAACAATCGTACCGTCACGTAGGAGGCGCAGCTGTGACCGCTCACCAAGCCTTCGACGGCGGACCGGAGCGACTCTTCGGCTTCCAGCCCATCCATGACGGCGGGCGCCGGGTCGGTGGCGCGATGAGCACGGGTGCCTGGCTGACCGGTCCCGGCGCGGTGCCGCGTGCCGGCGCTCTCGGCGTGCTGGTCGACAACGTCCTCGGCAACGCGATCTTCGCCGGCCACCCAGGCCGCTGGTCGGTCAGCACCGAGATCGGCATCGACGTCACCGGCACGATCCCGGCCGACGGCAGCGCGGTGCGGGCCGAGGCCCGTTCGGTCGACGCCGACGCTGCCGGCGCCTTCGCGACGGGTGACGTGATCGATGCCTCCGGCAACGTCATCGCCCGCTGCCGGCAGCGGGGCCGGTTCGTGGTGCCGCCGCCCTCGCCGCCCTCACCGGCCGCGACCAACGGGGCGACCGGCGTGCGGCGGGAGCGCGGCACCGCCGACCTGATGAGCCGGATCGGCGCTGTCACGTCACTCGCCGGGGACGGCGACGACCTGGAGCTGCTGTCGACGCCGGCGCTGGCGAACCCGATGGACAACCTGCACGGCGGCGTGACCTTGTGCGTCTCGGAGTGGACGGGAGCACGGACACTGAGCCGCGCCGCCGCTCCCCTGACCACCGCGTCCGTGCACGTGGCCTACCTGCGCCCTATCCCGGTCGGCAGCCGGGTGCGGTTCACCACGCAGGTCGTGCACGCCGGGCGCAGCCTGGGTGTCGCGCGCGTGACGGGCCTCAACGACGCCGGCAAGGCCTGCGCCGTCACCACCCTCGTCACCCACTGACCCGGGGAACCGCGAACTCGGCCCTGAGCAGGCGGCGTACCTCGGCGGCGCGGTCGATGCCGTCGTGGACCGACTCGGCGGCGACGATGAGAGTCAGGTGCTCGGCGCCGGCATCGACGTACGGGGCCAGGCGCTCGGCGACCGTGTCCGGCGTCCCGGCGGCGGTGACGTGCTCGAACTTCTCCGCGGGCAGGTTGTAGAGCGCCTCCAGCCGGCGATCGAGCAGGTCGCGGACCCGGCGGCCGTGGTTCCCGAGCCCGCACCACATGTTGAGTCCGAACCAGGACGGCGCGGGGCGGCCGAGTTCCGCGGTGGCGGCGCGGACCTGCTCGACGGTGGCGGCGAACCTGCGGGCCGAGCAGAAGATGCCGAGCCACCCGTCGCCGTACGCGGCGGCACGACGGACGGCGACGTCGCCGGAACCGCCGACGACCAACGGCACGGGCGGATCCGGGACCGGCAGGATGCTCGCCTTCCGCAGCGAGAAGAACCGTCCTTCGTGGTCGACGGTCTGGCCGGCCGCCAGCCTGCGGAGGATCTCGAGGGTCTCGTCCAGCCGGCGTCCGCGGGTCGCGGGATCGACACCGGCGTTGGAGATCTCGTCTCGGTCCTCGCCTCCTGCACCGACGCCGAGCACCAGCCGGCCGGGAGCCAGCTGCGAGATGGTCGCGAGCTGCCGGGCCGTCAGCATCGGATGCCGCAGGCCCGCGAGGTAGACCCCGACGAGCATGTCGAGGGTGTCGTTCGCGGTGAGGACGGAGGTCGCCGAGACCAGCCCGTCGAAGCCGGTGCCGCCGTGGAAGCTGATGTGGTCGCCGGTCGTGACGTGGTCCAGGCCTGCGCCGGCGATGTGGTCGAGCAGCCGGCGCCGGGCCGCGGGGTCGGGGATGAGCAGGTCCTCGTTGACCGCGACGCCCACCTTCACGAGGCGGCCACCTTGCCCAGCATGGCGGTGGCGATGATCCGCTTCTGGATGCCGGCGGTGCCGTCCGCGATCAGGTAGCTCGCGACGTCGCGGTACCGCTGCTGCAGCGGCATCTCGGTCGAGTACCCGAGGTTGCCGAAGGTGACGATCGCGGTCTCGATCGCGTCCTTGGCGACGATCGGCGGCCACCACTTCGCCATCGCGGCGTACTGCGTGTGCTTCTCCCCCGACTCTCGTGTCCACAGCGACCGGTAGCACAGCCAGCGGGCGGCCTCCAGGTAGGTCGCCTGCTCCGCGAGCGGGAACGACACGCCCTGGAAGGCGGCCAGCGGCCGGCCGAATGCCTCGCGCTGGACGGCCCAGGCGCAGGCCTCGTCGATGCTCGCCTGAGCGGCGCCGAGGCAGAGCAGGCCGAGGGCCGGCCGGCTGAAGTCGAAGTGCTCCATCGCCGCCGCGAAGCCCCGCCCGGGCTCACCCACCAGATGGTCCTCCGGCACGAAGACGTCGTCGAAGGACAGCTGGCCCCAGCACAGCGGCAGTGCCCCCATCCCTGGCGTGTGCGTGCGAGTCACGCCGTCCGCGTCGAGCGGCACCGCGAAGCAGCTGATCCCCCGGTAGCCCTCGGACCCGGGCTCGCGCGCGTAGACCAGACCGACGGCGGCGGCCGTGGCGAGCGTGATCGCGATCTTCTCGCCGGAGATCCGCCAGCCGCCCGGGACGCGCCGCGCCTCCGTCCGCAGGCTCGACACGTCCGAACCGCCGGACGGCTCGGTGACGGCGATCGCCGCGACGGCCTCGCCGGCGACCAGCTGGGGAAGCCAGCGCTCGACCACGGCGTCCTGCCCGTTGACGGCGAGCTGGGCGGCGACCAGCCCGGACAGCACCGGCGCGGACGCCACGTTGACGTCGCCGTAGGCCAGCGCCTCGGTGGCGAGGCCGAGCGTGACTGGATCGAGCGCCCCGCTGCCGCCGTACTTCTCGGGCAGGCCGATGCCGAGCACGCCGAGCCCGGCCAGCTGCCGGTGGGCCTCCCAGCTGAACTCCGGTCTCGACGCCCGTTCGTTGTAGTGCGGCGCGAGCTCCGCGACCGCGAACCTCCGCAGCTGCGCGCGGAAGTCCTCCTGCTCCTCGCTGAAGGCGAACGACAGCACGGTCCCGACCTCCTGTCAGCCGAAGTCCGGCGTGCGCTTCGCGATGAAGGCACGGATGCCCTCGGCTGCCTCGCCGTCCACGAACAGTCCCTGTTCTTCGCGGGCCTCGAACCGCAGGCCCTCCTCGAGCGGCAGCTCGTAGGCTGCGTCCACGGAGTGGATCACCGCCAGCTGCGCGGGCAGCGAGGAGGTGACCAGCTCCGCGGCCAGCGCGAGTGCCTCCTTGACGGCGTCGCCCTCGGTGAGCCTGTCGACCAGGCCGATCGCGCGCGCCTCGTCCGCCGGCACCTGCCGGGCCGTGAGCATGATGTCCAGCGCGCGGCCGCGTCCCACCAGCCTGGGCAGCCGCTGCGTGCCTCCGGCTCCGGGGATCAGGCCCAGCTTGACCTCGGGCAGGCCGAACTTTCCCCGCGGTCCGCTCACCCGCAGCGTGCAGGCCAGCGCCAGCTCCAGCCCGCCGCCGAGCGCCAGACCGTCGACCGCCGCGACGGAGATCCACGGAGCCGCCGCGAGCCGGTCGTTGACCGCGCGCATCTGGTTGCCGTAGGCAAGGAACGAGTCGGCGTCGGCCGACGACAGGTGCTTGATGTCGGCGCCGGCGGCGAAGAAGCCGTCCAGGGCCGAGCAGACGACCATCACCTTCACGTTCCCGTCGCGCTCGGCCGCGTCGATCGCGGCGTGCAGGCCGTCGAGGATCGGTACGCCGAGAGCATTGGCCGGCGGCCGGTCCATCGTCACGACCCGGACGCCGGGACTCTCGTCCCGCCAGCTGACCACCTCGGACATC
>WNGA01023057.1_pt1 | contig 10868 bp, 11 predicted proteins | sample 5400061 | NCBI WGS metagenome assembly WNGA01 (sample SAMN13153366, study PRJNA577476) | soil metagenome | isolation source: 100 cm soil or saprolite under grassland replicate 2 | place: USA:California | collected 2016-06-15
CGATGTCGGGATACCCCCCGTAGGCGTAAATGCCGCTCGAGGTCGTGAACGCCTCGATCCGGGTGGCCGCGTTCCCGAAGATCCCGCTCAGGCCGTAGATGATGTTCCGGAGCTTCTTCTCCTGATACGCTTTGAGGAACCCCGCCCGTTCGAGCGGGCGAAGCCTCGTGCGGATCCCGGCCGACTGTAGATAGTTGAGGACCGCCTCGCTGGAACGGCTGGTCGCGGCATCGCACCAGAAGTCGCCGGCGTCAAAGCCCTTCGGATATCCGGCTTCCGCGAGAAGCTGCTTGGCCCTGGCCGGATCGTAGGGATAGGCGGGCGGTTGCCAGTAGAAGTCGAAGCCGGCGGGAATGATGCTCCCGGTGATACGGGAAAATCCCAGGGTCTCTGCCTGGTTGATAGTCTGACGGTCGATGGCGTACGTGGCCGCGAGGCGCACGCGCCTGTCGTGCCACGGAGAGCTCGAATCCCATTGGTCGGCGAAAACCAGCCAGTGGGTGCTCACGAACGGGGTAGGCCGAAGGGTGAGCCCTGGAGTGCGCCGAACCTCTTCGCCGAGCTCGCCGGCGAGGCCATACGCGACGTCCGCCTCACCGCGCTTGAGCATGGCCAGTCGCGTGGTGGGGTCCGGGACTGCCTTGAAGACCAGACGTTTCACGCTCGGCGTCTTGCGCCAATATCCTTCGACCGCCTCGAGCACCAGCTCCACACCCGGAGTGAAGGAGACGAAGCGATACGGCCCGGCCCCCACGGGGGCTTTCTTGAAACCCTCCTCGCCCAACTTCTCGACATACTTCTTGGGGACGATCCAGCCCGCCCCCGTTGCCGGCGTGCCGTAGAAGGTCATGAAATCCGGCCACGGCTGCTTGAGCCGGAAGCGGACGCGCCCGGGATCCGGAGCCTCGACCGCGGCCACCTTGTCCTTGAGCGCCTTCGCGGAGATGCCGCGGTACCGCTCGAACGAGAACTTGGCATCTTCAGCCGTGACGGGCTCGCCGTTGTGGAACTTGACCCCTTTGCGCAGAACGAACTCGTAGACGAGGCCGTCGGGCGACGTGCTCCACGACTCGGCCAGACTGGGGGCCATGCTCTTCCCTGGCATCGGCTTCACGAGCGCGTCGTGGAGCGCGTAGAGGATGATGAAGGGCGTGATCAGTCCCGGCGTCTCGGCGGGCTCGAAGAGCGTCGGCGCCAGGGTGAAGTGAAGGGCCCACGTCATCTGACCCACGGGCGCGTCCGCGCGCCCTTCGGGGGCCGCGATGGCATGCGTGGAAGCGATCAACGTCACAGCAAGCACCCGAGCCACGATCTGTCGTCTGCGTCGGTTCATCGGATCGTCTCCTTACAGAGGACCGGTGTCAGATCCCGGAAATCGTCGATTCAGCACGTCATGCCTACCGCCGGAGGGACCGGAAAACGAGGATGGGCCAGACGATGATGAGCGCGAGCAGCAGATCCACGACCACGCTCGGAAGGTGCGTCACGATCGTGGGACGTAGCGTCACGGTCGCCAAAAGCCCGAGCGGGACGACGATCAGCACGACTCGGAACATCACCGACCGGCGTGCTCTTCGAGCCGACGCCAGCCGATAGACGGGTTCTCCTTCCGGCCCTATTGGGCCAGCCACAGCGCGTCCAACTGCTGGTGCGAGCCCTTCACGTGCTCGACAAAGAGGAAGGGGCCCGTTCCCAGGACGTCGGCCTTGTAGATCCAGTTCCACGGCGAGGCCAGCACGAAGAGGAACGAACCCGACGGCCACTTGAGCCGGAAGACGACCGTATGAGGGTCGGGAGCCGCCCGGACGGCCTCCACGGCGATGTACTCGCCCTTCCGGGCCGAGGCCACGCCTGGCGGCGGGGTGATGATCTTGTCATAGGAGACCTTGACGTCCTTTGACGTCAGCTCGCTGCCGTCGTGGAACTTCACGCCGCGCCGCAGCTTGAACGTGTACGTACGCCCGTCGTTGGAGATCGACCAGGATTCGGCCAGGTCGCCGACCACCTGGGTGCCGCTCTGGTCGGTGGGGTCCGTTCTCAGCAGGGTGTCGTAGGGCGGCGCCGTCGGGTGGATGAGGGCGAACGTCTCCTCTCGATGCGCGTCAAAGGAGGGCGGCTCTCCCGGCACGACGAAGACGAGCTCGCCGCCGTAGCGGGGTTTGTCCTGAGCGGAGACGAGCGGGCTGCTGGCCAGGAGCAGCAAACTGCTGAGGACAGCCCTGACGATCATCGCTGAGCCCCTGGAACCTCCCGCTCTCGCTCGATCGCCTCGCTCAGGCCGGGCAAGACGTCCGACGCCACCCGGCGGCATTCCTCGTCGTGCGGAAAGCCCGACAGGATGAACTCGTCGAACCCGAGCCGCCAGTAGGCCAGCAACTCCGCCGCCACCTGCGGCGGGTCGCCGACGATCGCCGTCCCTAGATTCACGCGTACCTTCGCGATCCCGTTCCACAGTCGGGGCGCCCGCTCCCGCGGCTGCGCACGGAGCTGCGCCTGCTGCCCCACCATTTGCGTCCCCGCGAACGCCGCCTGCCGCTGCGCCACCACACGCTCGTCCACCTGCGACATCAATTCCTCTGCCGCCGCCCACGCCTCCGACTCGGTCGCCCGCACGACCAGGTGCGTGCGCAGTCCGAGCACCGGCCGTCGTCCTCGGGCCGCGTACGCCTTGCGCAGCCGCTCCAGCAGCGCCCCGGTGTCCTCGAGCGGCTGGATCCATGCCAGGTACGCGTCCGCCTCTTTGGCCGCAAACTCGAGAGCCCGCGGCGATGCGCCGCCCACGTAGAACCGCGGCCCATCGCCCACCGGCCCGGGCGAGACCACCGCACCGTTCAACCGGATCGTGCTCCCCTCGAACACCACCGGCTCCGGCTTCGCCCACAGCGCCCGCAGTGCCGCGATGAACTCTTCCGCCTGCTCGTATCGTTTGTCGTGGTCCATCGTGACGCCCAGCCGCTCGAAGTCGCCCTGGATCCCGCCGGGCACCACGTTGATGTCGAGCCGCCCCCCGCTGATCTGATCGAGCGCCGCGGCCATCTGCGCGAAGAGCCCCGTCGAAATGAACCCCGGCCGCACGGCCACCAGGAATCGGATCCGCCGCGTCACCGCCGCCAGCGCCGTCACCGTCGTCCACGTCTCCGCCAGCGGCGCCGTTTCCTCGAACAGCCCGTTCGCAAACCGCGTCGGGATCAGCAGCGAGTAGTACCCCTCCGCCTCCGCCGCCTCCACCACTCGCCGCAAGTACTCGAACGTCGGCGGCCTCTCCGCCCGCCTCGTCCCGATGTGCGCCCCGTCCCCGTCGATCGGGATGAACCAATCAAATCGCGGCGCTGGTCGCTTATCCATGACCGGGAAGCTATCAAACCTTTGGGTCGCAGACCAGCATCCCAATCCTGACGAAAGCCACTTGACATGGACCCTCTTTAGGCAGATCGTCCGCCCATCCGATGACCCGCGTGGCACCCGACCTGATTGAGTGAGCTCGACAGCGTAGCAGCCTCAAGGAAGGACTAGCGATGTCGTATGTCATCTGGATGGTCGTCCTTACGGTGATCGCTGCGCTCCTTTTCACAGCCCAAAGAACCTTCCCAGAGACCCGTGATTACAGGGGATCCACGATACTTCTCCTCGCCAGTTTGCTGAAACCGGGAGGGTTCTTGATTCTTGTCCTCATGGTCTTCATCACTTTTTTCGCCTCCGTCCACCAGGTGCCGGCCGGCCACATCGGTGTCGTCTATGAATTTGGCGGCATCAAAGGCCAGATCGGCGAGGGACTCCAGTTTGTGGCGCCGTGGCGCGACGTTGCCAACATCCAGGTGCAGCGTCGCGTGTTCGATAAGCTCAACGCCTTCAGTGAAGAAAGCCAGGATGTCTTTGTCAGAGCAAGTCTCAATGTTCGCGTTTCTCCTCAAACCATCCAACAGCTCTATCGGACCGTCGGCCCCAACTTTTTCAATGTCTTGGTTGAATCGAGAGTCATTCAGAATTTCAAAGATGAAACCGTGAAATACAAGAGCGTCGAGATTGCCCCCAACCGCGAAAACATCAGAAAGGCCGTCCGGGAGAGGCTGGAGAAAGAACTTTCCCCCTTTTCGATCGAGGTGGTCGATTTGCTTCTGGACAACATCGACTTCAATCCGGAGTTCAAGAAAGCGATCGAGGATAAACAGATAGCCACGCAGCGCGCCCTGGAAGAACAACAAAAGATTGAGGGGGAAAAGCACAAAGCCCAGCAGGCCATTGAACGGGCCAAAGGGGAAGGCAGCGCCATTTTATTCCGCGCCGAGAAGGAGGCAGAAGCGAACAGAAAATTGGCTGCTTCTCTCACTCCAGAGCTCGTGCGGTATGCCATGGTTCAGAAACTGAGCGACAAGATCCAGGTCATGATGCTGCCGTCCGGCCAGAACTTCATCTTGGACTCGGACATCTTACGCGGCACCCCAAGAGAAAAGAGATAGCGTCGTGAGCGCCGGTACTGAGCTGGAATGAGCCTGAATGCGCTCACCGTGCTTGGGCGATTCGCCTCATGAGGTTCGACGTCCGCGCCTGGTCGATCTGCTGCTGGGTGAGCCGGTCGTCCGCCCGCAGCGACGGGTACATCAGGTTGTAGTTGTCCACGCCCGATCGCGTGAGGTGCTCGAGACTGAGCAGATGGCCGAGTTCGTGCGCGAGAACCTTTCCCAGGCCCGGATGCCCGAGCACCTTCACGACGCACACCCCGAGCGCCTCCGCCGCCTGCCCTCCGAGCTCGGCGCCCTGAAACGTGTTCACGACCAGCAGGCTGGCGCCGGCCCGGGCCCGGAACTGACTGGCCAGAGCGAAAAATCCTTGTTCGTCGATCTCCTCGCGGTTCCGCGGCGCGTCGACCCGCTCGACGCTGCTCGAGCGGAGGGTGAACTGGATGTCCGCCGGCAGCCAGATCTGGTTGGCGAGCCCAAAAGCCCGCGTGAGGCTGTCGCGATCCTCGCCCGGCGGCACCTCCCGCACGTCGCGGACGCGCTCCGTCTGGGTGCGGCTGGCGCGCCCGACCTGCACTTGCCGGGATACCATCCGAAAGCTCTCGATGCACAGTGTGATGAGATGAACGTCGACCGGCACGCTGATTCGCGTCGCCATGCTCACGCCCCCAAAACCGCCGCCCCACCTTCGTCGGCTCCCGGGCTCCGCCGAAGCGTCATATTCCCAGGTAAGCCTTCTTCACCCCTTCGTCCCGCAGCAGCTCTTCGGCTTTGCCCTGCAGCATCAGCGTGCCGGTCTCCAGCACGTAGCCGTACTGCGCCAGCGTGAGGGCCAGCATCGCGTTCTGCTCCACCAGGATGATCGACACGTTCAGGGCATTGATCTGCTGGATGATCTTGCCGATCTCCGCCGTCATGATGGGCGACAGGCCCATCGAGGGCTCGTCCAGCAGCAGCAGTTTCGGGCGGTTCATGAGGGCGCGAGCGATGGCCAGCATCTGCTGCTCACCGCCGGAGAGCGAGCCCGCGCGCTGTCGTCCGCGCTCTCTCAGGATCGGAAAGTGCTGGTAGATCATCTCCAGCGTGGACGCGACGTCCGCCTTGCGCGTTTGCAGATACGCGCCCATCCTGAGATTCTCGAGGACGGTCATCTTCGGAAACAACCGCCGGCCTTCGGGCACGAGCGCGATCCCGAGACGCACGATGTCGTGCGGAGCGAGACCGTTCAGTAACGCGTTCTCGAAGCGCACCTCGCCGCCGCTGGGTTTCACCAGGCCTGTCAGCGCGCGGAGGCTGGTCGTCTTGCCGGCGCCGTTCGCGCCGATCAGGCTGACGATCGCGCCGGTGGACACCTGGAAGGACAGGCCCTTGACCGCTTCCACGGTGCCGTAGCGGACGCGTAGATCCTTAACCTCGAGCATGCGCGAGACCCGCTCCCAGGTAGGCTTCGATCACTTTCGCGTTCGTACTCACCTCGGCCGGCGAGCCTTCGGCGAGCGTCTGGCCGAAGTTCAACACGACGATGCGCTCGCACGTGCCCATCACCGCCTTCATGTTGTGCTCGACGAGCAAGACCGTGACGCCCCGATCGCGGATGGTCTTGACCAGGGCCATCACGCGACCACTTTCGTCCAGGTTCATGCCGGTGACGGGCTCGTCGAGCAGCAACAGCCGTGGGCGAGCGGCGAGCGCCATGGCGATGCCCAGCACGCGCTGGTGGCCGTGCGGCAGATTCCTCGCGAGCTGGTCGGCCTGCGACGCCAGGCCGGTGAACTCCAGCACCTCGCGGCTGCGAGCGACCTCGTCCGGCGGAAATCTCCGACGGCTGAACAGCGCCGGGCCCAGACTCCTGCGGCTGTGCAGATGCAAGCCGAGCAGCACGTTCTCCAGGCCGGTCAACTCTTGAAACAGCGTGGTGAGCTGAAACGTGCGCACCAACCCGCGCTTGACGACTTGATGCGGCCGGAGTCGGGTGATGTCTTCGCCGTCGAACCGGATCGTGCCGGCGGTGGGCCGGATGAAGCCGGACAGCAGGTTGAAGCAAGTCGTCTTGCCCGCGCCATTCGGACCGATCAGGCCGACGATCTCGCCCTCCGCAACGCGGAGATCGACACGGTTGACGGCGGCGAGTCCGCCGAAGTGCCGGGTGAGACCGTGGGTCTCGAGAAGCAGCGCGGAGCTCACGCCGCGGGGCTCGGACTGTGAGCGGATGCGCGCTTCCACCCGCGGAGCTCGGCGAGCTTTCCGGGCAACGTGATGAGGCCGCCAGGCAAGAACAGAATCGTGAGCAGCATGGCGATCGAGAAGAAGATCGTCTCGTACGCACTGCCCCGGAACGGCTCGGACAACAACGAGAGGAAGGCGGCGCCGACGATCGGACCTGCGAAGTGGCCCCGGCCGCCGACGTAGTTGTAGACGAGGATGTTCGTCGCCATGAGGAAGCCGAATTCCGGCGGGAAGAGGAAGCGAATGAAGTGCGCGTAGAACGCTCCCGCCACGCCGGCGAAGAAGCAGCCGAGCATGAACGCCAGCAGCTTGTGGTTGGCGATGTTCACCCCGAGCGACTGCGCGAGGTTGTCGGCCATTCCGATGCTCTTCCAGATGAGTCCGAGGCGGCTGGACTCGAGCTTCCAGAGAATCAGGAGCGTCAGCAGCATCAGGAAGAGCGCCAGGTAGTACTGACTCGCCTTCGAGGCCAGCGTCACCCCGAGGAGATTGGGCTTGGGGATGCCGCTCAAGCCACTCATGCCCCGGGTCAGCGGGACCCAGAGCTGGGCAATCAGGCGGATCACCTCGACGAAGGCCACTGTCACCATCGCGAAGTACACGCCCCGCAACCGGAGCGATGGGTAGCCGATGACCAGACCGACGACGGCCGCGAGGAGAGCGCCGCACAGCATCGAGACCTCGAACGGGACGGCGAGGTTCTTCGCAAGGAGCGCGGAGGCGTACGCTCCGATGGACATGAACGCCGAATGCCCGATGTTGAGCTGGCCGCACGTCAGCGACGGGCGCAGGCTGGCGGCGAGGATGACGTTCGTGAAGACGAGCGCGAAGACATGCACGTAGTAGTCGCCACCGAGCTGCGGGACGAGGAGCATGAGCAGGACCAGGACGATGAGCACGCCGACCCTAAGGCGGCGCATAACCGAAGAGCCCAGTCGGCTTGAAGAGCAACAACAGGATGATGAACACGAAGCTCAGGAGGAACGCCGGTTCGGCGCCGAGGGCGGTGGCGACGATGGAGTCGATGAGCCCCAGCATGAGTCCTCCGAGGATGGCTCCCGGGATACTGCCCAGGCCACCGAGGATGATGATGATGAACGCCTTGAGGAGCGGCTGCTCTCCCATCATCGGATCGAGCTTGAAGATCGGCGCCATGAGCGCTCCGCTCGCCGCCGCCAGCGCAAAGCCGATCGCGAAGGCGAGGCCGTTCACCACGTGCACGTTGACGCCCTGCAGAGCGGCGGCCTCCTTGTCCTGCTCGATGGCGCGCATGGCGGCGCCCATCTTCGTCTTGTTGATGAACAGGTAGAGCCCGACGACCAGGGCGCCCGCCATCGGGATGATCATCAGTCGTTCGACCGAGATCATCACGCCGAGAACGTTCCGCGTGCCCTGGAAGACCGGCGGCACGTGCTTGTCGAGCTGGCCGAAGACCGGGTAGCCGGCCGCTTGGAGAAATGTGGTGAGCGCGAGGAGAGCGACCAGTGTCGGCTCGATCCCTCCCTTGATTGGCCGGTAGATCGAACGCTCGACGAGATACCCGAACGTTCCCAGGAGGAGCATCGCCAGGACGAATGCCGCGAAATACGGCGCGCCCCACTGAGAGAAGATGTAGTAGATAGCGAACGCGCCGAGCATGTAGATCGCGCCGTGGGCGAAGTTGATGATGTGCATCATGCCGAACATGAGCGTGAGCCCGAGGGCCATCAGGATGTAGATCGAGCCGATCGACAGCCCGATGATCGTGCTCTGGATCAGGAGGTCCGGCGTCATTTCGTCGTAGGGGGCCTCGACGGGCCCCCTACACCCCCAAAAATTCGGTTGCGCCGGCGAAGCCGGCGCTCGGATGCCGCACTATGGGGCGCGGCCCTAGTTATGGGGTGGGCTCAGCTGCACGACGAGCGTCGCGACCCCGTCCTTCACCTCGGAGAACGGCATGGGGTAGATGATCTGGTTCCCGACACCGTAGTAGTCCTTCCCGCCAAAGTGCGCCTTGCCCCAGAGGTTGTCGAACTCGACCGTGCGCATGGCCTCCCCGATCTTCTTGGGGTCCAGGCTCTGGGCCTTCTTCACCGCGGCCACGAAGGCGAAGGCCGGATTGGTGAAATCGATGCTGGTGGCGTTCCATTCGCCGTATTTCTTGGTGTACCGCGCTTGCCAGCTCTTGACCTTCTCGGGCAGCGGGGTCTGGACGTAGCCGTGCACCCACGTGCCCTCGACGTTCGCTTTGCCCGCGATGTTGGCCACCACCGACGTGTCGACCTGCCCGATGTGGATGAAGCGCCCCTTGAAGCCGAGCTCGCGGGCCTGCTTGATGATCAGGCCGACGCTGCCCGCCGGGGAAGCGAGCACGCTGATGATGTCCGGCTTCTGGGCCAGGATCCGCAGCAGGACCGGGTTGAAGTCCGTCATGCTGCGCTCGAAGAATTCCTTTCCTGCAATCTGATACCCGAGCTTCTCGACGAATGTCGTCTCGACCTTGATCGACCACCAGCCGGTGTCATCGTTCGGGGAAATGGTGGCCACGCGCTTGATCTGAGGATGGTGTTCCTTGATCCACTTCCAGAAGGTGGTCGTCTCCGGCGGTGACGGGAAGCTGTGGAAGGTGAGCGGATTCTTCGGGCTCACCAGTCCCTCGGCGTACGCCAGCGGCAGGTTCAAGACACCGTTTTCGTTGACCGGCTCCTCGTTAGCCTTGACCACGGCTCCTCCGAGAACGGAGATGTACTTCACGCCGTCCTTCGCGATGAGCCGGTTGACCGTGGCGACGCCCTCGGCAATCACGTACTTGTGGTCGTAGGCGACGACCTCGAGCTTGTACTTCTTGCCGCCTATCTCGAGTCCACCCTGGCCGTTGATCTCGTCGAAAATCAGTTCGGTCGCGTTCTTGTGCGGAATCCCCCAGGGCGCGGCCGGGCCCGAGAGGGGGGTCGAGATCCCGAACTTGATGATGTCGGCCGCGACAGCAGTCCCCGGGCTCCCGGGCATCAGTACCGCCGCTGCGAGAAGCGTTGTCCATGTCACGGAACGCCATGGTTTCATCGCCATCCCTCCTGGAGGCTGGGCGCTGTCACGGTGGCCCGGCACGCGGACTATAGAGATGCGGATCGTGGGTTGTCAATCGCACCGCACTCGGTCACCTCGGCTACCCCTGCGTCGAGGGTTCTCATCTCGCCACCGACGTCGGGCGCCCGAGACGCTGGCGTAGACGAAAAGCTAGGACCAAGAGCACGGCCCCAAAGACGATCGCATATGTTCCGATCAACCACAGCAGGGTGAGGAATCCAGCGCCCGGCCAAACGACGACGAGGAGGCCGAACAGGACGGACAAGACGCCATTGAGGACCAACAGCCATTCGCCGTGGGCGCGGTGGAGGTGGACCGCCGCCACAATTTCCAGGACGCCCGTCACGATCGCCCATCCACCGATCAGGTAGAGCAAGGCCAATGCGGTGAGCGCTGGCCAGACGAAGGCCAGCACCCCGGCGGCAATCCCGGCGAGCCCCTTGAGGACCGGGGACCACCATCGCTCATGTCGCTCGGCGGCTCGGACGCCCGCAATGATCGCGAGCACTCCGTCGACGACCGCGTAGGCTCCGAAGAGTGCGACAAACACGACCAGCGTGACTCCGGGGAGCACGAACGCCGCGAGGCCCAAGAGGATTGCGGAGACCCCGCGCAGCGCGAGCGCCCACCAGTTTCGCGTCAGCACCGTTGTCATCGGCTGGCTCCTGCTATCGAAGACCCTTCCCGTCTACTGAGTCCGGCCGCGCATCGAGGCCGGCTGGCCGGGCAGCTTGAGCTTCTTGCCGGTGTCGGTGACCTTCGTCCCGTCGACTTTGAGGATGGAGACGTCGCGGTCGGTATAGTTGCCGACGTAGAGATACTTGCCGTCGGGGCTAAAGACCGCGCCCTCGGGCAAGCCCCCCACCTCGACCTCGCCCACCTTGGTGACCTTTTTGCCGTCGATCTTGAGCACGGCCAGGCTGCCGTTGCGCTTGGTGTTGAACCACATGGACTTGGCCACGCTGGCTCCGCCCAGCAATACGGCCACGGCCACGTCACCCTTCGGACTGATGGCGAAGCCCTCGGGCGCGTCGCCGACCACCACGCGATCGATCACGCGGGGCGGCTGGTGCTCGAGATCGATGATGCTGACGGTGTCGATATGGCCGTCCGGCGCGC
>WNGA01018067.1_pt1 | contig 10867 bp, 10 predicted proteins | sample 5400061 | NCBI WGS metagenome assembly WNGA01 (sample SAMN13153366, study PRJNA577476) | soil metagenome | isolation source: 100 cm soil or saprolite under grassland replicate 2 | place: USA:California | collected 2016-06-15
TCGCGCTCCGGACTGAGCAGGATGAACGCCGTGCCGATTGTGACTTCGACGCGTGGGAGGAGACCGACGTTCAGCGACGGACCGTGCGGGAGCAGCCATGCTTCCGCACCACCGTCTCTGCTGTAGTCGACACCCAGCTCCAGCTCTACCTTCCCAGGATCCAGCGTCCCCGTGTCCTCGGTCGTAAGGGGACGCCCGGCCAGAGCGGGAGAGGCTAGAAGCAATACCAGAGTTGCAAGAGGAAGCCAGCCACCTGGGCCCAAAGCGCGCCGAAGGTACCCGATGTCTGCGGGAAACGCAACTCCGCTACTTCATGGCGACGGCTTTGACCTGCCTGAAGTCGGTAAGTCCGCCGAGCGCCTTCAGCACGCCGTCCTGGACGAGCGTGGTCATCCCTTCGGCCTTCGCCTGCACGACCATCTCGGCCACGCGCGCTTTGGTCTGGATGAGCCGCTTCATCTCGTCGGTCGCGATCAGCAGCTCGTGGATGCCCGCGCGTCCGTGGTAGCCGGTCTTGGCGCAGGCGACGCAGCCCTTGCCGCGGTAGAGGACGAACGACTCGTCGTACTTGAGATTGAGCTTCGCAAAGGATTCCTCGCCGAAGGCCTGGGCCAACTCGTCGTACTCGGCGCGCTCGGGATGGTACTCCGCCCTGCAGTCCCGGCAGATGCGCTTGACGAGGCGCTGTCCCATGATACCGAGCAGGGCGTCGGCGAAGTTGAACGAGTCGCACCCCATGTCGAGCAGGCGGACGACCGTCTCGACCGCGCTGTTCGTGTGGAGCGTGCTGAACACCAGGTGGCCGGTCAGCGAGGCCTCGATGCCGGTCGACGCCGTCTCCTCGTCGCGCATCTCGCCGACCATGATGACGTCCGGGTCGGCGCGCAGGAAGGCCCGCATGGCGGCGGCGAAGTCGAAGCCGATCTTCGGCATCACCTGCACCTGGCGCAGCCCATACTGCGTGATCTCGACCGGGTCCTCGGCCGTCCAGATCTTGCGCTCGGGCTTGTTGATATGGCCGAGCAGCGAATGCAGTGTCGTCGTCTTGCCCGAGCCGGTCGGTCCCACGCAGAGGATGAGGCCGTAGGGCTTCTCGGCGATTTTTTTGATCTCGCGGAGGTTACGCGGGGCCATGTCGATCTTGTCGAGGGCGAGCAGTTCGCTCGACGAGAGCAGGCGCATGACCACGTCTTCGTTCTGGTTGGCGGTCGGGATCGTGGCGACGCGCAGCTCGATCTCGCGGTCGGCCACCTTGAACTTGAACTTGCCGTCCTGCGGCTTGCGGCGCTCGGCGATGTCGAGCTGGGCCATGATCTTGATCCGCGCGACGATGGCCCGCCGGTAGGCGCCGGGGATCTTCTGATACTCGGCGCAGCCGCCGTCGATGCGATACCGGATCACCGTGTCCCGCTGGGCGCCGTAGGGCTCGATGTGGATGTCGGACGCGCGCGCCTTGTAGGCGTCCACGATGATCTGGTTCGCCAGCCGGATGACCGCGCTGTCGTTCTCGTCGAGCTCGCCCGCGCCCAGCTCGAGCGTGTCGGCGACGTCCTCGGCGCGCAGGTCACCGATGATGGTGCCGATCGAGTCCCGGCCGGCGCCCTCGCCACTCGCCTGGTTGAGGAAGAGCAGGATGTCTTTCCGCAGCCCGACCGCCCACTTGACCCTCCGGTTCTTCAGCGCCTGGCTGACGCTGTCCACCCGCTGCAAATCTTGAGGGTTGTCGATCAGCACCACGACCGCGCCGTCCTCACGCCGGAGTGGCAGCCAGAAGTTGCGCCGCAGATACTCGAGTCGCAGACCCTTCACGAGATCCGGCGGCGGCAGGATCCGCTCGTCGTATTCGACGAACGGGCACTCGTAGAACTGACTCAGCGAGGCGCCCAGGTCGCCCTTCGGGACCTTGTACTGCTCGATCAGGATCGACTCGACGTCGGTCTGGCGACGGCGCGCCTCCGCGACCGCCGAGCTCAGCTCCTGCGGCGAGATCAGATGCTGCGCCAGGAGATAGTCGAACTTCGTCTTGGGTCGGCCCTGACTCTGGATCAACTCCTGACTCTGGCTCAGCTGCGCCTGGTTGTTGAACGCGATACCGAGCGTCTTGGCGATCCGGGACGCGCCGGTCTCGTCCTCCTTCGTGAACCGGGCGCCCCGCTTCTTGTTCAGGAGCTGGATGACACCGATCAGCCGCCCCTCGTGCATGATCGGCATGCCCAGAATCTGCTGGGTCCGGAACCCCGTCTTCTTGTCCCACGAGCCGTCGAAGCTCAGGGTGGGCGAGATCCGAGCCAGCTCGGCCTTGTCGTAGGCGTCGCTGATGTTCACCACCCTGCCCGACGCGGCGACGTAACCGGCGACGCTCGTTTCGCTGACCGGCAGCCGGATCTCCTTGACAGTGTCGAGGGCGAGGAACTTCGAGTAGAGCTCCTTCTTGGCTGGGTCAATGGCGTAGATCGTCATGCGGTCGGCGTCGAGGAGGCCGAGAATCTCCCCCTGGAGCTCGATGAAGAGGCTGTCGATGCCCTTGGCCGCGTGGATGCGGTCGACGAGCTGGACGAGCTTTTGCTCGTAAACCAACCGCTGCTGCAGAATCTGCACGGATTGTTGCGGCGCCACGCGTCCTCCAATATCTCAGAAATATCAATAGTTCCAGACTATGTTAGTTTATCAGATTCATTAGAGGAGGCGGGCATGCGGCGGGCTGACGTGATCGTGATCGGCGGCGGGGCCAACGGCACGAGCACCGCGTTTCACCTGGCGGGCCGGGGGGTGAAGAACGTCCTGCTGCTCGAGCGGCGCCACCTCGGCGCGGGCGCCACGGGCAAGTCCGGCTCGCTGGTGCGCATGCACTACACCAATGAGGCCGAGTCCCGGCTCGCGTTCGAAAGCCTCAAGGTCTTCCGGGATTTCCGGAACATCGTCGGCGGCGACTGCGGCTTCGAGCCCATCGGCTTCGTCCAGATCGTCCCCCCGGGCTACGAGGCGGCGCTTGCCCGAAACGTCGCACGGCAGCAGCGTCTCGGCATCGCCACGCAGGTGGTCACCCCGGACCGGCTGGGCGACCTCCTTCCGGGGTCCCGGGTCGACGACGTCGGCGCCGCCGCCTGGGAGCCCGAGTCTGGATTCGCCGATCCGAACGCGACCACGTTCGCCTTCGCCGAGGCGGCTCGACGCCTCGGGGCGACGATCGAGACCGGCTGCGAGGTCACGCGGATTGTGACCGAGCGGGGTCGTGTCGGCGGCGTCGAGACCTCCCGGGGGCCCGTGGAGGCGCCGGTCGTGGTGCTCGTTCCCGGCGCGTGGGCCGTACCCCTGCTGGCGCCCCTCGGGCTGGATTTCGGCCTGGCGCCTCATCGGATCCAGATCTCGATCTTCCGCTGGCCGGCCGGCTTCCGGACCCGGCACTGCGTGGTCATCGACGCGATCCACCACTCGTGGTTCCGTCCCGAGGGCGACGCCGCGACGCTGATCGGCGTCGAGCTCGGCGTGGGGCACGCCGATCCCGACAGCTTCGACGAGGGCGTCGACCCGGAGTTCGTGGCGATGTGCCGCAAGGCGCTGACCGCCCGGCTGCCGGCCTTCGGCGAGGCGACGATGCGCGGCGGCTGGGCCGGAATGATCATGATGAGCGCCGACGGCCGCCCGATCATCGATCAGATCCCATCGGTCGCGGGGCTCTACTGCATGCTGGGCGACTCCGGAACCTCGTTCAAGACGTCGCCGGCGATCGGCCGGTGTCTCGCCGAGTGGATCGTCGACGGCAAGTCGCGCACCGTCGACCTCACACCGTTTCGGTCCACGCGTTTCGCCGAAGGCCTGCCCTGGCAGGACGAGGACAACTACGGTCGCGAGCGCCTGACGATCTCCCGCTGAGCGCTCAGCGGCCGAGCGCGGCCAGCATCTCCTCGACGCTCGTGAGCTTCACCCGGGGCCGCCCCTGGGCGCGCCCGCGCGCGACCTCGATCTCGTTGAGCTTGAGCCAGTCGGTGTAGGAGACGTAGTTCGGCTGGCGCTGGCGGACGAGCGCCTCGGCGGCGGCCGCCCCCGGGCGCGTCGGCTCGAGCACGGCGCCCTGAGCGAGATCCTCGAACATGCACTCGACGGTCTCGGCGGCATCCGGCTTGTTCGTGCCGATGACGCCCGTCGGACCGCGCTTGATCCATCCGGCGGCGTACTCGCCGACGATCGGCTGCTTGGTGTCGGGATCGAGCACGCGTCCCTTGTCGTTCAGGATGACGCCCCAGCTCTCGTTGAACGGTACGCCCGGCAACGGCACGCCGCGGTAGCCGACCGAGCGGAACACGAGACCCACCGGCAGCTCCTCGAAGCGGTCGGTCGCGCGCGGCTGCAGCGCGCCCGTCGACGTGGCGTAGAGCTCATTGCGCACCAGACGCATCGCGGCGACGCGGCCGGCGCCGTCGCTGATCAGCTCGACCGGCGAGACGAGAAACCTCAGGATGAGCTGGCGCGATTTGCCGGTGGGCGCGCGGCGCGCGTATTCCCTGAGCATCTCGACCTTCTTCAACGTGGCCCGGTCCTGGCTGCGCTCGACCGCGGCGCGGCTCAGCGGGTCCAGCTCGACTTCCTGGGGGACCGCCGTGATGTCCGCATCGGCCAGCTCGCCGAGCTCCCTGATCTCGGGATTGGTGAACGCGGCCTGGGCGGGCCCGCGCCGGCCGAGCAGGAAGACCTCCCTCACGCGGCTCTTGCGCAGTGCCTCCAGCGCGTAGTCGGCGATGTCGGTGGTCGCCAGCTCCTCCGGCGTCCGGCACAGGATCCTCACGACGTCGGCCGCCACGTTCCCGACGCCGACGACCGCCACGCTCTCCTGCGAGAGATCGAACGCGCAGTCTCGATAGTCGGGATGGCCGTTGTACCAGGCGACGAACTCCGTCGCCGGATGGCTTCCGGTCAGATCCTCGCCCGGAATCCCCATGCGCCGGTCGGTCTGCGCGCCGGTGCAGTACACGATCTGGTGGTAGTGCGCCTGGAGGTCCGCAAGCGTCACGTCCTTGCCGAATTCGACGCCCCCGTAGAAGCGGAAGCGGGGGCTGGCGGCGACCTTGTCGAAGGCGTTGGTGACGAACTTGATCTTCTGGTGATCGGGCGCGACGCCCAGGCGCACCAGCCCGTAGGGTGTCGGCAGCCGGTCGAACATGTCGACCTCGACAACCACCTCCGGGTTGCGGAGCAGATGGTCGGCGGTATAAAACCCGGTGGGCCCGGCGCCGACGATCGCGACGCGCAACGGCCGCGCCGGCGTTCCCGTCGTGGGCGTCAACGCGTCTGCCCGCCCTCGCCCGCCAGGAGTTGCGTCTGCAGCGTATCGACCTCGCCCTGGTAGTGATCGCGCTGCGCCTTCAGGACGTCACCGATCGACACCATGCCGACCAGCCGCCCCTGGTCCACGACCGGCAGATGACGGATCCTCCGCTCGGTCATGGTGTAGGCCACCGTGAGGAGATCATCGGGTGGCTGGCCCGTGATGACGTCGCGCGTCATGAGGTCGCCGACCGTGCGCGCGAAGAAGCTCTCGTTGTGTGCGGCCTCACGCACGATGTCGCGCTCGGAGAGGATACCCACCGGGCGATCGCCCTGAACGGCGACCAGCGCGCCGATGTTGTGGCGCTCCAGCAGCGCGAGCGCCTCCCGGATCGACTGCTCGGGTTGCACCGTCACGGCCATCGAGCCCTTCCGCGCGAGAATGTTCGCGATGTTCATCCGATGCCTCCTTCTGTTCTCCGGGCCATCTGTTTCAAGAATAACCGCGCGCAGGCGTGAGGCGCCAGCTCGCGTCGAGCCACTCGCTCGAGCAGGGTGGCCCCGGCTGCCCCCTCCGTCCCGAGACCTTCCCCACCGAGCATCGTTTCGGCGACCAGATCCTGCGCGATCTTCAGCACGCGTGCGGTGACGATCCGTCGGCGCCGCCGCTCGAGCTCGCCGCTCGTCTTGAGGTAGGCCACATGGCCGTCGAGCGCGTCGGCGATGGGCTCGATCCCTTCGTCGCGCGCGGCTGACGCGGGCAGGACGGGCGGCATCCAGGCCTCCTCCGGCGCGGGGATCAGCGTGAGCATCGCGCGGAGCTCGGCGACGATCCGGTCGGCGCCGTCGCGGTCGGCCTTGTTGACGACGTGCACGTCCGCGATCTCGAGAACACCGGCCTTGAGCGCCTGGACATCGTCACCGAGACCAGGCACCGAGACGACGAGGACCGTGTGAGCCAGACGCATTACGTCCACCTCGTCCTGCCCGACGCCGACGGTCTCGACGAAGACGAGGCTTCGCCCGGCGGCGTCCATGAGGTCGACGGCGTCCGCCGCGGCGCGACACAGACCGCCCAGCGCGCCGCGCGTCGCCATCGAGCGAATGAAGACACCGGGATCGAGGGCCAGGTCGTTCATGCGGATCCGGTCGCCGAGGATCGCGCCGCCCGAGAACGGCGAGGACGGATCCACGGCGACGACCCCGACGGTGCGGCCGCGGGCTCGAGCCACCAGCGCGAGCGAGCGCACCAGCGTGCTCTTACCGCTGCCAGGCGCCCCCGTGACGCCGACGATCTGAGCGCGCCCAGTGTGGGGGTACAACTGGGCGCTCAGCGCTTCGGCCCGCTTGCCCCCGGACTCGACCCAGGTGAGCCCCCGCGCGAGGGCACGGGTCGAGCCCTCCACGATCTGACTCGCGAGCGTCTCGACGTCGGACATATGGTGCCGTCAGCCATATTACGGCACCGGCCGTCCGAGGCGAGCCTGGGAATCTAGGGGACGGGCGCGGCGGCCCGACGGCTGCGGGCGCGTCCCGATCTTCCCGGCAGCGCGATTCGGAGCTCCCGGCAGCGCTTGCGGAGGGTGTTGCGGTTGAGCCCGAGCAGCCGGGCGGCGCGGAGCTGGTTACCGCCGGTCATCGACAACACGTGCCCCAGCAACGGCCGCTCCAGCAGCTCGAGCGCGTCACGGTAGAGGCGCGCCGGCCGCACCGCCGAAAGCCGCTCGACGAGCACCGGTACAGTCTCGGCGAGCGCGCGCACGAGACCGTCGAGCTCCACTGCCCTCTCGCCCCGACCGTCCGCGCGCTCGACCATGCGAGAACTGCTCGTGGATTAGAAGAAGCTGTAATGAACAGCCAGGGTCATGGTGTCCTGGGATTTCCCGGTCGGCACATAGCCGGGGGCACGGATCGCGAAGACCTTCTGGTTCGCCGAGTCGTGTCGGTACTCGAGCCGAGCAAACAGCCCCTTCCAGATGTTGTACTGAATCGTGGCGGTGACCCCGTACAGATCGAGCTTCGTACCCACCGGGGCCGCGAGCGTACGGACGCTCTCGGCGTCCTTGAAGTACTCGAGCCGAAGCGCGGTGCGTAGCTTATCGGTCCAGTCGTAGATCGCGTAGCCCGCCCACCCCCACCACGAGGCGGTGGTGCTATCGGGGCGAGTCCCCGAAGCAACGAGCGAGGCTTCGTTATACTCCCAGCCGTAGTCGACGTTCAGGCCGAGCGTGAGCCCCTTGATGCCGGTGTAGTTGCCGACCCAGTCGAGCACGGTGCGCGGGTGACCGTTTTCATGAGCCTGCTCGGGACCGGTGATCCAGCTGAGCGTCAGCGGAAGGTCCTTGAGCGGCGTCACGGCGAACTGCCCCATGACGGACATCTGGCTGTTGTTGTCCCGGGCAACGTCCCAGCCGACGACCGGGCCCGCGGTGATCGTAAGCCACTCTAAAGGCGAGTACGATAGCAGACCGCCCACGTGGGTGAACGGGATCGCGAAGCCGAACATGAACGATCGTGAGAAATTCGGGTTTAGAGGCCCCTCGATGACCTCGTACCCGAGGAGCGTAACGAACTTCCCTGCCTTCACGGTGAGGCCACTTCCGATCGGGATCGTGTAAGAGGCGTAAGCGTCCTTGACATCGAACTTCGCTGTGTTGCGGAACGGATACGTGTCGTTGTCGCCACGGAACATACCGAGCGCATGGATCTTCTGCGCATCGATTCCCGTCGTGAGGGCGACGCCGTACCCGAAGGGATACTTCTCCGATGGGTCCTTCTTGAGACTGAACTCCGCCGCATTGAAAGTGTAGCCGTCCTCGTTGTCGAAAACCCGAAGCTCGTTGTTGGTGTGGTCCCGTCCCGACCGGCCCAGGTTCCACACCAAGCTGTTCTCGATGTAGGCGAAGAGGACGTGCTCCTCCCACAACGTCTTCGGCTTCTCCTCCTTCTTGTCTTCGGGCTTGGTTTCAGCCGGTTTCGTCTCCTCGGGCTTGGGGGCCTGGCCGTACGCGGGCGCATTCAACGCCACGCCGAGGATCACCGCCGTGAAAATCACTCCGAGCCGTCGCATCATCCGATCCTCCTCGGGGGTTAGACTGCGTTGTCGCCGCGCTCGCCGGTCCTGATCCGCACTGCTTCCTCGAGCGGCTCGACGAACACCTTGCCGTCGCCGATGCTGCCGGTCTTGGCGGCCGCCGTGATCAGCGCGACGACCTTGTCCACGAGGCCGTCGGCGACGACGACCTCCACCTTCATCTTGGGCAGGAAGTCGACGGTATATTCACCGCCGCGGTACACTTCACGTCGTCCAGCTTGAACGGCTTGATGATCGCCTCGATCTTCTTCATGGGTGGTCTCTAACGCGAGCGCTCGGGCGCGATCGCCGCGGCGCCAGGTGCCCTCACTGCGGACGCCCCCATAGAGTGCACGAGTGTCGCGGGCCCATGAACCTCGGGGTAGCCGTGACCGCCCATCTCGGGCACATCGAGGCCTTCCAGCTCGACCTCGGGGCTGACGCGCATACCGAAGGCGAGGTCGTAGACTTTGAAGAAGACCCAGGAGGCCACGAAGACGAACCCGAAGCACGTGAGGGTGCCGATGACCTGGGCCACGAACTGGCTGGCCCCGCCATAGAAGAGGCCGCGCACCGTGCCCTCGACGCCGTTGAAGCCGTCGCCGTAGGTGCCGTCGGAGAAGAGGCCGAGGCTCAGCACACCCCATGCGCCGCACGTGCCGTGAACCGAGATCGCCCCGACCGGGTCGTCCACCTTCAGCGTCCGCTCGACGAAGAACACCGACCAGCACACGAGCACGCCGGCGAACGCGCCGATGACGAACGCCCAGAAGCTGGACACGAAGGCGCAGGGGGCCGTGATCGCGACGAGGCCGGCTAGCATCCCGTTGATCATCATGCTCGGGTCGGGCTTGCCATACTTCGCCCACATGTAGAACATCGCGAAGATCGCGCCCGACGCGGAGGCCAGCATGGTGTTGACCGCGATCACGGAGATGCGGAGATCGCCGCCGGCCAGCGTGCTCCCCGGATTGAAGCCGAACCACCCGAAGGCCAGGATGAAGCAGCCGAGCGCCGCCATCGGCAGGTTGTGGCCAGGAATCGGGTTCGCCGAGCCATCCTTGTTGTACTTGCCGATGCGCGCTCCCAGCACCATCGCGCCCGCCAGCGCGGTGACGCCCCCGACCATGTGCACGACCGACGATCCGGCAAAGTCGACGTGGCCGTGACCGAGCCCGAAATTCTTGCCGAGCTGGGAGAGCCAGCCGCCGCCCCACACCCAGTTGGCGAACAGCGGGTAGGTGATCATCGAGATGAAGAATCCGTAGACCACGAACGACGAGAACTTCCAGCGCTCGGCCATCGCGCCGGTCGGGATCGTGGCGGCCGTGTCCATGAAGACCATCTGGAACAGGAAGAGCGCGAAGACGGCGACGTCGTACGTGGAGCCGGCCAGGAAGAACCCCTTCATTCCGAACAGGCCAAAGTCCTTGCCGAACAGGCTGATCGTGAACTCGCTGTCGAGGACGCCGGTGCCCCCCATGGTCGAGATCGGCCCGAGCCCCCCCATCTGGAGCGCGAAGCCCATGATCCAGTAGCCCGTCATGCCGATCGCGTAGACCATGAAGTTCATCATCATGGTGTGCGCGACGTTCTTCGCGCGCGTGAAGCCGGTCTCGGCGAGCGCAAACCCCGCCTGCATGAACATGACGAGGAAGCCGGTGAGCAGGGTCCACATGAGGTTGATCGACACCCGGCTGTGGCCCGCGAAGTCGGCGATCTCGGTGAGCGTCGGCTTGCCCGCGTCCTTGGCCGTGACGTCAGCGATGCCGCCCGTAGCGGTGCCGGCGGGATCCGGCTTCGACGGCGGTGGCGCGGGAGCGACAGCCGGCGCCGCGGGCGCGGCCGGCGCTGCGGGCTTGTCCTGAGCGAACACCCAGCCGCCGACCGCCAACAGGCAGGCGACCACCAGGGCTGCGACGATCCTCCACGGCAGCGTGCGTTTGATGGCTCCAGATTCCGTCACGGTCGTGCCCTCCTCGGGCCGCGCGCTAGCGCAGTCGCCCGGCAAAAATGGCGCCCAGCCTCCGGGCGCCATTACCCGTCTCTGCGACGTCGCTGTCGCGCGTCCCCCGCGGGAGCAAGGCGCGTGCCGCTGAGGGGGTCCAACGTTGACGCGAATTTAGCGTTGCATTCTCCGCGACCGGTGCCCGTCGAATAAGCAGACACACCCGTGGTTTGCTCACGCGCCGGGCACGCCCGCCTCAGTACTCTTTGTAATCTAGGAACTTCGCGTCGATGGTCAGGACACCGCGCTCGGGGGAATGGTGGATCGCCCTGTTCCCGGGCCTCACAACTCGATGCTGGCGGTCTTCTGCTTCAATCTCCTCGGCGACGGTCTGCCGGTTCTACGGGCGGTGCCCGGAAGGCTTCGACCGTTGTAGGCGCGAGATGCCGGTGCTACGGTCACTCGGGGGCGGCCCCGACGAGGCGGCCTGTCACCTGCTCGCAGGAGAGCATCGTGAAGGCTTCGAGCTGAACGGGAATCTGGAGGTGCCGGCCGCCGGGCTCGCGGCGATCCTTCTCGGGAAG
>WNGA01024456.1_pt1 | contig 10867 bp, 8 predicted proteins | sample 5400061 | NCBI WGS metagenome assembly WNGA01 (sample SAMN13153366, study PRJNA577476) | soil metagenome | isolation source: 100 cm soil or saprolite under grassland replicate 2 | place: USA:California | collected 2016-06-15
CTATCAACTTGACTTGGACGAGATCGCCGATAAGCTCAATGGGCGGCCACGGGAAACGCTCGGATGGAAAACGCCGGCGGAGAAACTCGAAGAGCTGCTGAGAAATAGTGGTGATGCATTGACCACTTGATTCCGCCCTGTGTTTCCCGCAGACGTTACTGGACCCGCAGGCGCGGACGGCGGAAGACTTCCACCGACGGTTCGCTGATCCGCGTAACGTCGGAGCATGGGAGGTGACCAAGGCCAAGGACGCCGTGCGCGCCTTCAGCCACCGGGTAGGGCTCGCTGATCACGCCGATGCTCTCGCCGGCTTGCGCCGTACGGGCATCATCGTAGAGTCAGCGCTGGATCGTTCGCTGAACGTCGTCAGCCGGTTGGGCGGAGTGCCGGACATGCCGCAGGATATGGCGTGGCCGCACCGCGATGGGTGGCCGATGACGTTCTTGGCGCAAGTCGACCTGTCCGAAGCACACCGCTTCGACGATGACTCCTTGTTGCCGTCGGGCGGGTTACTGCAGTTCTTCGCGGACCTGACCGGTGACACGGCGTGGGACGACGAAGCTAGCGCTTCAGCGGTGCAGGTCGAAGTGCAGCCGGACGTCCGGCGGCTCGTGCCCGCGTCACCACCGGCCGGGGCGAACGTCCTGCCGGCCCGCGCAGTGACCATGTCGGTCGATTCTCTGTCATTGCCTCCACTGGATAGTCCGTTCTACTCGCATCTTCTGGGCCGGGCTGCGGAGGTCAATCCGAGCCAGGGGCAGCCACTCCTGGAGTTCCTCAACGAGTTCCATCCTCCGCTCGACGAGGACGATCGTCCCCGCCATCGCCTGCTCGGCCATGCCGACCCGGTCCAGGACGATCCTTGGGCCCACTGTGCCCGTGCGGATGGGCGGGTGCCCGCTACGGACTGGCAGTTGCTCGCCCAGTTCGATTCCGAACCTGACGCGATGTTCGGCGACAAGGGAATGATCTACATTTTCATTCCCTTAGATGCGCTGCACGGCGGTGACTTCACCAGGGCGCGGGGCGTGTGGCAGATGCATTGACAGCGCGGTTGACCTGAAGCGAAAGCTGCCAGTGACGACGACGCAATGGTCAAGACGGAATGGATGAAGATCTTGGCTATGCTGCCTCTGCGTGATGGCCAGCATTCCGCTCCGCGAGCTTGCCGCATTTGAAGGTGGCGCCGGCGCGGACCAGCGCGACGAGGTGAGGTGCGTTGACCGCGCGCCACCGGGCCTGTGCGGCCTCAATGAGCTTGAACGCCATCGCCAGGCCGGCGGCCTTCGAGCCGGGGCCTTTGGTGACCTTCGTGCGGTGACGGACGGTGGCGAAGGTCGACTCGATCGGGTTGGTGGTGCGTAGGTGGATCCAGTGCTCCGCCGGGAAGTCGTAGAACGCCAGCAGTTCATCGAGATCGTTTGTGATCTTGTCGACGGCCTTGCTGAACTTGGCGCCGTAGGCCAGCTTGAACGCCGCCACGGCGCGGCAGGCGTGGTCGCGGTCCTCGGCGTTCCAGATCTCGGCCAGGGCCTTCTTGGCGCCGGGGTGGGCGGATTTGGGCAGGGCGGACAGCACGTTGGCGATCTTGTGGAACCAGCAGCGCTGCTCCCGGGTCTCGGGGAAGACCTCCCGTAGCGCGGCCCAGAACCCCAGCGCCCCGTCGCCGACGGCGAGCACCGGGGCGCGCATGCCGCGGCGCTTGCAGTCACGCAGCAGGTCCGCCCACGACCCGGCCGACTCCCGATAGCCCTCGGCCAGAGCGACGAGTTCCTTGGTGCCGTCGATCCGCACGCCGATCATGACGAGTAGGCACAGCTTCTCCTCTTCCAGCCGCACGCCCACGTGCACCCCGTCCGCCCACAGATACACGTAGTCCACATCGGACAGATCTCGGTTGCCGAACGCGCGGGCCTCGTCCTGCCACTGCGCGGTCAGCCGCGTCACCACGGCCGAGGACAGGCCCGACCCGGTGCCCAGGAAGCTCTCCAGTGCCGGGACAAAGTCCTTCGAGGACAGGCCGTGCAGGTACAGCAGCGGTAGCACTTCGGTGATCTTCGGGGACTTGCGGCACCAGGCCGGCAGGATCGCCGAGGCGAACCGGCGGCGCTGGCCGGTGGCCTCATCGACGCGCTTGTCATTGACGCGCGGCGCGACCACCTCCACCGCCCCGGCAGAGGTCAGCACCTGCCGCGGCTGGGCGCGGCCATTACGCACCACGAGACGGTGACCGTGCTCGTCGAGCTGGCCGGCGTGCGCCGCGATGTACGCGGCGACCTCGGCCTCCAACGCGGCGGCCAGCATCCGCCGCGCACCGTCACGCACGATCTCGTCGATCAACGACCCGCCCGTCATAGCGGGCGACGTCGGATCTGGGTCTGCGAGCGCGTGCCCGCTGTCGGTGACTACGGTGAGCATGGGCGTACCCTTCCCGACCCTCGTTGGCGCGCGGGCCTGCTTGATTCCTGATTCGGCATCCTCGGGAGGGTACGCCTCCCAAAATCATCCACAGGTTTCAAGCATTGCTCTAATCAGCGGGCCTCGAGGTCTGAGTCCCAGGTGGCGCACCTGTAACCACGCCCTGAACTGGCGCACCTCTCAAGATCAGAGCTTCTCGTATCCATAGTGGACGATTGTGTGCTCCTCATGCGTTCCGCAGTTAACAGACATCGAACAGGACTTCATCCTGACTTTGACGGACAGGTATCCTCGGCCTGTGTTCTCGCCTCAAGGCCCGTCCCTGCGCGAACTGTGTGTTCAAGCGCTGTCCTCGGTCCAGCGGGGTTACGACCTCCTGGCTCCGAAGTTCGACCACACGCCCTTCCGCACCCCGGACGGTGTTCTCGACGAGACCGTCCGGGTGCTGTCCGAAGTAGGGCCGTTCGGCAGCGGACTGGACGTGTGCTGCGGCACTGGCGCGGGCCTGATGGTTCTTCGGCGTCTGTGTCACGATGGGATCACGGGTGTCGACTTCAGCGCCGGCATGCTCGCACGGGCGCGCAGCGCGTATCCGGATGCCACATTGGTGCGGGCCGACGCTCGGGCTCTTCCTTTCACCGGCGACTTCGACCTTGCGGTCACCTTGGGAGCGCTGGGGCACTTCCTACCCACGGAACGGCCTGGTCTCTTCGAGGGAGTGCACCGTGCGCTGCGACCCGGCGGGATCCTTGCCCTTCCCCTGGGTGCGCCGCCGCCCCTTACCTCGGTTGCGCACTGGGCCATGCTCGGGTTCGACCTGACCATGCTGGTCCGCAATACCATTGTGCGGCCTCCGTTCGTCATGTACTACTGCACCATGTCGCTTCCCGCGGTCCGGCGTGACCTGACGGAAGCCGGCTTCGCCGTGGAGGAGATCGCCTTGACGGCGCTGGGCCGGCACCGAGACGGCGGTCCGCGGTACTGGCTCCTGCTCGCGCGTAAGCCAATAGACCGCGACTGACGCCGCTCGGCGCATCAAGCGGTCCGGGCCTGCTCGACGACCCGGTGGATGCGGCCATCGGGCTGTCTCGCCCTGCGGGGCGCAGTGTACGGCGGGTGAATTGGTGGTAGCTGGCTGCGGGACAGTGTCGGTCGTACGGCGTTCAGCCGGCCAGCGGCTACCTCTTCCGTCCAGCCTGGTCAGGCGGAGCCGAGCTAGCCCGGAAGCTACCGGATCGAGGATCTGGGATCTGGGGAGCAGAGTGAGATCGCCGGCCGGCTGACGCCGGAGCGGCAGGCGATGACGGCGACGGACCGGGACGCCCGGGGTGACGGCGGGCAGCCGTGGACATGGCGGCCAGGGCATCCTGGTCGGCCAGCGCGTCACGCACGATGGGGGAGCGGCGTAGTGCGTCGGTGACGCGGCTCAGCCAGTGGATTTCCTGGGTGATGTTCGCCGTGACGTCCTCGAAGGTGTCGCTGACGACGGTGGGGGTTTGAGCAGCCGCCGAGCGGCTGACGGCGGTGCCGGTGGTCGCGGCTCGTAGCGCCAGAGCGATTTCGGTGGCCTCCACAGCGGCCTTCAGGCCGGAGCCCTGCAAGTCGTGCTTGCGCGCAAGGTGGGTTGCCCGGGCGCTCGCCTCGGCGGTGCGGTGAGAGCGCAGCAGGAGCAGTCCGTCGTGGATCTCCACGACTCGGCGGGTGATCCGAAAGCGCAGATCGCCGGGCAGCAGCCGATCGGCCCAGCGGGATCGGGGGTGCAACGCGATCTGCGGCGCCACGGTGTACAGCGACTCCCACAGCGGCCGTAGGGTGAGGTGAGAGAGGTAGAGCCCCAGCCACTCGGCGGGCCGGCGCGCTCCTACCCAGCGACCCCACGACGGCAGGGTATTACCGATGGCGGTCAACAGTGCGCCCACGATGACCAGTGGTCGAGTGGCGTGCTCCGTGATCGGGTCGAGGTTGCGGTCGACGATCAGCCCAATCGTGACGGTGGCCAGCTTCACGCCGGCGTACAGGCAGACAACGTACTGGGCGCCGGTGACCATGAGCATTCCGATCGAGTGCACCACGTGGCCTGTCGGGGTGGTCACGACAAGCGTGATCGGCAGGGGCCGAACCGTTCGACGTACCGACCGTCCACAGTGTTGGATCAAGCGTTGCCCGTCCGGTACACAGGCCGAATACCGCAGGAATGTCGTGTCGCCTTCGGTGGCGACGTCGACCCGCCAGAACGGCGACAGCTCCGTGCCCGGCCGTGCACCAGTCCGTTCACCCGGACAACCAGGTCGCTAGAGCCGTTCGCCAACGCCCCCTGCCCATGGCCCAGCTCCCGGGCCCGCACGAGGCAGCTTGTAGTGCGCGGGTACGTGTACAAGTAGGTCTTCTGGGAGCGGCCGCACACCGGGTCGTTCGACAGACGGTCATTCGCTGCGCAGAGGTCTGCGTCGACGGCGGGCCGCTGCCAAAGTCTCGGCCATGATGACCTCAGGCAAGCGCTCCGCGGGTTCGGGTCGATGACAAACGCTGTCCGGACTACCTGGACGCCGACGGGCCTGGCCGCCAGGACCCCGATCGCGACGTCGCCGCCGGTGTCGGGGGAGAAGAGCTACGTCAGTCGCAGCTCTTCACGGAAGACGACCCGTAGTTGGGGGTTCAATTCGGGCTCGGACACGTTATTACCCCATGAACGTTGCTCATGTTCAGTCGGCGGCTACCACAACGTCTGCTGGTTTTCTGGTGGTGCGGTGTCCAGCGGGTTGTCGCTGCTCACCGACTCGCTGGCGGCTTTTTGGGTGACGGCCTCGGGCGCGGCGCCGGCCGCTCGGGCGACGGTGGCGGCGACGCCGTCGGTACTGAGCCACAGCCCGGTGCTCACCGGCGCTGGGCTGACCGTGGTGACGCGGATCCCGCGGGGACACCAGCGTCGGCGGCGCGGGTCAGCATCCGCCGTGCCAAGGCGATCTTCGTAGCGAACCGCACCTGTTCGGGCACCCCTGCCGCGGCGCAGCGGGCCGGGTCCCGGGTCCAGCAGCGCGGCAGGTAGATCTCCCCTGTCGATCAGCCAGCGCCCGCTCGACAGCTGCCTGGTCGCCGGTCTCAACCGCCTCGACGAGTTGTGGGCCGACGTCGTGAACCATCACCCCTCACATGGGTCACGCGATCAATCTTGGGCATCTTGTTGCGTCACTCCTAACGAACGGGCAATGGGTCGTCGCGTGGGCACCCGGCGCCAATATCATCGTTCGGGTTGATGGTCCATACGCCGTCATCGATCGTGTGCTTTCTGAACTCGTCGATTCCCCGTCAAGGCTTCGCCGCGGCCTTGCGGGCGCGGTACGCGGTGACCGCGGCCCGGTTACCGCAGCCGGCGTCGCAGAAGCGCTTGGACCGGTTCTTCGACAGATCGACCACGACGCCGCGGCAGCTCGGGTACTCGCAGATCCGCAGGCGGCTCAGCTCCCGGTTACGGACGACGTCGACGAACGCCATCGCGGCTGCGACGGCCATCCGCGTGGCGAGTGGTGCATCGGGTGGTGTGGCGTGCAGGTGGTACGGCCACCCATCGTGCCTGACGAGCTGTGGAAGGGCGTTGTACTCGCGGAGTAGCCCATTGACGATCTCCACGACCTCGTCCTCGTCGGCCGCCCAGATCCGCCGCAACCGCGGCCGCAGGGCGCGCACGGACCGCAACTCGGCCTCGTCATGAACGCGCTTGCCGGTCAAGCCGTGGGTGCGGAAGAACAGGTCGAGCGCGGTGACGTCGGGCAGCCCCTCCTCGTCGGGGGCGTCCGTGTTCACCAGGGCGGCGGCGGACACGAGCGCCTCCTCGGTGTCATGGGCAAAAACCATGTTTACTCCTGTCGCCCACCGGGCTAGTGTCATGAGTATAACGGCGTTTAGCTCATTACACACCCGAGGAGGCGGCCATGCGCCAGCAACGCTCGATGGGCGTCGGTCTCGGGCTGGCGCTGCTGTCGGCCATCACCTTCAGCACCTCCGGGACTTTCGCCCGGTCGCTGATCGAAGCCGGCTGGTCGGCCGAGGCTGCCGTGGCCACCCGGGTCGGCGTCGCCTCGCTCCTGCTGGCCCTGCCGGCGGCCCTGTCGCTGCGCGGGAGGTGGAATGTGCTACGGCGTAACCTGGGCATTCTCGCGGTGTTCGGACTGCTCGCGGTCGCCGGTGCCCAGGCATGCTTCTTCAACGCCGTGCGGTACCTGCCCGTCGGCGTGGCGCTGCTGCTGGAGTACCTGGGCATCATCCTCGTGGTCGGCTGGATGTGGGTCGTGCACGGCCAGCGGCCACGCCGACTGACCGTCGCCGGCTCCGTGGCCGCCCTGCTCGGACTCGTGTTTGTGCTGGACCTGGCCGGCGGTGGACGTCTCGATCCGATCGGCGTGCTGTGGGGCCTGGCTGCCGGCGTCGGCCTGGCCGCGTACTTCGTGCTGTCGGCCGGCGGCGACGGCGACCTGCCCGCCACGGCGATGGCCAGCGGCGGGCTGGCTCGTCCCGATCGTCGGGCTGTCCGCGGTCGCCGCCGTCATCCCGTACGTCGCCGGCATCGGTGCGGCCCGGATCCTGGGGGCAAAGCTCGCGTCGTTCGTTGGTCTGAGCGAGGTCATGTCCGCGGTCGTGGTCGCGTGGCTGGTACTGGGCGAGTTGCCGACCGTCGTACAGCTGCTCGGCGGTGCCCTGATCGTCGCCGGCGTCGCGCTGGTCCGCGTCGACGACCTGTGGTCGCCGCGGCTCGAGCCGCTACCGGAGGTTCGTCGGCCCGAGCCGGCTCTGGCCGCGGAAGCGGCGTGAGTCCGGCGGGCCTGGCTCGCTGCCATCGCCCGCCGAGCCCGCACGCTATGACAGCGTCCGTACGGCGTCCCGCACAAGACCGTGCCGACGGGGGCGTGCCCGGGGTTCTGTTGACCGTATTAGAACGGGTCAGTGTACGGATGGCGGATCGGGTGCGGGTGATGCGCACGGCTTGGGCGGCGTGCGGGAAGCCCAGCCCGCGAGGGGGTGTCGACGGTGACAGCCGTGAGGGTGCGGGTCTCCGGGCGGCCGTGACCCCGCTGCTGGGTGCGGTGCCCGAGGCTGACCTGCGCCCACGGCAGGGTCTGGAGCTGCTTGAGCAGGGTGGGCTGGTTCGCCTTCACCGTGACCATCAGGTGCGCACCCCGGGCGGTGACCTGGTGGGCGTGGCCGACCTGGGCGGGTAGCGCGTCGGCCACGATCGCTACCCCGGTGCGGGGCCGAGCATGGCCTGAATCTGGTCCAGCAGTGGGGTGAAGGCGGGGATCTCGTTGGACTTGGTGGCGATGCTCGGTTGCGCGAGCACGATGCCGGTGGCGGGTCGACATCCTCGAGGCGGGTGCCGCACAGCACGCTGTAGGCCAGGGTGAGCACGTGATCGGACTCGTGATACGGCAGGTGAATCTTCAACAGTTCCAGGCTGGCGTCGAATCGCATTGACCAGACCCAACCTGGTGACCAGCCGATGCATCGCGAACAGCCCACCGAACGGGGTCGCCTCGACCGCTGGAGCCGTCTGCGTAACTGTGCAGTCTCGCCTGGTGCGGACCGGGCGCGGAGATCGTCCTGGACCGACTCGGCCCGAGATCACGCAGGCCGGCGTCGGGCACGCCCGCCCGTAGGGGATCCTGCCGCGAAACAGCCAGCGCTTCGTTGGTGAGCCTGCCACCGGCACGCTTCCCCAGTGCGGCGGGCATTACTCCGGCTGGGGAGGAGGTTGAAACGTGCCTACACAGGCCTTGTTGCCGTCCGGGTCGGCGATGACGGTGGTCGACGGCGCCCTGCTGTCGTCGACGATCACGGCGCCAGCGGCCACTGCGGCGGCGATGCGTTGCTCCGCAACGTCGTACGGGACCTGTACATCGATGTGGAACCTCTGACGCGGTGTCGGGTGAGGATCGGTTTCTTGGAACCACAGGATCGGCACCCGGCTCGTGGCGTCGCGCACGTCATCGCCGATGGTGCCACGCCCCTGCGCCTCGGGGCCGCCGGTCAGCAGAGCCGCCCACACCGGTGCCAGGGTAGCGGCGTTGGCGGTGTCGAGCGCCAGCTCGATGGTGGTAATTGATCGCGGATCTGCGGAGAGCGAATGCTCGGCGGCGATCTCACTGATTCGTCGGGCCAGGTCGAGGTCCTGTTGGGTCACCCACTCGACCTGATGCTCGGTGCCCGCGTCGTCGCGGTAGATGGCGTCGTCGCTGATCAGCTTCAGATCTACATAAGCCGTGCCCAACCGAACCTCCGGACAATGCCCGGCGGCTTTCCCGGCCTCGCCGATGGCGGCGAGGAAGCGGACACCTGCGCCAAAGTCGCGGATGACGAATCGGGCGTGCAGACCCTGGCCGAGCTTGCGCCAGTCCGTAAGGGCGGCCGCGGTGATCTGCTCGCCGCTGAGCATGTCCATGATGTGCATCCTCCTGTCTTTGGGTGGTAGGCGACCGTAGTGCCGATTCCCGGCGAGAGTCTTCCAGACGAGAGTGGGCATCAGGCAGCACGACCGCGCGATCTGCGGTCTGGCATGAGCGGATGTAGATGGGGAACAGCCGCGAAGCTGGTGTGTCTCGCGGTGATCGAACCCGCGGACAGGATCGGTCCGCTGCTGTTCGTGTGGCGACGGTCGACCGGCGTCTGGACGCCACCCCGGGTCGGAGCTGGTGTGTTCTCCCGATCCTCTCGGTCGGCGCCGCCTCGTCCCGAGTCGAGTCACTCACTGGTAGGCCCGCCTACGACCTGAGGCGTACGCCGCGGGCGGCTCTCGTTCGACCCGAGGTGGTCGTGGGGTTTCTCGCCTGTCTCTAGCGTCGGCCACATGATTGAGGCACAGGCGCTGACGTCAGGCCCGACGCCCTCCCGATCGATCGCGTTCGGAACGCCACCGACCGACCTATTCCGACAGAATGCTTTGGGTGCGGCTCTTCTGAAGGTGCCTACCGAGGGATGACACCGTCTAGGTAGCGACTGTTGTGGATGCGTTGTTGTTCTTGGGTGAGGTGCCAGGTCCAGTACCGCTCGAAGTCACCGTTGCTGATCAGGGCGCGGAGTTTGAGGATGGCTTCGCATGCGGTCCTTGACCAGGTGGCGGCAGGCGCCCTCGATGACGCCGGTGGCGATCGGCCAGCCCTTGTGCAGGGCGGTCGGGTAGTCCAGGTAGGGCTTCTTGGCCAGCAGGTACGCGGCGGCGGTGTCGGCGTTGCGGCGCCCGCCGGGGTCCAGGCCGTGGTAGGTGGCCTTGCGGCGGATCGCGGCGGCGACGATGCCGGCCCGGCCGGCCAGGATCTGACGGGCTTGGGTGCGGACCCATCGTTCGGCCCGGGGATCGCCTTCGGGGTGGAAGCACCAGGCCGCCTTCCACACATACTCCAGGACGTGGATGAAGTCGACCACCACGGCCACGACGACGTTGCGGGCGTGGGCCTCGGCCCGGATCCGGTCGATCTGATGCGTGTTGCCGTCCACCAGGGCGACCCAGGTCCGCTCGTGGTCGGGGTCGCGGCGGCAGGCTTCGGCGAACCCGGCCGCGATCACCGCCGCGGCGTCGTCGGTCACGCTGGCGGTAAGCCACTTGCCGGCCGCGGCCGGCGCCGGGTGGGGCGCCGGTCGCTCGTCGTCGGCGTCGGGCAGGATGTCGGCGACCGTGCGGGCTACCGGGGTCAGGTCGTACACGGCGGCGACCTCGGCCATCCGTTTCCGGTTGCGTTTCTCGCCCTTCGACAGCCGGGTCACCAGCTTCTGGCTGGCCGCAGCCTTGGCGGTGGCGGCTCGTAGCCCGTCGGGGCGCATCACCACCCCCTTGGCGTCGAAACTGAGCACCAGCACGTCGTCGGGCGCCGGTGCGGGGGCGTGCGCGGTATAGAAGCCGTCCACGTCGATCGCCGCCCGCGCCGCCAACTCCTCCACCTGCCGGCGACCCAGCCGCACCCCGGTGGCCCGCCCGATGGCGGCCGAGGCGTCGGCGAACGACCCCCGGGCGGCCTCCACCGCGGCGAGCTTACGCAGCCCATGCGAGTGTTTCTCGACCGGCAGGTTCAGCGCTGCGTCCGCCGGGTGCAGGTTGGCCCGTCCGCGGGCCCGGTAGGCGATCCGCGCCACATTCACCGGACCGAACCGGGTGGCCAGCCCTCGCTCGTGTCCGCCCTCGGCCCTGCCCCGCCGGTATCCGTCGGCGTCGACCACCTCGGCCAGGCGTTCCTCCCGCACGGCCCGCAGATCGAGACTGTCCTGCAGCAGCTGCCGCAGCAGCGCCAACCCATCGGTGTGCAGCCGGTCCTCCAGCTCGGCATGGGTCATCTCGGCCGCCCGGTCCCCGGCCAACCACGCCACCAACCCATCAAACCGCGTGTACGACGCGGCAAACGCGGTCCCGGCCTCCTCGGATGCGTACGCTTGCATCCGGCTCCTTCTTCGTCAGTGTTCGGGTGTAGGA
>WNGA01012683.1_pt2 | contig 10865 bp, 10 predicted proteins | sample 5400061 | NCBI WGS metagenome assembly WNGA01 (sample SAMN13153366, study PRJNA577476) | soil metagenome | isolation source: 100 cm soil or saprolite under grassland replicate 2 | place: USA:California | collected 2016-06-15
GACGTCGGCGGCATCCCCGACGGCGTGCACGCGGCGGTCGGGATGGCGGGCGGCGACCGCTTCGACCAGCTCCCACGCGAACGCGAGCTTGCCGGTGTGGCGGGACGCCACAGCTGGGCCAGCACCGGCAGGCATACCGGCCGGGTCAGCAATGGCAACTCCACGACGATTCCGGCGACTACCCAGCAAGTACCGAACCCGATCGGCTTGGGTCCTTTCGCGGCGCCGTCGTGCTGCCACGCCACACCCAACACCTTCTTGCCGGAGCGTTTGAACAACCTGTCATCGACCACGACGGTGCTCGCCGATCCCACCGGCAGCAACAGGTCCACGATCAGATCGACGATCAGATCGACCAGCACCAGCCCCACCGCGTCGGCGCACCAGCGGGCCGTGGCGAAGAACCGATGCGCACGCGCGTGATGCCAGGTCCGTTCCAGGCATGCGCCGAGCAACATCCCGCACACCGTGCGCCGCCGCGTCTGGGCGATCAACCAACGACCAGACCGCTGAACGTGGTGAAGGTTGGTGCGGTGAAACAGGACCGGAAGACCACCAGCAGACCAGCCAGCCAACCCGGTATCGTGCCATCTGGAAGCATCGACGGATCACTCTCATGAGGGTGAATCAAGCACCGTCGATGCTTCCCTTCTTCACTCCGCAACCACCCATCCCGGCCACCGGCGTGTCGCAAACGATCATCAAACAAGATCAGGAAAAGCGCGAAACACGAGGGATCAGCGAGACGCCCGACTCGTCGAAGAAGCAGATGGCCGCCTTGCGGCGCCTGGCGTTTTTTGATCCTGGGCCAGTCACGGGCGACCCACCCTCGGATCGCCTGCTCGTCCCGCTCCACCGCGCGGCGAGCGGGACGCTGCAGGCTCCAGTCCAGGCGATGGCGCAGCAGCCGCCACACGTGCGCGGGGTGGTGGCGCACCCCGGTGAGGCGCCAAATGACCGCTGCGACGCGTGAAAGGGTCCACAGGTCGGTGTCAAACCCGTGGGCCTTGGCGCCCTCCAGCGGCGCCAACTCTGCCTGCTGGAGCTGGGCATCGGACACTCTGGGGGTGCGGCCCGGCGGCCAAAGGCTTGCAAGGCCGGCGACCCCGTCGGCCTGCCAGCGCGCATGCCAGCGGCTGACGGTCTGGGGGGAGACGCCCAGGGTGCGCGCGACCTCGGCTTGGTGGACGTGCTGGGCGAACAACTCGGCGGCGCGCAGGCGCCGTTCCTCCAACGCTTGGGGTCGCGGCGTTCGGCGGCGGGTTTGCGCCGGGTTGCCATCGGCTCGTGCTCCCTACTACGACATCTCCATGTCACCCTACACCGCAAAACTCTTTTTTAGCTGCTGGTCTGGTCGTCGACCTCGGCGTCAGCGTTACGCCTCACCGATTCGATACCGTTGAGGGCGCCCGCTTTGCCCTCGTAGCTCTCGCTGGTCGCGATGACCTCACCGTTGGGCGCCACGAGGTTGAAATGGTAGTTACCAGTCGACCCCTGCTTGAGCACGAACTTGCCGGCCCTGCGCGGATGGATCTCAGCATCGACGCTGCTGGCACTTAGCGTGGCGGCCGCGTCAGGGTATGCGGGGTCGCGTTGGACGACAACGACGACGGTCAGGTGGCACGCACATGTCGGTCCGGCTTCGAACCTGAGTTGTTGAACGAACTCCCGGTCGGTTCCCGCGGGAAACTGCACGACGCCGGTCTTGCCGTTGACACCCAACACGGCATAGCCACTGGCCCCCTCAGACGCGAACGCAAAGCCACTGGTCGCAAAGGAGATGTCCACCCCGTTGTCCCCACCGTCCACAGGCAAGACGGCCGAGAACACCCGCGCCGCGACCATATCTGGCGATTTGCCGGCGTCGACCTCGGCTTGGATCGCGGCGAACCTGAGGGTGAACACCTGCCCATCCTCGCTGATGCTGACGTCGAAACCATCATCGCCGCTTGCGGCCGGCCTCGAACGGAAAGTCACCGGACTCATATTCCTGCCCCTCCCGATCCCCTGCTCCTAACCTTGAAGGCTAGCTGGCCGCCACCACTCGATCCTTGGTGGCGCTCCAATAGAGCTCCAAGGGCCCATCCTTGTTCCTGGCAACCGCGATGCGTGTCGCCACCGCCATGGCCCGATCACCTCCCCTCCGCCACCGCCGCCATCCCCTGTAGCGACCGCAAGCGTCCCATACCACCGTTATGGCGTGCAGCCGCCAGTTTGTCGGGCGGGAAGGGATGATCGCGACGGCCCGTCCTTGGAACGTGTACAGCGCGGTCATGCCTCCTCGACCATGACCACGCGCTCAGTGCGCAGGATAGCGGCGCCGAGGACGTTACAGGAGCTGTTCCCGATGCCGCCGGGGGCCGTGGGTGACCGGGTATTCGGCAAGCCCGTCGCTGCCGCTTGTGATCGGCCGTTGGCCAAGCCTTCCGCCCATTGCCAGCACTGGTTGAAGCGGGGCCGTGCTGGTCAGGCGGCCCCGGCGACTTGGTTGGCAACCCGGGCGATCTTGTCGGCGTATTGCGGGTCGGCCGCCCAGTGGCCCGCCAGCCCGCTCAGGATGGGTGCTACCCCTCGGAGGTTGGCTGGCAGCGGCCGAACGTGCAGCGCCTCCTCGATCAGACTGCGTTGGCCCGGTGTCTCGGTGCCTGGCTTGAGGGCGTAGGCCAGCAGCCTGCCGACCTGGGCGCGGACACTCGCCTTCGCGCTGGGGAATTTGACCCCCACACCGGGCTCGCCGGTGACGCCGATGCCGGCCATGTTGTGGCGTGGCGGCTGCGACCAGAACGAGGTCAGGTGGGCGGTCTCCTCGATCATCTGGCTGGCCGCGATGAGCGGGTCCAGGCCGAGCGGGCTGGCGATGGCAAAGTAGTCACCGGCGATCGTCTTGACGTCGGCTGCGGAGTAGACGCCGTGCGGGCGGGCCAGCAGGTAGGCGGTGACCTTGTCAAGCGCACAGCGCGGCGGGGCCAGGAGGGTGCTTGATGGGCTGACCGTGGGCGTACCCGAGTGTGTGCTTGACCCCGTGACCGGGGCCGTCCCAGGGTGCCCGCTGTGCGGCGGCACGAACGGCTTGCCGAGATGCTCGCAGATGGCCTGGGCGATGGCTTCGCCCGCCTTGCTGGTGTAGTCGGGTCGGCCGGAGATCTGCTGGTCGGTGTGGTTGTCGATGAAGCTGACCTCGGGGATCATCGCCGGCATGTGCGTGGCCTTCAGGAAGCTGAGATCCCCCCGCGCCAGCAGCCCGTCCCCGTGGCGGATGTGGAGACCCAGCTGTTGATGCAGCAACGCCGCGATACGGCGACCGAGCTGCTTGTTTTTCTCGGTAGTGTCGGGGTGGATGCACATCTCGCAACCAAAACCCGCGTGGGAGTCAACGGCGTTATGGTGCACCTCGATGGCCAGGTGGACCTTGAGGTCATTGGCCTTCCTGGCACTGCCCACAAAATTGGGGTCGTGGCCCTTGCCGGCGGCTTCCTCGTTGAAGAAGCTCACGCCGCTGCGGTCCAGCGCCCCGGCGGTGGCGGCGACCACCTTCCAGTTGAGCTCGTACTCGTTGCGGCCGGGCGCCTGCGCACCCGGGTCAAACGTGCCGTCCGGCTTGACGCCGTGGCCCACGCCGAGAAACACCTCTGGCATCGAAACCCTCCTGACGATGCGTGCTGAAGCTTGCCTTGCCTGCCGGTTTTGATGCAGAGCGGTTGTGCCCGTGTGTTCTTGGCCATTTCCACGAAACTCGAGGTGCTCACTATTGTGCTGGTCCCAAAATTCACCATGCATGTCCGACTCCTGGCAGGCACGCCGCCCGGGGCCTCATGGTGGAGGCGGGGATCGATACCCGGCTGTCAAGGTGGAGCGCCCCACGGACGAACGACCTTGAGCCCGCACGGAACCCGGGTGGTCGAGAGCGGTTAACTTCGCCGTCTCTGGAGCCCGCCAAGCAGGGAAGTCGCACGTCGGCATGGCGGTGGAGTCGGGATAGCTCTGCGGTAATGCTCCCGGTGTCCGAGGAGACGCTCGACTCGGCTCGAGCCCGGTCGGCCTATCTCCCGAGGAACCGCCGCCAGCGCGCCACGTCGAAATACGTCTCGGACGACGTGCGGGTAGCAAACGGCTCCAGTTTTCCCTGTGCGCTCTCCTGTATCGCCCGCACCCGGTCCATCAGCCAGGTCGGAAACGGCGTCTGGTGGACCGAGTACTCCAAGCGGCTCATCCACAGGTACTCGTCGGAGGAACCACCGAGAAGGAAGTGCTGATCCGGTTCCTCGCCGTCGCCACTGGTGTCAACCGATGGGAACAGCTTCTCCAGCATGAATTTTTCGAAGTCATCCTTGTCAGCGCCGTCCTTGACGGTGAGGTTCTGCAGGACGAACGCGACCTGCCGGTCTGAGCTCTCGGACATGTGTTGAGCCCCCTTTCAGAACCCGGCGGACCGTTCTTCCGCAGTCTGGTCGAAGTTCGCCGGCGAGAGAAGCTCTCCCTCCTCGAGGTAGCACTCTCGCCGGGCCTCGAGCTGGACCTCGATCGTCTGGGCGTCAGGTCCGCCGGTGAGGTGAGCCTCGGCGGCGACCGTCTCGTTCGCCTTCAGCCGCTCGCCGATGGTATTCGCGCGATCGCGGATGGTGACGCGCACCCCACGCTCCACCTCCCCGTCGGGAGCAGCATTGCCAGCGATCCTGACCGGCAGCACCTGATCGAAGTCCGGCGGCGCGCTGATCAGGTGGGCCAGGAAGATCTCCTGTCCTCTGCCGAACATGATGTACTCCAGTTGACCAGGCCGCTTTCCCCCAGTCTCGAATTGGCGGAAATGGACGACATTGGTCACGCCAACCAGTGCGCGGAAAAGCGGCCGACCTCCTCTCTCGAAGTGTCCCGCGAAGAGCGTGCCGGAAAATTGCCGCCGGGGCTGCTGCCCCGGTTCGGATGCAATCAGCTCCGGAAGGACGAAGAGCTCGGGCCGGAGCGTGTAGAACCGCTCTCCTGACCTGTGTCGGTCGCTGACGTAGGCAGCCTGCAGGTCGCGGTTCCGGTCCGCGGGATCCGTGAAGCTTGTTTCCAGGATCACCTGAAAGCTGTGATGCGGATCGTCGAACATTGGGAGATGCGAGAGGTACACCGTGCCTTCCCCGACCACCAGCATCCCGTGGACGGCCGCTTCGTGGTCGTGTCCATGGGGATGGGGTGCGGTCGGTACGGTGCTGTGCTCGTGCATGTGAGCCTCCTGGTGAGCGAATAAAGCCGGACCGGTCAGCTCAGACGGCCGCCGGCGTGCGCTCGGGCTGCTCGGCCTGCAGGTTGAGCGAGTCGACCGTTGGCGTGAACCAGTGGCCGCGCTCGCAGCCGGTCTTGACGTGCTCGACAGGGCCGTCGGTGGACCCGAAGCTCCACCGCGCGACGATGCGGGCTGGCGCCTGGCAGTTGGGGTCGGGGCACGGGATGACGTCGGACATGGCGCGGTCCTCCTTCGCTGACGCAACCGCCACGTCGGCGGTTGTCTGGCTTGTCTCTGAGCGCGACAATGCGCGCGGCCGCTGACACTTGGCTGACAGGTCGTCGGGGGAATGATGGAGGTCCGCCTCCTGGGTCCGCTCGAGTTGGCGGAGAGCGGGCGACCAATCGCACATGGGGGAACTCGCCAGGGGGCTGTGCTCGCCCTGCTGGTGCTGCACGCCAACCAGGTCGTGCCGAGCGAGCGCCTGCTGGTGGAGCTTTGGGGAGAGGACGCGCAGCCGAGCGCGGCTAACGCCCTCCAGGCGGCTGTCTCGCGCCTGCGCCGGGCTTTGCCCCAGGGGCGGCTGGTGACGCGCGCGCCCGGCTATCTGTTCCGCGCCTCCCCGGACGAGCTCGACCTCGACCGCTTCGAGCGCCTGCTCGCTTCCGGGCGGCAGGCGCTCGCCGGCGGCGCTGCCGCGGAGGCGGCGCGGACACTACGGCTGGGGCTGTCCCTGTGGCGGGGGCCGGCGCTCGCCGACTTTCGCTACGAGCCGTTCGCGCAGGCGGATATCGCCAGGCTCGAGGAGCTGCGTCTGATCTGCCTCGAGGAGCGGATCGAGGCTGACCTCGCCCTTGGCGCTGGCAGCGAGCTGATCGGTGAGCTGCAGCGTCTGGTGGCCGAGCAGCCTCTGCGCGAGCGCCTCCGCGGCCAGCTCATGCTGGCGCTGTACCGCGCCGGCCGCCAAACCGAGGCGCTTGAGGTCTACCGCGAGCTGGGGAGCCTGCTCCGTGAGGAGCTCGGGCTAGAGCCGGCGCCGGCCCTGCGGGAGCTGGAAGCGGCGATTCTTTGCCACGACCCAGCCCTCCGCATGGCCAAGGCACCGACCCAGGCCCCCGTCGAGGCGGCGGTGCGCAAGCCGGTGACGGTGCTGTGCGCGGAGCTGCGGGCCGCGTCGAGCTCGGGGGAGGGACTGGATCCCGAGGCGCTCGGCGTCGTGCTCGCCCGCGCGCAGACCATCCTGAGCGCCACGCTCGAACGGTACGGGGGGAAGCTGGCGGCGGTGGCAAGCGAGCGCATCCTCGGCGTCTTCGGCGTTCCCACCCTGCACGAGGACGACGCCCTGCGCGCCGCACAGGCGGCCCTGGACAGCCGGCGGGCGCTCCAGGCCGAGGCCGCGGTGCTGGAGCGGGAGCGCGGCCTGCGGCTGAGGGTCCGCATCGGCCTGGCGACGGGCGAGGCGCTCGTCAGCGGTTCTGACCCGTCCGGCTTCGCCGGGGGCTCCGTGGCCCGCGCGGTTGAACTGGCCGAGTCCGCTGCGGCCGGCGAGATCCTGGTCAGCGAGCAGACGCGCGAGCTGGCTCCCGGCGCTCTGGAGGTTGAGCCCGCCGGCTCCGGCCGGCTGCGCCTGCTGGCGGTGCGGACCGGCGCCCGGCCCTTGCCGGTCCGTCTCGACGCACCGCTCATCGACAGACTCCGGGAGCTCGATCGGCTGAACGAAGCCTTCGCGTCCGCCCAGCGGGAGCGTGAGCCCGTGGTGGCGACCGTGCTCGGCGAGGCGGGCATCGGCAAGACGCGGCTGGTCCACGAGCTGGCCGCGCGCCTCGACGGGGAAGCGACGGTGCTGACCGGCCGCTGCCTGCCCTACGGCGAGGGCATCACCTTCTGGCCGCTGCGCGAGCTGGTGCTCCAGGCCGGCGCCGGCCAGGGAGCACAGCGGGAGCTGGAGGCGCTGCTGGAGGGTGAGGCGGACGCGGTGCGCGTGGCCGAGCGGCTGGCCGGGGCACTCGGCCCCAGCGGGCAGCTCGCCTTGGACGCCGCCGAGATCTTCTGGGCGGCGCGCAGGTTGCTGGAGACGCTCGCGCGACGGCGACCACTGCTGGTCGTCTTCGAGGACCTGCACTGGGCGGAGCCGACCTTCCTCGACCTCGTCGAGTCGGTGGCCGCTCAGGCGGGGCGCTCGCTGCTGCTGCTGTGCCTGGCGCGCCCGGAGCTCCTGGAGCAGCGCCCCGCCTGGGCCGCCAGCGCGGCCCGGCCAGTCGTGATCAAGCTGGAGCCGCTCGCTGGGGACGACGCGGCCGCGCTGCTGCTCGCGCTGACGGGTCCCCCACCGGGAGCGCCGGGAGTGACGTCGGAGGCAAAGCGCGAGCGGCTGCTCGAGGCGGCCGGCGGCAATCCGCTGTTCCTGGAGCAGCTGGCCGCCTCACTCGGCGAGCAGCGCATTGGTGAGGGCGGGTTGCCGCTGCCGGCGACCATCCAGGCGCTGCTCGCAGCCCGCCTGGAGCTGCTGGGCCCGGGCGAGCGCGCGGTGCTGTGGCGCGCGGCCATCGTCGGCAAGGACTTCTCCCTCCACGCGATCGCCGAGCTCCTGCCCGCGGAGGCCCGTCGGTTGCTCGGACGGCACCTGCAGGCGCTCATCGCCAAGGGACTCGTGCAGGCTCGACCGTCCGGTGGCCGCGCCGGCGAGGACTTCAACTTTCGGCACATCCTCGTCCAGCAGGCGGCCTACCGGGCGATCCCGAAATCGCTGCGCGCCGAGCTGCACGAGCGCTTCGCCGGCTGGCTCGAGCGGCTTGCGGGGGAGCGGGCCAGCGACTACGACGAGATCCTCGGCTACCACCTCGAGCAGGCGGTTCGCTATCGCGGCGAGCTGGCGCCGGCGAACGAGGAGGTCCGAGCCCTGGCACGCCGAGCGGCCGGCTGCCTGGAGGCGGCCGGGGTCAGGGCGCACGCGCGCGGCGACGTCTCGGCCGCCGTGCGCCTGCTCGAGCCGGCGTCATCGCTGGTGGAGCGGGGCGACCCCACCCTTGCCCGGGTGTTGACGGGCCTGGGTGCGGCCCTGATGGAGGCCGGCCGCCTCGACCGGGCCGCCGGCGCGCTCGAGGACGCGCAGCGCGTGGCCTCGGTCGCCGGCGACCAGCACCTGTGGGCCCACGCTCGCGTCCAGCAGCTCTTCCTTGGACTGCAGGTGGACGTGCAGCCCGCGACGGCCGCGGCCGCTCGCCTGCTGCCGAGCGTGCTCGGCGTCTTCGAGGCCAACGGCGACCAGCTCGGGCTCTGCCAGGCCTGGCGCCTCCAGGCTGCGGTGCGCTGGATACAGGCCAACTCCGCCGCCGCCGAGGACGCCTGGCAGCGGGCCGCCGTGCACGCCCGCCGCGCGGGCGACGAGCGACAGCTCACCGAGATCCTCGGCTGGATGGCGTCCGCAGCGATGTGGGGTCCGACCCCGGCGGCCGAGGGCATCCGGCGGTGCGAGCGGTACCTGGCCGAGGTCGGCGGCCGACGGACCGGCGAGGCGGTGGTCCTCAACCACCTGGCCGGCCTGTGCGCCATGCAGGGCCAGGTCGCGCGGGCGCACGAGCTGCTCGCCCGCGGCAGGGCCATCTTCTACGATCTCGGCGCGACCATGACCTCGGCGGTCACGCACCCGGCAAGCTTCGTCGCCATGCTGACGGGCGACGCGGCAGCGGCCGAAACGCACCTGCGCCGTGATTACGACAGCCTCCAGCGCATGGGCGAGAAAGGCTATCTCGCGACGACCGCGGCATTTCTGGCCCAGGCCATCGCCGCGCAGGGACGGCGCGACGAAGCCGAGCGGTTCATCGCCGTGAGCCGGGCGGCCGCTGCCGGCGAGGACTTCTCGGCCCAGATAGTCTCGCAGGGCCTGTTGGCCAGGATCCTGGCCACCCGCGGGCGCCTGGCCGAGGCGGAGGAGCTCGCCCACGCGGCGGTCGCGCTTGCGAAACGCACGGACTTCCTCAACCAGCACGCCGACGCCCTGCTCGAACTGGCCCAAGTGCTCACCGCGGCCGCGCGGGTGTCGGAGGCGCGGGCAGCGGTCGGCACGGCGCTCGACCTCTACACGCGCAAGGGGAATCTCCTCGCCGCCGAACGCGCGCGCCAACGACTGGAGCAGCTCTCACGTCCGTGACACAATCCGCACGCCATACGCTTGGGCCAATCCCTCCTCAACCTGGCCCAAGGCGTCATGCTCCTGAAAGGGAGTGAAGGATGCCGAACTCACAGTTCGAAACAGCGAGACTCCGCTCTGACGGCACCGTGCACGTGACCGGGACGGTCGAAGCTGTCGAGGCGGGAGAGGTCAGCTTCCGCTTCATGGTCGTGCAGGACGACGTCGTCGCCGAGGGGACGGGGAAGCAAGCCGGCGGCCAGGGCTGGTCCGGGGACACAGACCCCGGCCAAGGACTCCACGCCGGCTCCGTGCTGGCGATCGGCCTGGCGATTGTCGCCAAGAAGGCGCCTGGTCGTGGTCTGGGCTACGAAACGCTCACGTGGGCCGACCAGCTCCACATGGACTCGGGGTAGCTGCCCTTCACACCGGCGACCAGCCGCGAAGCATGCGCAGAGCATAGCCAAGAGGTTCGCGCGCTCATGCCGCCGCCCGTCTTGGGCGCGGTGGCCAGGATAGGCGCCGAAGCAAATCCTGCCACGGTTCGTCAGGTTAATGCTACGTTCCTAAAATTCTATGTGGGGTATGACCCTGTGGGTGCCGGTTATTCGGTCATCTCATGCGTGTAGGGTGCGTAAATTCGGGCTTGGCCTGTGAGCTGGGAGTTCGCACCGAATCAAGGGTCGGATAGTGACGCCTCCCGAACCTGCGGAGGCCGTGTGGGTGCCAGAAAGTGGGTCGTGGGTGCTGAGCTGGGAGTTCGTCGAGGAAGCCATCGGGCCGCGATGATCGGCGCATGACCCTGCGACTGCTCTATCTTGTGGGTGCCGAAAACCTTATCCGCAGACGTTGACCTGCGGCTTCGCATCGGTGGCTGAGGTCCGCGATGATCGCCAGCCATGACGTTGCGACTGCTCTACCTGATCTTCTGCCAACTCACCAGCTGGCTCGCATTGCTGGCCCGCGGGCAGGCGTCCAAGCACGCCGAGCTCCTCGTCCTCCGACACGAGGTGGCGGTGCTGCGCCGACAGGTCACCCGACCACGCCCCTCCTGGCCAGACCGCGCCGTACTCTCGGCGCTGACCCGGCTGCTCCCCAAGCAGCGCCGACGCCATCGGTTCGTGACGCCGGAGACGTTGCTGCGCTGGCATCGGCAGCTGCTCAAGCGGCATTGGACCAAACCCCACCGCCCGCCCGGTCGACCGGCGATCCCCGCGCAGCTACGGCGCCTGATCCTGCGGCTGGCAGCCGAGAACCCGACCTGGGGCTACCGGCGCATCCACGGCGAACTCACCCGGCTCGGCTACAAGGTCGCGGCAAGTACCGTGTGGCTGCTCCTCAACCGGGCAGGCATCGACCCGGCGCCGCGCCGCGCGGGCCTGACCTGGCGGCAGTTCCTGTCCGCGCAGGCCGAGAGCATGCTGGCGTGCGACTTCTTCCACGTCGACACGGTGCTCCTCAAGCGGCTGTACGTGCTGTTCGTGATCGAGCTTGCCACCCGCCGGGTCCACGTCCTCGGAGTGACCA
>WNGA01012684.1_pt1 | contig 10865 bp, 11 predicted proteins | sample 5400061 | NCBI WGS metagenome assembly WNGA01 (sample SAMN13153366, study PRJNA577476) | soil metagenome | isolation source: 100 cm soil or saprolite under grassland replicate 2 | place: USA:California | collected 2016-06-15
CCCCCGGACCAGGCCAGCCGGTGCCGTAGGTCAGACCGACAGGACGAACGTGAACGACGCCTGGCGGTCGCCGCTCATGGCGAGCAGCAGCTCCTCGCGGAAGATGCCGTCGGCGGCGTTGGCCGCCTCGCCGGGGAAGCTGGTGGCGCCGTCGCAGGCGGCGAGCAGCGCCGGGAGCGGCAGGGCGATGCCGAGCTGCAGGAGCCGCCGCCGGGTCAGGCGCAGACGGTCCTCGTGCATGGTCGCGGCACCTCAGGCGGGCACAAAGGTGAGCCGGAACTCGACGGTGAGGCTGTCCTCGATCGACAGCACCGGGCCGAACTGCGGCGGCTGGATCTGGAAGTCGGTCATGCGCACCGGGATGCGGCCGGCCACCTGGATCGTGGAGCCGTCCCAGCGGCTCTCCAGGTCCGCGGTCACCTCGCGGGTCACGCCGTGGACGGTCAGCCGGCCCTTGCCCTGGCCGTTCACCTGCTGCCCGCTGGCCGGCTCCTGGTCGAGCCGGATCGGCTCGGCGAGCTCGAAGACGGCGGTCGGGAACCGCTCCGACTCCAGGCCGCGCTGCCGGATGGCGTTGTCGCGGCGGCCCTCGTCGCTTTGCAGGCCCCGCAGGTCGGCCTCGACCTTGACCGCCTGGACCTGGTCGCCCGCGACCTGCATGGTGCCCGTGACCTGGGTGGACCGGCCGACGGCCTCGCTGGCGGACGACAGGTTGGCGAGCCGCTCGCGGACCCGGTAGCCGACGAAGGAGGAGCCGTCGTCGCGGACCTGCCAGGCGCCGTCCGGGGTGCCGCTGGCCGGCTGGGCGGCGTCGCCGGCGGTGGTCGCCGTGGTGGCGGGGGCCGCGTCCAGCGCCGCCGGCGCCGGGGCGTCCGAGTTGCGCGTCAGCAGCAGGTACCCGCCGCCGGCGAGCGCCAGCACGAGCACCGCGGCCGCGGCCGCCAGCCAGACTCGCCGCGCCGGGGAACCTGCCATCGGTGACCTCCTCGAGACGCGCCGACTCGGACGGAGCCTCGCGACGTCGCAAGGATCGAGCCGAAGCGTCGCGGTTGCAGCCTAAAGCGCCGGTAAGCCGGCGCGGTAGCCTGGACCCAGGATGGCAACCGACGCGGTCGTCTTCGACCTGGGCGGGGTGCTGATCGACTGGGACCCCCGCCGCCTGTACCGCAAGCTGCTCGCCGACGAGGCGGCGGTGGAGGAGTTCCTGGCCACCGTCTGCACCCCGGAGTGGAACGCCGAGCAGGACCGCGGCCGGCCCTTCGCCGAGGGGGTCGCCGAGCTGGTGGAGCGCCACCCGGCCCACGCGGCCGCCATCACCGCCTATCGCGAGCGCTGGACGGAGATGCTCGGCGGCGAGATCCCCGGCACGGTGGCGGTGCTGGCCGAGCTGCGCGCCGTGGGCGTGCCGCTGTACGCCCTCAGCAACTGGTCGGCCGAGACGTTCCGCCTGACCCGCGGGCGCTTCCCGTTCCTGGAGTGGTTCGACGGCCTGGTCGTCTCCGGCGAGGAGGGGGTGACCAAGCCCGACCGGCGCATCTTCGAGCTGCTGATCGAGCGCTTCGGGCTGCTCCCGGCCGCGACCGTGTTCGTGGACGACTCGGCCGCCAACGTGACCGCCGCCCGCGACCTCGGCCTGGACGCCGTCCGGTTCCGCGACGCCGGCGGGCTCCGCCGCGACCTCGCCGCCCGCGGCCTGCTCGACGGCGACTGAGCGAACCCGAGGACCCCTGTCCACCTGGACTGTACACTGAGGCCATGGACGCGACCGAGCCCGGGGCGCGCGACGAGCAGGCGCCCGCCGCCACGCCCGCCCTCGACCTCGGGGCACGACTGCGGGCCGAGCGCCTGCGCCAGGGCATGTCGCTGCGCGAGATGGCGCGGCGGGTGGGCGTGAGCGCCAGCGCCCTGTCGCAGATCGAGACGGGCAAGGCCCAGCCGTCGGTCAGCAAGCTGTTCGACATCGTCAACCTGCTGGAGACCTCCCTCGACGGGCTGCTCGCCGGCGCTTCCGGGAGGGCGCCGGCGGGCCGCGACCAGGTGGCGGACGGCCACGGCAGCGGTCCCGTCGACGCCAACCACGGGTACGAGACCGAGGGCTTCTTCTCGTTCCAGCAGTCGGGGGAGCACGAGGTGCTGGAGCTGGAGTCTGGCGTGCACTGGCGGCGACTGACCGCCGGCTCGCTGCCCGGCGTCGAGTTCCTGCACGTCAGCTATGCGCCCGGGGCGTGCTCCTCGCGCGACGGCGCGTTCATGCGCCACGCCGGCCAGGAGTTCGGCTACGTGCTGTCGGGCCGGCTGGTGGTCGACGTGGGCTTCGACTCCTACCAGCTCGGGGCCGGCGACTCCATCAGCTTCCCGGCGCCGACGCCGCACCGGTTGAGCAACCCGGGCACGGAACCGGCGGCCGCGGTCTGGTGCGTGCTCGGCCGCCACTCTCACTGAACAGCCATCTGCCTTGCTTGAACGACCGAAACCCGCTTCGTAAGCTTCGCTGAACAACGCGGGAGGCGACCATGGGCATCCGCACCTACGGACCGAACGCCGTCGACTGGGAGGAGCGGACCGACCTGGCCCGGCTGCGCGAGCTGCGGCTGGCGCGGCTCAAGGAGACCCTGGAGCGCTCCGACCTGGGGTCGCTGCTCACCTTCGACTTCCACAACATGCGCTACATGACCTCCACCCACATCGGCACCTGGGCGATGGACAAGCTGATCCGCTTCGCCCTGCTGCCGCGGGGCGGCGAGCCGGTGGTGTGGGACTTCGGCTCGGCCGCGCGCCACCATCAGCTCTACAACCCCTGGCTGGACGGCCGCACCGACGAGCCGGAGCGCGGCCGTGCCCGCGCCGGCATCTCCACGCTGCGGGGCGCCTTCCATCCGCAGGCCGGCATCGCCGAGGGCGTCGCCCAGAAGATCCGCCGCGAGCTCGACGAGCACGGCCTCGCCGGCGAGCCGGTGGGCGTCGACGTGGCCGAGCTGCCGGTGCTGGCCGCCCTGCGGGACGCCGGCCTGGACGTCGTCGACGGCCAGCAGGTCTTCCTCGAGGCCCGCCGCATCAAGACCCCGGACGAGATCACCCTGCTCACCATGGCCTGCTCCCTGGTCGACGCCGCCTACGACGAGCTGTACCGCTTCCTGCGGCCGGGCGTGCGAGAGAACGAGTGCGTCGGGCTGGTCGCCAAGGTCCTCTACGACCTCGGCTCCGAGCACGTCGAAGGGGTCAACGCCATCTCCGGCGAGCGCTGCTCGCCCCACCCCCACGTCTACTCCGACCGGATCCTGCGGCCCGGCGACCCGGCGTTCTTCGACATCCTGCACAGCTTCAACGGCTACCGGACCTGCTACTACCGCACCTTCGCGGTCGGCAGCGCCTCGGTGGCCATGCGCGACGCCTACCGCCGCTGCCGCGACTACATGGACGAGGCGATCGCGCTGGTCAAGCCCGGCGCCACCACCGCGGACATCGTCTCGGTGTGGCCGCGGGCCGAGGAGTTCGGCTTCGCCAACGAGGAGGCCGCCTTCGCGCTGCAGTACGGCCACGGCGTCGGCCTGTCCATCTGGGAGAAGCCGATCTTCAGCCGGCTGGTCTCCCTGGACCACCCGGAGGTCCTGGAGGAGGGCATGCTGTTCGCCCTGGAGACCTACTGGCCCGCGGCGGACGGCTGGTCGGCCGCCCGCATCGAGGAGGAGGTCGTCGTCACCGCCGACGGCTGCGAGGTCATCACCAAGTTCCCGGCCGAGGAGCTGCTGATCGCCGGTCAGCGCTACTGGTCGATGGACGGCCCCCTGCCGACCCTGCGCGAGCCGGAGTCGCACCGCAACCGGCCGGTGACCTCGTGAGCGCGCCGAAGCCCGAGGAGCTGCTCGACCTGTTCGAGCGCATGGCGGTGATCCGCGCCACCGAGAAGGCCGCCTACGACCTGTTCATGAGCGGCCTGGTCAAGGGCACCACCCACCTCGCCGCCGGGCACGAGGCCGTCGCCGTCGGCGCCAGCGCCGCGCTCCGCCCCGACGACTACGTCTTCGCCACCTACCGGGGCCACCACCACGCCATCGCCCGCGGCGCGACGCCGGAGGCGTGCCTGGCCGAGCTGATGAGCCGCGCGACCGGCCTGTGCGCCGCCAAGGGCGGCTCCATGCACCTGACCGTCGCCGCCGGCAACATGCTCGGCTCCTACGCGATCGTCGGCTCCCACCTGCCGATCGCCTGCGGCGCCGCCTGGTCGGCCAAGCTGCGCGGCAGCGGGCAGGTCGCGGTCGCCTTCTTCGGCGACGGCGCCACCAACATCGGCGCCTTCCACGAGGCGCTCAACCTGGCGGCGGTGTGGCGCCTGCCGGCGTTGTTCATCTGCGAGAACAACCTGTACATGGAGTACACGCCGATCGCGTCGGTGACCGCGGTCGCCCAGCCGGCCGCCGACCGGGCCCCCGCCTACGGCCTGCCCGCGGAGGTGATCGACGGCAACGACGTGGTGGCGGTGTGGGAGGCGACCTCGCGGGCGGTCGAGCGCGCCCGCGCCGGCAACGGCCCGACCATCATCGAGGCGCTCACCTACCGGCAGTACGGCCACTCCCGCGCCGACCCCGCCAAGTACCGGCCGCAGGAGGAGGTCGACGAGTGGCTGCGGCGTGACCCGCTGACGCTGCTGGCCGAGCGGCTGCGCGGCGACGGCGTCGCCGAGGAGGCCCTCCAGGAGCGCCGCGACCGGGCGCAGAAGGTGGTGGACGCCGCGGTCGAGGCGGCCAAGGCGGCGCCGCCACCCGACGAGGCGACCGCCCTGACCGACGTCTGGGCGGACGGGGGTGCGCAGTGGCGGACCTGATCACCTACCGCGACGCGGTCGCCATGGGCATCGCGCGGGAGATGCGCCGCGACCCGACCGTGGTCTGCCTGGGCGAGGACATCGGCGCCGCCGAGGGCGTGTTCAAGACCACCGTGGGGCTGTTCGCCGAGTTCGGCCCCGAGCGGGTCTGGGACACGCCGATCAGCGAGCAGGCGATCGTCGGCACCGCCATGGGCGCCGCCATGACCGGCCTGCGCCCGGTCGTGGAGATCATGTTCTCCGACTTCCTGGCCTGCTGCTTCGACTACGTCGCCAACGAGATCCCCAAGATGCGCTACATGACCGGCGGCCAGGTCACCGTGCCGCTGGTGATCCGCACCGCCAACGGCGGCGGGCTCGGCTTCGGCGCCCAGCACTCCCAGGCGGTGGAGAACTGGGTGCTGGCCGTCCCCGGCCTCAAGATCGCCGCGCCGTCGACGCCGGCGGACATGGTCGGCCTCATGGCCAGCGCCATCCGCAGCGACGACCCGGTGGTGGTGTTCGAGCACAAGAAGCTGCTCGCCAGCAAGGGCGAGCCCCCGCCCGACGGGCACACCGTGCCGCTGGGGACCGCCGAGGTGCGCCGGCGGGGCGACGACGTCACCGTCGTCGCGCTCGCCGCCACCGTCCCGACCGCCCTGGAGGCCGCCGAGCGGCTCGCCGGCGAGGGCATCTCCGCCGAGGTCGTCGACCTGCGCTGCCTGGTTCCCCTCGACGCGCGCGCGGTGCTCGACAGCGTGGCCCGCACCAGCCGGCTGGTGATCGTGGAGGAGAACCCCTACCAGGGCGGCTGGGGCGGCACGCTGGCGTCGATCGTGGCCGAGGAGGGCTTCTACGACCTGGACGCCCCTATCGCGCGGGTGGCGGGGGCGTGCGTGCCGCTGCCGTTCGCCGCCAACCTCGAGGACGTTGTCATCCCCTCGGCGGCCCGTCTCGCCGACGGGGTCCGCCGGACCGTCGGCGCCTGAGCGTCCCTAGTCGCCGCCGCGCAGGTAGGTGGCGAGCGCGCTGAGGTCGGCCGCGCCGAGGCCGGCGTCGACCGCGGCGCGCACGACCCGCCGGTTGGTGGCCGCCTGCTCCATGGTCGCGCCGGCCCGCTCGGCCAGGCCGAGGGCCAGGTCGAGGTCCTTGGCGACCAGGTCGAGGCTGAACGCCACCGGGGTCTCGGCGGGACGCTCGAACGCCGCCCGCTTGTAGTGCACGAACGGCGCGGCCACGGCGCTGGCCGCCAGCACCTCGTAGGCCGCGGTCCGCGCCACCCCGGCCTTCTCGGCCAGCACCAGACCCTCCGAGAGGGCCAGGTTCAGGCCGTGCAGGATCGCGTTGACCACCAGCTTCATGGTCGCGCCGGCGCCCAGCTCCCCGACGTGGAACACCGAGGCGGCGAGCGCGTCGAGCACGGGCCGCGCCCGCTCCAGGGCGGCGGCGTCGCCGCCCACCATCACCGTCAGCTCGCCCCGCTCCACCAGCACGACGCTGCCGGACACGGGCGCGTCCAGCAGCGACGCCCCTCGCTCCTCGACCAGGGGCCGGAGCCCACGCACGGTCCGGGGGTCGATCGTGCTGCTCTCCAGGGCCACCGTGCCCGGCCGCAGCCCGGCGGCGACCCCCTGCGGCCCGCCGTACGCCGCCTCCACCGCGGCGTCGTCGGCCAGCGAGCTGATCACCACGCCGGCGGCCGCGGCCGCCTCGGCGGCGGTGCCGGCGACCCGGGCGCCGGTCGCCTCGGCGACCGCCTCCGCCTTCGCGCGCGTGCGGTTGAAGACCAGCACCTCGATGCCGGCCCGCCGCAGCGTGCCCACCATCGCCCCGCCCATCCGCCCGGCGCCGACCACGGCGACGGTCGTTGGCTGGTCCATGCGACGCCTCCCTAGAGCATCAGCCAGCCGCCGTCGACGTCCAGCTCCACGCCGTTCACCGAACGGTTCTCCAGGAGGAACACGACCGCGGCCACGACATCCCGCATGGTCGCGAGCCGCCCGGTCGGGGTGCGAGACCGGAATCCCTCCAGCACCGCCTCGGGCTTCTGGCTCCAGAAGGGGCTGTCGCCGACGATCCCCGGGTGGATCGCGTTGACGCGGATCGGGGCGAGCTCCACCCCGAGCGCCCGGACCATGCCGGAGACGCCGCCGTTCACGGTCGCGACCGTCATGGCGCCCACGTAGGGCCGGTCCTTGGCCCGTCCGCCGAACACCACCACCGAGCTGTCGGCGTCCATGCGGGGGACGAGCTGGTGGACGACCTCGGTGTAGCCGACCAGCTTGAGGGTCACCAGCCGCAGCGCCCGGGCGATGTCGTAGTCGCGGACGGTGTTGTCGTCGCGGTCGATGGCGGCGAGCACCAGGTGGTCGACGTGGCCCACCTCGGCCAGCGCGGCGGCGATCCCCTCCGGCAGGGCCAGCTCCAGGCCGATCCCGAGGGTGCGGCCGCCGAGCTCCTTGGCCACCGCCTGGGCGCGGGCGGCCTCACGGCCGGAGACGACCACCTCGCGTCCGCGGCCGGCGTAGTGCCGCGCGATCTCCAGCCCGATTCCCCGGGTGCCGCCGACGACCACCACGCTGCCAGCGTCCGGCATCGCTCACTCCCTTCCGATGGCGGCGGCCAGGTACTCCCAGTCGCGGGTGAACCGGTAGGAGTGCCGCCCGGGCGGCTGCGGCGCCTGCGTCTCCAGCCAGCGCACGGGTCGGTCCGCCGGGTTGCTGAACCCGTGCACGCAGCCGACCCCGGCCCAGGCGACGTCGCCGGCGCCGAGGCGGTGGCGCTCCCCGTCGAAGCTGGCGTCGACCTCGCCTTCCAGGATCATGTAGGTCTCCTCGAAGGGGTGGTCGTGGGTCCCGGCGACCCCCGAGGGCTCGTACTGGACCATGAACATGGTCTGGAGCTGGGCGCCGAGGTCGCTGTCGACCATCATCTTCACCGTGATCCCGCTGTAGACCAGCAGCGCGGTGCGCATGCTGGCCGACACCGCCAGCAGCTCCTGGGACTGCCGGCCGGCGTCCATGTTGGCCGGCTCGATGTGCCCGAAGCGGCGGGTGCGTGGGTCGCGGGGGTCGACGGCGACCGGCGGCCCGGTCCGCAACGGCGGCACGAGCATGGTGTCGCCGCCGAGGCGGGCGCGGGGCTGCGGGGCCAGCATGTCGGCCCAGCGGGCGACGGCGGGGCCGGTGTTGCGCCAGGCGTGCGCGACGCCGACCGGCAGCAGCCCGTAGTCGCCGCCGCGCAGCAGGGTCGCGCCGTCGCCGGTCTGCACCACGACCTCGCCGTCGAGCACGTGGAAGCTCTCCTCGAAGGAGTGGACGTGCGCGGCCACCGAGCCGCCGGGGTCCAGCTCGCAGACGCCGAAGCCGGTGTGCACCGCGGCCGAGGTCTCGTCCACCACCGACCAGCGGCGGTAGCCGTCGCCGTGCCCGGCCCAGCCCTCTGGGACCGCCGGGGCGGCCTCGCCGGCCCGGCGGACCAGGTGCCGTGCGGTCATGCCTCCTGCTTGGCCGCCGCCCGCCGCGCCGCCTCCTCGACCAGGTACTCGCTGGACGCCTGGACCTGCCGCCGCGCCGTGTCGACGTCGGCCAGCAGCTTGCCGTCCCGCTTGCGGACCTTGCCGTCGATGATCACGGTGTCGACGTTGGAGACGTCGGCGCAGAGGGTGACGGCCGCCACCGGGTCGATCACCGGCGCGACGTTCAGCGAGGTCGCGTCGATGACCACCACGTCGGCCTTCTTGCCGGGGGTCAGCGAGCCGGTGCGGTCCTCGAGCCCCGCGACGTGGGCGCCGTTGCGGGTGGCCATCTCCAGCATCTGGCGGGCGGTGAGCATGTTCTCGGGGGCGTCGACGTTGGCCTCCCAGGTGACCGCGTTGACCCTCGCCCGCTCGCAGCCGAAGGCGCAGCGCATCTGGGTGAACATGTCGCCGGGCACGGTGGTGACGACGTCGATGCTGAGGCTGGGACGCAGCCCGTACTCCATCGACTTCATGACCGGTGGCCAGCCGTGGCCCATCTGCACCTCGACCTGGGGCGCGATCGAGATGGTGCCGCCGCTGTCGGCCACGAGCTGCCACTCCTCGTCGCTGAAGTAGCAGCAGTGGATGTAGGTGGTGTCCGGCCCCAGCAGGCCCAGGTCGCCGAGCTGCTTGATCATGCCGAAGCGGCCGGCCACGCGGCCCATGGCGACGTGGACGGTGATCGGGATGCCGAGCTCGCGCGCCAGGCCCCACTCGGCCCGCACCACCTCGTCCTTGCAGAACCCCGTCCCGCGGGTCGCCAGCGCCATGGTGAGCAGGCCGTCGCCGGAGGAGAAGTAGGTGTCCCGGATCCGCTTCACGTCGTCGCCGGGGATGGCGATGGTGCTCTCGTACCAGTAGTCGACCAGCGAGGTGTTGGCGCTGCCGTAGGCGTACTGGGCGCGGATGCCGGCCTCCTGGAGCCCGCGGATGCCGGCGTCCGGGTGGTCGGGGGTGTTGTTGATGTGCGACCAGTCGACCAGGGTGGTGATGCCGGCGTTGATGCACTCCAGCGCGCCGGCGAGGTTGCTGGCGTAGACGTCCTCCGGCCGGTAGATGGGCGCGTAGGTGTCCAGCACCTCCACGAAGTAGTCGTCGAGGGTGGCGTTGGGCGCGCAGCCGCGGATCGCCGCCTCCCAGGTGTGGCGGTGGGTGTCGACGAAGCCGGGGATCACGATCTTGCCGCTGGTGTCGACCACCTCGGCATCGGCGTCGACCCGGGGTGCCACCTCGGCGATCCGGTCCCCGTCGATCAGGACGTCGCCGTGCGGCAGGTCGCCGAGCTCGGGGTCCACCGTCAGCACGTGCCCGCCGCGAAGCAGCAATCGGTCGCCCATGACCATCCTCCCCGTCCAGACCGTCCGTCGCGATGTCGACCCGGAGAATACGCCTGTCCACCCCTGGTGAACAGTGGCCGGTTGGTGGTTAACAGCGGGTCAGGCGGAGGGCTTCAGGTGGCGTCCCCACCAGTCCAGGATCGCCTCGAAGCGGGCGATGCGGTGGCTCGGCAGCCCGGAGCGGGACAGCTCGTGGCCCTCGCCGGGGAACAGCAGCAGCTCGACGTCGACCTTGCGCTGCTTCAGGGCGACGAACAGCCGCTGGGCCTGCTCGACCGGGCAGCGCCAGTCGTGCTCGGAGTGGATCAGCAGCATCGGCGTGCGGATCCGGTCCACGTGGGTGAGCGGGCTCTGCGCCAGCACCCGCTCGGGGTCGGTGCCGTTGTAGTGGCTGACGAACAGCCAGCCGATGTCGCTGGAGCCCTCGAAGCTGTCGAAGGCGTTGCAGGCGCGCTCGCTGATCGCGGCCCGGAACCGGTCGCTGTGGGCCACCAGCCAGGACGTCATGTAGCCGCCGTAGGAGCCGCCCATCACCCCGACCCGGTCGTCGTCCAGGTCCGGGTCGGCGAGGGCGGCGTCCAGCAGGGCGAGCACGTCCTTGGCGTCCAGGTTGCCGAAGTCGCCGACGATCGCGCGACCGTGGGTCTCGCCGTAGCCGGCCGACCCGCGCGGGTTGCCCATCACCACCGCGTAGCCGGCGCCCACATAGACCTGGGCCTCGTCGAACAGCGTCCAGCCGTACTGGGCGAACGGCCCGCCGTGGACCATCAGCACCACCGGGAACGGCCCGGGCCCGGCCGGCTTCAGCACCCAGCCGTGCACCTTGGCCCCGTCCGGCGCGGTCGCCTCCAGCTCCGTCATCGGCCGCAGCGACGCCGAGCGCGCCAGCGGCGCCCCGAAGTCGGTGATCGTCCGCTCCCCGGACCCCTCCGGCCGATCCACCGGGGCACCCCCTTGGGGTTCCCCGGACCCCTCCGGACCGGACCCCTCCGGCCGCAGCACGACGACCTCGCCGGCGGAGGTGGGGTCGCTGACCACGGCGGCCACCACGCCCCCGCGGGCGTCGTAGTCCTGCACCTGGCGGTCGCCGTCCAGCAGGCGCCGCGGCTCCGAGCCGTCGACCGGGAAGCGGAGCAGCGGGACGGCGCCCCGCCGCATCGAGACCGTGGTGACCGCCTGCTCGTCGACCAGCAGCGGCAGCACCCCG
>WNGA01026806.1_pt1 | contig 10865 bp, 8 predicted proteins | sample 5400061 | NCBI WGS metagenome assembly WNGA01 (sample SAMN13153366, study PRJNA577476) | soil metagenome | isolation source: 100 cm soil or saprolite under grassland replicate 2 | place: USA:California | collected 2016-06-15
TTGGAAGGCTTCCCTATACTCGTATAGCGATGACGCAGCAACCCGCCGGCTTCTTCGGGCAAGCATGGCCGACGCTGGTCTTCATGCCCTACACCGCTTTCATCGATACAACTCAACGAACGCAACTTATGGGTATAAGAGGAGGAACCAACAATTTCTGGCGATACGTTGCGCCCCACGAAATTGCTCATCAGTGGTGGGGCCATGTCGTGGGCTGGGACAGCTATCGCGATCAATGGATGAGCGAAGGCTTTGCTGAGTTTTCGGCTTCGTTATACGTCCAATATGTGCGCCAGGATTTGACCAAGTTTATTGACTTCTGGGAAAACCAGAGAAAGCTCATCGTGGAAGCGAACCCCGCCACGAAAAATCGCAAGCCGTACACTGTCGGTCCAGTCACACAAGGATATCGCCTGAATAGCGGCAAGACTGGCGGGGTTGCTCGATATCTCATTTACCCCAAGGGCGCTTACATTCTTCATATGCTGCGAATGATGATGTTCGACCAGGCGAAAACCGGAGACGCTCGATTCCAGGAGCTGATGAAGGATTTCATCAAGACCAATTTCAACAAAGACGTTTCCACTGAAGACTTCAAAAAAGCAATTGAGAAACATATGACCAGAGAGATGGATGTGGATCAAAATGGTCGCATGGATTGGTTTTTTAATGAATGGGTCTATGGAACCGAAATTCCCAGCTATCGTCTCGACTATCAAGTTAGCAGTGACGGCATCTTGAAAGGTCAGATAACTCAGAGCGGTGTCTCAAAAGACTTTGTCATGGCAGTACCGTTATACCTGGATTTCGGAAAAGGATGGACGAGGTTGGGTAGCGCGTTGATTCAAGGCAATAGTTCCGTCGATGTGAACGTGAAGTTGCCAGGTGTGCCGAAGAGGGCCGCAATCGCCGCATTGAATGATGTCCTGGCCTTGAGTATCGAAAACGGAAAATAACAGATCGTGCCCCGGACCAGTTTTGCCCGGGTCTGGCGAGGACGAAATTTTTAGTAACCGGAGATAATATCAGGCGCATTACATTTACATTGCAGGGCTGGACATCGAAAGGTTTGTTTGTCTATTATGTGGTTCCCCCGCTTCTGGGCGGTTGAACTAATTCAGAACCAGTCGTCAAGGCTGATAATCCACTAGAACAAGGCACGCGCAGTTTCGTTACTTTTACCGTCGGCGATGGCACCTGTGACTTAATCCGCGGCCCCCAAAACAACGGAGGTTTTTAAATGCTTAGGATCGGAAAGAACCCCGGAGGTTTTTAAATGCTTAGGATCGGAAAGAACCCAAAAGAGTCGGCGGACAGCGAGATTTCCCCCGAAAAACAGGAAGTGTCAGCCTATACCGCCCCCAGAACCTTTAATTCATATCAACCAACAACACCGGAAACAAAACCCCAGACTGAATACGCTCAGCCTGCCGCAAAGGCAATGACGGAAAGCGAGTCGCTGGCACGCGAAATCAAGGAAGGCAATCTGAGTGGCTTCGTCGGCGGTGGTACAATCGTAACCGGTGAGGCCAACTTTAAGGCCATGATGCGAGTTGACGGCCATCTGTCAGGCCGGATCAATTCCACCAGCGGCACATTGATTGTTGGTGCTAACGGGAAAGTTGATGCCAACATCGAGGTAGCGATCGCCATTATTCACGGCACCGTTAACGGCGACATCATTGCCACCCAGCGTCTCGAACTCGGCCGTGCGGCTAAACTGAATGGCAACATTCAGACTACGTCATTGATGATCGAGCCGGGCGCCCTTTTCGAAGGCAGCTGCAAGATGATCAAGATGAATGCCGGTGCCACCAAGGGCAAAACTAACGGCCGCGATGACCAGCCGCTCGATACTTCCAGCATGAAGCCAATCAAAGCGGACAGCAAACCGGAGTCGACCGAAATCGCAAATGTCTCGAGCGTTGCGAGCTAGGGTTACTTACCTAAGCGAATATTTATTGGCGCCTCGTCCCTCCGAAAGGGGCGAGGCGCCTTTTCTTTATGCCTGTTTCACTAAATTCGGCGGTCACTCGCCACCTTGACATAACTGCGCCGTCTACCTGATACATAGAGAGCAAACTCCCCAACGTCAGCTGGCCACATATTTAGAGAGTGCGTTTCTGTTTGCGTTTTTCCATCCTGCTACGGTTTTTGACGAAAACCTGCATGAATCGAATTTCCCAAACTGATCGATTCCAGTCGCGCGCGCGCATAGCCGGCTTAACCGCCTGTGCTTTTCTGCTGTTTTCAGCCGCAAATGTCCTGGCCCAACATCGCCGGCAGATCCTGCACAACCCGACTTCCGGGGATCCAGTGTCAAAAATCTTGTTGCTGCAAATCGTACGGGCTGAAGATGAACGCCGTTGGGATGACAATTTGCGCAACTTGTTTTCGGCGCGGAATGCCGCCGTTCGCTCGCGCGCTGCCCTGGCGGCCGGACGCATCGGCGATGAGGGTGCAATAGCGGACCTGATTCGCTTGCTGAATCATGATGATGAGTCACACGTACGTGCGATGGCCGCGTTTGCGTTGGGTGAAATTGAGTCGCCTTTGGGAGGAGACGCGTTATTGACGACGTTGAAGGAATCGCGCGAGCCGCTCGTGCGAGCCCGGGCCGCGGAAGCACTCGGCAAAATCGTGGCTGCTTTGCCAAAAGAACAGGAAGCGCGCGCGCACGAATTGGGCGGCGCGATTCTTGAGGCATTAACCCTGGAAGCGCACCGGCGCTCCGCTCCGGATCGTTTGACGATCTTGCTTGGACTGACTGCCGCGCTTCGCGCCAAACCGCCGAATGCAGGTCCCATGATCGCCGAGTTTCTGCGTGATGCCGATCCGCGCATTCGGGCGGATGCCGCCAACACCCTTGCCCGGCTCAAACTGAAAGACGGCAACGATCAACTGCGGAAGCTGTTGACCAGTGACCCCGATCCAATTGCGCGCGCCAATGCAGCGCGCGTGCTCGGGGCAACCGAGGATAAAGAAGCGTTTGACGCTCTCGTTGAGCTCGCCACGAAAGATCAAGATTCGCGCGTGCGCGTGAGCGCGATTCGCGCGTTGGCTTCACTGAAAGATGCGCGCCCAAAAGAACCTTTGTTGAAGCGGGCTAATCTCTTGTCAGCTCACAATCTTCGGGATCGCCCAGCCGAAACCACCGAAGCTCTAGAAATTGCGACAACCCTGGGACGAATCCTTCAGGGAAAGTTGGATATCGAAGCGCTCGGTTGGTTACACCTAATGCAACAGTGGCTTGGCTATAAAGCGCCGGAATTGGAGATCGCTCTCGCCCGCTTGTCTCCAGCTGCTTATCTAGCGGGAGCGGGAAACGGGTCGTCATCTTCTCCAAAAAGTAGAGCTCAAGAGACGATCCTGTTGGATTGGAGAGTTGCTTCAAGCCTTGCGCAGGGGCTCGGCGAGATTTCGGCTTTGTCTGACTCAGCTAAAGACAAAGACGTGCTGAACTCCCAAGCTAAAGACATCCTCAGTGCAATGCTTGATTATCGAAATTCGGGTCTGACCATAAACACCCTTGTTGCCGTGCATTCGGAATACGCCATCCCTGACGTGTTGCGGGCGTACGCTGCGTTCAAGGCGAAAGACCTCGCTGAGGTTCTGCTCAAGCACCTTAAAGAACCCGATGTCATTATTCGTGCGACGGCAGCGGAACTGTTGGGCGAGCTCCCACCGGATGAAGCGCACACACGCGCATTAGAAGCGGCTCTGCCGGTGGCCCTGGCTGATAGAGCATTGAACGATGCCGCGCTCGCGATTCTCGACTCGCTTGCGAAACAGAAGAGCGCCAAAGGCAACGAAGCGATTAAGACCGCACTCGATTCTCAGGATTATCTCGTCCGACGCAAGGCCGTAACTCTTTTGAAAGCAAACGGCGCCGGCGATTTCTCCGCACGAATCGGCAAGGTGCAAACTCGCAATACTACGGCCGATTACGAACGCGCGATCGCGCGCATGGGCAAACAGGTCAAGGCCATAGTTACAACCACCAACGGCTCGTTCACAATCAATTTGTTGCCAGACGAAGCAACGATGAACGTGGAGAACTTCATCCAGCTCGCCAAACGCAAATACTTCGACGGGATCACAGTTCATCGCGTGGTTCCTAACTTCGTAATCCAGGATGGCGATCCGCGCGGTGATGGAAATGGCGGACCCGGCTATCAAATCCGTTGCGAGATCAACCAAGTTCCCTACGAGCGCGGGGCGGTGGGGATGGCCCTTTCGGGAAAGGACACGGGCGGCTCGCAATGGTTTGTTACTCACTCGCCCCAACCGCATCTTGATGGCGGCTACACTGTTTTTGGTAACGTCATTACGGGCATCGATAGGGTTGATGCTATCGTTCGCGGTGACGTTATTCGCTCCGTCGTAATTAACGAACCTGTTCGCCGGGGTGCGAACCGGCGCCACTAGCATTGGCAGGAAGATCAGTGATCAAAGGTTTCTTTTCGGTTTTTAATAGGCCTCTTGCTTCAGTCACGCTATTGCTGTTTGCCGCGGCGTTAGCCACTTTGCAAACGGCAAACGCTCAAACAGAACGGCCGACGCCGAAAGAGGCTGCAGCTGTCGAAGCAACTCGTCAGCGTTATGAAATTCAACTGAAAATCGATTTCGACGCCCTCTCTTATAGCGGTTCTGAGCGAGTACGCTGGTTCAACAAAGGCGAGCACGCCACCGCAGTTCTCTTTTTTCATCTCTATTCCAATCTTCGTTCGATATCGTCTCCAGTTGGTTCCGGCTCGCAGCGCACAGAAACCAACGAGCCTCATATCGAGATCACTGAGGTTCGCTCCGCCGCAGACAACGCGCCGCTCGTCTATTCCATTGACGACCAGGGAACAACTCTACGAGTCAACCTACTCGAGCAAGTGCTGCCGGGAAAAGCGACCGAGGTGGTCGTTGGCTTCAAGGGAAATGTGCCCGAGATCGATCCGGATGAAACTGGCCTGACTACACATATCGTTAAGCAAGTTAGCGCGGCTCTCCGCGGCGATCGGGAGATTCGTAGCCCGCGAGATCTCAATTTTCGTTGTCGTGGTGTGATGCTCCTCGGCACTTCGTATCCCGTGCTTGCAGTGCACGATGGTGACGAGTGGATGCGCAAGCTCGAGCCAACCGTCGGCGATACGATCTTTAATGAAGTGGCTGACTATGAAGTAAAAATAGCGATCGCGCCGGGAGTTGTTGTCTTCACATCCGCCGGCGAGGATCAAACGAAGTCTGCCGGCGAAAAAGCGGCGGTCTTCTCCGCCCCGGCGCTGCGAGACTTTGCGATTATTGCCGGCCGCAACCTGCACTCGGAGCAAACGGAAGTTGGGCAAACTACTTTACGCTCCATTTTTATTCCCGAGCATGAGCGCATCGGAAACCGTGTGCTGGCAATGGCGGCAGATTCTCTGCGAATCTTCAGCGCCAAGTTTGGGCCCTTGCCTTTTAAGACGCTCAACATCGCTGAGGCTCCTCTGGTCGCAGGTTTGGGAAGCAATGAGTTTAGCGGATTGGAAGTGATCGCGAGCGCTTACTATGTAGATTTTGATTCACCGGCGATGCGCAACCTTCCGGAAATCATTCGTGAACAGCGTCCGTCCGTCGAGGAAAGTCTCGAGTGGGGCGTGGCTCATTTAACTGCCCATCAATGGTGGGGCGCGACCGTGGGTAACAACCCCGCTCGCGAACCGGTGCTGGACGAGGCGCTGGCTAGCTGGTCGGCGTTGCTCTATTTCCGCGAAACCTATGGCGAGCAAAAAGCAGCTGTGGTCTTACAGGACCAGTTGCAGGGTGTTTACCGCTTGTATCGAACTTTTGGCGGCGACGACATGGACGCAAACCGCCCCGCGCGCGATTACCGCAACACGTTTCAGTATGCGGCGGTTGTCGCCACCAAAGGCGCGTTGATGTTTGTTCAGTTGCAACGTCTTCTCGGCGAGCAAAAAATGCTCGCCGCTTTGAGAAATTATTACAAAGCAAACGTGCTCGAAATCGCCGAACTCGAGGATCTTCGCGGCGCGTTCATCGCGGAGGCGCCGATAGAACAAAGACGAAGCATTGCCCGCACCTTCAATCGCTGGTTGGCAAGTAAACGTGGCGATGAAGATATTGCCAGCCCGGATCAGGAACTGGCGTCTTCACTGGGATTGCCGGGCAAGTCTAACCAGCAACGAGGCGGTGACCGCAACCCGCTTAGCGCTTTCGCACGCGTTGGCAAATTTTTCTGGCAACAGATGACGCGAATACGCTGACCAGTGGAAAGGCAATCCCGCCGGTCCGATTTTTGCGAAAGAAGACAGACAAGAATGCCTGTCTCAGTAAAGAAGATGAAAGCTTACGAAGAGGAAGAGTTCAAACGCGCTAGCCCACAGCTGGACCAAAGCCGATCGGTAAAGATCGACGAAAGCCTCGAGCGCTTAGGTTGGCTGATGGACGACCTCATTCGCGTGCCTGGACTGGGTTGGCGCTTTGGGCTTGATGCAATCATCGGTTTGATCCCCGGTTTCGGCGACACTGCCACTTCGCTCGTATCCTTCTACATTCTGGGCGCCGCGGTACGCTACCGCGTTCCAAAAATAACGCTCCTGCGTATGGGCTTGAACATCGGGATCGACTATCTGGTGGGTTCGCTGCCGCTGGTTGGCGACCTTTTCGATGCCTGGTGGAAATCGAATCAGATGAACCTCGAACTGCTGCGCAAGCGCGCAACCGTCTTAGCAATCGAGTCACGCAAGGCAACGCTGAGCGACTGGTTATTTGTAGGCTTGATTATTCTCGTACTGGTTGGACTGGCAATAGGCGCGGCGGCCGTTAGCTTTTACCTGCTGCTACTAATTGCCAGCCAGTTTTCGAAAGCCGTGTCTGGATAGGATAGAGTTACGAATTCGCGGTCTGTGCGGCCGCAGCCATTACGCGATCCAGCGTTGATTTAAGCAGATCCAAGCCGCGTTCACCGGCAGCAAAACTTCGAAGTTTTCCTTCAGCGTCAAAAAGATAATACGCCGGAACATAACCGTGGTCGTTTTGAAAAGCGTCTTTCAGTTTGTGTTCATTATCGACGGCACATGGTTCAGTGATAGCGTTACTCGCAACCGCGTCCCGCACGGTTTCGACGTCTGTGTCTGATTCGTGGCGTGGCATGTGGACGGCGATCACGTTGAGTCCACGCTCCTTCAACTCACCACGCCATTCGGCAATGCGGGGCATATTCTCTTTGCAAACCCCACAACTCATCGACCAAAAATGAACAAGCGTCGGGTGCCCCTTGGCATCTGACTCGGCGTGGGCCTGTGTGCCTCCGAACCATTCGGTCGCGCCATCGAGCGACGGCATCTCTGTTCCAATTCTCATTCCCATAGTTTTTGCCCAGTGAAAAGTTAGGAGTGATAAGTGACAAGTCGGAAACACTCTTCCTACCTATCACTCATCACTCATCACTCATCACTCATCACTCTTCACTCATCACTCTTCACTCTTCACTCTTCGCTCTTCACTTTTCACTGCTTTAAGCGTTCAGGGTCTTCTGACCGGGTTTCCATTCCGCCTGGCATAGGCCACCAGTTTGCAGAGCTTGAATAACTCGAAGCGTTTCCTCGGCCGAGCGTCCAATGTTCAAATCATGAACGACCTTGTATCGCAGGATTGACCTTGTATCGCAGGATTCCCTCCGGGTCGATGACAAACAATCCGCGCAGGGCAATGCCGCGATCCTCAATCAAAACACCGTAGTCGCGCGCTACATTTTTTGTCGCGTCCGAGGCCAGTGGGTATTTCAAACCTTCGACACCACCTTTATCGCGCGGCGTCTTGATCCAGGCACGATGCGAATAGACTGAATCGGTCGAGACGCCAATAATGTCCGCGCCGATTCCTTCGAACTCTTCGTAACGGTCGCTAAAAGTTGTAAGTTCTGTCGGGCAAACGAAAGTGAAGTCGAGTGGATAAAACAAGAGGGCAAGCCACTTGCCTTTGTAATCCGAGAGCTTCACGTTTTCATTTAATTTCTCGATGTTCCTGGTTGAGGCCATATCGAAATCCGGCGCCGGCTGGCCTACCATCGCATTCTCCATTGCTGTTGCTGTCGCTGCTGTCATGAATCCTCCAATTTTCAACTTATGATTTTTCGAACCAAGACTTTTTGGCGGCTATGCTTTGCGGCAATCCGGACACACACCCCTGAGCATCAGATGAACCGACGCAGCTTTGAACTTCGACTTTCGCGCAGCCGCCTGTATTAGTTCGGCCGCCTCCGGTAAATCGAAATCCACCAACTTTCCGCACTCGCTGCAGATCGCATGGTCGTGCCGTTCCGTCTCTCTATCGTAACGGCTCGCGCCGTCACCAAACTTGATCTCATGCACCAATCCCGCCTGCTTCAAAAACCGGAGCGAGTTGTAGACGGTCGCATAACTAATCGTTGGCAAACGCAGTCGGGCCGCCTGAAAAATCTCGTTCGCGGTCGGATGATCTTCCCGCGAACGAATAACCTGAAGCACAGCCTCACGCTGACGCGTCAGCTTTTCTTCGTTCCCAGGATTGTTCCTTGATGTTGCCATTAGAATAGATTTAGACTAATTCTAGATTCGTAGAATGTCAAGTCGGCTTCAGAGTGGCTAGTGCCCCAATTTGAAATCCATCCGGTTCGCAGTCCCACCTGAATGTTTTGCTTCGCCACCTGAGGCGTTATAAGGCCTGGATTTTCTCATGTATGTTTCGATCACCAGTTAATTGATTGCAGACTTGTCGAAGTGCAGGGTCAAACTGCAATCGTGTGTGGCGAACAAGAATGGAGGACAGCGCGTCGGCAGAAACGCGAGCCCTGATTGTCCAGGCTGGCAGCCGAGTAGCGTCCAATTTAAAAAAGGGCGTCACCGCCTCATGATCGGTAGCGCCCCTTTTTGAACTGTGTGGCAATCAGTCCCCACATCGGCCACTGTGACGCGGTTACATCTGACACTGGATCACAAGGCAATGCCGCGATACGATCGCCCAAAACAGCTTGATGCCAGAGTTTTTGTATCCGTGACTAAGGTCGAAGAATTCATAACAAAATTACTAAACGGTTGTTCTTTCTGACACTTTGGAATCCCTACGGCGTTGGGCTCGGCGTCGCAGTCGGCGTTCGCTGAGGCTTCGGGATCGGAACAACCGACATGGCGGCAAGTCGCCACTGATCCTTCTGCTTAACAAACACGCGCATATAGGTGTACTGCCCACTTATGTCTCTGCCGTTGGCGAACTTCCCCTTCACCATTGCTCTGCCGGTTAGTACGGCCGTATCACCGTCGACCCGCACCACCACGTTCTCCGTTTGGACCGACTCCAGGTTGGGGCCATCCATAGCCTCTGCCCTCTCCTGAACGCCCCCTCCAGGGTTAACGAAAACATAGCGGTCCAGTGCCGTTCGTTCAAACACTGTCTTGTCCTTGCGCACGGCGGCGTCCATCAGCTCGCGATCCAGTCGGATGAGCGTCTGCTCTACTGCGCCGCTCTGCTGACCCGCGGAGGGAGTTGGTTTTGTTTGTGCGCCCGGATCTGTCTGGCCATAGACGAGTAAGGGAACCGCAGCTGTAAACACAGCGAGTAAGAGAATGCTTCTCATAGGTCACCTCCTTCAATGTGATTTTTGGTCGGGCGGGGGATTTAGGGATTTAGTAGGCGTGGCATTTCTATACCAATAACCCAAACGAGTCAATAGCGCTCGATCATTCGAACGATTGATTTACAAGTCGGACATATCGCGTACCATGCGGGCAATGAAGCAGCTTCAAATTAGGACGCCAACCTCTGCGTTATTTCGGCGCACTCTGCGTCTCCCGGTGAGTGACTTTGCTCCGACATCAACCGCAGAGACCCGCACGCTGAGGTCGCACACGGAGTCGTTATCGCGGAGGCTGAGCTGCTCAAAGCGTCGGGTGGCGCGCGACGTAGTCGACTATCGTGCCAACATAGCTTTGAAATGGCGGACAGCCGATGTCGTGAGGATTGAGCAACTCGCCGGCCCGGGTCGTGTCGTAGTTTTGTTTCAGGAAGAAATACGGAACTGCGGAATGAGGCAAGCCAGTAATCTTCGGCGCGAGCGGAAGCATCAAGGAGAACTCAACCAACCATGCTGGGATTGTAAGGCGCGATTCCCTGCCCACCAGGCAGCGCGCGATTTCGTTGAAGAGGTCGCGCGTGGTTAAGGGCGCCGGGTCCGCAAGCTGAATAGTCTTGCCGATCGAAAGCGGATCTTGTGCAAGTCTGGCCATCGACTCAACTACGAAGTCAACTGGAACAAGATTCAACTCCACGACACTGTTGCCGATGTTAAGCGTAGAAAGCAGGGAAGGCCACTTCAGTAGATAGCGGATCAGATAATAGATGCCGTCGTACTTAGCGGTTTCACCCGTGAGCGAATCACCGCAAACCACGGCAGGACGATAGATAGTAACCGGCAAATCTGATTTCAACTTCTCAACTTCCAACTCCGCCAGATATTTGCTTTCTTCGTAGTGGTTGCGAAAGCCAGCTTCGTGCCGCAACTCGTTTTCCAAAATGCGGCCGGTGCGTTTGCCGGCGACGTAGCAAGTCGAGACGTAATGATAGTGCCGCAGGTCAGACAGCGAACGCGCAAATGCATTTACGTTGCGCGTACCCTGGACGTTCACGAGCAGCCCCACCTCACGCGTCACCGCCAGGTCATAGATCGCCGCCAGGTGAAAGAGGATGGTCGATTTTGAATGAGCCATTTCCAAATCAGAAGCCGACATTCCGAGATTGGGTAGCGTTATGTCGCCGGGCAGCAGTGTGAACTCGGGGACGGATCTCCCGGCTTGCTCAGCAATGCGTCTGAGTTCCTGCCGCGCGCGCTCGGCAAAAGC
>WNGA01012685.1_pt1 | contig 10864 bp, 11 predicted proteins | sample 5400061 | NCBI WGS metagenome assembly WNGA01 (sample SAMN13153366, study PRJNA577476) | soil metagenome | isolation source: 100 cm soil or saprolite under grassland replicate 2 | place: USA:California | collected 2016-06-15
TGGTCGACGTGGGCCATGGCGGCGACGCTCTCGCGCATCGATGCCGGCGGATCCGAGTCCAGCGGGTCTTCCTCGGTCTTGACCCACCCGCCCTGGCGCGCGTACCGCGGGCTTGCGAAGCTCTGGGCGATGAACCGGTGCACTCTGGCCTCGCGCGCCGCGGCCAGCAGGGCGTCGGTGCCCTCGGTCCGGAGCCGGTTGGTCTGGGCGAAGGTGCGGTCCATGTTTCTGGAGAAGCCGATGTCCGCCAGCGCGGTGGCCTCGTGGACGATCGCGTCGGGCTTGGCGTCGAGGACGGCCTTGCGCACGGCGGCGGCGTCCAGCAGATCGAGGGCGAGGGGCTCGGCGCCGCTTGGACCGCCATCCCGCGGGTCAGGTCGAGCGCTTCAACCGCAGCAGAAGCCGCTGACGCGGCCGGACAGACTTGCGGAGGTCTGGTCCGACTCCCCCGTGCGCCACGAGGCGCCATGAAACCGAGAGGAGATGAAGGAGCTCCTCCGCCGGACTGTCGCAGCAGCCCGGTGAAGCTGGGGGCAGCCTGACCTCGGAGGCGCGAGGAAGGGCGGGAGCAGCCCCGACAACGTCGGGACGGGTCGGCACCGCCAGACGGTCCGGGTCCGGCAAGCGAGACGGGAAGGTGTACGTGCAGGAACGAGCGACAAAGCCTCTCAAGTGGACCACCGGCTCAAACCTGGCGGGTAGGGGCCGGGAGGCAGCGCACGCCCGCTGCGGCGGGCGACTCCGAAGCCGGGGCGAGGGTTCCCGACCAGGAGGCCACGGGGAAGGACTGCGGCGTACCCGTGGCGATGCTGCAGGGGCAGAGTTCGGCACCTCCCCCGTCGACTGGGAATGTCAACTCCCCATGGCCCCACTGTGATGACTTGATCTGGCCCCACCCCCGCCCCTGTTTGGAGGGGATCAGGCCCTCTTTCGTCCTCCCTTCTGGCGCTTGAGCGACTGGCGGAAGCGCCACGACTCGGTCCCGGTCTCGATGATGTGGGCGTTGAAGGTCAGCCGGTCGACCACCGCCTTGCACAGGCGGGGCTCGGGGAAGACCTTCGTCCACTCCCCGAACGGCAGGTTGGTCGTGAGCACGATGGAGGAGGACTCCGTCCGCTCGTCGAGGACCTGGAACAGCAGCTCGGCCTCGGGGGCGGCGAGCGGCATGTACGCCAGCTCGTCGAGGACGAGGAGCTCCACCCGGCCGTACCGGGCCACCACCCGCGACAGCGTCCTGTGCTCCCTCGCCTCGAGCAGCTCGTTCACGAGGGCCGCGGTGGTGGTGAACCGGACGCGGCGTGAGGCCATGCACGCGGCGAGGCCGAGGGCGATGGCGAGGTGCGTCTTTCCCGTGCCGGACTCCCCGAGCAGGATGACGTTCTCCGCTCGCTCCACGAACGCGCACGTGGCCAGCTCCGCCACGGTGGCCGCCGGCACGGCGGGCGCGTCGTCGAAGGAGAAGTCCTCCAGGCGCTTCAGGCGGGGGAACCGGGCCTCCTGCACCCGGCGGTGGCGCCGGCGCTCCGCCCGGTCCTCGAGCTCGGAGTCGAGCAGCGCGCCGAGGAACGCGAGGTGAGTGGCCCCGCCCCGCGCGGCCTCCTGCGCGACCTGTGGGGCCCTGCCCGCCACCGTGGGCAGGTGGAGCTCCTTGCACGCCTGGCGGACCTGGGCGAGGGTGGGCGTGTCGGAGGTGACCCTCATCGCCCCGTCCCCTCGAGCAGGAGGTCGTAGCCCCCGACATCGGGAAGCGCCCGGTCGTAGCGGTGGAGCTCCCCGACCTCGAACGGCGGGGTGCCGGGGCGGGTCGCGTCGGACAAGTGTCGGCACAGAAGGGCAACCGCCCGGGCGTCGGAGACCCCCAAGCGGAGCGACCCGGCGACGGCCTCCGCCACCACGGCGCGGGGATGCAGGCGGTGCAGGAGGAGGACGTCCACCATCTGCCGGGTGCCGTCGCGGTCTCCCCACCGCCCCACGAACCGCTCCCACATCTGCTGGTAGGTCGCAGGGAACTCTCCCCGCTCCCGCTCCTGGTGCAGGGCCTCCGACCCGGCGAACGCCCCGGGGCGCTCGGCGAGCAGGTCGAGGTAGTGGTCGAGCACGAGCCGTTCCCGGTACCGCAGGTACAGCCGGGGATGCCGGGCCACGACCTTCCCCCCGAAGACGACCTCGACCTCCACCGGGTTCACGCGGATCCCGACCAGGCGCCCGACGAGGTGCACCGGCACGGAGTACCGGTTCGTCTGGACATTGACCCGGGACTTGGTGTCCACCCGGACCTGGCCGAGCTCGGCGACGTCGAAGTGCTCGGCGGGGAGCGGCGAAAGGAGCTCCCGCTCCCGGTGAAGGGCCTCCCCGACGGTCTCCCCCCGCCCGGCGATGCGGCGGTCGAGGTCGTGAACGCAGCACTGCAGGAGGTAGTCGTTCAGCTCGTCGTAGGAGGCCATCTGCGGCACGGGGACGAGCCACCGCCGGCGGAACCGACCGACCTCGCCCTCCACCCCGCCCTTCTCGTGGGCGCCTCCGATCCCCGGCGTGGTGAAGCTCGAGCGGAACCCGTAGTGGGACCGGAACGCCACGAAGCGGTCCTGCTCCTGGCGGCGGCGTCCCTCGAGCACCCGGGCGACGGCCTGGCGCAGGTTGTCGAAGCGCATCACCTCGAAGACCCCGCCCATGAACTCGAGACCGTGGGCGATCCCGTCGAACAGCGCCGACTGCGTCTGGCTGGGGTAGGCCCGGTGCAGCGAGGCCCCCGAGGCCTCCGAGCGGGTGGTGATGACCTGGGCCTTCTCCGTCACCGTGGGGAACCGCACGGCCGCCTCGTAGAAGTCGACCTCCGCCTGGTAGGCGTCGGGATGGTGCTGGGGGACGAAGGCCTCGACGCCGACGCCGAGCTCGCGACGCCGCTCGGCCACGTAGGCCCGCACGGTCGACTCGGCGAGTGTCGCCCCGTGCTCGGAGCCCAGCCGCTGCCAGATCCGCCGCGCGGTGTGCCGCTGCTTGCGGGGAACCTCCTTGTCCGCGGTGAGGACCCCGTCGATGAAGGTGGTGATCTCGGCGGTGAGGGCCGGTCGGGCCCGCTCGGCGGTCTTGCGCTCCGGCGGCACGGACGAGGCGATCGCCTGGCGGACCGTTCGGCGGTGGACCCGGTGCTTGTCGGCCAGCGCCCGCACGGACATCCCGCGACGGGCGTCGGCCCTGATGAGCTCGAACAGCTCCACTCTGCGCATCCCTTCTCTCCTCCCGGGGCCAGCCCGGAAGGTAGGCGTCGGAGGGGACGGGTGGGGCCATTTCAGGTCATCACTTTGGGGAGAAGTGGGGCCAGTTCAGGCTAGCGTTCCCACTGCCTCTGGCTGCCCACCGATCGCCTCACTTGCCTCCAGGAGTTGCTCCATCTCGAGGGCCTGACGCGCGGCCTGCAAGCCTCGGGCCACCTCGACTGGACGGAGGTCGGCGCGGGCCAGGTTCTCGGCGAGTTGGAGGAGCCGCCTGGTCGGATCCGGAACGGGATCGGGGCGGACGATAACGGGCGGAGCTGCGAAGTGATCGTGTCGGCGACCTGTCTCCCGTCCGATCCGAAGAGCCCGGAGCCTGCGCTCGCCGGCGATCAACAGGTAGCGGCTCTCATCGATCCGTTCCACCACCAACGGATGCAGGAGCCCCAGTGCCTCGACGCTGTCGGCGAGCGCCTCCAGCTCGGGACGGGGGGAAGTCCTCTCTCGGCTCGGCGGTGTCCGCCTCGATCTTCTCCTGCGGGACCGCCACCAGCGATGGCGAGCTCCCGCCCCGCCGGCGCCTGTACCGTCCGAGAGATGAATTCTTTAGTTGACACGGGTGCTATGTTTGAGGATGGGTGCGAGGGGAGGGAGGTAGAAGACGGTGGCCGCTCGGAGGCGTCTTGCGTTTCTCGTAGCCACTGCACTCGTGGTGTTTGGCGTGAGTGTTGCGGCTGATGCGTCGCCCGCGCCTACACCCTCAGAGGAAGCGGTGTCCGCTTCCCCGTCCCCCCTTCCAAGCAGTATCCCCCCGGGTATCCATACCTACGATGAGGTTCGGTCGATGGGCTACGATCCGGGGATGCGACCGGAAGATGTAGGGCTCCCGCTTTGCCCTTACGATCCCGGGTGGGAGGGGCTGGGGCCGGGGACGGGGCCAGTTCCAGAGGACGCGCCCGTTTGCGTCGCCGACGTCACGACATTCGACTTTGGTTTCGGCATCGGCATTCCTCACGCTAGCTACCATCACAATGGTTCATTTACGAACTCATCCGAATACGCTGGAGGGAAGGTCGAGGTGGAGGTACGGAACCCCTCCGTCAGTCACGTTAGCGGAATCACGGAATTCGTCTCGAATCGCGTCCTCACGCAGCGGCCCAATGACGAGTGGCTTGAGACCGGATGGGTTGAGTACAGCGATGAAGGGGATGCTCAGTACGTCTACGGCTACGACACAGAGGAGCACTCTTGGAACTTCGCAAAGCAATATGACCTCACGTTCGGGCACTACTACGCCTTTCGAACGCGAGGATGCACGCTGGGGGGGGACGATCGGCAATGCGGGGAACTGTATTGGAACGGCCTGTGGGAACTGATTAGGAATAGTGATACGGCTGATTGCCGACCAGCTTCCACACCGATATGCCACGTAGAAGAGTACACGGAGATATTTTCGAATCAGACTTCGAGTCCGCATCCGAATCTCACTACGAATCAAGGAGACGGGAAGATTCATTGGCGAAACACGGAAGTCCGCAAAGACATCGGTGGATCCGCTCAATGGGTAGCTTGGAACTCGACCTTCTCGGATGATTGGTATAACATCACGCCTTACGATACGTGTGGAGAGTATCGATACTTCCAATTTTACGTCGTGAACACCGGCCAAGCTACATGCGGATAGCGGACCTTGGAAGATCAGGCGTACACCAATGAAGACGCGCGCTTCAACGCCCCTGAGGCGATCGGGAAGAGTTGCGTTCCTTGGAGGCGCGGCACTAGGGCTCACCTTGGGAGCCTTGGTCGCCATGCTTCTCAGTCTTTTCGGCCAAAGCAAGGACATGATTGGGGTCCCCAACCTGGTTGGGGCGGGTCGCGGCCAACGAGTGCGGGAAGTGGTCTCGGAAATTCTACAGCCTGCTGGTCTGAAGCTGGGGGACGTTTCGTATCGGAAGGTAAACGACTTGGAGGATCTGGGCACGGTGGTGGCTCAGCGACCCAAGGCTGGAGAGAAGGTGGAATCGGGTTGGACGGTAGACCTTGTGGTAGGCATAGTGGGGGGTGAATCTCCAAGCATCGATGCGGTCGCAGTCCCAAGCGTCGTAGGGCTTCCTCGAGAGGAAGCGGTAGCTTCCCTCATAGCGGTGCGACTTCTGCCTGAGGTAAACGCGCTCGGTGGCGATGACGGCATCGTGACAGCGCAGCGGCCCTCTGCCGGGAGCATGCTCGGTATTGGAGCGAAGGTAGTGATAGATGCCCGATGCGAGCCGGCCCCTTGTCCTTTCAAGCCGGGCACCGAGATATTCGACCCCTGCTCGTGTTCCGCCCGCGCGGCTTGAGCCAGTGTTGGAATTGTTAGTCAGGGCTGGTCTGTGTGGGCGTCCGCGATCCAGGTTGACACCGCATACTCATCCGTGCGGTCGTGAATTCGCCCCGGGTTTCATGGAGACCCTGATGTTCCCCCACTTCGGTGGAGTCGGTCTGCTTGAATCTCCATGCCGCGCGACCCCTCGAAGGAGGTCGGCATGGCAGGCAGGTACCCACCGGAGTTCCGGCAAAAGGTCCTCGATCTCGTAGCGTCCTGCAGGCCAGTGGCCGAGATCGCCGTGGCCCTCGGCATCAGCAACCAGACCATCTACAACTGGCGCGCCCAGGACCTCATCGACCGCGGTGAGCGCCCCTGGTCTGCGAACCGAAGAGCTCGACGAACTGCGAACAGCACGCCGTCGCATCGCGGAGCTCGAAGCCGAGCTCGCCGCCACCTGACTGGCGAACGACCTGCTGAAACAGGTGGTGCCCCCAAAAGGCCGGTTCCAGGCAATCGCCCGAATGGTTGAGGAGGGCCACGGCGTCCAGGTCGCGGCCCGCGTGCTCGAGGTCTCCGAGTCCGGGTACTACGCGTGGCGCACGCGGCCCCTGTCGGCCCGCCGTCCGCCACGCCTGGCTCACCGACGTGATCACCGAGGTCCACCTGGCATCGAGGGGAACCTACGGAGCTCCGGGCGGGATCCATGCGCAGCCCCACCCGGTGAAGCACGTCGTCCCACGTGACGCGGGGAATTCGAACGGCCGCCCTGCTGCTGTGACCGGCTGAGATCCTGTCGGTGCTTCTCAGGCTCGCCAACCCCTGCCTCTTGCTGCCCACCGATCGCCTCACTTGCCTCCAGGAGTTGCTCCATCTCAAGGGCCTGACGCGCGGCCTGCAAGCCTGAAGGGTGCCAGAACTCCGATTCGCGCCCTGAGCAGGGCATCGGTACCATCCGCCGACCGTGCTGAGTCGGATCACCTTCGCCGTCCTGCGACGCCTCACGATCGGGTTCGGTGACAACCCCCGAGGCGGGCGGGCGAAGGACATCGAGATCATGATCCTCCGCCACCAGCTGGAGGTCCTGCGTCGCCAGCTCGGCCGACCCCGGTTCCGGCCCTTCGACCGCGCGGTGCTGGCGGCGCTGTCCCGAGCCCTGCCTCGAGAGCGCTGGTCGGCGTTCCTGGTGAGGCCGCAGACCCTGCTGCGCTGGCACCGAGAGCTCGTCCGCCGGAAGTGGACCTACCCGAGGCGTCGCGCCGGCCGTCCTCCCGTCGACCCGGAGGTCCGAGCCTTGGTCGTTCGTCTCGCCCGGGAGAACCCCAGGTGGGGGTACGTCCGGATCCAGGGTGAGCTCCGCAAGCTCGGGGTCCGGGTCGGTGCCACCACGATCCGGCGGATCGTCAGGGGCGCCGGCCTCGGGCCGGCGCCGAGACGATCGGGACCGACGTGGTCGCAGTTCCTCCGGGGCCAGGCTCACGGAGTCCTCGCCACTGACTTCTTCACCGTGGAGACCATCCGGCTGAAGACGCTGTACGTCCTGTTCTTCATCGAGCTCGCCACGCGGAGGGTTCACGTCGCCGGCGTCACCGGGCATCCGGACTCGGCGTGGGTTACCCAACAGGCCAGGAACCTCGCCATCGACGGTGGGGTCGATAACACCGCCATCCTGCTCCACGACCGGGACTCCAAGTAACTACGGCCGACCGCGGGAACCGGTTTGGGGCGACCGCCCCGGCGCTCGGCCCCTGCGCTTGTTGTGGCATCGGGGTCACCTCTCGCTGACAGTGCCGCTGTAACGCCGCGGCGTCCGTGGGAGGCTTGCGACGATGGTCCGCTTGTTCGTCGCGTTGTGGCCACCCCCCGATGTGGTGGCTGTGCTCTCTGCGCTCGACCGACCGTCGCTTCCGCGCGTGCGATGGTCGACGCCGGAGCAATGGAAGATCACGGTACGGCCGATGGGCCACGTGGGGGATCGAGTGGTGCCTCCGCTCATCGAGGCGCTTCGCGAAGAGCTCAGCAGCACGCCCGCGGTTCAGTGTGTCCTCGGGCCGGCGACCCGTCGGCTGGCCGGCCAGTGGTTGGGGGCACCGGTCTCAGGGCTGGAGGAGCTGGCGGAGGTTGTGTTCGAGGCAACCGAGGAGTTGGTGCCCGTCACGCACCCGCAACCATTCCAAGCTGATGTGGTCCTGGCTCGGGGACGCGTTCCCAGAGAGCTCGAAGGCCGTCCGGTATCGGCGTCGTGGACAGCCCGCGCGGTGTCCCTCGTCGCAGATCGTTCATCTCCGCGTGTGGCTGACTACGATGATCTGGCGGTGTTTGCGCTCGGCGCCTGAGCCGGTCCCGAGGGGGACACCGCGGGCTTCACGTCGCGCGGCGTGACGTGGCGGTGTTCCCGGTGCTCTGGTTGATCTTCACGTCGATCCGCGGCGCGATCGTGGGCTTCTACTCCTACCACGTCATCGACGTCGTCCATCTCGGATACGCCCAGACGTTGATGAGAGCGACGACTCGTCAGGGGGGGCGTGGGCGACGTCGAGCTGATGCGATATCGCGGGTACCGCGGTCACCTCGTGCGCACCCCGATCGCCCCCGCGTCCTTCGCCCTCGCCCTGGTCGCCGCCACCGCGCGTTGAGACCGGAGGCACGGATGGATGGTCTGTAGCAGAGCGGGCACGCGGCCTGGCGGTGCCTGGCCCCTCAGATCGCCGGAGACGATGGGTGGGACACAGCGGTCGTTTGCAAGCGACCCAACCACCGATCCAGTGCGGCGAACGCTGCGGCGAGTCCCAGGTACAGGACCGCCACCCACACGCAGTTGACGAGCACCCGCGCGTAGCCGAGGTGGATCACGTCGACGAAGGGATACGGGTAGAAGTGCACGATGGGCCCGCGGATCAGGGTGAAGATCAGCCAGGCCACCGGGAAGATGGCGGAGAGCCACGTGATGCGCCGTGAGGTGAGGCCGCGCGGTCCGAACATGAGCCACCCGACCACCGCCAGGACCGGGACTACGGTGTGGAGGAGATTGTCGGCCACCAACGCCCAGCTCTCCAGGTCGAGGAGCCGGCTCAGCACGGCGTGGTAGACGAGACCGGTGACGGTGATCGCGACGATCCCGGTCAGCCGAAAGGCCCTGAACATCGTCGAGGATCGGTTCGGTTTCAGGGCCAGCAAGAGGCTCGTCACCCCCACGATCAGGTTCGACTGGACCGTGAAGAAGCAGAAGACGTTGAACGCGCGACCCGCGGCAGTGTGAAAGACGCCCTCCTTGGCGTGAACCGCCACGGGCACCTGGATGATGATCCGGCGAGTACCGCGAGGGCGGTCAGCCCGAACCACGCACGCGCCTTTGTGTCGTTCAACGTTGAGGAGCGTACGGCACGAGTCTGGCATCGGGAAGCAACCTCTGAAGCGGGCCCGGGACGACGCCGGTTCGTCGTAGACGCTGAGGCCCGTCAACCCGATCCGATGTGTTTCTGGGGGGCGATTCCCTCATGGGTAGAGGCGGGCGCGGCCTCACGCCAGTCCGGGAGTCGCGACGGCTCCGACGAGTTCGGCTCCACCCACATCGACCCGGCTCGGCGGACGACCGCGTGTGCGCAGGCCATGCTTGTTCGAATAGAGTCGCCCAGTCCCGGCAGATCATCGGAAGGGAGTGGGCGATGACACGAGCGCTTGAGGGCGACATCGAGGCGTTCCGGTCGCGATTCCACGGACCGGTTCTGACGCCGGGCGACCAAGACTACGAGGGTGCGCGCTCGGTGTGGAATGGTGCCATCGACCGCAAGCCGATGGTGATCGCGCGCTGCTCCACGGCGCAGGACGTCGCCGACGCCATCCGCTTCGCGCGAGACACTGACCTGGAGATCTCCGTCCGCGGCGGCGGTCACAACTACGCCGGTCACGCGGTCTGCGACGACGGCCTGATGATCGACCTCAGCCCGATGAACGGTGTCGCGGTCGACCCCGGCGCCCGTCTCGCCAGGTGCGGCGGCGGTGCTACGTGGGCGGACCTCGACGCCGCGACCCAGGAGCACGGGCTCGCCACACCCGGGGGCTTCATCAGCCACACCGGGATCGCCGGGCTAACGCTCGGAGGAGGGATCGGCTGGCTCACTAAAAAGGCCGGGCTCAGCTGCGACAACCTTGTCGGAGCGGAGGTGGTCACCGCGGACCAGCGGAGCGTGCGCGCGTCCCCGACCGAGGAGCCCGATCTGTTCTGGGCGCTGCGGGGCGGCGGGGGCAACTTCGGCGTCGTCACGTCCTTCGAGTTCGCGCTGCACGAGGTGGGCCCGATGGTCAACGTCGGGCTGTTCTTCTGGGGACTCGACCGAGGTGCAGAGGCACTGCGCCTCAGTCGCGACTTCATCAAGACGCTCCCTCCGGACGCCACCGGCTTCATCGGTGCGGCCCTCAGCGCGCCTCCGGCGCTGTTCGTCCCGGAGCAGTACCACTTCCTGCCCGGGGTGGCGTTGGTGGTGGTGGGCCTGGCCTCCCCGGAGGAGCACGCCGCGATCGTCGCGCCGGTTCGCGAGACGGTGCCGCCGCTCTTCGAGCTGGTCACCCCGATCCCGTTCGTCGCGCTCCAGCAGATGTTCAACGAGAGCGCGGAGTGGGGGACGCTCGCCTACGAGAAGTCGCTCTATCTCGACGACCTCTCCGAGGATGTCATCTCGGTCATCGCCGAGCACGCCCCCAAGAAGAGCTCGCCGCTGTCGTTCTGCCCGACCTTCGTCATGACCGGTGCCTATTGCGAGGTGGGTGAGGACGAGACCGCCTTCGGCGGGAGCCGCGCCGAGGGGTACGTGTTCAACATCGGCGCCCACGCTCACACGCAAGACCTCTACGAAGCCGACCGGGCGTGGGCGCGTGGTTTCTGGGAGGCGTTGCGCCCTCACGCCAGTGGATCGGGGAGCTACGTCAACTTCATTGCGGAGGTCGATGTGGACCGAGTCCGCGCCTCGTACGGCGCCGAGAAGTACGAGCGGCTGGCGCGCATCAAGGCCGCCTACGACCCGGACAACGTCTTTCACCTCAACGCCAACATCGCGCCAGAGGCTTCTCGTGGCAAGTGAATGGCCGGAGGTCGCCGACCCTGCCGTTTGACGGGCGCCGGTCGAGATCTTACGGTCGAACGAGAATGACGGGCTTCGTCTGAACCTAGCCGCAACCTGAAGCAACTCGTTGGTCCGCCTCCTCTTCGCGGCGGCTGTTCCGGTCGTATGGCCGAGTTCGCCGTCCGCGATGGATCCCCTCCCCGATCCGAGGACCCCCTTTGTGCGAAGTCCAGCGCGTGACTGGGGCGCCCGGCTACGGCGCCGCGTGTAGCGGGTCGCGACCGCGG
>WNGA01012692.1_pt1 | contig 10862 bp, 11 predicted proteins | sample 5400061 | NCBI WGS metagenome assembly WNGA01 (sample SAMN13153366, study PRJNA577476) | soil metagenome | isolation source: 100 cm soil or saprolite under grassland replicate 2 | place: USA:California | collected 2016-06-15
GAGCCCGAGACCGGCGCAGCGGTCGCTCTGGATGCCGCTACGCTGTGGCGCGAGGCCGAGGTCCCGCCGCTGCTCTCGTCGTTCGCCGAGGCCTCGCTTGTCGCGGCGCGCGACGCGGTCGAGACATTGCCGCGCGCGCTGCTGCTCGACGAGCTGCCGGACGACTGGCTCGCGCGTCTCGCGCGGCTCGGCTGCGCGGCGCTTGACGCGAACCACGAGGTGCTCACCGCCGATGTCGTCGACGCTGCGCATCGCGCCGGCTACCGCGTGATGTGCTACACGCCGAACGAGCGCGAGCGCATCGACCAACTGGCGGGCTGGGGTGTGGACACGCTGATCACCGATGCCGTCGATCATGTCGCGGCCGACTCGCTGCCGCCGGCGCCTCCGTTGCCGTAGAGCTTGTCGTCCCCGCGCAGGCGGGGACCCAGTGTCGTTTGACGAAAGAAGCTGGATTCCCGCCTTCGCGGGAATGACGATTTGTTACGCGGCGGCTGCTGCCGGCCGCCGGATCTCCCGCTCGTCGATCGGCAGATTGATGAGCCCCGCGGCGATGCCAAGCGCGATCGACAGCCACCAGACGATGTCGTAGCTTCCCATCGTGTCGAAGAGCTTGCCGCCAAGCCATGCGCCGAGGAAGCTGCCGATCTGGTGGCTGAAGAACGTCACGCCCGACAGCATCGCGAGATAGCGCACGCCGAACACCTGCGCGACGATGCCGTTGGTCGGTGGCACCGTGGACAGCCACAACAGGCCGAGCGCCACCGCGAACGCGTAAACGGACAACGCCGACACCGGCAACAGGAAGAACAGCGCGAACACGACCGCGCGGCTGAAATAGATGAACGAGAGGATGTAGCGGTTCGGCATCCGGCTGCCGAGCCAACCGGTCGTCCACGTGCCGACAATGTTGAACAATCCGATCAGCGCGAGCGCGGTCACGGCGACGTGCGGCGCCATCCCCTTGTCGGCGAGGTAGGCCGGCAGGTGCACGCCCACGAACACGACCTGAAAGCCGCAGACGAAAAAGCCGATCGTCAGCAGAACGTAGCCGCGGTGGCCCATCGCTTCACGGATCGCCTGGCTCGCCGACTGCTGAAATGCATGCGCGCTGCCGGCATGGCGCTCGTAGATCGCGACGGTGAGCGGCATCATCAGCGCGGCGATCGCGGCGAGCACGACGAGCGCGCCGTACCAGCCAAGCGATGACAGCAACACCTGCGTGAGCGGCAGCATCGCGAACTGGCCGAACGAGCCGGCGGCCGCCGAGATGCCGAGCGCCATGCTGCGTTTTTCGGGCGGGAACGAGCGACCGAGCACGCCCGCGACGACCGAGAACGAAACGCCCGAAAGGCCGAGGCCGATCAGCACACCCGCGCTGAGTGCGAGCCCGATCGGCGTGGTCGCATGCGCCATCGTCGCAAGGCCCGCCGCATAGAAAAGCCCGCAGACGAACGCAACCCGATGCGTGCCGAAGCGGTCGGCGAACATGCCGGCGAACGGCGTCGCTATACCCCAGACGAGGTTCTGCACGGCCATCGCAAAAGCGAACGTCTCGCGGCCCCAGTGCAGATCGGCGCTCATCGGCTGCAGGAACAGACCGAAGCCATGGCGGACACCGAGCGACAGCGTGAGCAGCACGCTGCTCGCGATGAGCACCACGGTTGGCGTGCGCCAGTCGGTGCGCGAAGCGGAGGACATCGAGACTCCTGTCGAGTCAGGGGTCGCGCCCGGTCGGCGCGGGATGAAGCGTTTCGATTTCGCCGAGCGTTTCGATCAGCGTATGCAGTTTGTCGGCGCCCAGCCGCTTCGCGACTCGCGCCTGCGCACGCCTCCAGTGCGGCTCGGCCGCCTTGAGCGCCGCGGCGCCCGCGCGCGTCAGCGCGACGTTGCGCGTGCGCGCATCGCGACCCGCCACGATCTCGACCAGACCGCGCGCAACGAGTGGATCGAGGTTGCGCGACAGCGCCGTGCGGTCGAGCAGCGAAGCGGCCGCGAGCTCGCTGATGCGCATCGGACTGTCGCGCCCGAGCGTGGAAAGCAGCGAGTACTGCGTCACGCGCAGTCCCGCCGGCGCCATCTCGTCGTCGTAGAGCTGTGTCAGCGCCCGCGTCGCGCGGCGCAGACGGCCACAGGCACAGGCGGGCGACGCACGATCATGCGGTGAAACCATGAGCGATGCAGGGCGATTACGGGCATATGCACGTAGTTGCGAGCATATGCACGTATCGGCGGGCTGTCAACCGTCTGCGCAATGGCGGCGGTGCGCGGTTACTTCGGCGGGATTGGCTGCGGCACCGCGTTGCGGATCGGCTTCAGCGATTGAAGATACGCGAACACCGCCTTCAGATCGGCATCGTTCAGCACGGCGACGTCGTACCACGGCATCGGCGGAAGAATCGGGCGACCGGCACCGAAATGCTTGCCGGTGCGCATCGTCTTGATGAATTGATCGGCGGTCCACCGGCCAAGACCCGTGTCCTGGTCAGGCGTCAGATTCGCGGCAAAACTGGTACCCCATGGTCCCACCCATGCGGTCAGATCGTTGTTCGTGATGGCGCCCCATTGCGTGGGACCGATCACGCCGGGCGGCACGGCCGGAAGCTGCGAATCGGCTGGATGTCCCGACAGCAGGCGAGACTTGTCCGCGACCGGACCTTGCGGCGTCATCGTCTTGGGCGTGTGGCAATCGTTGCAGCCGCCGTAGTTGACGAGATATTCGCCGCGACGAACTTGCTCCTTCGATGCGGCGCGCGTCTGCGCGAACGCCTGTTGTTGCGCCGTCAACGCGAGCGCGGCGAACGCGATAACGGCATAGCGGATGCTGCTGTCACGCACTGTTCGGTGCATCGGATCCTCCTACCCTCGTTTGTCCCAGTTCTTGGCGCGTTCGACTGCTTTTTCCCAGCCCGCGCGGAGCTCCAGCCTGCGATCGCGGCTCATCGCGGGTTCGAACCGGCGATCCACTTGCCAGTTCGCCGCGACGTCGGCAGCGTCCTTCCAGTAGCCGACCGCGAGTCCCGCGAGATAGCCGGCGCCGAGCGCGGTCGTTTCGAGCACCTTCGGGCGCACGACAGGCGCGCCGAGAATATCCGCCTGGAATTGCATCAGCAAATCATTCGCCGCCGCGCCGCCGTCCACACGCAGCTCGGCGAGCTTCACACCGGCGTCCTTTTCCATCGCCGTCAGCACGTCCGCGCTCTGAAACGCGATCGACTCGAGCGCTGCGCGCGCGAGGTGACCGCCGGTCGCGCCTCGCGTCAATCCGAACACCGATCCGCGCGCGTACGCATCCCAATGCGGCGCGCCCAGACCGGCGAACGCAGGCACGAAGTACACGCCGCCGTTGTCGGCGACGCTTGCGGCAAGCGCTTCGACATCGGCCGCGTGCCGTATTACTTTCAGACCGTCGCGCAGCCACTGCACGACGGCACCGGCGATGAACACGCTACCTTCGAGCGCGTAGTCGCGCACCATCGTGCCTTCGATCGGCCGTTCCCACGCGACGGTGGTCACCAGGTTGTTGCACGACGCGACCGCTTTGGTGCCGGTGTTCAGCAGCAGGAAGCAGCCGGTGCCGTAGGTGTTCTTCGCGAGGCCAGGCCCGTGGCATGCCTGGCCGAACAGCGCCGCTTGCTGATCGCCGGCGATGCCCGCGATCGGTATATCGACATCGCCGACGGCAGCGGTCGCGACGATGCGCGACGACGGAACCACGCGCGGCAGCACCTCGCGTGGAACGTCGAGGATTCGCAGCAGCTCGTCGTCCCAGTCACCGGTGTGAATGTCGTAGAGCAGCGTGCGACTTGCATTCGACGCGTCGGTCACATGCGCGGCGCCGCCCGAAAGCTGCCACACGAGCCAGCTGTCGATCGTGCCGAATGCGAGCTCGCCGCGCGCGGCACGCGCGCGCGCGCCATCGACGTGGTCGAGCAGCCACTTGAGCTTCGTGCCGGAGAAATACGCGTCGAGCACGAGCCCGGTCTTGCGCGCGAACAGCGGTGCGAGACCTCGTGCGCGCAGCTCGTCGCACAACGGCGCCGTGCGCCGATCCTGCCAGACGATTGCGTTCGCGACCGGTCGCCCGGTCGCACGCTCCCACAGCACCGTCGTCTCGCGCTGATTGGTAATGCCGATGGCGGCAATGTCGTCCGCCGCCAAACCGGCCGCGGCCAGCGCTCCATGCAGAACGGCCGACTGTGTAGCCCAGATCTCGGTCGGGTCGTGCTCGACCCATCCCGGATGCGGGAAGTGCTGGGCGAACTCGGCCTGTGCGACGCCGCGCACTTCGCCGGCGTGGTCGAACACGAGCGCGCGCGAGCTGGTCGTCCCTTGATCGAGCGCAAGGATGAAAGCCATTCGCAAGTATAGGGTCAGACTCGATACTTTTTTGAATCGAGTCTGACCCTATACTCGTCCTGACGTGAGGTTGCCGAAGCGCCGCGCGACCGCGTAAAATCAATGTCTTTGCGCGGCAGCCCGGATTGCGCGGCCATCGTGGACCCGGCCGTCGCAAGGCCACATTCGAGCGCCGCCGCGCCGTCATTCGCTCTACCCCGTACGCCCGATGCCGCTCCCCGAAAGTCCCGTCCCGCGCAAGCGCCTTCACTCGCGCAACGTCTGCTACGAAGGCTGGCAACGCGACGACGGCCTCTATGACATCGAGGCGCGGCTCGTGGACACCAAGGACGACGACTACGCGCTGATGTCGGGCGTGCGCCCAGCCGGCGAGCCGATCCATGAAATGTGGGCGCGCGTGACGATCGACATCGACTTCAACGTGCGCGCGGTGGCGGTGTCGAGCGATCGAGTGCCGTACGAGGGCTGCGAGAGCATCGCGCCCGATTACGCGAAGCTTGCGGGCACGAATCTGCTGCGCGGGTTTCGGCAGGCGTTGAACGACATCGTCGGCGGCGTGCGCGGTTGCAGCCACGTGACCGAGCTGATCGCGTTTCTGCCGACTGCCGCGCTTCAGACGTTCGCCGGCGTGCACGGCGAAGTGCGCGCGGATCACCAGAAGCCGTTCCAGCTCGATCGCTGTCATGCGCTGGAGACGTCGTCGGACGTCGTGCGCCGCTACTACCCGAAGTGGTTCAAGGGCGTCGCATGATGGGATTCGTGGCGGCGCCGATCGATGCGCCGTCATTCCCGCGAAGGCGGGAATCCAGTGTCTTGCGACGAAGGACGCTGGGTCCCCGCCTTCGCGGGGACGACAAGAACGCCGCAAGGGAGAAGCCGTGAAAATCCACGAGTACCAGGGCAAGGAGATCTTTCGCCGGTTCGGCATGGCGACGCCACGCGGCATTCCGGCGTTCGCCGTCGACGAAGCGGTAAAGGCGGCGCAGTCGATCGGCGGCAACGTCTGGGTCGTCAAGGCGCAGATCCACGCCGGCGGCCGCGGCAAGGGCGGCGGCGTCAAGGTCGCGAAGTCGCTCGACGAAGTGCGCCAGCGCGCGAGCGAGATCCTCGGCATGCAGCTCGTCACGCATCAGACCGGGCCGGCTGGGCAGAAAGTGCGACGGTTGCTGATCGAGCAGGGCGCCGACATCCGCAAGGAGCTCTATGTCGGCATGGTCGTCGACCGCCAGACGCAGCGTGTCGTGCTGATGGCGAGCTCGGAAGGCGGCATGGACATCGAGGAAGTCGCCGCGAAAACGCCCGAGAAGATCCACAAGGTCTTCATCGACCCGATGCGCGGATTGACCGACACCGAAGCCGACGACGTCGCGCGCAAGATCGGCGTTCCCGACGCGAGCCTGCCGCAGGCGCGCGCGATGCTGCAGGGACTGTATCGCGCATTCGACGAGACCGACGCGTCGCTCGCCGAGGTCAATCCGCTGATCCTGACCGGCGACGGACGCGTGATCGCGCTCGACGCGAAGCTCAACTTCGACGACAACGCGCTGTTCCGTCATCCCGACGTCGTCGAGATGCGCGACCTCGACGAGGAAGACCCGGCCGAGATCGAGGCGTCGAAATTCGATCTGTCGTACATCTCGCTCGACGGCAACATCGGTTGCCTCGTGAATGGCGCGGGGCTTGCGATGGCGACAATGGACACGATCAAACTGTTCGGCGCCGAGCCCGCGAACTTTCTCGACGTCGGCGGCGGTGCGACCGAGGAGAAGGTAACCGAGGCGTTCAAGATCATGCTGAAGAATCACAAGGTGAAAGGGATTCTCGTCAACATCTTCGGCGGCATCATGCGCTGCGACACGATCGCGAACGGCATCGTCGTCGCCGCGAAAGAGACGCATCTTTCGGTGCCGCTCGTCGTGCGGATGAAGGGCACGAACGAGGACATCGGCAAGCAGATCCTGAAGGATTCGGGGCTTCCGATCATCAGCGCCGACAACATGGCCGACGCCGCGCAGAAGATCGTCGCCGCCGTCGAGGGGAAGTAAGCAACGACATGTCAATAGAGACGCTCGTCGTCCCCGCGAAGGCGGGGACCCAGTGTCTTTGAATGGCTATGGACAGGGCGTTCTACGTATATTTGCTGGCAAGTGGCCGCAATGGAACGCTGTACGTGGGAGTGACTTCGAATCTGATCAAGCGCGTGTGGGAGCACAAAGAAAGCGTTGTCGAGGGATTCACTTCCGAATACGGCGTCAATCGGCTCGTTTGGTACGAACACCACGATTCGGCTGAGGGCGCGATCACACGTGAGAAGCAGCTCAAGAAGTGGAACAGAGCGTGGAAGATTCGGTTGATTGAAGAATCGAACCCTTATTGGCACGATCTTTACGAGAGTATTACGAGCTAAAGACACTGGGTTCCCGCCTTCGCGGGAACGACAAACGACCACGGTATTACGAGCTAAAGACGCTGGGTTCCCGCCTTCGCGGGAACGACCAAAGGGACACGATGAGCATCCTGATCAACAAGGACACCAAGGTCATCACGCAGGGCATCACCGGCAAGACCGGCCAATTCCATACGCGCATGTGCCGTGAATATGCAAACGGCCGCGCCTGCTTCGTGGCCGGCGTCAATCCGAAGAAGGCCGGCGAAGACTTCGAGGGGATCCCGATCTACGCGACGGTGCGCGAAGCGAAGCAGGCGACGGGTGCGACGGTCAGCGTGATTTACGTCCCGCCGCCGTTCGCCGCCGCCGCGATCGACGAAGCAGTCGACGCAGGCCTCGACCTTGTCGTGTGCATTACCGAAGGCATTCCGGTGCGCGACATGATCCGCACGCGCTACAAGATGCGAGGAAAGAACACGCTGCTGCTGGGTCCCAATTGTCCCGGTGTGATCACGCCGGACGAATTGAAGATCGGCATCATGCCCGGCCACATCCACAAGAAGGGCCGCATCGGCGTCGTCTCGCGCTCGGGCACGCTCACGTACGAAGCGGTCGGTCAGGTTACCGAGCTCGGCATGGGACAGTCGTCCGCGGTGGGCACCGGTGGCGATCCCGTCAACGGCCTGAAGCACGTCGACGTGCTCAAGCTCTTCAACGACGATGCCGACACCGACGCGGTGATCATGATCGGCGAGATCGGCGGCAGCGACGAGGAAACGGCGGCACGCTGGGCGAAGGAGAACATGAAAAAACCGATCGTCGGCTTCATCGCCGGCGTCACCGCACCGCCGGGCAAGCGGATGGGTCATGCCGGCGCCATCATTTCCGGCGGCAAAGGCACGGCGCAGGAGAAGCTCGAAGTGATGGAGGCATGCGGCATCAAGGTGACGCGCAATCCCGCGGAGATGGGGCGGCTGCTGCGCTCGGTGCTATGACTGTCATTCCCGCGAAGGCGGGAATCCAGTGTCGTTGCTGAACAGTCACTGGGTCCCCGCCTTCGCGGGGACGACAATCGAACAGGAGGAACCGCGTGGATCTGTTCACGCCGCAGTTCTGGGTCGCGGCGCTCGAGATCATTGTCATCAACATCCTGTTGTCGGGCGACAACGCGGTGGTGATCGCGCTCGCCTGCCGCAATCTGTCGAAGAAGCAACGCAAGCTCGGCATTTTCTGGGGCGTCATCGGGGCGATCGTCCTTCGCATCATCCTCACGTTCTTCGCAGTCACGCTGCTGAAGCTCCCGTACCTGCAGTTGATCGGCGCCGTGCTGCTGTTGTGGATCGGCGTCAAGCTGATCGCCGAGGACGACGAGGGAGACCACGAAATCGAGTCGAGCGACCGCCTGTTCGCCGCCGTGAAGACGGTGATTGTCGCCGACCTCGTGATGAGCATCGACAACGTGATCGGCGTCGCCGGCGCGGCGAAGGGCAGCGTGCCGCTGCTCGTGTTCGGGCTGGTCGTCAGTATCCCGCTCGTCGTTGTCGGCGCGCAGCTGATCATGAAGCTGATCGAGCGGTTGCCGTGGCTCGTGATCGCAGGCGGTGGCCTGCTCGGCTACATCGCGGGCGAGATCGCCGTCGAGGACGTTGCGATCAAGGACTGGATCGTCGCGCACGCCGGATACCTGCACTGGGTGTCGCCGATCGCGGGCGTGGCGCTCGTCGTCGCGATCGGCGTCTGGATGACGCGCCGGCAGCGAAGCGCGGCGGCGGCCGATTGACGAGCGTCGTCATTCCCGCGAAGGCGGGAATCGGCCAGCATGTCATTCCCGCGAAGGCGGGAATCCAGCGTCTTTCTGTTCGCAACGAACGTCACTGGGTCCCCGCCTTCGCGGGGACGACAAACGTGAGGGTCGTCATTCCCGCGAAGGCGGGAATCCAGCGTCTTTCTGTTCGCAACGAACGTCACTGGGTCCCCGCCTTCGCGGGGACGACAAACGTGAGGGTCGTCATTCCCGCGAAGGTGGGAATCCAGCGTCTTTCTGTTCGCAACGAACGTCACTGGGTCCCCGCCTTCGCGGGGACGACGAACGTGACCCTTCGCGGGACTGACGTTTCCCGTTAAACTTCAACGGAGTTTTTTCCGGGCGCGCCGCCCGTACGCCTGCACGCGATGCCCGACCGCCCTTCGCTCGAGACAGCCTCCTTGTCGCATCCCGGCATGGTGCGCTCGCACAACGAGGACACGGTCTTCGTCGACGCGGGCGCGGGCATCGCCGTGCTGGCCGACGGCATGGGCGGCTACAACGCCGGCGAGGTCGCGAGCGGCATTGCGGTCAACGTCATCACCAACGGCATGGTGCCCGAGCTCACATCGGGCCGCGAGCTCTCCAAGGTCGACGTGACCACCGGTCTCACGCACGCTGCGCTGCTGCTGCAACAGCAGATCGCCGCCGCCAACAAAGGCATCTACGAGGCCGCGCAGCAGCGGCCCGAGTGCGCGGGCATGGGCACGACGATCGTCGCCGCGGTGTTCTGCGGCAACCGCGTGTCGATCGGCCACATCGGCGACTCGCGCTGCTATCGGCTGCGCGGCGAAAAATTCGAGCAGCTCACGCACGATCATTCGCTGTTGCAGGAGCAGATCGACAGCGGCGTATTGACCGCGGAGCAGGCGAAATATTCGCTCAACAAGAACCTGGTCACACGCGCGCTCGGCATCGAGGCGATCGTGCCGGCCGACATCGTCGAGTATCGCGTCGAGCCGAACGACGTCTACCTGCTCAATTCCGACGGCCTCACCGACATGGTCGACCCCGAGACTGTGCACACGGTGGTCGACGACAAGCGCGCCGATCTCGCGCTCGCCGCCGCGGAGCTCGTCGACCTCGCGAACCAGAACGGCGGGCGCGACAACGTTTCGGTGGTACTGATTCGCGTACCAGCCGATTTTCTCCCGCAGTCAGGCTGGGTTCAGCGCTGGCTCGCGAAGAAAAACGAGAAAGCGTAGGGGCATCAATGGCGAAGCTCGTAGTCGTGATGGCCGACAACACCGCGATCGATGTGCCGCTCGATCGAGAGCGCATCACGATCGGCCGCCGTCCGGACAACGACGTCTGCTTGCCGTATCCCGCGGTGAGCGGCGAGCATGCGGCCGTCGTGACGATCCTCGCCGATTCGTTCCTCGAGGATCTCGGCAGCACGAACGGCACGCTCGTCAACGGCAAGCCGGTCGCGAAGCACTTCCTGCGCGATCGCGATCAGATCGACGTCGGCAAGCAGAGACTCGTCTACCTCGCCCGCGATGACGAGCGATACGAGCCGCCGTCGCATGCGCTCGGACCGCTCAACATGCGAATGCTCGCCGAGCGCGTCGACCCGATACAGCCGCCGATTATCCGGTCCAACACGACCGAACCTTCGAGGTCCGTTGACCCCGCGATCAGCCAGCTTTCGGACGACCTCGACAGCGGGATTTCCGGCATGCAGGTGTCGGCAGAAATCGACTCGATGGCCGGCATCGAGCCCGAGCCCGTGCATCGGCTGCCTCCGCATCATGTTTCTGCGCTGCACGCCACGCCCGCTCGGCGGGCTGAACGTCCCGCGCCCACGCCTCCGAATCCCGAGCTGACGCAATCGCTGCCGCCGATGCCGGTGATCAAGGTGCTGACCGGACCCAACGCCGGCCGCTCGGTGCCGCTTCTCAAAGACGAGACGACCGTCGGCCGCGTCGGCGTTGCGGTGGCGGCGATTCGGCGCAGCGGTGATGCCTTCACGCTCGTTCCGCTCGAGGCGAGGGACCCGGCGAAGGTCAACGGTCGCCCGGTCGGCAAGGATGCTGTCCCATTGCGACCGGATGACGAGATCGAGATCGCAGGAACGAAGCTCAAGCTCGTTGTCCCCGGGAAACCGTGAGTCTGTCGTCCCCGCGAAGGCGGGGACCCAGTGACGTTTTGTACGCAACACGTCACTCAGACCACCGCGTGCTGCCGCTCCGCGTCACACTGACCTTTCCTGCTGCGTCGCATCGATCAATCCAATTCGGCTTTGGTGCGTCCGTCGGTTCCTTTCAGCGCGCCGTCTGTCGGTCAGCGCTAAAGAACTTGCACTTTGAA
>WNGA01012694.1_pt1 | contig 10860 bp, 12 predicted proteins | sample 5400061 | NCBI WGS metagenome assembly WNGA01 (sample SAMN13153366, study PRJNA577476) | soil metagenome | isolation source: 100 cm soil or saprolite under grassland replicate 2 | place: USA:California | collected 2016-06-15
GAGGCCGTGGTGCCGAACGACCGCCGCCGTCGCCGTGAGACCGGCTCAGGACCGGCCCGGGCGCGCGCGTGATGACCCTGGGGCCGGCCTCGAGCGGCTCGAGCGCGGCGAGGCGGTTGTCGAGCTCGGGTTCCGTCGCCAGGAGGCGTTGTTCGAAGAATCGGGCGGCAGGAGGATTCACCGCGGCAGCCGCGCGCAAGGCCTCCGCCAGCACCCGGCGCGGAGAGGCGTGGCCCATGGCCCCCAGGATCTCGATGGCCCTCTGGTCGGCCGACAGCTGTTGCTCGCGCGAGAAGGCGCGGACGACGATCGGGTTCACGACGAAATCGGCGAGCCCCAATCCGGGCCAGAAGAAGCCCAGCAGCGCGAACCCGGCCGTGATCGAGAGTGACAGGACGCGGCGCTGGCCCGCATGTCCCAGGACCTCGTGCGCCACCTTCTGAGCCACGAGCGCGTCGACGTGGCGCTGGGGCTGGCGCGCGAGTCCCTCGGAGAAGTAGAAGGTGGCGTCTTCGGCCGCGAACGCCGTCACGGCGCTGGACTCGATGAGCGCGAACGAGTAGCGGGCCGGATCGTCTCCCGCCGCCTCCGCGGCGCGGTAGAGCGCGTGAGAGATCTTGATGGTCCGCGGCTCCCGGGGCGACGGATAGTACGCGAAGTCCGGAGGTGTGGGCGGGATGAGCGCGCACCCGGTGCTGAAGATCACGAGGAGAAGGAGCGCGAGTGAGCGACGCATTGCCGGTCCATCCTAGGGAGGGTTCGACGTGAACCCGGCGGAAATAACGACGGGGCGAGAGCAATGTCTACATCTTGGGGCGCGCCCCGCGAGAAGCCACTAACGCAAGGTGCGCTCCGTATCGGTCAGCTGGTACCGCCCGATCCTCATTTACCCCGTCGGAGCAAGGGGCGCAGGTAGGGCCACAGGCGGTCGGCGATCACCTGGTGACCGGCGGCCGTGGGGTGAATGCCATCGGGCTGGTTGAGTCGGGAGTCGGCCGCGACGCCGTCGAGGAGGAAGGGCATGAGCGTGACCTTCGCGCTCCGCGCGACCGCCGGAAACACAGCCTGGAACTCCGTCGTGAACTCCGCTCCGTAGTTCGGCGGCATGCGCATGCCCGCGAGCAGTATTCGCGCCCCCGCGGTCTGGAGCCGTGCGACGATCGTCTCGAGGTTGGCGCGCATCGCTTGCGGGCTCTGGCCGCGCAGGCCGTCGTTGGCCCCGAGCGCGACGACGACGATCTCCGGACCCGCGCGCAGCACCCAGTCGACACGGCGGAGACCGCCGGCCGTGGTGTCGCCGCTCACGCCCGCGTTGACCACGCGGTAGGTGTAGCCTTCGCGCCGGAGCCGCATCTCGAGCCGCGCGGGATATGCCTCGTCGGCCGCGACGCCCCACCCGGCGGTCAGGCTGTCGCCGAGCGCGACGATGACGCTTTCGCCGCGAGCCTCGGCCGGGCCGAGGCTCAACAGCGCGACGCAGGCGAACACGAGCCCGCGAAGTCCGCTCACGAGGCCAGTGTAGTATGAGTTTCGTGATGATCCAGATCCGCGACGTCGTCATGCGCCTTCCGAGCGGCGGGCGGCCCCTCACGATCCTCGACGGGATCACCCTCGACGTCGGGACGGGCGAGGTGTGCGCAATCACCGGACCCTCGGGAAGCGGCAAATCGACGCTCCTCGGACTCGTCGCGGGTCTCGACCGCCCGAGCTCGGGCTCGATCGCCGTCGCCGGTGTCGAGATCACGCGGCTCGACGAGGACGCGCTCGCGCGGTTTCGCCGGGACACGCTCGGCTACGTCTTCCAGTCCTACCACCTGATCCCGACGCTGACGGCGGTGGAGAACGTCGCGGTCCCTCTCGAGATCACGGGCGCGCCGAATGCGCTCGGCCGGGCCCGGGCGCTGCTCGATGACGTCGGGCTCGGCGACCGCGCGCACCACTATCCCGTGCAGCTCTCGGGGGGCGAGCAGCAGCGCGTCGCGCTCGCCCGTGCGGTCGCGCTCGACCCCGGATTGCTCCTGGCCGATGAGCCGACGGGCAATCTCGACTCCGCCACGGGCACCCAGATCATCGAGCTCTTGCTCGCGCTCAAGCGCCGCCGCGGGTCCACGCTGGTGCTGGTGACCCACGACCAGGCGCTGACGCGGCACGCCGATCGTGTCGTCACGCTGCACGACGGCCGCATCCTGAACGGCGCCTCGTGAGCCCCGCCTTCGCGCTGCGGATGGCCTGGCGCGAGACGCGCGGCGCGTGGCGTCACTTCACCGTGCTCTTCGGCTGCGTCGCCCTCGGCGTTGCGGCGCTGGTCTCGGTCGGCACGCTCGCCGCAAATCTCGACCGCACGCTGGCCCGCGAGGCCAGGACCCTCACGGGAGGTGACCTCGAGCTCCGCTCAGCGCGACCGCTCGATCAGACCGAGCGTGCGGCGCTGGCCGAGCTCGAGGGCGCCGGTGCCGTCACGACCGCCGTCCGCGAGGTGGCCGGCATGGTGCGCGATCCGACGCACGGATCGACGCTCCTGGTGGAACTGCGAGCGGTCGAGCGAGAGTATCCGCTCTACGGGCGAGTCCAGACCATGCCGGCGGCGCCACTCGACGCGCTGCTCGCGGACCACCGGGGTGCCGGCGGTGCCGTGGTCGAGGCCCGGCTCCTGGAGCGTCTGGGCCTCTCCGTGGGCGATCCGCTGGTTGTCGGTACCGCGGGCTTCACCGTGACCGGCGTGCTCGTGAGGGAGCCGGACCGCCCGACCGGTCTGGTGACGCTGGGGCCACGGGTGCTCATCGCCGGTCGGGCGCTCGAGCGGACGGGACTCCTTCAAGTCGGCAGTCGCGTTCGCTACCGGACGCTCGTGCGCCTCCCCGCTGGCGTGACGACCCGCGCCGCCGGCGCCGCCCTCGCCCGCGCGCTCGATGATCCGGCGGTCCGCGTCGCGGCCTTCGATGAGGCCCAGCCCGGACTTCGGCGCTTCTTCGCGCAGCTCGCCACTTATCTCGGCCTTGTCGGGCTCGCGAGCCTGCTGGTTGGCGGCGTCGGGATCGCGTCCTCGGTGACGACCTTTCTCAGGCGTCAGTTCGCGACGATCGCGATCCTCAAGTGCCTCGGCGCGGGCTGGCGGACGCTCCTCGTCACCTACCTGGTCCAGACGCTGGCCCTCGGCCTTCTCGGAAGCCTCACCGGCGCGGCGCTGGGCGTGGCGGTCCAGCCGGTGCTCGTGCGCGCGCTCGCCCCGTTCGCCCCGTTCAGGCTCGAGGTCCAGTGGGACATGGGGACGATCGCGCGCGGGCTCGCGCTCGGCATGCTGACGGCGTTGCTCTGCGCGCTCTGGCCGCTCCTTGCCATCCGCGCGGTGTCCCCATCGCTGATCTTCCGCCGCGACGTCGCGGCGAGTGCGTGGCGCGCGCGCCGTCCGTGGGCCGCGGCGCTCCCGATCCTCGCGGGCCTGGCCGGGCTGGCCATCTGGCAGGTGGGGTCGCTCCGGCTCGGCGTGGTCTTCCTCGGAGCGGCGCTGGCCGCGATCGCCGTCCTGCTCGGCCTCTCACGCGGGCTCGTGAAGCTCGCGCGGCAGCTGCCGCGCATGCCGGGGTTGGCCTGGCGCCAGGGCCTCGCCGGCCTCGAACGCCCCGGAGGCCACACGGTCAGGGTGGTCGTGGCCCTCGGCGTCGGCGTGATGCTCCTCGTCGCCGTCGCGTTGCTCGAGGCGAGCCTCGGCCGTCAGCTCGCCTACGAGCAGAAGCGTGACGCCCCGACGTTTTTCTTCATCGACGTGCAGCCGGACCAACGCGAAGCGTTCAGCCGGCTCGTCGGCGCCGTCAGCGGTGGCGCCGCGCCCGCGCTGACACCGATCGTGCGCGCCCGGCTCGCGGCGATCGACGGCGGGCCCGTCACGCGCGAGCTGATCGCCCGCCGGAAGAAGGAAGCTCCTGACAAGATCTGGTATTTCACCCGGGAGTACGTGCTGACCTGGGCGACCGAGCCGCCCGCGAACCTGATCGTTCGCGGACGCTGGTGGACCCCGAGCGAAGCCTCGGCCCGGCCGCGCGTGTCGGTCGAGGAAGAGGCCGCGAAGTACTTCGGCGTCGGCGTGGGCGGGACACTCACGTTTGACGTCCAGGGCGTGCCGGTGGAGGCGGAGGTGATGAGCCTTCGGAGAGTCGACTGGCAGAGCCTGACCGCCAACTTCTTCATGGTGCTCTCGCCGGGGGCCCTCGACGGCGCGCCGGCGACCTACATGGCGACGGCGCGCGTCCCGGCCGCCGTCGAGGCCGAGCTTCAGGACCGCGTGGTGGCGGCCTTTCCCAACGTCACCGCGATCCCCGTGCGAGGTGTTCTCGAGCGCGTGGGGGAGGTGCTCGACCAGATCTCCTTCGCCGTACGCTTCATGGCGTCGTTCAGCATCGCTGCGGGCCTCGTGGTCATGGCGGGTGCGCTGGCGGCGACCCGCTACCAGCGCCTCTATGAGTCGGTCATTCTCAAGACGCTCGGGGCCACGCGCTGGGCGATCGCACGTGCGTTCGCGGTCGAGTACGCCTGTCTCGGCGCGACGGCGGGCCTCGGGGGGACGCTGCTCGCGGCGGTCCTCGCCTGGATCGTCCTGCGCTTCGTGCTCGACACGCCCTGGACGCTCGAGCCCGGGACGTTACTCCTGGGGGTACTGCTGACGACGGCTGGCTCGCTCGCGGTCGGCCTCCTGGCGACTGTCCGGCTCCTCGGTCGCGCGCCCCTGTCGGTGCTCCGCCAAGAATGAGCGCGACGTGGTAGTCTTCCCCCGATGGAGGTGGCGATGTACAAGCCGCTCGGCCTTGATCACGTGGTATTGAGAGTTCGCGACCAGGCGCGCTCGCGCCGGTTCTACGAGGACGTCCTGGGTTGCACGCTCGCCAAGCTGAACGAGAGGATTTCTCTGATCCATCTCCGATTCGGCGAGGCCCTGATCGACCTGCTGCCGGCCAGCGAGGCGGGGCCGGTCGGGCCCGATCACTTCTGCCTGTCGATCCAGTGCGACGACCTCAAGGCGGTCGCCGAGTCGCTGCGCCAAAAGGGCGTCGCGCTCGAGGGCGACGTCGTCCAGCGCTTCGGCGCGTGGGGCGATGGCCCGTCGATCTATCTGCGCGACCCCGACGGTCACATGATCGAGCTGAAGCCGCGGCCCTGACCGTGCAGATCCGTCTCTCGCGCGACCTCGACGACCGCGCCTGCGCGACGACCGGGGAGATGACGGTCGACGAGTTCCTCGCGCGCTTTCCCGAGGTGCCGCGTGACCTCCGGGGCGAGTCCGTGCTCGAGCGATACGTGGCGGCCTTTGGCCCGCTGCTCCGGCTCGCGCAGAAGCCGTCGCCCTGCGTCGGCGCGGGCGGCGACATGGAGCACGTCTTCTACACGCGCCTCGTGAACGATCTCGCGATCTATGCCGTCGGCCTCGCGCGGCGCGACCGGACGCTCGCGCGGCTCCAGGCCACACTCGACGCCCACGCGAAGCAACCGGCGACGTTCGGCTGTACGCTCGTGCCGCGGAAAGCATCCGGCGCGCCGCGCGTCGGCTGTCGCTAGCCCCGGATTATTCGCCTCACTCAATGTCGAAATGCAATCGCGTGTGCGCCTCGCGGAGCGCCTCTTCGACGGCGGCGGGCGTCTCGCCCCGGGCGAAGATGAAGCCGAGATATTGCCAGCCCTCGGGAAGCGGGACCACCGCCTGGCCCGGGTGCATCGTGATGGCGACTTCCTCGATTGCGTCGACCGCCGCGGCCTCCTCGATACCGCGCACCGCGGTGAGTCGGCCCGCACGGGGGATCGGAATCATCATGACGCCGGCGGACCGCCGCTCGCGCTCGAGCGATTCCAGCGGGCGTCCGAGGGCATGGCAGAGAATCAGCTCCTCGAGGCTCAGGCCCGTCCCGAAGCGGAGCGTGCGCGCGCACAAGCCCCCGATCGACCGTGCCGCGACCTCGAGGACGAAGGGGCCGCGATCGTTGACGCGCAGCTCGGCGTGGATCGGCCCCTCCGTGAGCCCCAGGGCCGAGCAGGCGTCACGGGTCACTGTGGCAATGCGGTCCTGCGCGGTCTCGGGCAGCCGAGAGGGCGTGACGTAGAGCGTTTCTTCGAAGAACGGTCCGTCGAGCGGGTCCGGCTTGTCGAAGAGCGCCAGCACGTGGAGGGTTCCGCCCACCAGCAATCCCTCGAGTGCGACCTCGCGTCCGGGGACGAACTCCTCGACGAGCAGCGCCTGGTGCACCTCGTCCGCCGGGGCCGAGACGGCGTCCTCGAGGATCGCCGTAATGCGGCGGAAGGCGGCGACGAACTCTCGGGCGTCGTTCGCACGGATCACGCCGCGGCTCGCCGAGAGCATGAGCGGCTTGAGGACGCACGGATACTCGACTCCCTCGGCGAGTGCCGCCGGGTCATCGGCCAACTTGATCAGCCGGAAGCGGGGCACTGGCACGCCGGTGCTGGCGAGGCACCGGCGCATCGTGTGCTTGTCCCGCGCGGCGCGCGCCGCGGACAGGGAGTTAGCCTTCAGGCCGAGCCGCTCGCTGATGGCAGCCGCGACGACCGTGGTGAGGTCGTCCACCGCGACGACGGCGTCGATCGGTCGCCTCCGCGCGAACCGGGCGACGGTCTCCGAGCAGGCGACAGGATCCTTGAAATCGAGGGTGACGAGGGCCTCGGGCGCCAACTCTTGCAGGGCGCTGGGTCGCTCGGACGCGCACACGAGCTCGACCCCGAGCTTTAACGCGGCGTCGACGAAGGCCTCAGTGCGGTACGTCGTGGTGGGCAGGAGGAGCAGCAACCGGCTTGTTGAAGTCGGCACCGACGTCTCCGGCCCATGCCGCGGCGTGGTCGCTAGGCTTTGCCCGGCGTGTAGTAGGGGTTGGCGCCGGCGGCGTGGTCGGTCGTGTCCAGGACCTCGCTGACCTCCGGGATCTCCTCTTTGATCAACCGCTCGATCCCCGCCTTCAGCGTGATGTCCGCAGCGCCGCAGCCCTGGCAGCCGCCGCCCATCTGAAGGTAGACGCGGTTATCTTGCACGTCGATCAACTCGACGAAGCCGCCGTGGCCGGCGACCGCCGGATTGATCATGGAGTCAATCAGTTCCTGGACGCGGGTCTTAAGTTCTGCGCTCATGACGGCACCTCTCAAATCGATAATGTACCTGAGTTTCCGCTCAGGGCCAACTGGCCCTCGGTGGGTTCCGCTCAGCAGAACCAGGGCTCGGTGAGGCGCGGCGGCCGCTTCCGGCCCCGCGCGGGCGGAGCGAACGGTCGCGGCCCCACGCCGGACGCACCGTCCGCCAGCCCGCGCACACGATAAAAGGTGTCGGCGGTGTCCTGGTTCCGGTCGGCGGCGCCGGCAACCGCGGAAGACACCTCGTGGTGCAGGGCCTCCATGCGCGAGTCGGGGTGCGTCCAGCGGAAATAGAACTGATCCTTCACCAGGTCGCCGAGGAACGGGCGCAGCGCGGGACTCTCGAGCAGAAGCGAGCCGGGAGGGACCAGAAGCCGGATCGAATACTGGACCGGATCGATGCCGTCGATGAGCTCGTGGGATTCGACGAAGTCGAGAAGCTCGCGGTAGTCGTCGAGCGTGGTCCATGGCGTGAACGGCACCCAGGTGGGGCGCAGCGCCATCCCCGCGGCAGTGACGAGCCGGACGGCCGTCTCGATGTCGGTGCGTGTATGGCCCTTGTCCAGGTGCGCCAGGACCGTATCGCTCAGAGACTCGGCGGCCGAGACGACGAACGCGCAGCCGAGCCGGGCGAGCTCGGGCAGCCGGTCGCGGTGGCGCAAGAGGTGCTCGATCTTCGCCGTGACGTCGAAGGTGAGACTCGGGAACTCGTCGTGGAGCGCCCGCACGACGGCCAGGGCATGGCCGGGCCCGTTCAGGAAGTCGGGATCACCGAACGTAACGTGAGTGGCGCCAGCATCCACCTGCTGTCGGATGTCGGTGAGCAACACCTCGGTGGGGACGACGAAAAAGCGCCCGCCGTAGACGGGAGGAATGGGACAGTGCCGGCACATGTGCTTGCAGCCCCGGCTCGCCTCGACGTAGCCCACGACCTCGAGACCGCCGTCACGCTCCAGGTGTGCGTATTTCTTCAACGAGGGCAGCTTGGCCCGACTCGGCACCGGGAAGCTGAGCTTTTGCAGTACCGGAAGGGGAAGGCTGGAGGCCGAGCCCGCGCCGTCCCCTTGTTGGTGTTGCGAGCTCGCCAGCCTCTGAGCCAAGTCGACGAGCGTCGATTCGATCTCACCACTCATGACCGAATCCGCGACACCGGCGAGCAGGTGATCGGCGTTGAGCGTTGCGTAGAGACCATAGAAGGCGATGTGGCAGGCGGCGTTCACGGTTCGGACGCGCTCGGCGACGGCCACGCCGAGGCGGAGCGCCGTGTGCATCGGGACCGAGATCGCGACGAGCTTTGCCCGCCGGACGCGCTCGGCGTCGAATGGCTCGACGGAGACGTCCATCACCGCCGGTGCATAGCCCTCACGCTCGAGAAACGCCGCCGGCCAGGCGACGGCGAGGGGCTGGTGGCCGAGCTCGTAACACGCGACGAGCAGGATCGCCCCGGGCTCCTTCATGGTCAAGAGTGTACCTCTGCGGTGGTATCTTGTAGGGCGCTGCTTCATTCTCAAGGAGGACCCCCGCGATGACCGTGAAGATCACCACCCGACCGAATGGTCCGTACCTGGTCGAAGGCGAGTGCGAGCTCTATGACCCGACCGGGGCTCGAATCGACACGTCGGGACAGCCGAGGATCGCGCTCTGCCGGTGCGGCTCATCCTCCAACAAGCCGATGTGCGACGGAACGCACAACAAGATCGGCTTTCAGGCCGCGGACGCGGCGAAGAAGTAGGCTACTCCGGTCGGGCGTCGGGCTCGACGTCGGTCAACAGGATCCAGTCGTCGGGCGGGTCGTGGTCGGGCCGCGTGCCGGGCCGCGTGGTGACAGCCCGAGCCCGGCTCGGTGAGAACCACTCCCACATACCGGCCGGCGCGCCAGTGTCCTGTGCCTCGCCGACCTCGGGCCCGACGGCGCCGGACTCCGAACGCTCCGTCTTGCGCTGTCGCTTCGCTTCCTGCTTCGCTTTTTGGATGTCGGCCCGGCGCCGCCGCTCGAAGCCGTAGTGACCCCCGCGGCTCACCGGACGCTCACACGCAATCGCATTGCCGAAATTCTAACACGCGTCGCTCGTGACGAGTGGGGGAGCCCGGCGGGCCGCGCCACTGGCCCTCCCGGAGCCCCTGGCGCTAGAAGCAACCCGGCGAACCAGCCCCGTCGGGCCGCCATGACGCCCTGGCTGTGTACAGCGTGGCGCATCCGGCGTTCAAACTGTGCCTTACGTCGTCACGCCGGCCGTCGTTTCGGTCCGGGTCCACTCCCGCCAGAGCGTGAGCAGGAGCGCCATGGTGATCGGTCCGAGGAAGAGTCCAATTGGGCCGAACGCCAGCAGGCCACCGAGGACGCCGAAGAATCCCAGGAGGAACGGAACTCGCGCGGCGCCGTGGAGAAACCACGACCGGATCACGTTGTCGACCGTGCTGACGACGAGGACGCCCCACCCCAGGAGCAGCAGGCCGGCAACGACGCGTCCCTGCAACATGAGCCAGGCGCTGGCCGGCACGTAGACGAGTGGTGTGCCGACCGGCGTGAGCGCCAGGAGCCCGGTCAGCGCCCCGAGCAACACCGGCGAGCCGAGCCCCGCCACCCACGTGCCGAGCGCGACGAGCAGCGCCTGGGCGAGCGCGGTCGCGAGAGTCCCGTACATCACCGCGCGGACGGTCTCCCCGAGCGTGCGGAGCACGACATCCACGCGCTCGCCCGCGAGGCGACGTGCCGCACTCTGGATCTGCGCGACCAGACCGTCTCCGGTCCGATAGAAAACGAAGAGGGTCATAAGGGTCAGGACCAAGTCGATCACGAGACGTCCGAGATCACCCAGCGTGCTCGCGACGACACCTACGACGAGGCCTGTGCGGGCGAGCATCCACTGCTCCATTGCGGACGGATTCGCCTGAAGGCTCTCGATCAAGGCGACGGCCTGCCGGCCGACCCAGGGGATTTCGCGCAATGCCGCCACAGCTGCCGAGGGGCCGCCGGCAACCCAGGCCTTGAAACCGGCGAAGGCGGTCTGAAGCTCTACGGCGAGGGCCAGTGACACCAGCACGGCGGGAACGACGACGACGAGGACCATGAAGACGGTCATCAGGAGGGCGCTCAGGCCGGTTCGACCGCGGACGCCTCGCTCGATTCTGGCGTAGAGCGGCCAACTGGCAAAAGCGAGGATGGCTGCCCACGTGGCCGGGACGAGAAACGGTCGCAGCACCACGAGCGACGCCAACACGATCAATGCGGCACCCGCGATCTTCACCCAGCGCCCATCTGACATTCCCGTCATCAGCGGGGAATGTAGACCGGCGCCATTTTTTGCGCCACTCGAACACCGGCTGGGGTGGACCAGGCTTGATCAGGCCCGGCCAAGGCGCGGCGGTAAGAACCGCACCATCGGCGACTGCCCCGAACCGAGTAGAGGCAAAAACATCAATAGCCATGAATGTTTATGAATCGACAACGGCTTGGTATCACCTTTGCCTTAGTACTCATGCAGAGGTGAAAGGCCATGATCAGCACGATGGTTCGAACGCTCTCGCGAGTCCCGATGCCGCTCCGGAGCCTCGCCGTCTGCGTGGCGTGCGAGGAGTGCTTCGAGCTGGGCGACCCGACCTGCCCGTCCTGCGGCAGCGATGAGTACGTCCCGCTCCTTCATCAGCTCGAGGGCCGCATTCTCAACATGACGAGCAACAACTAGATGCTGGTTCGGCGGGACGTGATATCCGGAGGCGAGCCCGGCCGAGGGCCGAGCC
>WNGA01012696.1_pt1 | contig 10860 bp, 4 predicted proteins | sample 5400061 | NCBI WGS metagenome assembly WNGA01 (sample SAMN13153366, study PRJNA577476) | soil metagenome | isolation source: 100 cm soil or saprolite under grassland replicate 2 | place: USA:California | collected 2016-06-15
CTTTTAAAGATGGAATAAGTCCTGCCCTTATAAGCGAAGATTTACCACTGCCCGAGCTTCCCACCACTGCTACGAAATGGTGCTGATGAAGGCGCTGCAGTAATTCCAGCGTTTGTTCCTGCCTGCCAAAAAACAAGAGGCTTTCATCACTCTCAAATGGCCGCAGGCCAACAAAAGGATTGGATGAATCATGCAAACTCATGCTACTTCCCCTTTTAAATTTTTTAAAAATTGCTGCAGAGAAATGTTATCTAAATGAGCGTTGTCACTGTTGTCAATCACAGATACTTTCAGGAATCTTTGTTTAAGTGAAATGTCATCCTGATTTTTATGAGGAGGAGCCATGTAGATATAAAACTCTTCTATCGGGTAATTATTTGTAATGATCAGTTGCAGGGCAGCGCTCATGCGTTCCAGAACCCACTCCCTTGATACTTTACCGTAGAAAAAGATCAGTTTGCTTACCTGGCTTATCCTGTCTCCAAGGATATCAATATTTTTACGCGGATCATCTTCCTGCGGATTAATAAAAGGCTGTATCTGGTTTTCCACTAAAGTCCTGCTAAGATCGAGTGCGTAGATTTGATCGTTAAAATGCGTGTCGAGAAGAACTGAAATTTTGCCCTTAGCAGCTTTTTTTTGTTGCCGCCGTTTTATTTGTTCCGCAAGGTCTGCTATTTCCTGCGTAAGCGTACTCTTTGCACCACGTATATACTCGTAACTTTTTGCCGATACTTTTCCTTCTTCCAAACCCTGCAAAAAAAGCTTATACTTTTCTTCTTCTATTAATTCCCACTCAGTTTCTGCAGGCACCCATATCAATTTTGATTGGGCAAACTGCAAGGCAAGCTCTGCTTGTTTTTGCGGATACCATATATCCTGTGCACCCATAATCTCCCTGCCTGGATATTGATCTAATAAATGAACGGCGAGGTTTGCCCGCTGCAGTTCTTCTTTTACTTTCCGTTCATGAGCAGATGCTTCATCGGGTGGGGGAATACCATACACCATGTTATATCCTTTTTTCTCTAACTCTGCAATGGTACGCTTTCGCACGGTGCGTAATGTATCTGCTACCTCCCCCATGTAAATAGTGAAGCCTTCTTTCTTTTCTTTTTCTATTATCGGCTCCGGCTCTATTGGTTGTGGCTTTATTTCTTTTGGAAAATCAGTGATCAGCTTCATAACCGCATCTCTCACATCCTGCAATTTGTTTTTGAATTCCGGTGAACCTGTATCAAGCGGATCGCCATAATCATCAGCTTCTTTTGCATCATGAAAAGCAAACCCGGTTGTACCGCTTAATGCTGAAGGCCAGTCACTATAAGGAATATTATACAGCAGTACATTTAAAAGACGGGAACGGTTTGCAATTTTCAAACCTGCAGGTTCATTCTGGGCTTTGTTGTAAAATAAATCAAGCTCTTTTTTGCAATAATTTGAACTCATATAACTCGGAGAGTTAAGACATATCATGATCGCGGACTGCTTTATACCTTCTTCTATAGAATTATCAAACAGCATACTGCCGTCCAGCTTTTTGTTATCCCACCATATCTTTACAGCGGGTCTGCCTATTCTTCTTATAAGAAACATCTCAAGGTCGTTATGAAATTTCTCGATCCATCCAAGATTCTCCCAGGATGTTGGCAGGTTATCCACATGAGCATAGCTGATAAAAATATCGTATTTAAAATCTTTGATGTAGGACATGGATGTAGGTTTAGCACAACAAAATTGTAAGCAGTAAAGTCTTATGTAATTTAAGCATATTTTATTTGAGAGATGAAACTTATTATTGAGCAGGACGCAGAATTGCTACGAAGCTTTTTTTGTGTCACTTGTTTCATCCCGCTCCGGGGAGCACTTGTGCATTCAATATATTATGCAGTATTAGTGTTAGTTGGCTGGAAATAAATTTAATAAAGAATATTCAAAGATTTGTGTTGATAATACGACGAGCATACAAGTGAAGATGTAAATGAAAAGTGCAATTAAATACTATAAATAGAACAAAAAAACTCAATAATTATTTCAGTTAAGCTCAAGTAATGAATCATCAAGTTTTTATTGTTAAGTCCTTTTCATTTGCAAAGGGATATTTGTAAAAATAAAATGAAATTATTTTGTCAAATAAATACTCAGGATAATTTTAAAAATGTCGAATTAAATAGTATCTTGTTTCGATTATACCGATATACCGAGACCTTCTAACCAGCTTAACTTCAAATACCGGATATCCTTCTTTGCCGAAAAAAGCACCCTGCGGAAATAATCTGGATAACTCATTTAGCATGAAAAACTTGCAATGTATGTCCAACCGAAAAACTATCTGCTGTTTAATTCTATGTTTCTCCTACTGGCATTTACTGCAAGCGCAGAATATTAAAGACAGTGCAAAAAAAAATCCGTTTACTATTAGCGGAGGCATCGGTGCATCAGCTAATTTTTACACATCGAACGAGCCACTTTATTCACAACCATCATACTCCTGGAATGTGTATGGTAATTTTACCCCAAAAATCAATAAGATTTTACTGCCGTTTTCTTTTGTGATAAATCAATATGGTAACAGCAATAGATCTCCATATATTCAAATGGGTATTAGTCCTACTTACAAGTGGGCTAAACTGCATTTGGGGTATCGCTATATACGTTTTTCACCACTTATTTATGATGGCCAAAGCTTCAGAGGAGTAGGTATTGAATTGAATCCTAAGTTATTTCGCTTTGCTGCATTTTATGGCAAACTTAATAAGGCTGTTAATGAAGACACCACAAGTGGTAGATTTAGATTACCACAATATTCCCGTACCGGGTATGGCATTAAGATCGGTATCGGTAATTTATCCAGATACTTTGACCTGGTTTATTTTCATGCTAAGGATGATAGCAGCTCGGCTTCATTTGTAAAAGACACTACAAAAAATTATATCCGTGCACAAGAAAATGCAGTACTCGGTACCTCGTTTAAACTTACTATGGTGAAAAAATTAATCTTAACAGGTGACTTTGCCATAAGTGGGTTGATACAGGATCAGTCTTTCGATAAAAGAGGTTTAGATTCGTCAAATCCCGGGCTGAGAAAGTTTATAAGAAATTTTTTACACAATAATGCCAGTACTTTAGCAAATTATGCAGGCCAGTCATCATTATCATTTTATAACAGAAATTTTAATAGCAATCTCGGTTATAGAAGAGTACAACCCAATTTTAAATCGCTCGGTACTCCTTATATGATTAATGATATTGAACTCATTTCATGGCTTAACAATTTTTCAATGGTTAAAGGAAAAATAAATGTAAGTACTAGCCTGTCGCATCAGCATAATAACCTTGATAATACCCTCCCCGTTGAAATGCGAACACAGGTAGGAAATTTTAACATCAACACTATTCTCGGTCAGCATTTTAATTTAAACTTTAATTATTCGGGGTATAATTTAAAGCAGAAAAACAATGATACACTTCTGGTAAAGGATGAATCGCTTCTGAATCAGCTAATATCACAATTTAGTTTTAACCCAACTTACAACATTACAAAAGATAATAAACTGCACTACATTAGCGGTAATTTCAGTTTACAAACATTAAAGGATAAAAACCCAACAACATCGCCTTACACAAACAGTAATAATCTTTCTTCTTCTCTAAACTACACCCTTGCTTTTGTAAATAAACCCATCAGCTTTTCTTTAAATTATTTATACTCCCGGTACAAACAAGAAGCTAATTCTTATACATCAAATGGAGTTACACTTGGAACATCTGCTCAATTGCTTAAAAATAAAAGCTTGAATGTACAAGGCAATATTGGCTACTATTTTAACCGCTTTAGAAACAGCCTCAGCAGCACGCAAAAAAACATCAGTTATTCTGTTAATGCGAGCTATTATATTAAACACCATTCCTTCAATTTATTTGCTAATTATGTATATACACCGCCTAATAATGCTATTACTAATGCCATTAACAGTACTTTTCCTTATGCAGTAGCAACAAAAAATTTAGCAGGGGGTATTTCATACAATTATTCATTTTGATATTGTGATAAAAGAGATACTATGAAATTAGTTACATCCATTTTGTGCAGATCAAAAATCTTTACGAATAGCTCTGCATACAGCACACAAAATTTTTTACAAGAGCAACTTCATATAGTGCTAAATAACGAGGCTGCTTCTGTTTACGCGAATTCTTTAAAAAAGAAGTTGTTGTTATTACTTCCCATATTGGCGTTTACCACAACGTCTGCTCAATTTCAATATAACATTATCATTAGAACACAAATTACCGCAACGCCGGTAAACCCGGTTATAAGTCAATACGTTTCATCAGGAAAGGTTATTTCTACTGTTACCAATATTGGCTCTTTACCTGATACAATGTTGTTTTATGGAAAGCTTGTTTGTCTTTCACCTTCGCAATTTACTATATCGCTAAGCCCAAACTACATTCCTAAAAACCAAGTAACATTAAATAAAGGGGCTCAACAACCACTTACAATTCCACAACAGATGGAGGCGTTTGGAAATTTTGATCCCAACAATTTGTATTCTTCTGACATTTCTATAGATTCACTAAAAGATCCAAATAACACTAAGCAAATTAAACTCCCTGACGGCACTTACCGAATTTGTTTTTATGCATTACCGCCACACACTTGTGACGGACCTTGTGGATCAGATCCTAATCAAGGTTGTAGTAATTTTTTTACTATCGTTACGTGCAGCCAACCACCAAATGGTGCTTTATTAAATACAACAATAAGCCCTCAGGTTAATCCTATTATCTCTCAAACAATATTGGGCGGCGGTGTTATAGCTACTATACAAACTAATATTCCCGCAATATGTAAAACACTGGTGAAATTATTTGGTAAGATTGAATGTACCGCGCCTTCACCATTCACAATAATGTTAAAGGATCGATACGCATCTCAACAAACAGTAGCATTAAATCAAGGAATTACAAAGCTTAATCCTACACAACTCATGGGGGCATTTGGTAATTTTGATCTTGGCAATTTAGATATATCGGGTATTGATTTGGCATCTGTTACAGATCCCGACAACCCGAAAAATATTAAATTGCCAGATGGCAATTATAATATTTGTTTTTATGCGAGGTATTTTAATGGTATTACTTTAGGGAATTATGCATCGGATCCTAATCTTGGTTGTGGCACTTTTACTCTTCGTTGCGCACCACCAAACGGAGTACAAATAACTACAGCAATACAAGCTCCATTTAATCCCATCATTGATCAGATGATACAAGCAAGGAATCTTAGCGCTACATTACAAACTAATATTGCTTCAATATGCAATACAGAGGTGAAATTATTTGGCAAAATTGAATGTTTTTCTCCTTCTCCATTTACCATAATGACAGACACAAATAAATTCATACCGCAACAATCAATAAAATTAACTCCGGGTCAAACGCTGCTTTCAGTTAGTCAGTTGAGAGAGGCATTAGGCAATTTTAATGAAAACAATTTAGCAGTAAGCGGTATTAACTTGGCATCTATAACGGATGCCAATCACAATATTAAATTACCCGATGGTAACTACCGTATCTGTTTTTACGCAAGATATTATGGTGGCAATACCTTAGGTAGTAATGCATCTGATATTAACATTGGTTGCGGCAATTTTAATATTTGTTACAAAGCTGGAGCAGCGCCTCAATTTACACAGCCGGTGAGTAATGTAGATATCAACTCTCCATTTGCTTTAGTTAGGCCTGCTTCCACTGTTACTTTTACATGGATACCACCTCAATCAACTTGTGGGTTACCTCCGGGTGGCTACAGATATGATTTTGAAATGTGGGAAATACTCGATAATCAAACTGTTACAGATGCCCTTAATAATCCTTTTGTTTTTCGTAAAACATCATTGCCTTCAACTACCTTTTTGCTCGATACTAATTTATACAAAAATATTTTGCAGAAAGGAAAGAGATATGCTATTCGTGTAAGAGCAACAAGTGCTGATACTTTGCGTGCACCTGTTGAAATTGAAAACAACGGTTACAGTCGCGTTGAAGCCTTTCAATATGGGGGCAGTGTAAACAATACATTTGTGCAAAATGGTATAATAGATCCACAATTTTATTTTATTCCATTCAAAGAAAGAAAGAGTGATTTTTGGGATGATGTTTTTGCGTTATATCCGAACTCTGATACGCTTGTTCCTATAAATCAGTTTATCGCTTTCTCGCTAACACAAACCGGTATTGCCTATAATTTAGATGCAATAGAATTGTTTCTTGCACTGAACTCTGAATTGACCAATATGAAAGAAGTTAAATTAAGTTACCATCCTAATCTTCCGATATTTCCGAAAATAGCAGAATCTGATCAGAGGAAATTTGATACGGAACATGCAATAGATCTTCAACCAAATCCTGTTGAAGAAAATAAATTCAACAAGTATCTCGACAGTTTAATTGTTTATCAACAAAACGTTCCTGACAATGCTGCAAAAATGATTAGTGATCTTATTAATGGTCTTAAAAATTTTAAGGAAGGAATTGATACGGTTAACCGGGTATCTGTCAATTTAACTAATAGTGTGCTAGCTGAATTACTATATAATTTACGCTTATACTCCAAAACCTTAAATAAAACCGAGTTAAATCAACTGCAAAACTTGGTTTCAACTCTTCAGGAACTGATAACACTATCTCCAAACAGCACATCTTTATTATATCCATCTCCTGCTAACAAATCTTTATTAAGTTCATACCAATCAAACACAGTAAGTCAACATAGCAAACAAATATCTTTTGTGAAGTATTCAATAACGGATGATGAATTTGGCGCAGAAAAATATGCATCGGTTATTGATCAGGTACTTCCATTGGACATAATCGTATGGCATTATTCTAATGAACCACCTAACCGGCCTGTTTCCGATGCGCCGGATTTAACAGCAGTATACAGAGTCTTTTACACACTGTCTAATTTGTACAATCACAAAAATCCGGAAATAAAAGCAAACAGTACAGCCCATTTAGCATCAACTGCACAGGTTTCACTACCTTCAAATTCCGTTTTTAAATTTTGGACGCTTAACATGCTTAATCATAAATTGACAAAGCCAGTAGACGTGGAGGTGAAAGATGTTTTCTTGCATGGAATGAAAAAAGAGCCATTTTCTAAAAAATCAACAATTGTTCTAAAAGTTGATTAATTAATATAGTTCAAAAAGCTGTAAAGTAGTATCTCCAAAAAGATAACTAATGGCCTATATTAAGGATTATAAATACGACATTTTTATAAGCTACTCTCATTTAGATAACCTAAAGGTATTTGGTGAGGAACATGGCTGGGTGGAAGAATTTTATAACGATTTAAATATTCTTCTGTCGAGGAGAATTGGAATTACTGATGCTGTTAAAATTTGGTGGGATACCAACAGGCTTGATGGAAGTATATTATTTGATTCATCCATTGAAGAATCTGTCAAACAATCCGCAATTATGTTATGTCTTGTTTCTCCAGGGTATTTAAAATCAGAATATTGTCAAAACGAATTACAACTGTTTCATAAGAAAGCTAAACGAGAGTTAATCGGTTTAAATCTTGGTAACCGCTCACGTATCTTAAATGTGCTTTTAAATAATATCCCTTATGCAGAATGGCCAGATGAATTAAGTGGTACAACCGGTTTCCCTTTTCACGATGCCAAGAGCAATGAAGAGTTTGGAAATACTTTTGAAATTAATAGCAAGCAATTTAAAAATGGGCTGAAAAATTTAAGGGAGGCAATTGTAAAATTAATAGATGAATTTCCAAAAGGCGAGATACTGATTCCTGAAACTGAGAAAAAAGAATTTATTATTTATTTTGGTGATGTAGCAGACAGTTTACGCAGTATAAGAAAGCGTGCCATTACGGACTTAGAAAGACAGGGGTATAAATCAATTTATGATGTACCACCTCCATTTGAGGAAGATAAACATGAAAATGTTGTAAAGGAAAAATTAGAGGAGGCTAACCTTGCCGTGCATTTGCTTGATCAGTATCCGGGAAGGGAGATCGAAGGAGAAAACACTATATGGTATCCTTTGAGACAGGCCGAGTTAAGTTTACAATGTGCAAAACCCCAATTAATTTGGGTTCCGGCAGAAATGAATCTTGAAATAGTAGAAGATGAACAGTACAAAGTTTTTTTGAGGAGCTTAGAAAACGGCGAACAATCTTCCAAAAATATTAAATATATCCGTGGCATAAAAAGTGAACTCACCCAGCAAATTATAGATCTGGCAAAAAAAATAGGAATGGAGGGTCAGCAACCTGAACAAGGAAAAGTTTCAGTATTACTGGATACCCATTATGATGACCAGTTATATGCATTGGAATTGAGTAAAGCGTTAGCGAAAAACCACGTACGTCCTTTTATCAACCCGCAGGAAGACGATCCGCGAAAAAATATTAATATGCTGGCAGATCGCATAAAGCGGGTAAGCAAGCTGATCTTTTTGTATGGACATGTATCAAAAGATTGGGTTTTAGAGAGAATGAATGCGGCCAAGCAGTTAATTATATCTAATAAATACCCTGAAAAAGAGTTTTTTATTTACATGGTGCCCCCTCATAAAGACGCTAATGACATATCGCTAAATCAAGGATTTTTCCCGGTGAACGTAATAAATAATAGCGATACGTCGCAATTAGATCCTAATGCATTACAACAGTTTCTTCAAAGCATAAAGGCTGTAGCATGACTTTTAGTTCCCCCAGAAATCCATTTGTGGGACTTCGCCCTTTTGAAAGTCATGAGAGTATTTTATTTTTTGGAAGAGATGAGCAAACAATGGAATTATTGCAGCGGCTGCATCAATACCATTTTGTTGCTGTAACAGGTAGTTCCGGATGCGGTAAATCTTCGCTCATAAGGGCTGGACTTATCCCACGGTTAAAAGCCGGTTATCTTGTTGATGACAGGGACAAATGGATGATCACAGTGATGAAGCCCGGACAAAGTCCATTATGTAATCTCGCCGATGCTATACTCAATCAACTAAATAACGTAAACCATAACCTTAATGCCGCAGCTTTTGCAGAAGAAATCAGAGAACAGGGTATTGAGGCTATATTGAATATTTTGAATTCCTTATGGAAAAATAATACGAATTTTTTTTTATTGGTAGACCAGTTTGAAGAGCTGTTCCGTTTTGTCCTGAATGAAAGAGAATTTAATAAGAGAGATGAAGCAACAGATTTCGTAAACATTTTGCTGGAACTTTCAAGGCAGCCAGATTTGCCTATATATGTAGTAATAACCATGCGCTCAGACTTTATTGGTGACTGTGCACAGTTTTATGGTTTGCCAGAAGCTATGAATCAAAGCCAGTATATAGTTCCACGCTTAAATCGTGTACAACTCGAAACAATTATTGAAGCACCTGTACGCTTATTTAGGGACAAAATTAATCCTGCCTTAACGGCGAAACTATTGAATGATGTTCGGGTGATACAGGATGAATTGCCTTTGCTTCAGCATGCCCTGATGAGGATCTGGGATCATAAAATAAATGTGCATAAAAGTGATGAGCTTGACCTGCAGGATTATGAATTTATTGGTGGAATTGAGAAAGCACTCTCTAATGATGCAGATGAAGCATTGCACGGAATGAGCGAAGAGGAATTGGGTCTTACAAAAAAAATATTCCAGGCACTAACAGCTATTGATGAGAACGGACGAAAGATAAGGCGGCCCGCAAAATTAAAAGATCTTGAAGCAATCACGGGCGCAAATAAAGAACAGTTACTAACTATCATTAACCGATTTATTGAGGAAAAAAGATCGTTCCTTATTATTAACAAAACAGTTAATGAAGATGATCTGTTGATAGATATTTCGCATGAAAGTTTAATACGTCAATGGGGTATATTAAGTGCATGGGTGGATGAGGAAGCCGAAGCATGTAAAAATTATTTACGGTTAGTGGAATCAGCACGTCTTTATCAGGATAAGAAAAAAGATTGGCTTACAGGAAGTGAATTGCAAATCGCACTTCAATGGCGCAAAACATTTAACCCATCTGGTCTTTGGGCAAAGAGATATAATGAAAATTTTGAAGAGAGCATTCAATATCTTAAGGAAAGTGAAAGGCAATGGAAGGCAGCACAAGAAGAGAAAGAAAAGGAAAGATTAAGAAAACTCAGGAATCAAAGACTTTTTTTTGCAGCAGCGGTAGTAGTGATAATAGTAATTTCCTGGTTTACCATAGTAATCTATAAAAATAATATTGAGAACAAAAAACAACTGGCATTAAATTATTGGAAAAGCAGCCAAACTGCAAGAGCTGAAAACAACTTTTTAGATGCCCTGCATTTAATTGCAGAAGCCGCAGATATAAGTAGTGATAAGGAATTAATACAAAATTTATTAATTGATGGAGAAGCATTTCTACCTCAGGCTTGCTTAAAAAATATTTTTTCTCAAAGCGATATTATCAACAGTGCTGTTTTTAGTCCCGATGGAAAATGGATACTGACTGCGGCTAACGATGGCACCGTACGCATTATCGATAAAACAACAGGAAAGCAAATTGGACATGATATAAAACATCAGGCGCTTGTGTACAGTGCAATTTTTAGTCCTGATAGAAAATGGATATTGACCGCAAGTAACGATAGCACTGCTGCACTTTGGGAAGTAGCTAGCGGAAAACTAATCAAGTCTTTTAAACACAAAGATCATGTTACCAGTGCCGTTTTTAGCCCAGATGAAAAACAGATACTTACCGCCTGTGCTGATAAGTATGTGCGCCTTTGGGATGTGACTACCGGAACGCGAATCGATTCATTCAAACATAGAGATAATGTTACCAGTGCCATTT
>WNGA01026441.1_pt1 | contig 10860 bp, 4 predicted proteins | sample 5400061 | NCBI WGS metagenome assembly WNGA01 (sample SAMN13153366, study PRJNA577476) | soil metagenome | isolation source: 100 cm soil or saprolite under grassland replicate 2 | place: USA:California | collected 2016-06-15
AAAACCGCGGCCGCCGGTCAAGGCCGCGGACCTCGCGCAGCGCATCCACGCGAAGATCAACGCGGAGCGCGCGAAGACAGGCCTTTCACCGCTCGCCTGGGACAAGGCGCTCTCCGGGATCGCCGCGGGTCACAGCCGCGACATGGCGAGGCGAAAATACCTCGCCCACGATTCCCCCGAAGGGCAGCACTTTCCGCAGCGCTATCGGCGCGCGGGCTATACCTGCCGCATCCGCATCGGCCGCACCACCTACGGCGGGGCCGAAAACATCGCGCTCAACCACCTCTACGAATCCGTCACCACGGTGAACGGAGTCGCGCACTACGATTGGAATTCACCCGAGAAAATCGCGGGGAAAGGCTCGCGGGATGGATGAAAAGCCCCGGGCACCGGGAAAACATCCTCACGCCGCATTGGAAGCGCGAAGGTATCGGGGTCGAGATCGCCCCCGACGACAATGTCTACATCACGCAGAATTTTTGCTGAATGGGATGCGCGGCACGCGCGTAGTTCTCCCGCGATCGCCTACTTCTCCGGCAGCGCCCCGTACCGGGCTTCGTATTCCTTCATCAAGTTCTGCATAAGCTCGGAAAGGCGCTTCGCCGCAAAGGGCGAGAGCACGATACGGTGATTGAGCTCAATATCGAGAGCATCCTGCGGGCCGCGCTCCCAGGTCTTGTTCACGCCGAAATTGAGCACCACTTCCTCGCGCGTGCTGTTGGCGTTGCAGAAATTGGAGTACGAGCTGCGAAGATTCGTCGTGTCCCACTTCACGTTAGGGCGTGCCTGCTGTGTCGCGGGTTGGCTCGGCTTTTGTTCAGGTGCTTTGGCCATAGTGCTTGTCCTCGGTTACGAATTGTGGTGTTCGGATCGGTTCTTACGTCCTAAAACGTTGCTCGCCCGCTGCGGATGATATTTGCGCCCCCCACATCACTTCTTTTTGCATTGGCCGCTTTCGAGGTATTGAATCACGCTCTTGATACCGACTCTAATTCTCGCGTCCTCTTTGCGGTCAGGGTGGAGGCTAACGGCTCCAAGTTGTGTGTTTGCACGCTGAACGGCAGTCCTACCTGCTTGATTCTTTGCGTTCGGATCGGCGCCAGCCTCGCAAAGGTATCTCACAGCCTCCAAGTGCCCGCTCTTGGCCGCCATGAACATAGGGGTCATCAGGAGCGGGCCGCGCTCATCTACCTGGAACCCTTCGGAGATCAGGAATCCCAGCATGTTTGTGCCCGCACCTTCGTCCGCGGCAGCGTGCAAAGGATAGCAGGGGTGAATTTGTTTGCGGCATCGCTCGAACCAGCCCTGGGACTTGAGGTACTTCATGACTTCAACGTTCCCTGATGACGCCGCAAAATCGAGCGCAGTTGCCAGAGTATACGAACTGCCAAAAGCCTCGCCCCTACCCTCGACAATCCGTTTCACCTCCTTGAGGTTGCCGGTCTTAAATGCCTTTACCTCTTTTGGACTAGTCTGTTCCCAGCTTGCGGCCCATCCCGGCACTGAAGCAACAACGAGAACGGCTAGTAGAAACGCTGCATCGCATATCTTCCATTTCATCGGTCTGGAGTAAGGGGTATCAGATTGCGTCTACTTTACAGTTCGTTGCCTGTCCGGTTCAAGGTAACTTTCAACCCTGTCTGCTGCGCAAGATCCTTCTGATTGGCGGCCTTGCCTATCCCCAAGAACTCAGCCAGCCAGCCGCCTCTTCCTTTACCCTTGTCTTTCTTCTTCGCGTCGCCCTCCTCGGAATCTCCGAACAAGCTCGTCGAGGACGCTGTCCAGTCGATCACCGGTCTGGCCCGATCCTGACGCTCTATCGGCCGGTTCGCTCCGCCCCCGACCAGGATCGGCGAGGGGCCGAGCGGCAGGACCGGGTGCGAAGGCTCGGAGCGCACGATTATACTCGCGCCCCGGTCCTCCAACACGACCGGCTTCGGCAACACAGTCTGCTTCGCGACTTCGAAGTACGCATCGGCCGTCGCAATCTGGCGGCCGTCCCTGAGCGTGGCTGTACCGCGTTCGAGCAGCAAGTTGCCGTTCTGAAGCTCCGGCGCCACCACGTAACCGGTCGAGAGCGAGCGGATGCCGAAGTCGGCAAGGCTTGCAAGCTCGCCCGCGTCGGTGCGGTGATTGGCGTTCCGGTCCTGCCAAATCTTGAGCTCCGCGAAGCGCGCGTCGCTCGCGTCAACCACGCCGTCGCGGTTGCTGTCGAAGCCCGCGAGCTTCGCAAACCCTTCCCCGACCGCGCCGCCGAAGAGCTCGCTGCGATCATCGATGATTCCGTTACCGTTGGTATCGATCGCGAGGAACCCGTCCTCGGGCGAGAGCCAGCCCGAGGCAATCGGGTTGCCGTCGTTCAGCAGATCAAAGGTGCCCGTGCTGAAGTCGATCGGGGTCGTGCGGACGCCGTCGCCGTTCAGATCGAGCACGATCGGGCTGACGCCCGCCACATTGACGACCGTCACCGTCAGCGTCTTGGAAGTGCTCGCGGTCGAGGTCGAGGCCGTCTCCTGCGAGGTCGCGGTCACGCTCAGGTTGAACGTCCCGCTGAAGCCGAAGGGCGGCGTGATCGAGAGGTTGTTAAGAGTCCAGCCGGTCAGGCTCGTGCTGGTGCTCGTCGCCGTCGCGGTGAAGCTGCGCGTGCCGTCGGTCAGCGTCGCGCCCACCGGTATCGCCCCCATCGTGAGACTCAAGGTCTCCGAGCCGTCGGTGTCGACGAGCGCGCTGGTGATTGTCGAGAGCTTGATCGCGCTGTCCTTGTAGCCCGTATTGACCGGCGTCTTCTCGGTGAGCGCGATGTTGTCGATCATCGCGCCGGCCCCGGCTGCGTTGAACGAGGTTGCATCGGTCTGCAGCTTGATCGTCTGCACCGATCCGTTGCCCGTGAACGTGAAGGACACCGAGGCCCAGGTGAGCGAGGTGGTCGGGCTGGTGCTGGAGAGCAGGACCAGGCGCGTGCCGTCGACGTAGATGCCGATCGGAACGAAGGCCGAGCTGAATCCGAGGTGCCCGGCCTGGTCGAAGGTCAGCGTATAAGTCGCCCCGGCCTGCGTCTGCACTGTACGCTGGATCCCCAGCGTCTGCGAATTCGTGCCGCTGGCGTTGTTCAGCTCGAGCCAGCTGGAGCCGTCCCCGGCCTTGGCGCTCACCGTGCGGTTCACGCCGCCGGAATCTTTCATCTGGTCGCCGGTCGTCCAGATCTCGAAGCCGTTGGTGCCGCCGGCGAAGGAATCCGGGCTGGTGACCAGCGTCCAGCCCTCGAACGGGCTTGTGGTCACCAGCGTCGAGCCGGTGTTGGGGTTGGTCGCGGTCTCCCAACTGTTGCGGAACAGCTCGCGCGACGCCCCGTTGCCCGTAGTCCCCAGCGTCAGTGTCGGCGCATCGGCCACGGGCGAGATATCGATCGTCATCGTCGCCACGTTGCTCAGCAGCGCGCCGTCGCTACCCTGGTAGGTGAAATTCGCGTAGTCCTTCTTCAGGTTGCCCACGCCCGCAGTCGGATAGGCGTCGATCCCCGACGCGTTCGCCGCCGGCGTGAAGCGCAGCTTTCCGGCGCTGATATTGGCTTGAGTGATCGTCTGCCCCACGGTCACCGCCGTCCAGGTCGTGCCGTTCAGGAATTGCAGCTGGCCGCTCGCCGGCAGCGAGCCCACGACGATCGACAGGGTGGTGCTGTCGGCGTCGGTCACGTGGAAGTCCGCCCAGGCGAACACGTAGGGCGTGTCTTCCGTGCCCGTGATCGCCGAGGAGACCGCCACCGGCGCCGAGTTGGAGGCCGTCACGCTGATATTGACGGTGGCCTGGTTCGACGTCAGCTGCCCGTCGCTGACCGTGTACCGGAAGCTGTCCGCGCCCACGAAGCCGGCGGTCGGCGTGTAGGTATAGGTGCCGTCCGCGTTCGGCGCGAGCGTCCCGTGCGTCGGCCCGGTGACGATCTGCGTCGTCAGCACGGTGCTGTCGACGTCGGTCGCGAACGTGCGCGGGTCGACGAGCAGCGTGGCGTTGTTCTTCGTGGTCAGCGACGCATCGCTCGCGACCGGCGCGTCGTTGACCGCGGTGATCGTGATCGACACGGTCGCCACGTTGGAGTCGAGCGCGCCGTCGTTGACCTTGTAGGTGAAGCTGTCGGCGCCGTTGAAATTGAGTGCAGGCGTGTAAGTGAAGCTGCCGTCGGCGTTCAGGACCGCCGAGCCGTGCTGCGGGCCGGCAACCAGGATGGTCGTCAGGGTTGTGCTGTCGACGTCGAAGTCGTTCGCGCGTACCGCCACGGTCACAGCTGTGTCCTCGGCAGTGGTGGCGGTATCGTTCACCGCCACCGGCGCGTCGTTCACGGCGGTAACGTTGACCGTGATCGTGCGCTCGGTCGGGTCGAGATTTACCCCGCCGTTGGCCGTGCCGCCGTCGTCCTGCACCCGGAAGCCGAAGCTCGCATACGCTGTACCGTTGGCGTTCAGCGCCGGCGCGAAGCGCAGCAGACGCTTTGTCCCGCCGTGACCGCAACGCCGTTGCGCTGCAGGCTGCCCGCGAGCGGCAGGGTGCTCACCGTGACCGCCGTGAAGTTATTGGCCGGCGTGTCGCTCGGGTCGCTGAAGCCGAAGTCTGCCAGCGTGAACACGTAGGGCGTGTCCTCGGCCGTGGTGACGGTCTTGCTCGTCCCGCGCGGGGCGTCGTTGACCGAGACCACCGTGATGGCGACCGTCGCCACGTTCGAATCCAGCGCGCCATCGTTCACCTTGTAGGTGAAGCTGTCCGAACCGTTGAAGTTCGCGTTAGGCGTGTAGGAGAAGGTGCCGTTGGCGTTCGCCGTGAGCACCCCATGCACCGGGTTGGTGACGACGAGTGCGGTGAGGACACTGCTGTCGACGTCGGTGGCAAAGGTGCGCAGGTCGAGAACAAGCGCGTTGTCCTCGAGCGTGCTCGCTTGCGCATTGGCAGCCACCGGCGCATCGTTCACCGCCGTGACGGTGAGGGTCACCGTGGCGATGTTGGAGTTCAGTGCCCCGTCGCTGACCTTATAGGTGAAGCTGTCCGGGCCGAAGAAGTTGAGCGCCGGCGTATAGGTGAACGTGCCGTTGGCGTTGGGCGTGAGCACGCCGTGCGCCGGTCCGGTGACGACGAGCGCGGTCAGCGCGTCACCGTCCACGTCCGTGGCGAAGGTCCTCAGGTCGAGGGTGAGCGCCGTGTCCTCGGGCGTGGTGCCCTGAGCATCGGCCGCAACCGGCGTGTCGTTTACCGGGGTCACGGTGATCGTCACCGTGGCCACGTTCGAGTCGAACTCGCCGTCGTTCGCCTTATAGGTGAACGTGTCGGTGCCGAAGAAGTTGGCGTTGGGCGTGTAGCTGAAGCTGCCGTTCGCGTTGTTCACCAGCGTGCCGTGCAAGGGGCTCGCGACAAGCGCGACCGTGAGCGCATCGCCGTCTGGATCCTGGTCGTTGGCGAGCACCGGGATCGTGACGGGCGTGTCTTCCGCGGTCGTGATCGGGTCGTCGAAGGCGACCGGCTCGGTGTTGAATCTGGTGAGCAGCTGCACGTCGTCGATGCTGACGTGGCTGTTCTTCGCGCCGAAGCCGAGCAGATCGAAGTACAGCTTCAGCGCCGTGCCCGCGGCCACGCCGGTCAGGTCCACTGTGATCCTGATCGGTTGGTCGAAGGACAACAGGCTGCCGTCGATGGGTACGCCCCTCACCTTGACGCCGGAGGCGGCGAACACGCTACCGTTGGACTGGATGTTGAGGAGCGAGTCGGTGTGGGTCAGCGGAGCCGTTCCCGCAACCGATTGGCCGGTCAGGGCGTCGAGAATGGCGAGCTCGAACGCATCCGGCGGCGCCGAGCCATCCACGCCGAACTGCGCGCCGCGGAGGGTGAAGCGCATGCCGACGATGCCGTCGGGCTTGACGAAGGTCTGCGTCAGCTCCGACATCAGGCGGTTGTCTTCGCTGAGATCGGCGAAACCGCCGTTCAACGACACGGCGCCGCGCTCCGTCCAGCCGAACTGTGCGTCGGTCGGATTGGCGATGGCGAAGTCGCCGTTGAAGATCCCCGTATGCGAAGCAGTTTCGAACAGCGGCTGCATCGGGTAGATCGGCGCCGGCGTGACCTCGAACGCGTTCGGATCGACCGAAAGCGGCGGCAGCACGATGCCCTGCGGGTCGCCCGCGAGCATGCCGAGATCGAGCGGCGACGGCAAGCGCCGCACGCCTGGCTCCAGCGACTCCGCCATCAGGCGGTTGGGGTGGTTGAAGTCGGTGACGTGATCGAGCCCCAGCACGTGCCCCATCTCGTGGGCGAGCACGGTGAAGAGGTCCATCTTGCCGTCGGCAGCTGAACCTGCCGTGGCGCGGAACTCCCACGGAGACGAGGTGGAAGCAAACTCCTCGTTAGCGCGTGGGGTCGTATCGATGAACCAACCGTGGCCGGCGGCGTCGAGGTCGAGAGTGATGACATTTCCCTGAGTCAGGGCAAGCTGCTCGCCGGGGAGATCTCCTATTGCAACTTGCAGCCCGGCGAAGCTGGACGGATCAGCACCGACCTGCGCAAATTGCTCAACAACGATTCCCAGCAAGTCACTAACAGCCTGATTCGTTGCCATCACGGATTCCGACTTGATTGCATTAGATGCGTCGACATCCGTAACAAGGTTCGCCGCGAAACCTCGCCTGACCGGGGCAGACAGCACGAGGTGGAAGTGAGTGTCGTGGCCGCTAAAGGTGCTATTGGGAATCCCGAGCTTGCCCAATGCCTCTCTGATATCCGGATACTTTGGCTGAGTGCCCGTCCCTCCAACCACAACGTGCCTGATAATTCCGTTGAACAGGGAGTCCCTATTCGCGCTTGGAATATTTGCATACGACTCGTTACCCTGTGTCGCCTCGCTCCCGAGAGTGAGCGAGTAGAACGCGATGATGTCCTTCAACGTACTGGCTTGCTCATCCGCAAGCCTCTGCGCGTCGGTGAGCGTCGTCAAGCCATAATCGCTTAGCGTAAGCGAATTGAGCGGGTTGATATAAAAGGCGGCGCGCTGGTCAAAGAAAAGCCCGCTGGCGTCGGGATGGATCAGTAAGTTGTCGTCTATAGTCCTAAATCTTGGCGGTATCGAGACATCGATCGCCATTCCAGCGGCATGAGACGGATGAAGCGGGAGCGTGTTCGTTCCATTGGCGTCCGACATTCCGAAGATCGTATGGCTTTTGGGGGGATCTGCGGGATACAAGATGGCCGAATACTCGAGTGCGCGAATAAGATCTCGCCCCCAGCTCGTCCCAAAATCCTCCGGGAAATTGTCGAAATCAAATGTGTAGTGTGGCGGCCTATCGCCCAGCGAATCCGTCACGTTCATCCAGTGAGGCGCGTTCCACGCGTTGAGCCATTTGGTGATGTCGTCGTCCTTACCTACTAGGCCAGTTTGCTTCTCGGGATTTCTTCCGCCAGCCCCCAGAGAGCCGTTTAGCACCGTGTTCTGAAACAGCTGAATCGCGCGAATCTCTCGCTCTCCGATCTCCCCGTCGACCCTGAATTCCTGCAACGCACTCGTTTGAGACCGATTAAACCCGTAGGCCGGATAGGCGAGATATTTCAATCGCTGCTCTACCTCCCAAACATCGAGCACGTTGGTGTTGGCCTGGCGGGAGCCGACAGCGCCGGTCAGCGTGAATGGGCTGTATCCGGGATTGTTCGAGGCCCGATCGCCGAAGAACGGCGAGCCGCCGACCACGGCGTCGTAGTCGATGAGTGTGGCCTGCAGATTGACCGTGTAGGTCTTGCCTCGTACGATTACCGTGAATACGCCTTTGGCGGTCTCGTTACCGAGCTTTAGTCCGTCGCGCAGGCTCCCGAGCTCGCTTGGGCCGATGTCCGGCACGAGGTAGATGGCGCCCGTCGTTGAGACGTCGCCGCGGTTTCCTTTTCCATCGTCCGAGTAGATAACGCCCGTCCTCGGATCGATCACCACCTTCGCCAAGGCGAAGGAGTTCTTGTCCACCTGGAAGCCGGTGAACTCACTTGAATCGATATTGGCCAGCTCGGAGAATGCGCTCTTCGCTAATTGAACCAAGTCAACCCGGGTGACATCGCCGTAGCGAATCGTGACCGCGGTAGAGACCTGAGGCTTTACCGCCCCCGCCACACCGAATATCCAGTCGAACTTCTGGCCGCCGGCTCCGCTCAACGTCAGCGCCGGCCCCACCCCGATCGGCGCGGTCGACGAACCTGCCAGCGCCGCGTGCACGAGCGCTTGCGCATCCCAAGCGTACAGCCATTGCGCCACCGGGGCGCTGATATCGCCCTGGCCGCCGCTCGCGATGAATCCATCGATCGCGACGTTGGCGTAGAGGAACTTCCCGTCGCCCGAGAGCGCGAGCCTGTCGATCGAGCCGCCCTGGATCGGCGAGGTGGCGCCGAGGTAGCGCGGACCGCCTGCTCGGCCGAAGGGATCCTCGATCACGCCGACCTTGCCGCCGATCGCCTTGCCCTCGCTCGTGCCGCTCCTGAAGCTCGAATCGTTGAAGAGCAGGTTGAAATCGGCCACCAGCGCGTACTCTTTTCCGTCGACAGTGGTGTACACGATCCCATGCGCGCGCTGGATGTTCTGCTGGAACGGCAGGCTCGTCCAGTTGGGCTGCGCCGGCGCGAGCGACGCGTTGAGCACCCGAGGCTTCGCGGCCAAAGCGCCTCCAGCCAGCAAGTCGAAATGAATGCTGACGAAACCGCCGCTGTGATCGAGCGTATCGCTCAACACGAACTCGCCCGGCTTCGCCCCCGGGGCGATGTACTGCGGTCCCTTGCCCCGGGTCCCGAGATCGTCGAGCGTAACCGTCTTGTAGCCGAAGATGAGCCCCGTCTCCAAATCGACGTTGTTGCGCAGATCGACGACGTAGACGTTGCCCTTTGCGGCCGTGCCAAAAGCGAAGGTGATCGGCTGTGCGGGCGCGGTGACCGCGAGATACCGCCCGCCGCTGATCGCGAGGTCGAGGTAACCCGTGGGCGCAGCAGGCAAGCCACCGAGGCTTTGCACGGAAAGGAAACGCCCCGTTTCGTCCTGCTCGTCCTGCGGCGTCAGGCGTAGGTCGATCCGGCTGAGCCGCCCCGGCCCACCGCCCAGGCGATTGCCCTCTGCGACGTACAACCAGCCGTCGGCCGCGGCGAGCGCGGAGATGTTCCCCGCGCCCGTGATCTCGACCGTATACACGATCTGAAGGGTCGTCATGTCGAGCATGTAGACCTTGCCGTTGCGGCCGGCGATGAAGGCTAGGTTGCCTCCGTCGGCATAGGCGATCGGATCGGTGCGGAAGCCATTCAGCTCAAGCGCTCGGCCCTTCTCGTCCGTGCTGAGGGTCTTCAGAGGCGACGCCGCGCCCTCCTGATAGAGGTAGATGTTGCTGCGGTTCGTCACCATGGCAAGCGCATGATTGAAGGCAAGCGACACGCGCGCCCCGCTCACCACGTTCGTCCAGTCGGGCGCGGTCGTGCCGCCGCTGACCACCAGGCTCGCGCGCTCCACGCGCACGGTGTGCTGCGAGAGCGCGACGAAGTCCGGGACTTGAATGCGCAGAGGCTCATCGCTCCCCACCACGTAGGGCACTTCGTAGCTCTTCTTGATCAAGCCCCGGTCGGGCGCGACCGTGGTCTCGGTGAGCACGCCCCCGACCTTGGGCTCGATCGTCACCCGCAGCCACACGGTGGTGCCGAGTGGGGTCTGCAACCCGCCGAAGCTGCCGTTGATTTCCAGTTCGCCGGTCGCGTTGTTGTAGGTGACCGCGCCGATCTCCGGCGCCGCGGTCGGACCGCGCAACGGCGCATCCGGCACTTCGATCGTGAAGCTGCCGTCGGGATTGGTTTGAACGGGAATATTCGTGCGCTGGATGCCATCGCGCGTGTAGTTCAGGGTGCTCACGGCGGCGGTCGCATTATTGACGAACAGGCCCAGGGCCGAGGAAGCGAGCGAGCCCAGGTAACCGGACATCGCAAGGAAAGTCGAAGGCGCCCACAGGGCACTCCAGCCGGCGAGGCTCGCCTGTACCGCGGCATCGAGCACGGTGTTGGCCATCGCGACGAGCAGCGTCCCACCGTCGAACAAGCCCGGGAAGGGCGGGCTTGCGGTGCGGGCGACCCCGTCGGCGTCGACGAAGCCGTTGTCGATCACCCACCAAGTGTCGTGCAGCACACCGAGCTCGTCGGCAATCGTCCCCTTCTGCAGGAAAAACACCTGCGTTCCCGCCGCGAGCGCGCGCGGCTGGCCGGTCGCCGGGTCAATCGGTCCGCTCACGCGTACGGCGAGCTGTACCGGCGCGTTGAGCGAGTCCGGCCCCAGCTCGAGCCTGAACGCTCCCAAGGCGTCGAGGACGTTGGGCGCAGGCAGGGGCATGCCCACGTCCGCGATGTTGAGTTTCGCGATCGAGACCTGCGCGTCCGAGGCGAGCGCGCCCGGCCCGAGGAGCACGAGCGAGCCGTCGGCGCCCTGCACCGCTCCGCCGTCTTCGGCATTGACCAGCGTCATGCCGACGCTCGGCGCCTGCACCTTCAGCTCGACGTTTTGTTGCCCCGCTCCGTTAACGATGGAGAGCGTCGTCACGCCGGGTGCGAGGCCCATGACGAGGCCGTCGGGCGTGATGGTCGCGACCAGCGGATTGCCGACGAAGTACAGCGTGCCCGTCGCGGCGGTGGTGATGTCGGTGCCGTCGTCCGCAGTCACCTTGAGCTGCCGCTTGCCGCCGTTATTGGTTAGCGTCAGCGTTCCCGGATACACGCCCGGATCGATCGGATCTCGTCTTGCCTCCGCGCCCTCGTCCGCCGGATCTGGGATAGCCACCTGGAACACGCCAAGCGCGTTCACCGCCTGGATGCCGTGGCTCGTTGCGGTGA
>WNGA01019847.1_pt1 | contig 10858 bp, 10 predicted proteins | sample 5400061 | NCBI WGS metagenome assembly WNGA01 (sample SAMN13153366, study PRJNA577476) | soil metagenome | isolation source: 100 cm soil or saprolite under grassland replicate 2 | place: USA:California | collected 2016-06-15
CCGTCGATCCGCCCCGAGCGCAGCCGCACCACCCGGTCGCAACGCCGCGCCAGCGCCGGATCGTGGGTGACGAGAACGAGCGTGGTGCCGCGCGTGGTGTGGCCGGCGAACAGCAGATCGATGATCTCGGAACCGGTGGTCTCGTCGAGATTGCCGGTCGGCTCGTCGGCGATCAGGATCGCCGGGTTGGGCGCCAGCGCGCGCGCGAGCGCCACGCGCTGCTGCTCGCCGCCCGACAGCTCGGCCGGATAGTGGTCGCGCCGTTCGCTCAAGCCCACGGCCGCAAGCTCGCGCGCGGCGCGCTCATGGGCATCCTCGACGCCGGCGAATTCGAGCGGCACGGCGACGTTTTCCAGCGCCGTCATGGTGGGGATGAGATGGAACGACTGGAACACGATGCCGATATTGCGGCCGCGGAAGCGCGCCAACGCATCCTCGCTGAGCGTGGCGAGCGCCTCGCCGGCGGCCACGACCGTGCCGGTGTCCGCCCGCTCAAGCCCGGCCATCACCATCAGCAGCGTCGATTTGCCGGAGCCCGATGGCCCAATGAGGCCGATCGCCTCACCGCTTGCTATATGCAGGTCGATGTCTTTGAGGATATGAACGCGAGCCGCGCCCCGCCCGAGCGAGAGGTTGACGCCGGTGAGCGCGATCGCCGGCGCCGGACGTGACCCCGAGGTGTCGTGCATGCCATCGTTCCGTCGGTCGTTGTTGCCTGGATTGCAGGCGGCGGGGCCCGCTTCGCCCCGCTCATATGGGACTTTCGCGGCGCCGGTCCAGATCGTCGCGCGCGCCCTTGCGGCCGCCATCGTCGCAGCCGCGGTGATCGGGTTGCCGGCAGCGGCGGCCGAACGCCCGGTGCGGATCGTGGCTCTGGGCGATTCGCTCACCGCCGGCTTGGGCCTTCCGGCCAACGCGGCTTTCCCGGCCAGGCTCGAAACGGCGCTCAAGGCCAAGGGCCTTGCGGTGGAGATTGCCAATGCGGGGGTCTCGGGCGACACCGCCTCCGGCGGGCTTGCCCGCCTCGACTGGTCGGTGCCGCCGGGTACCGAGGCGGTCATCGTCGAGCTCGGCGCCAACGACATGCTGCGCGGCGTCGATCCGAAGCTGACGCGCAAGGCGATCGAGGAGATCGTGCGGCGCCTGACCGAGCGGCGCATCGCGGTGCTGCTCGCCGGCATGCGGGCGGCGCCGAATCTCGGTGACGACTACGGGCGCGACTTCGAGGCGATCTATTCCGATCTCGCCGCTAAATACGACGCGCTGCTTTATCCCTTCTTCCTCGACGGCATCGCCGCCGAGGCCAAATTCAATCAGCGCGACGGGCTGCATCCGACCGCCGCCGGCATCGACGCCATCGTCGCACGCATCCTGCCCAAGGCCGAGGAACTGGTGGCGCGGGTGCGCGACCGGCGCGCCATGTAAGCGTCAGGACCGGCGTGCAAATCGCCGCGCGTTGTTCTATATGCCCCGCAAGCACGCAAGCGCCTTCCCCATGCCCCGCCTGTTCACCGGTCTCGAAATCCCCGCCGACGTCGGCCAATCGCTCGCCACGCTGCGCGGCGGCTTGCCGGGCGCGCGCTGGATCGACCCCGAGAACTATCACGTGACCTTGCGCTTCATCGGCGACGTCGACGATTCGATCGCCCACGAGGTCGCCTCGATGCTGGGTCGGGTGCGGCGCGAGGCGTTCGAGCTGCGCGTGGACGATCTCAAATCGTTCGGCGGGCGCAAGCCGCGCGCGATCGTCGCCACGCTCGGACCGGCGCAGGCGCCGATGGAGCTGCAGGCCGAGCACGAGCGCCTGTTGCAGCGGGTCGGGCTCGAGCCGGAAGGCCGCAAATTCACGCCGCATGTGACGCTCGCACGGTTGCGCGTATCCTCGAGCCGGCAGGTCGCCGATTATCTCGCGGTGCGCGCGCCGTTCCGCTCGCCGCCGTTCAAGGTGTCGCGATTCGTGCTGTTCTCGTCCCGCTCGTCGGTCGGCGGCGGACCGTATGTGGTCGAGGCCGCCTATCCGCTGGCGGCGTGAGCGGCGTAGCCCGCATGAAGCGAAGCGAAATGCGGGGCGGTGTCGCCACGCCGCAAAGACCCCGGATTTCGCTTCGCTCATCCGGGCTACAAACGTCATCACACCGGCCGCAGCAGCCGCGATTGCACGTCCAGCATGGCGGTGGCGAAGCCGTGGTTGTCGGCCAGCATTTCGCGCATCAGCGAGAGCGGCGTCGGGCGCGGCGTCGCGACCTCGCCCACGACGCTGGCGAAATCGAAGCTGAGCTCGGCGTCGAACTTGCGGGCGAGCTGCTGCATGCGCTTGTTGTCGGCGAGGCACGCCATGTGCAGGAACTTGATGCCGCGATTGCGCGCGGCCAGCAGCGTGCGCTCGAGCAGCGCCGAGCCGACGCCGTGGCTCTGCCACGGCTGCTCGATCGAGAACGCGGCCTCCGCCTCGCGCGCGAGCGGCTGCCCGACGCGGCGCAGCTCGGCGGCGCCGCGCAACGTTCCGTCGATGAAGAAGCCGTGAATGACCGCGTCGATGCCGAGCGCGAGATCGGCGTAGTCGTGCACGAATTCATCCGACACCGCGCCGGCGAACCGGTTGCGCCGGCTCGCCGCGTCGAGACGCAGCAGGTGGTCGCGATAGAGCTCGGCTTCGCCGATCCACAATTTGCGGATCATGCTGCCATCGGGCAGTAGGTCGAGCATCGAAGGCCTCCTGACTTGTAACTGGGTCTAGGGTCGCCGCCGCCCGATCGGGCCGAGATGCCGGCGGCGAATCAGCTCGATTATATTGCAAGGCAATAAGTCATTCACAATGGCGATGGCGTGACAGTCTTGCGTTTAAGCTAATGATATTAATTGATAAAACGGCATGACAGCCATGCGATCACGGTTCCGTGGCAAGCTAAGGTTGCGTGCTTACTGCATTGCAGCATGGAAAAGGCGGTCGGCCTTACGGCCAGCCGCTTCCCCAAAACCTCGGCGCAACGTTCAGCAGACCGGGCGGGCGGGTGCGGTCGAACAGCGCCTTCTCGGTCGCGGTGAACGGCCGGACCGGCGCCCGCCAGCGGGTGCCGCGCATGCTCGGCGGGTAAGCGGACAGCGGCGAAGCCGGCCCGCGCTCCATGGCGCGCACTGCTGCCGGCGGTCTGCGCCGGCGCGGGAGACGCGGAGACCGCGCTGAGGGCAGCGTACTTTGCCGATCCCGCGAATGTTCGACTTGCGAGCGGTGGGGCCGGGCAGCTATTGCATCGCCGGCCGCAAGTCGGGTTCACCCGGCTTGCGGGACTTCAATCGTGCGAAACTCGGGCATGCCCGAGCTTCGGTCCAACGCCCCTATCCGCGCATGTCAGCTTCCATCTCGACGCAGTATGCGGTCCTGGTCGCCGCCGGAAAGGTCGAGCGCGACGACGCCCAGGAGGCGATCGTCGACAAGCTCGCCCAGCTCGAGCGGCGGCTCGCCGAGCATCGCCTCGCGCGCAAATCGTCGTCGCTCGGCTGGGTGTTCGGCGCCCGCAAGCGCGCCGCGCGCGCCGACGAGCCCGGTTCAGGGCGAGTGTCATCAGCGCGTTCACGCGCGTCTTCCGACGCGCTATGCGCGCGCTTTTTAGAGTCGCCGCGCTGGCCGCTCGCTTCGCTCGCCAGCGCGGCCGAGCCGATCAAGGGCCTCTACATCTTCGGCGACGTCGGCCGCGGCAAGACCATGCTGATGGACCTGTTCTTCGCGGCGTCGCCGGTCATGCGCAAGCGCCGCGCCCATTTCCACGAGTTCATGGCCGACGTGCACGAGCGCATCTACGCGTTTCGGCAAAAACTCAAAGCCGGCGAGATCAGCGAGGAGGATCCGATCCTGCTGGTGGCCGCCGCGATCGCCGAGGAGACATGGCTGCTCTGCTTCGATGAATTCCACGTCACCGACATCGCCGACGCCATGATTCTGGGCCGCCTGTTCAAGCGCCTGTTCGAGCTCGGCATCGTGGTGGTCGCCACCTCGAACGTAGCGCCCGACGAGCTCTACAAGGACGGGCTCAACCGCGCGCTGTTCCTGCCGTTCATCGCGCTGATCGAGCAGAACATGGACGTGGTCCGGCTCGCCGCGCGCACCGACTTTCGGCTGGAGAAGCTCGCCGGCGCGCCGGTGTGGTATGTGCCGGCGGATCACGCCGCCGACGCGGCGCTCGACGAGGCCTGGCAGCGTCTCACCCGCGGTCATGTGGAAGCGGAGCGCGACCTCATCGTGAAGGGGCGCACGCTGCGCGTCCCGCACGCCACCATGGGGGCGGCGCGGTTCTCGTTTCACGATCTCTGCGAGCAGCCACTGGCCGCCGGCGACTATCTCAAGATCGCGCACGAGTTCCACACCATCGTGCTCGACCGCATTCCGGTGATGGACTACGACCGCCGCAACGAGGCCAAGCGCTTCATCATCCTGATCGACACGTTCTACGACAACGCGGTCAAGCTGGTCGCTTCGGCCGCGACCGATCCCGACGCGCTCTACCGGTCGAGCGACGGCTTCGAGGCGCAAAGCTTCGAGGCGCAGGAGTTCAAGCGCACCGCCTCGCGCCTGATCGAGATGCGCTCGGAAACCTATCTGGCGCTGCCGCACGGCCGGCGCGATTCGACCGCGAGCGCGGTGGTCGAGGGGATCGTCGAGACCTGAGGACGGCCGGCGGAGGACGGAGGACAGTCCTCCCACGAGCCGGGCGCGAAACTGCGGCATAATATCAAACGTCGTTCTCGATTCGAGAGGAATGGCCATGAGCGATCACCCGCAACGCGAGACTCTTCCGCCGGGCAAGCCGGCCCGCCGCCCGCCGCAGCGGCGTTGCGCCATTTGCGGCGAGGAGAGCCGCGACCCCGTGGTGTTCGGCATGGTCAGGCCGGCGGTGGCGCGCGCCATGAGCGCCGATCATCCCAATCTCGGTCACGACGACGCGATCTGCCGCCGCCACCTGATCGACTATCGCACGCGTTACGTCGAAGACCTGCTGTCGCGGGAGAAAGGCGAGCTGTCGGAGCTCGAGCGCCAGGTGGTCGAAAGCCTCGCGCGCGAGCAGACGGTCAGCCGCAATGTGGAAGCGAGCTGGGCGGACAAGCGGACCGTCGGCGAGCGGACCGCCGACGTGGTCGCCGATTTCGGCGGCAGCTGGAAATTCATCATCAGCTTCGGGGTCGTGCTCGTGCTCTGGATCGCGTTCAATATCTGGATGTGGGAGAAGGCGGTGTTCGATCCGTTCCCCTTCATCCTGCTCAATCTCGTGCTCTCGTGCCTTGCCGCCCTGCAGGCGCCGGTCATCATGATGAGCCAGAAGCGGCAGGAGGCGAAGGACCGGCTGCGATCGGAGAACGACTACCGGGTCAACCTCAAGGCCGAGTTGGAGATCCGCCACCTCAACGAAAAGATCGACCATCTCATCAACCGGCAATGGGAGCGGCTCGCCGAGATCCAACAGATCCAGCTCGAAATCATGCAGGATTTGATGGCCGTCCGGCGCTGAAGCGCTTCGAGCTCGAGGCACGGCGGCGGTGACTTGAACGGGAGGCCCGAAAGGGTTTATGACGCGGTGCAGCAGGCTTTCCTCCTGCCGCCCTTATCCAAGGACCTTCCCCCACATGGCGCGTTCCAAGATTGCATTGATCGGCGCCGGCCAGATCGGCGGCACGCTCGCCCATCTCATCGGCCTCAAGGAGCTCGGCGACGTCGTGCTGTTCGACATCGCCGAAGGCATCCCGCAAGGCAAGGCGCTGGATCTCGTCCAGTCCTCGCCGGTCGATGGCTTCGATGCCCATATCACGGGCACCAATTCGTACGACGCCATCGACGGCGCCAATGTCTGCATCGTCACCGCCGGGGTGCCGCGCAAGCCGGGCATGAGCCGTGATGACCTTTTGGGCATCAACCTCAAGGTGATGGAGCAGGTCGGCTCCGGCATCAAGAAATACGCGCCGGGCGCCTTCGTCATCTGCATCACCAATCCGCTCGACGCCATGGTCTGGGCGCTGCAGAAGGCCTGCGCCCTGCCCAAGCACATGGTGGTCGGCATGGCGGGCGTGCTCGATTCTTCGCGCTTCCGCTACTTCCTTGCCGACGAGTTCAACGTCTCGGTCGAGGACGTCACCGCCTTCGTGCTCGGCGGCCACGGCGACACCATGGTTCCGCTGATCCGCTACTCGACCGTCGCCGGCATTCCGCTCCCCGACCTGGTCAAGATGAAATGGACAACGCAGGCGCGGCTCGACGCCATCGTCCAGCGCACCCGCGACGGCGGCGCCGAGATCGTCAACCTGCTCAAGACCGGCTCGGCGTTCTACGCGCCGGCCGCCTCCGCGGTCGCCATGGCGGAGAGCTACCTCAGGGACAAGAAGCGCGTGGTCCCTTGCGCCGCCTGGCTCAACGGCGAATACGGGGTGAAGGACCTTTACGTCGGCGTGCCGGCGGTGATCGGCTCGAAGGGCGTCGAGCGCATCGTCGAGATCCAGCTCAACGGCGCCGAGCGCACCATGTTCGAGAAGTCGGCCGAGTCGGTGGCAACCCTGGTCGAGGCTTGCCGGAAGATCGCGCCGAATCTGGGCAAGTAATGAACATCCACGAATACCAGGCCAAGGCGGTGCTGCGCGAGTTCGGCGTGCCGGTGCCGCGCGGGCATGCCGCCTTCTCGGTCGAGGAGGCGGTCAAGGCCGCGCGCGACCTCGCGGTCCCGGTCGTCGTGGTGAAGGCGCAGATCCATGCCGGCGGGCGCGGCAAGGCCGGCGGCGTCAAGGTGGTGAAGTCGGTCGACGACGTGAAGAAGGAAGCCGAGCGCCTGCTCGGCTCGATCCTGGTCACCCATCAGACCGGCGCGCACGGCAAGCAGGTCAACCGGCTCTATATCGAGGAAGCCTCGACCATCGACCGCGAGTTCTATCTCTCGGCGCTGGTCGACCGGGAAAGCTCGCGCATCGCCTTCGTGGTGTCGACCGAGGGCGGCATGGACATCGAGGAGGTCGCCCGCACGCGCCCGGAGAAGATCCTGACCTTCGCGGTCGATCCGGCGACCGGAATCATGCCCCATCACGGGCGCCGCGTCGCGCAGGCGCTCGGCTTGCACGAGGACCTCGCCAAGCAGGCGGGCAGCCTGGTGGCGAAGCTCTACGCGGCCTTCGTCGCCAAGGACATGAGCCTGCTCGAGATCAATCCGCTGGTCGTCACCAAGACCGAGCAGCTCATTTGCCTCGACGCCAAGGTCGCCTTCGACGGCAACGCGCTTTATCGCCATCCCGACATTCTGGCGCTGCGCGACCTCACCGAGGAGGACGAGAAGGAGATCGAGGCCTCCAAGCACGATCTCAACTACGTGGCGCTCGACGGCACCATCGGCTGCATGGTCAACGGCGCCGGCCTCGCCATGGCCACCATGGACATCATCAAGCTCTATGGCGAGGCGCCGGCGAATTTTCTCGACGTCGGCGGCGGCGCCACCAAGGAGAAGGTGGCGGCCGCGTTCAAGATCATCACCGCCGACCCGAAGGTGAAGGGCATCCTGGTCAACATCTTCGGCGGCATCATGAAGTGCGACGTGATCGCGGCCGGCGTGGTCGACGCCGTCAAGGAGGTCGGGCTGCGGGTGCCGCTGGTGGTGCGGCTCGAAGGCACCAATGTCGAGCTCGGCAAGGAGATCATCTCGAAATCCAACCTCGATGTCGTCTCCGCCGACGATCTCGACGACGCCGCGCAGAAGATCGTCAACGCGGTGAAGCGAGGGTGACGGTGTCGGTAGATCGACGAACGGGAGGCAGACTCGGTGTGCTTCAGGGGGAGGGAGTGCACCGAGCTCGCGGCGCCGCTGAAGGCCGACAGCATTGAAGGCACCGATGTCCATTCTCATCGACAAGAACACCAAGGTGATCTGCCAGGGCTTCACCGGCAAGAACGGCACCTTCCATTCCGAGCAGGCGATCGCCTACGGCACCAAGATGCTCGGCGGCACCTCGCCCGGTAAAGGCGGCGCCATGCATCTCGGAGGCCAAGGAAAAGACCGGCTGCGACGCCAGCGTGGTCTACGTCCCGCCGGCCGGCGCCGCCGACGCGATCTGCGAGGCGATCCAGGCCGAGATCCCGCTCGTCATCGCCATCACCGAAGGCATCCCGGTGGCCGACATGGTGAAGGTCAAGCGCGACCTTTGCGGCTCGAAGACGCGGCTGATCGGCCCCAATTGCCCCGGCGTGATGACCGCGGGCGAATGCAAGATCGGCATCATGCCGGGCAACATCTTCATGCCCGGCAAGGTCGGGATTGTTTCGCGTTCCGGGACACTAACTTACGAGGCGGTCTACCAGACCACCCGCGAGGGGCTCGGCCAGACCACCGCGGTCGGCATCGGCGGCGACCCGGTCAAGGGCACCGAGTTCATCGAGGTGCTGGAGATGTTTCTGGCCGACCAGGCGACCGAGGCGATCGTGATGATCGGCGAGATCGGCGGCTCGGCGGAGGAGGACGCCGCGCAATTCCTCACCGACGAAGGCAAGCGCGGCCGCCAGAAGCCGATGGTCGGCTTCATCGCCGGACGCACCGCGCCGCCGGGGCGGCGCATGGGGCACGCCGGCGCGATCATCTCCGGCGGCAAGGGCGACGCCGAATCGAAGATCGCCGCCATGGAAGCGGCCGGCATCAAGGTGTCGCCGTCACCCGCAAGACTCGGCAAGACGCTGGTCGAGGTGCTAAAAGGATGAGCGTCTGTGAGGCAGTCATGGGTGTTGGCTACGCGCGCCTGAAACTGGCGAATGCCCGTCGGCCCGAGCTGGCTGCTGTCGAGGTCGATGCATTAGCCGATACCGGGACTTGCCATCTCTGGATTCCGGAGCATGTCGCAATTCAACTGCAGCTGGACGAACAGGAGAAGCGGGAAGTCACGATTGCCGACGGCTCCAAACGATTCGTCCCCTATGTCGGACCGTTGGCAGTCGCATTTGCCAACCGGCGCTGCTTTGCGGGTGCCATGGCGCTCGGCAATGAAGCGTTGCTCGGATCAATACTCATGGACGATATGGACCTCGTGATTCTCCCGGGTACCCGACAGGTCGTACCCAATCCGGAAAATCCGAACATCGCCGGCTCGATCGCGATGGGAGTGCGTCACATCTGATCCCGACGCCGGCTAACAATGCAGCCGCGTCCCAACTCAGCGGCGGTCTCGCTGCGTGGTACGAACCCCGGATTGCGCTTCGCTCCATCCGGGCTACGCTTGCTGGTCGAGGTTCTGAAGGGATAAGCGCCGCACCGCCCTTAAGAGTGCCAACCTCCTTAAGAGTGCCAACCTCCGAGCTTGGCACTCTTAAGGGGCCTTGGCATCCTTAAGGGCCTCCGGTCCCGACGGCAGCCGCCAATACCACCGGCCTTCGGCACCCATGCCACGGTCGGTTTCCGCCTTGCGCTCGGCCTCGACCCCGAGCGCCTTCTTGGCCCGATTGATCGTCCGCCACGCGATCCCCGCGCTCTCGGCATCCGCCTGGATATCCGTCACCGGTCGCGGTCCGCCGGCCAGCATATCGCGCAGGAAATCCTGGGCCTCGGTCCGCGCCGGACGATCCGCGGCCGTGGAGGCCATCGCCAGAATTTCGCCCGCCGTCATCGTCACCACGTCACTGCCCCACGCGATCGCCGACGCGCAGTTGCCGTCGTCGAGGAGGTGCTGCTCGATCCGAAACGACAGACCGTTGCCCAGCGGCGCCAGATTGTTCTTCACGGGGAGAAACAGCCGCCGGGCGGGATCTTCGGATTCGGGATCGGCCGTCACCACGAACGCCGCGCGCGCGGCGGCGATGAACGCGATCGAGCCGATGAAGCGGTTGATCGCCGACGCGCCGCCGCCCTTGGAAAAATGCGTGACGCCGACCACCGCCGCGCGCCAGCGGACCGCCATTTCGGCCATCGGATCCAAGACGCTGCGGACCTCGGCATTCTTGTTCCCGTCGATCCCCTTGCCGAGATAGCTGGTGACCGGATCGATGACGACGAGCCGAACGTCTCCGAGATCGCGCATCGCGGCCTCGAGCAGGTCGAGATCGGTTTGCAGATTGAACGAGCGGCGCACTTTTTTCCGACCGTCGCCGCCCTCGACCGCCGAGACGATCCGCACCCGCGCGGGATCGGCGCCCGCCGCGACCAGGCGCGGCACCAGCGTATCGCTGGGATCATCCTCCGCGCTGAATATGACGACGCTGCCCAGCGGGGCGCGGTCGTCGCTGCCCGGCCAGCGGCCGCCTGTGGTCACCGCCGCCGCCAGCGCCACGGCGAGCTGGCTCTTGCCCAGGCCGGGCTCGCCGGCAATCAGGGTGAGCTTGCCGATGGCGGCGCGGCCGGGCCACAGCCACTCGATCGATCGCATCTCGATGTCGGCCGCCCGGACGATGACAAGGGTGCGATCGTGGGCCGCTTGCCCGAGCTTCGCGCGCACATAGTCCTTGCAGCGGATCGGGTCGTCGTTCGCAAGGCTGTGGACCAGGAAACCGTCCGGCGCATCCGGATCAATCATGACCGACAGCGAGCGGTCTCCCGGGTGGTGGCCCGGCCCCGGCACCAATGCGCGGCCCTGGCAGACGTCGCCGCCGCATGCACGCGCAATCGCGCGAAGATCGAGAGAGATGTTCATGTCGTGCTCCGATAGGCGTGTCCGCCCGCGGTGATTCGCGGCAATCTGCGGCAGACTGGGTTTGGCGAAAGGCAGTTGGCCGCGACCGGCGCGGCCGCCCGCACTCATGCTGGGATGGATGCAACGGCACCCCTCGCGATAATTCCGCGACGCGATTGACGGGTTTCGCCATAGCCCGCCTCAAGGGCGTAAACGCCCGTGGGGCTCAGCCCCATCCTGCGAGGGC
>WNGA01029107.1_pt1 | contig 10858 bp, 7 predicted proteins | sample 5400061 | NCBI WGS metagenome assembly WNGA01 (sample SAMN13153366, study PRJNA577476) | soil metagenome | isolation source: 100 cm soil or saprolite under grassland replicate 2 | place: USA:California | collected 2016-06-15
TCTGGCGGTGGCGATCCGCCGCCCGGCGAAACGCCCTGCACCGGGGTCATCGCTACGCGGTGCGTCAGCATCACTCTTGCCGTGGCTCCCGGTAGGTATGCCGGAGCCCTCTTGGCCGGCCTTTATGGTTTGCAGCTCCCGCTGCTTCGCCGGCCGTCTCCAGCTCCCTGGTGTGGCCCCGCTGTCTCGGTGGGCTCGACGCCCGCAAAAATTGTGCCGAGGACTCCCGCCACGGCGCCGCATCCTGGCGCTCGGCGTATCGCCCCCGGACTTTGCCGTCCTTTTCATGGCTTACCGAGGTGAGGGCAGCTGTCGTCATTCCGGGGACAGGTTCCGGGCGCGAAGGAGGTGTGTAAGCCTTACACGTCGGGGGAGCAAAAGTAACAGGTCCGTCTCCTCGAAGACGACGAGCCCAGACTCGCCTGCTCCCCGCCTCCCGTGATCACAAGGGTGGGTGCGCGAGTCGGCAAGGAGCGACCTCCGCCCGCCGAAGCCCCCTCCGGACATCGGTCGCTCCGCCAATACAGGCCCGCTCGAACGCCGATTCAGTCGCGCCAGCTTCTCTCCAACGGGATCACGTGGCTGGAGTATGAGTACTCGAGCGCGAGTGACCAAGCAGGTGAATACTCGCATTCGCGGGGGGAAACACCTGAGCGGAGGGCGGGCCGGCTCCGCCGGTCCCCGCGGAAGCGCTCGATCCGAGGCCGCTGGGCCTGACGCCGTTCGGCGGGTACCTCTCTGCTTCCGGCGGGTAGGTGACCCGCACGACAGCGCAACAAATTCCCCTGTTCCGCCCTAGCGTCCTTTCGGGAGCAGGCGAAGGGAGAAGACGACGTCACCGAGGAGGCGGTTCGCCAGTACTATGACTCCCACCCCGAGCAGTTCACGAGGCCGGAACGGATCAGCGCCAGCCATATCCTGGCCAGGGAGCGGACGGCAGCCGACGCGATGCTCGCGGAGCTCAGGAGCGGAGCGGACTTCGCCACGCTCGCCCAGGATCGCTCCCAGGACGAGGCCACGCGCGATCGGGGCGGGCGAATCTTCGTGATCCTCCGCGGGCAGATGACCCCGGAGCTCGAGGCGGCCGCCTTCGCCCTCGAGCCGGGAGGGATCTAGTGATGTGGTGCGAGACAAGGACGGTTACCACCTGATCCAGCTCCACGAGCGCGGCCCCGCCGCGGTGATTCCGTTCGAGACGGCGAAGGAGAAGCTCCGGCAACGGCTCGCCTTCGAGCGGGGGCAGGCCCGGCTGAAGGAGATGCTCGCCGAGCTGGAGAGGCAGGCCAAGGTCGAGGTCGACGAAGCGGCGCTGGCGGGCATCAAGTAGGAAGGCCGGGCGGGACCATCACTCTCTTCCGCCGCCGGCGTTCCTCGGCGACGGCGTGCCGCGCGGGGAGCGCCCACAGTGGCCGCCCGCCTGCCATTCTGCGGTCTCGAAGTTCCTCGACAGCGTCCCGCTCCACCCCGACCCCCTGCAAAACCGGCCCTGATCCGTAGCCTGCTTCGCCCCGTCGACCTCCGGTCGGTCCCCTCCCAGGTGCCAGGTGATGTCCCGGGGTCGTCTCCCGGGTTCACCGGATTGCTCGCGGTTCGATTCGAGCGCATCTAATAGATCAGAGGCTGCAGTGGGAAGAAGAGATGTCGACCATGAGCACTGGAGCGCACGAGCACTCGACGGCCGGGGTGGAGTCGCAGGGAGGCCGGCGCGGAGCGCGCCGGCAGAAACTTCTACACGGTAACTTCTACATGGTCGCCGCCATGACTCATACCCACGGATGGAGCGCACACCCATTGAAATGCCGACCGAATCAAGCCGGGATCCGGCCTCGCCGCGTGTCGGGCACACGGCTTGCACCGTTGATTGGTCAGCGTTTCAACGGAGGACGCGACTCACGCAGCGCACGGGGCGGATGGGCCGCCGAAGGCCCAGAGCCCGGAGGTGCTCAGTCATGAGACCGAAATCCGTAGCCTTCGACTCCGACGTCGACGAGTTGACGAATGGAAGAACTCTCAGGGAATCGCCGAGAAACTCCCTGAGGATTGTCGAGGACGACCTGGACGAGGCCAACCGGCAGCTCGTGCGGGCGGCCAATGAGAACGAGAAGCTGGTGCACGCGCTGCACGAGGCGCGCGAGCACATCGTGTCGCTGAGGGAGGAGATCGACAAGCTCTGCGCCCCGCCGTCGACATACGGCGTGTTTCTGTCGGCGAACGAGGACGGGACGGTCAACGTCCTGTCCCAGGGCCGGAAGGTCAAGGTCAACCTCCACCCGACCATCGCGGCCGCCGACATCAAGCCCGGCCAGGAGCTGATCCTGAACGAGGGCCTCAACGTGGTCGAGATGGCGGGCTACGAGATCCAGGGCGAGGTCGTCGTCCTCAAGGAGGTCCTCGAGGACAACCGCGCCGTCGTGACCCAGCGCGCCGACGAGGACAGGGTCGGCGTCATCGCCGATCCGTTGCGGACGGCGAAGCTCAAGGTCGGCGACCACATCCTCATGGACGCCAAGTCCGGCTACCTCCTCGAGAAGCTCCCCAAGAGCGAGGTCGAGGACCTCACCCTCGAGGAAGTCCCCGACGTCGACTACGAGGACATCGGCGGCCTCACCGATCAGATCGAGGCCATCAAGGACGCCGTCGAGCTGCCCTACCTCTACAGCGACTACTACAAGGAGCACCACCTCGCGCCGCCGAAGGGCGTGCTGCTCTATGGCCCGCCCGGCTGCGGCAAGACCATGATCGCCAAGGCCGTCGCCAACAACCTCGCCGCCCGCATCTCCGAGAAACGCGGCGAGAAGGTCAAGGGCTTCTTCCTCTCCATCAAGGGCCCCGAGCTGCTCAACAAGTACGTCGGCGAGACCGAGCGCAAGATCCGCGAGATCTTCGTCAAGGCCCGCGAGAAGGCCGCCGAGGACGTGCCCGTCGTCATCTTCTTCGACGAGATGGACGCGCTGTTCCGCACCCGCGGCTCCGGCATCTCCTCCGACGTGGAGACCACCATCGTCCCCCAGCTCCTCGCCGAGCTCGACGGCGTCGAGGCGGTCAAGAACGTCATCGTCATCGGGGCCTCGAACCGGCAGGACCTCATCGACCCCGCCATCCTGCGCCCCGGCCGCCTCGACGTGAAGATCAAGATCGAGCGCCCCGACAAGAGCGCCGCCGTCGATATCTTCAACAAGTACATGACCGCCCACCTGCCGATCCACGAGACCGAGCTCCAGTCCCACGGCGGCGACATCCAGGCCACCCTCGCCCGCATGATCGAGGCCACCATCGACGAGATGTACAGCCTCGAAGAGGAGAACCGCTTCCTGGAGGTGACCTACGCCAACGGCGACAAGGAGGTCCTGTACTTCAAGGACTTCGCCTCGGGCGCGATGATCGAGTCCATCGTCCGCCGCGGCAAGAAGCTCGCGCTCAAGCGCTACATCCAGACGGGCGAAAAGGGCATCAAGGTCGACGACCTCCTCGCCGCCGTGCGCGAGGAGTTCAAGGAGAACGAGGACCTGCCCAACACGACCAACCCCGACGACTGGGCCAAGATCGCCGGCAAGAAGGGGGAGCGGATCGTGTACGTGAAACCGCTCATGGGCGAGATCAAGGACAAGCAGCGCGCCGTCGAGCGCGTCATCAACACCGGCCAGTACCTGTAAAGGACGACGGCGGGGGGGAGCGCGGGCCTCTCCCCCGCCGTGCGTGTCTTTTCACCCCTCAGCGCGAACGGGGACCCGGGGGCGTCATGGCGATTCAGAAAGTGATGGGAATCGAGACCGAGTACGGTATCACGGTCAAGAACCAACCCGACTTCAATCCGATCCTCTCCTCGCTGCTGCTCATCAACTCGTACGAGACCTACCGGTCGTCCCGGATCCGATGGGACTACGAGGCGGAGAGCCCGCTGCGCGACGCCCGCGGCTTCGAGTACATGGAGGACAAGGAGGTCCCCTCCAAGGAGGAGTCGCGCCTCATCAACCTGATCCTGTCCAACGGGGCGCGCTTCTACGTGGACCACGCGCACCCGGAGTACTCCTCCCCGGAGACGACCAATCCGCGGGATTGCGTGCTCTGGGACAAGGCGGGCGAGCGTATCCTGAACCTGTCCCGCTCCCGGGCCGAGGCCGTCTCGCCGCCGGAGCAGCGCATCCTCATCTACAAGAACAACACGGACTCCAAGGGCAACTCCTACGGTACCCACGAGAACTACCTGATGGACCGCAAGGTGCCGTTCGCCCGCATCGTCCAGCACCTGATGCCGTTCTTCGTGAGCCGCCAGCTCTACACCGGCTCCGGCAAGGTCGGCGCCGAGAACAACGTCGAGCACTGCGACTTCCAGATCTCCCAGCGCGCGGACTTCCTGGAGACCGAGGTGGGGCTGGAGACCATGCACAGCCGCCCCATCATCAACACCCGGGACGAGCCCCACGCCGATCCCGAGAAGTACCGGCGCCTCCACGTGATCGTGGGCGACGCCAACATGAGCGAGGTGGCGAACTACCTCAAGGTCGGCACGATGGCCATCGTGCTCAGCATGATCGAGGACGACTTCATCGACCAGGACCTCTCGCTCGAAAACCCCGTCCTCGCCTACCGGAAGGTGTCGCGCGACCTCGCCTGTGCCGAGACGTTCCGGCTCAAGGACGGCCGCTCCTTCACGGCCGTCGACGTCCAGCGGGAGTTCCTGGAGATGGGCCACCGCTACTACCGCGACCGCGAGCACGAGCCGTGGGTGGACGACGTCCTCGCCCGGTGGGGCTCGGTCCTCGACCGGCTCGCCCGGGACCCGATGAGCCTGGACCGCGAGCTCGACTGGGTGATCAAGCGCCGGCTCATCGAGACCTACATGGACAAGCACGGGCTCGAGTGGTCGGACTCGCGCGTGGCCATGATCGATCTCCAGTACCACGACGTGCGGCCCGGCAAGGGGCTCTTCTACAAGCTGGAGGAATCCGACGCGGTGGAGCGGCTGGTCACCGACGACGAGATCTCGAAGGCCATCTACGACCCGCCCAAGGACACGCGGGCCTACTTCCGCGGCATGTGCCTGCAGAAGTACTCCGACGAGGTCGTGTCCGCCTCGTGGGACTCGGTGATCTTCGACCTCAAGGAGGGCCCGCTCAAGAAGATCTTCATGCTGGAGCCGCTCCGGGGCACGGAGGCCCATGTCCGGCAGCTCTTCGCGGAGTCGCCGACGGCCGGCGACCTTCTCAGGAACCTCGGGAAGCCGGGCGGCGACTGCTGACATGCCGGGTGAGATCTGGCAGAAGGCCTTCTTCGACTACTCGAATTCGAGCTTCGCCGAGCTGCTCCGCCAGACCTCGCCCTCCCTGCTCCCGGGGCTCCCGGAGCGGCCCGGCGAGGAGAGCGGGCCTCCCGCGGCGCCGCACGGCACCACGGTGCTCGCGCTCCGGTATCGCGACGGGGTCGTGATGGCCGGCGACCGGCAGGCGAGCGAAGGCTACCAGGTGGCCCACCGGCGCATCGAGAAGATCTTCAAGGCCGACGATCTCTCCGGCGTCGGCATCGCCGGTGCGGCCGGTCCCGCCATGGAGATGGCCCGGCTGTTCCAGACGGAGCTCGAGCACTACGAGAAGGTGGAGGGCGAGAACCTGTCGCTGGAGGGCAAGGCCAACAAGCTGGGGCAGATGATCCGCATGAACCTGCCCCTGGCCATGCAGGGGCTGGTGGTCGTCCCGATCTTCGCCGGCTTCGACGAGCGGACGGGGACGGGGCGTCTGTTCAAGTACGACGTCACCGGCGGGCGGTACGAGGAGACGGACTACTTCGCCCAGGGCTCGGGCGGCAAGGACGCGCGTGACTCGTTGAAGAAGCGCTTCAAGCGCGATATGCCGCGCGAGGACGCCGTGCGCGTGGCGATCGAGGCCCTCATCGACGCCGCCGACGAGGACCTGGGCACGGGTGGCCCGGACCTCGTGCGCGGCATCCTGCCCTCGGCGAAGATCATCACCCGGTCGGGGTTCACCGACGTGCCGGAGGACGAGATCCGGCGTCAGTGCGAAGCCATCCTCAACGACCGCGGGCGGCTCTGATCATGCCCCTCCCCTACTACGTCTCCCCCGAGCAGATCATGAAGGACAAGGCCGAGTATGCGCGCAAGGGAGATCTACGACCGCATCGCCTTCGCCGGCGTGGGCAAGTACAACGAGTTCGAGAATCTGCGGGTCGCGGGCGTGCGGCACGCCGACGTCAAGGGCTACTCGTACAGCCGCGGCGACGTGAGCGCCAAGTCCCTCGCCAACGCGTACTCGCAGGCGCTGGGCAACATCTTCACCCAGGACATCAAGCCCTTCGAGGTGGAGGTGCTCGTCGTCGAGGTCGGGGATGCCAACGGCGCCAAGAACGAGATCTACCACATCCTCTACGACGGCACCATCGAGGACGAGAAGAACTACGCGGCGATGGGCGGCCAGTCCGACGAGATCCGGCGCTACCTCAAGGACAACTACCAGGAGGGGCTGGACTTCGCGGCCGCCGTCAAGCTCGGCGTCCGCGCGCTCATGGTCACCCAGAACAAGACCCTCACCGAGCGCGATCTCGAAGTGGCCGTCCTGGACCGCGGCAAGGAGCGCCGGAAGTTCCGCCGCATCCCGCCCGAGGTGCTCCACCAGCTCCTGAGCGACGGCGGCTAGACCATGAGGAGTGAGACGACGCGCGCCCGCCTTGACGAACTGTTCGGCCCCCACTCGCGGTAGTCCCTCGTTCGAGCTGGCCCTCGCCGGACCACGCGAGGAAACGGGATGCCGGGCGGGGGTCGCTCGAAGCCTCGCGTACCTGAATGCTTGCCCCCGAGCCCCACCCCTGCTACCCTGAGAGTCACATGAAGCGCCGCATCTTCGGGCTGGAGAACGAGTACGGCCTCACCTGCACGCTGAACGGCCAGCGGCGCCTGTCGCCGGACAACGTCGCCCGGTACCTCTTCGAGAAGGTCATCCCGGGCGCCCGCAACGCCAACGTCTTCCTGGAGAACGGCGCGCGCCTGTACCTCGACACCGGGTTCCATCCGGAATACGCGACGCCCGAGTGCGACGACATCACCGATCTCGTGATCCACGACAAGGCGGGGGAGCGCATCGTCGAGGACCTCCTCCACCAGGCGGAAAAGCGCCTCCGGGAGGACGGGATCTCCGGCCACATCCTGCTCTTCAAGAACAACACGGACTCGGCGGGCAACTCCTACGGCTGCCACGAGAACTACCTGGTGAGCCGGGACGTGTCGTTCCAGCGCCTGGCCGAGGGGCTCATCCCCTTCTTCGTCACGCGCCAGATCTTCGCCGGCGCCGGCAAGGTGCTGCAGACGCCGCGCGGGTTCCACTACTGCCTGAGCCAGCGCGCCCAGCACATCTGCCAGGAGATCTCCGGGGCCACCACCTCGTCGCGCTCCATCATCAACACCCGCGACGAGCCCCACGCCGACGCCGAGAGGTACCGGCGCCTGCACGTCATCGTCGGCGACTCCAACATGTCGGAGGTGGCCACCTACCTCAAGGTGGGCACGACCGCGCTGATCCTGGACATGATCGAGGACGGCTTCTTCGACAAGGATTACAGCCTGCAGTCGCCCGTGCAGGCGATCCGGGACATCAGCCACGACCCCACGCTGCGAGAGACGGTGAGGCTCAAGGACGGGCGGGCCATCACGCCGCTCCAGCTCCAGATGGAATACCTCGAGCAGGCCACGCGGTACGTGCAGTCCATCGACGCCGACCCGGTCACCCGCGACGTCCTGACGCGCTGGGGCTACGTGCTCGAGCAGCTCGCCGACGACCCCCTGCAGCTCGGCCGCGAGGTCGACTGGGTGATCAAGCAGCAGGTCATCCAGGCCTACATGGAGAAGAACCGCCTGTCGTGGCGCGACCCCAAGGTCTCGCTGATGGACCTCCAGTACCACGACATCCGGCCCGACAAGGGGCTGTACTGGAGCCTCGTGCGGCGCGGTCTCGTGGACCGCATCACCAACGACGACGCCATCGAGCGCGCCAAGCACGTGCCGCCCCAGACGACGCGGGCGCGCCTGCGCGGCGAATTCATCCGCCAGGCGAATCTCAAGGGCAAGGACTACCGCGTGGACTGGGTCTACCTCAAGCTGAACGACCCGGAGCGCGAGACCATCCTCTGCAAGGACCCGTTCCAGAGCCATGACGAGCGGGTCGAGCGCCTGATCCGGTCGTTCTGAACTCGGAGGGGGCCTCGACGGCCCCCTCCGAAGCGTCGTTCCAATCGGCGGGGGCCTCGACGGCCCCCTCCGAACCTCCCCCAAGGTTGCGCCGGCAAAGCCAGCGCTCGAAGTGCGCGCTTGTCACGCGAGGTTTCTCGTGTGGCTCGAGGCGACGATCCTTCGATTGGTTCACAGCCCCAAGCCGGCGCTCGAAGAGTCGATCACATCACGTCAGGCGGACCGCCGCCGCCCGGGTCAGCGAGTCACGATGGCGCAGGCCTCTCGCCGCCTCACGCGGCATCGAGTCCGGGTACAATGAGCCTGTGAGACCTTCTTCCGACGTGATCGAGGCCCTCGTCACGGGCCAACACGGTGATCCGTTCTCGGTACTGGGTCCTCATCCTGACGGGGATGGGCGTCTCACCGTCCGCGCGTTCCTGCCCGAGGCGCGGACGGTGGCCGTGGTGCCGCGTGACGGCAGCGGGACGCCGCATCCGCTCCGACCCGTGCACCCCGCCGGCCTCTGGGAAGGCACCCTGCCCGCCACCTTGCGAGCCTACCAGTTGCGCGTGACGGACCACGAGGGGCGTGTCTCGGAGATCGAGGATCCCTACCGCTTCCCGTCGACGCTGTCCGATTACGATCTCCACCTGCTCGGCGAGGGCACCCACTATCGCGTGTACGACAAGCTCGGCGCCCACCGGGCCCGCGTCGACGGCGTGGACGGCGTGATCTTCGCCGTGTGGGCGCCCAACGCCAAGCGTGTCAGCGTGGTCGGCGACTGGAACGCCTGGGACGGGCGGCGACATCCCATGCGCCTTCACCCCGGCAACGGCATCTGGGAATTGTTCGTGCCCGGCGTCGCCGAGGGCGCCCGGTACAAGTTCGAGATCCTGGACCGCTGGGGCAAGCCGCTCGCGCTCAAGGCCGATCCCTTCGCCTTCGCCTTCGAGCCCGACACCCCGCGCACCGCCTCGGTGGTCGCCGACCTCGACGGGCACGAGTGGCGCGACGCCGAGTGGATGGAGACCCGCGCGCGCCATCGCGCGCACGAGGCGCCCATGGCGGTCTACGAGGTCCACCTGGGCTCCTGGCGGCGCGCCGCCGGGGACGGCGCCCGCTTCCTCGACTACCAGGAGCTGGCGCGGCAGCTCGCCGACTACCTGACGGAGATGGGGTTCACCCACGTGGAGCTGCTCCCCGTCATGGAGCACCCGTTCTACCCCTCCTGGGGCTACCAGACCATCGGCTACTACGCGCCCACGCGCCGCTACGGGACGCCCACGGACTTCATGGCCTTCGTCGATCACCTGCACCAGCGCGGGATCGGCGTCATCCTGGACTGGGTGCCCGCGCACTTCCCTCAGGACGCGCACGGCCTCGCCTACTTCGACGGCACCCACCTCTACGAGCACGCCGACCCGCGGGAGCGCGAGCATCCGGACTGGGGCACCCGCGTCTTCAACTTCGGGCGGCGGGAGGTCGGGAACTTCCTCCTCGGCAACGCCCTGTTCTGGCTCGAGCGCTATCACGTCGACGGGCTCCGGGTGGACGCGGTGGCCTCGATGATCTACCGCGACTACTCGCGAAAGCCCGGGGAGTGGATCCCCAACCAGTACGGCGGCCGCGAGAACCTGGAGGCCCTCGACTTTCTCAGGCGGCTGAACGAGGTCGTCTACGGCAGCCGGCCGGGGGCGATCACCGTCGCCGAGGAGTCCACGGCGTGGCCCATGGTGTCGCGTCCGGTGCACCTGGGCGGGCTCGGCTTCGGCTTCAAGTGGAACATGGGGTGGATGCACGACGTGCTCGAGTACATGCGCAACGACCCGATCCACCGCAAGTACCACCACAACCAGCTCACCTTCGGCCTGCTCTACGCGTGGACCGAGAACTTCGTCCTGCCCCTCTCCCACGACGAGGTGGTCTACGGCAAGGGCTCGCTCCTTCGCAAGATGCCCGGGGACGACTGGCAGCGCTTCGCCAACCTGCGCCTGCTCTACGCCTTCATGTGGGCCTATCCCGGCAAGAAGCTCCTCTTCATGGGCGGAGAGTTCGGGCAATCGAGCGAGTGGAACCACGATCAGAGCCTCGAGTGGTGGCTCCTGGACGCCGGTCCGTATCACCGCGGGGTCCGGGGTCTCGTCGCCGATCTCAACCGCCTCTATCGCGCGCTGCCGGCGCTCCACCAGCTCGACTCCGACCAGGCCGGCTTCGCCTGGATGGACTGCGACGACTGGGACCAGAGCGCCATCTCGTTCTGCCGCTTCGCGAAGGACCCGGCCGACCTCGTCCTCTGCGCCTGCAACTTCACCCCGGTCGTGCGGCGCGGCTATCGCGTGGGCGTGCCGCGCCCCGGCTACTACGCGGAGCTGGTCAACACCGACAGCAGGCTCTACGGCGGCAGCGACGTCGGCCATGGCGGCGGGGTTCTGGCCGAGCCCATCCCCTGGCACGGACAGCCTCACTCGCTGGAGCTCACCTTGCCTCCCCTCGGAGCGCTCTGGCTCCGCCCGACCGGGAGCTGAGGCCCATGCCGTCAGGGCCGAGCTGCACGCGCCCGGGTCGGCCGTATCCGCTGGGGGCAAGCTGGACCGGGACCGGCGTGAACTTCGCGCTGTTCAGCGAGCGCGCGGCGGCGGTGGAGCTCTGCCTCTTCGACCCCGCCGACCCGCGACGCGAGACCCA
>WNGA01012699.1_pt1 | contig 10857 bp, 5 predicted proteins | sample 5400061 | NCBI WGS metagenome assembly WNGA01 (sample SAMN13153366, study PRJNA577476) | soil metagenome | isolation source: 100 cm soil or saprolite under grassland replicate 2 | place: USA:California | collected 2016-06-15
CACTGACTGGGCCCTGTTCGCCGGTGTGTTCTGAAGGCAAACAGCAGCATGATCATCCCGAACGCCAGTAACACGAGGCCCCACCATAAATTCACATTGATCCCCAGCGATTTCGCATAGATCGCGGGATCCGATAGCACGCCGTAGATGACCAGTATCGCGCCGACGATCGAGAACATACCGCCAATCGGGAACCGGACGTCGAGACTCATCGCGCCATCACCAGAAGATGATGTTGAGGATCGTCGAGACGACGAGAATGCCCACGGCGAGCGTAACCGGGCGCTTGTACCACGGCATGTGCCCCTCTTGAATCCGAGGCGTCAGGGAGTGAACCAGCCCGCGCAGCTCGTCGTCGGTCTTGGTCCGTTTGGTGAACAGCGAGATGAGCAGCGTCGCCACGAAGCAGCCGGTCCACGCGAACAGCGCGGTCCAGAAGTTCAACGCCATCTCGCTTGGATAGACGTGCAGCACCGCACCCAAGAACCCGCCCTTGATGCCGGGCACGGCGCCGCGCGGCAATGTCAGCCCGTAATGCAGCGCGGCGGTGATCGTGCCGGTCAGCAGGCCGTAGAACGCTCCATGCCCCGTGGTGCGGCGCCAGAACATCCCCAGCAGGAACGTCGCGAACAGCGGCCCGTTCACGAACGAGAACACCAGCTGCAGCATGTCGAGGATGTTGTTGAACCGCGTGGCGGAGTATGCCGCGGCCACGCTGGCGATGATACCGAAGACCGTGGCCGCGTGACCCACGCGCAGGTAATGCCCGTCGGTCTGGCCCGGGCGGATATGCGTCTGATAGATGTCGTACGTCCACACGCTGTTGAAGGCCGTGACGTTGCCCGCCATGCCCGACATGAACGACGCCATCAGGGCGGTCAGACCCAGCCCCAGCAGCCCCGTCGGCAGGTAATGCCCCAGCAGCATCGGAATGGCGAGGTTGTACTCCGGTTGGCCGTCGCTGCCGATCGGGAGAAATCCGCCGCGTGCGGCATGCAGCCCGATCGCCAGCATTCCCGGCAGAATCACGAGCGCGGGCATCAGCATCTTGGGCACCGCCGCGATCAGCGGCGTCCGGCGCGCCGCCGTCATCGAGCCCGCCGCCATGGCGCGCTGCACGACGAGAAAGTCCGTGCACCAATAGCCGAACGAGAGGGCGAACCCCAATCCCATCACCAGGCCGAACCACTCCATCCCCATCGGGTTGTGGCTCGGCGTGTCCATGTATTTCCAGGAGTGCGACCACGCGCCGGGCTCGAACCCCGCGTTCGTGGCCACGGTGGCCAGTTTTGCGGTGAGCCCGCTCCACCCGCCGACGTCCTTGAGTCCCAGCAACACGAGCGGCAGGAATCCCAGGACGATGAGAAAGAACTGCAGGACTTCGTTATAGATCGCGGAGGTGAGCCCGCCGAGGAAGATGTAGATCAGCACGATGACGGCGGACAGCACGATGCTGCCGTGAAAGCTCCAGCCGAGCACCAGCTCGAACAATTTCGCGAGCGCATACATCGAAATGCCCGAGGAGAAGATGGTCATGATCGCGAAGGTGATCGCGTTCAACCCGCGCGTCTTCTCGTCGAAGCGGAGCTTCAGGTACTCGGGGACCGAGCGGGCGCGCGAGCCGTAGTAGAACGGCATCATGAACAGCCCGACGAACACCATCGCCGGCATCGCGCCGACCCAGTAGAAATGGCTCGTCATGATGCCGTACTTGGCGCCCGACGCCGCCATCCCGATGACTTCCTGTGCGCCCAGATTCGCGGAGATAAAAGCCAGGCCGGCGATCCATGCGGGGATCGACCGGCCTGAGAGGAAGAAGTCTTCGCTGCTGCGGATGCGGCGTCTCAGCGCCCAGCCGATGCCGAGCACGAAGACGAAGTAGATGATCAGGATGGCGTAGTCGACACCGCCGAGGCTGATCCGCTGCAGTTAGTGCGATCCCTTCGTCTTGATCACGATCACGCCATTCGCGCCGCGCAGGCCGTAGATCGCCGTCTGGCTCGGGTCCTTCAGGGCCTGAACGGTTTCGACGTCGTGCGGGCTGAGCCAGCTCAAGGTGGTGCGGCTACCCTCGACCGTGATCCCGTCGACCACGAACAGGGGGTCCTGACTCCCATAGAACGACGTTGGGCCCCCCATGCGCACGATGATCCCGCCATCGGGTGCCGGGGACACGATCACGCCGGAAAGGCGACCCTGCAGCAGCTGAGCGAGCGTCGTGGCGTTATCCCGAGCGGCCTCGGAGGCTCTCATCGACGTCGGCGGCGGCGCGGCCGGCTTTGTGGTCGCCTGACCATATGCTTGGGACGCGCACGTGAGAACGAGCGCAAGAGACGGCAGGACGCGTGTTGGGTTCCAGTTCATGGGACCCCCTTTGTTGCTCTCAATATGCCGCATCGGAACGCAGTCCGCGACGGTCGCCTCATGGACGTTGTGTGATCTCGTATATGTAAGCCGTGCGCGGCTGGAGGGTGGGGAGCGAGGCTCGAGTTCTGCCCGGCGTGAGCAGGTTGCGGTAGGAGAATCGCCCCCGCCCCCGCAACGTGAGTGGCGCGGGGGTCGTTCCGAGATTGGCGACCACGAGAACCTGCCTGGTGCTGTCCTTTCGCAGGTAGGCCAGTAGCGCCTCGTTGCCCGTTTCGACCGGCTCCAACCGACCATCTCGCAGCGCCGCGTCATTCCCGCGCAACCGCATCAGCGAGCGATACAGCTTCAGCAGTGAGTTGGGCCGGCGCTCTTGCGCAGCGACATTCGCCGTGAGCGTGTCCGCCTGCAGCACCTCCCACGGCTTCCCACTGGTGAAACCCCGGGACGAGGCGGTCCATTGCATCGGCGTGCGCAGCCGCTCGTCCGGCTTGTCGCCCGTCATTCCGATCTCCTCCCCGTAATAGATGAACGGCACGCCCGGCAGCGTGAGCAGGATCGTCACCGCGAGCCTCGCACCCGCGGTGTCATTCGCGAGTGCCGTCATCGTTCGGGTCTGATCGTGATTGCGCTGGAACGGCGCAAAACGGTATGCCGGCACGGTGCGCTGGAATTGCTGGACCGTAGGGAGCAACCCGCCCGCTTTCCCCGTCCGCACGGCCTCGATGAGTGCCTCAGAGATGGGAAACGCGAAGTACGCGTCGAGCTGGTCAGGATAGTACGTGAGGATGACGTCCGGGTTGTCCCACACTTCCCCGATCGTATACGACTGCGGGGCGATGCTGCGCACGTATTGGCCGAAGTCGCGCAGCACCTGATGCGTGCCGGGAGTGTTGGAGAACTCGTTCCCGACCTCGACCAGGTGGCGGACGGCGTCCAGGCGGAAGCCGTCGACATGCATCGAGTCCAGCCAGAATCGCGCGACGCGCTTCATCTCGTCGAGTACCGCGGGATTCTCGTAGTTCAGATCCGGCATCCCGCTCCAGAACAGCCCGAAGTAGCACTCGTCCCGCATCGGTGACTTATGCCAATTGTTCGCGCACGCCCCGCCCTGTGTCGGCGCCCACCGGTACCAGCTGCGATGCGGCGCCGCCGTGTCGCGCAGCGCCTCCCGGAACCAGGGATGATCACTCGACGTGTGATTCAGGACCAGGTCGACGAGCACGCGAATCTTGTGCTGGTGCGCCGCGGCCATGAACGCCTTGAAGTCGTCGTTCGTGCCGTAGTCCGGCTCGATCTTGTTGTAGTCGGTGACGTCGTAGCCGTGATAACTCGGCGATTCCGCGATGGGCATGAGCCAGACACAATCGGCGCCCAGGCCGGAGATGTAATCGAGCTTCTGCGTCAGACCGCGCAGGTCGCCGATCCCGTCGCCGTTGCTGTCGTAAAACGAACGGACGAAAACTTCGTAACAGGTGGTGGGGTGTGCGGGTAGGGGCGCAGCATGCTGCGCCCCTACATTCCCCATCTGCAGCAGTGCGAGCAGAATCAGGGGATGCATTCGAATGTCGCCTCGAGACCCTCAGCCGAGTTCGGGCCGACATAGACGCGGAACGTTCCCGGCTCCACGACGGGCTTCATGTCGAGCCCAATGAACCAGAGATCGCGCACTGCGACCCGCAAATCGACGGCCCGCAACTCGCCGGGTTTTAGCGTCACCCGCCGGAAGGCCTTCAGCTCACGCACTGGCCGTGACACGCTGGCGACCTCGTCCCGCACGTAGAGCTGTACGACTTCCGTACCTTCCCGGCTCCCGCTATTCGTCACGGTCACGGTCGCGGTGATCGTGTCGCTCACCCGCGCGCGTGCGGCGCTGAGCTTGAGGTTGCTGTACGCGAACGTCGTGTACGACAGCCCGTATCCGAACGGATAACGCGGCGTCACCGGCACGTCGATGTATTTCGACGTGAACTTGTTGTTCGCGTCAGGTGGGCGGCCGGTATTGCGATGATTGTAGTAGAGCGGAACCTGGCCCAGCACCCGCGGGAACGTGACGGGCAAGCGCGCGCTCGGATTCACGTCGCCGAACAGCACATCCGCCGTCGCGTTCCCTGCCTCGATGCCCAAGAACCACGTCTCGACGATCGCCGGGACGTGGTCCGACGCCCACTCCAGGATCAACGGCCGGCCATTCATCAGGACGAGCACGACCGGCGTGCCCGTCGCCGCGACCGCCTCGAGCAGCTGCTGCTGCACGCCCGGCAAGCCGAGCGAGGCGCGGCTCGCCGCCTCACCGCTCATGTCTCCCCGCTCGCCAAGCACGAGGACCGCGACCTTGGCCTGACGGGCGGCGGCGACCGCAGCCGCGAAGCCCGCCTTTGACGTGTCGTCGATTCCCGACCCCTGCGCGTACACGACTGTCTGCACTTTTGTCTTGATCCCCTGCAGCACCGAGACGACATCCTCGGCGCGGCCCTGGGTATGCCAGGGTCCGAGCGGCTCTTCCTTGTTGTCGGCAAGTGGTCCGATGACGGCGATCGTGCCGGATTTGGGCAATGGCAAAGTAGGGGCGCAGCATGCTGCGCCCCTACCTACCGGTTCGTTTTTCAATAGCACGATCGATTCGCCCGCGACGCGCCGGGCGAGTGCCCGGAGCTCGGTGTTGGGGGGCGCTGTACGCGCGCGGTACGGATCCCGGAACAGGCCGAGCCGCTGTTTGGCGCGCAGAATGCGCAGCACCGCAGAATCGACCACTGCCATGGGAACGCGATTGCTGCGCACCAGCGCGGCGAGCGAGTCGACGTAGATGCTGCTCTGCATGTCCATGTCCACGCCGGCCGTCAGCGCACGCCGCCCCGCCTCGGCCTGCGAGCCCGCGACACCGTGATTGATCAGCTCGGCGACCGACGTCCAGTCGCTCACCACGAAGCCCGAAAAGCCCCATTCGCGGCGCAGCACGGTGTCCGTGAGCCAGGCGTTGCCGGAGGCCGGGACGCCGGAGATGTCGTTGAATGCCGACATCAGAGTTGCAACGCCCGCGTCGACCGCGGCCTTGAACGGCGGCAGGTAGACCTCGCGCATCGTGCGCTCGGAGATCTCGGTCTCGTTGTATTCGCGGCCCGCCTCGGCCGCGCCGTAGCCGGCGAAGTGCTTGGCCGTCGCGAAGATGTTCTGCTGGAAGCCGCGTACGCGGGCGGCGGCCATCAGCGAGCCGAGGTACGGATCCTCGCCCGAGCCCTCGGCGATGCGGCCCCAGCGGGGGTCGCGCGCGATGTCCACCATTGGCGCGTAGGTCCAGTTGATCCCGAAGGCGGCGGCTTCCTGACCCGCCGCGCGCGCCGTTGCTTCAGCGGCCTCCGGGTCGAACGAGCCTGCTTCCGCAAGCGGGATCGGGAAGATCGCGCGGTACCCGTGGATCACGTCGAGGCCAAAGAGCAGCGGGATCTTGAGCCGCGACTCGGTCACCGCGATCCGCTGCACCGGCGTCGTGTTCTCGGCGCCCATGACGTTGAAGAGCCCGCCGAGTTTGCCCGCGCGCACCAGCTGCATTTGCTCGGGCGAGGCGCGCCCGCCGGCCGACAGGAGATTCAACTGGCCGAGCTTTTCTTCGAGGGTCATGGCAGCGAGGAGCGAGTCGATCCGCCGTTCCAAGGCGGGACGCTGCGCGCCGGCAGGAGTGGCGGTAAAGAGGCTCAGGGCGGCTGGTAGGACCTTGAGAAAACCGGTATGCGGGCGCATCGGGATCCCGTTGATCAGAGATAGGAATTTAGGAACGCGGATCACGCAATCTACGCGGCCGTCGCCAGCCTTGACAGACTCCGACACTCGCGTGATAACTGAGGCAACGCACTCAACCGAGATCATCCATGAGTCGGAGCCTCTCCCTCGGACAGCTCGGCGCGAGGGTTGTCCTCGGCGTCGCCACTCTCCTGTCGCTAGTCTTCGTCCAACACGCCTGGGGGCAAGCACTGCCGGTGCAGGTAACCGGCACCGTGACCTCGGCAAGCGATGGCCGCCCTCTCCCCGGGGCGAGGGTCGTCGTCAAGGGCACGAGCATCGAGACGCTCACCGGTACCAACGGTAGGTATGCCATCGATGCCCGAAGTCCGAACGACACCCTCACGTTCGCCTTCATCGGTTACCGACCCATCGACGTGGCGATCGCGGGACGCTCGGTGGTCAACGCCGCCATGGAGGCCGGGGCGATCATGATGGAAGAGGTGGTCGTGGTAGGCTACGGAACCCAGCAGCGGCGCGACGTTACCGGGGCGGTCGCGAGCGTGAACGCCGAGGACCTCACTCCCGTCCCCACCGCGTCAGTCGACCAGAGCCTGCAGGGTCGGGTGGCCGGCGTGCAGGTGACACCATCATCCGGGAGGCCCGGTCAGGGTGCGGTCGTGCGCATCCGCGGCGTGGGCACCCTCAACGATGCGTCTCCGCTTTACGTCGTCGACGGCATGCTAACCGACGACGTCACATTTCTGCAAGCGAACGACATCACTTCCATGGAGGTGCTCAAGGACGCCTCGGCCACGGCAATCTACGGCTCGCGCGGCGCCAACGGCGTCATCATCATCTCCACGAAACGAGGGAGCCTGGACCGGCCGACGAGCTTCAGCTTCAACGCCTACGCGGGGTCGCAGAGCGTCCAGCACCGCGTCGACCTGGTCAACGCACACGACTATGCGGTGCTCGCCAACGAGTTGGCCGCCAACCTGGGAGCGCCGGCCTACTTCACCAATCCGGATACCATTGGGACGGGGACGAACTGGCAGAATGCGATGTTCGAAGCGGCGCCGATCCAGAACTACCAGCTCTCGAGCACCGGGGGCACGGACAAGGTCACCTACTACTTCAGCGGCAACTACTTTCGACAGGCGGGCGTCGTTCCCAAGTCGGACTTCAACCGCCTCACCCTGCGCCTGAACAACGACTATCGGTTGACGAGCCGCCTCCTGCTCGGGCACAACATTGCGATCTCGTACACCGACGACGACCGGCCCCCCGATGTGCTGAGCGTGATCTACCGCGCGGACCCAACTGTCGCGCCGTACAATCCTAGCGGCACCTTCGCCGATGGCACCGTGCGGTCCTCCGCGGGGAATCCTGCCGCCACCGTTTTCTATACCCGCAACACCGAGAACAACGCCCGTCTCATCGGCAATTTCTTCGGCGAGCTCAATCTCCCGCATGGCCTCACGCTCCGGTCCAGCTTTGGCCTGGACCTCGGTCGCTCGCAGTTCCGGAGCTTTGTGCCCGTGTTCGCCGTCTCGACCCTTCAGAAGAACGACATTTCCAGCGTGGACGTCGAGACGGGCACGAGCACCTCCTGGCTGTGGGAGAACACGCTTGCCTACAATTATCAGGCCGAGCGCCACCGCCTCAGCCTGCTCGCCGGTGTAAGCGCACAGTCATTCTATAACGAGCAGCTCGGCTGCGGGCGCACTAACATCGCCGGGGAAGATCCGAGTCTCTGGTATTGCGACGCAGGTGCCGCCGCAGGGCAGACAAACTTCGACCGCGCGTCCGACTGGAAGATGCTGTCCTACTTGTTCCGCGCCAACTACACCCTCAAGGACCGCTACTTGTTCACCGGCACCCTGCGCATCGACGGCTCCTCGCGGTTCGGCGCGGCGAACCGCTACGGCCATTTCCCGTCATTCGCTGCGGGCTGGAACCTGAAGGAAGAGTCGTTCCTGCGAGATGTCGGGTCGATTTCCGCCCTCAAGTTGCGCGCCAGCTGGGGGCAGATCGGTAACGACAAGATCGGCGCGTATCCAGGCGTCCCCATCGTCACCGGCAACCTGAACGCCGTGTTCGGTACTGGCGAGTCGCTGCAATACGGCGCCAGCCCGATCGAGCTGGCGAATCCATTGGTGAAATGGGAGAAGACATCCCAGACCGACATCGGCGCCGACATGGTGCTGTTCGACGGCCAACTCGAAGCTACGCTCGACTACTATCACCGTCTCACCGACGGCATTCTGGTGCGGGTCCCGATCCCGAACTATGTCGGCGTGTCGACACAGCCCTTCGTGAACGCCGCGAAGGTCCTGAACACCGGGATAGAGGGCACGTTCGTCTGGCGCCGCAAGTGGGGCGACGCCGATCTCCAGTTAGGCTTGAACGGCGCCACCGTTAACAACACGGTGAAAGCGCTCGGAGCGGGGCAGCAGCCGATCCTGGCCGGCGGCCTGGGAAACGAGGTCACCTTCACCACGCGCACGGTCGCCGGCCAACCGATCGGGTGCTTCTGGGGCTTGAAGGTGCAGGGAGTCTTCCAGACGCCGGCGGAGATCGTCACCTCACCCAACCGTAACGTGGGTGAGCAGCCGGGTGACCTGCGGTTCGTCGATACGAACGGCGACAACACGATCACAGATGCAGACAAGACGTTCCTCGGCTGCCCCATCCCCGACGTGGTCTACGGCTTCAACGGTCGGGTGCGTCTGGGAAACTTCGATTTCTCGGCCAACTTCAGCGGGCAGGCGGGCAACAAGGTGTTCAACGGCAAGAAGGCGGTGCGCTTCGGGGTCGAGAACTTCGAGGCCTCGTTCCTGGACCGTTGGCACGGGCAGGGCACCAGCAACTCGGAGCCCCGCGTGACCACGGCCGGCAACAACTACGTCGCCTCCGACCGGTTCATCGAGGACGGCTCCTTCCTGAAGCTGCAGAACGTGCAGCTCGGCTACCGCCTGCCGCCGAGCGTGATGAGCGGGCTGGGCGTCGAGCAGGCCAGAATCTACGTGAGCGGCACCAATCTCTTCAACATCACGAACTACACCGGGTACACGCCCGAACTTCCGGGAGGGTCGGTGATCGCCAGCGGGATCGATACGTTTGGGGGGATTTTCCCGCCCGCCCGGACGTTCACCGTCGGTGTGGATGTGACCTTTTGAGAGACCACAAAGTGGATACTCGACTGATGCGGAGCGAGCCATGAGAACTTCACCGACAGCAGCGCGCGGCCTCATACTTCTTGCGGCGCTCGTCCTGGTTGGGTGCGACTTCCTCTCGACGGAGCCGAAGGGTGTGCTCACGACGGAGAACTTCTTCAAGACGGCCGATCAAGCCGTTCAGGCGACCAATGCGACGTACAACATGCTGCGCGAGTGGCAGGTGCACGTCTTCTCGTGGATCGGGCTGACCGACATCGTATCGGACGACGCCACCAAGGGGAGTACGCCCGGCGACGCAAGCTTCCTGGGCGACCTAGACAACCTCACCTTCGATCCCGGAAATCTAGCCTTTGCGGATCCCTGGGCCGGGTATTACAAGGGGATTTATCGGGCCAACGTGGCCATCCAGAACATCCCCAACGTCTCCATGGACGCGACGCTCAAAGCACGGCTCATCGGCGAGAACAAGTTCCTACGCGCGTACTATTACTTCTTTCTCGTGCGGGCGTTCGGTGGCGTGCCCCTCGTCACGCAGCCCCTCACGCCCGCCGAGTTCATCCAGCCGCGAGCCACCTCTGCCGAGGTCTATGCCCTGATTGTACAGGACCTCCAGGATGCGAGCGCGGCGCTTCCGAAGAGGTCGCAGTACGCCCCGGAGGATTTGGGCCGGGCCACCAAGGGCGCCGCACAGAGCATGCTCGCGGAGGCCTACCTCTACTTGAAGGACTATCCGCACGCCCTCGCGTACGCGGATTCGGTTATCGCTTCGGCCGAATACGGCCTCTACACCGACTACGCGACGCTCTTCACCCAGGCGGGTAAAAACTCGTCCGAAGGGGTCTTCGAAGTTCAGGCGGCTGTCACTCCCGGAAGCGGCTGCCAGCCGAGCGACGGATGCGCCAACGTCCAGTACGCCGAGGTGCAGGGTGTGCGCGGCACGCCGAACATCGGCTGGGGGTTCAACACGCCCGCACCCGAACTCGAGGCCGCCTACGAGCCAGGCGATCTACGCCTGGAGGCCACGATCCTCTATCCGTGGGAGCTTCTCCCGGACGGCAGCCCCCGCGTCGTTTACTTCAACCCGAACATGCTGAACAACCGGTACAACCAAAAGGTGTTCGTGTCGCCCGACAACCCCGGTGGGACGTTCAATGCCGGGATCAACATCCGGCGCATCCGGTATGCCGACGTGCTGTTGGTCGGAGGCGAGGCAGCGTTTCAAACGGGAGACATCGCGAAGGCGACGAACTACCTGAACCAAGTTCGCGCGCGTGCTCGCGGTACCCACACGAGGACCCTCGGCTTCACCCCCGAGCCGCTCGCCGAGGCGATCGCGCAGGGGGTGCTGGGCCTCCCGGCGGCCGGCAGCCGCGTGGCGGTGCGCTACGTGAATCCCACCAGCGCTGCCTTCACCGCGGGCCTCAAGAGCTTCACGTCGCACTGCTCGGATGGCGCGTGCGCGTCGGCCACGGTTCCTCCAGTCCGTGTCGACACGCTCGATCTGGTCCAGACAGTGGACGGGTCCCCCGTGACGACGGTGCAGCAGTTCCTCGACGCGGTTGACACGAAATCGCCCGGCACGCCGGTCGTGCTT
>WNGA01012700.1_pt1 | contig 10857 bp, 14 predicted proteins | sample 5400061 | NCBI WGS metagenome assembly WNGA01 (sample SAMN13153366, study PRJNA577476) | soil metagenome | isolation source: 100 cm soil or saprolite under grassland replicate 2 | place: USA:California | collected 2016-06-15
CCGGTCGGTGAAGTGGCTGGCGAGGGTGCCGAATCCACCGGCCCCCATGGGCGACCCGATCAGGACCAGGATCGGCGCTCTGCTCGCGTCGTTGCGCCGCACGTCATAAGTCAGCAGCGCGCCGGGCACTTCCAGCGTGTCAGTCTTCGGCTCAGCGATGTTGCGTCCAGGGTGGGTCGTCAGCTCAGTCATGTTGCCTCCAGCGGGGCCTTCTTGACCCTCTGCCTGTTAGACGCCGCCAGCCGGCAAAACTCATCGGTGGGTTTAGACCCCTGCGAGCGCTCCGTCGAGGTCGGCGATGATGTCGTCGGCGTCCTCGATACCTACTGAGAAACGCAGCGTGCCCTCGTTGATCCCGAGCCGCGCACGCTCCTCGGGCGCGACCCGACGATGTGAGGAGATCGCGGGGTACAGCACCTCGCTGAAGAGATCGCCGAGTGTCGTCGCCGACGCGGCGAGCGTGAGCGCATCGAGGAAGCGGAACGCCGCCGGCTTCGTCGCGTCCTTGAGATCGAACGTCACGACGCCGCCGAAGAGGCCACCGAACTGCCGTTTCGCGAGCTCGTGCTGCGGGTGGTCGGACAGCCCCGGATAGCGGACGCGCGCGATCTTCGGGTGAGCCGCGAGATGCTGCGCGACGCGCAGCGCGCTCTCGCACTGCCGGCGCACTCGCAGCTCGAGCGTGCGCATGCCTCGGATGCAGAGCCACGCCTCGTGCGGCGGGAGGTACGCGCCGTCGAGGATCGTGCGGTCGCGCATCGCCTTCGCGACCTCCGCGCTGCCCGCGACGCTGCCGGCCATGACGTCGCCGTGGCCGTTCACGTACTTCGTGAGCGAATGGATCACCACGTCGGCGCCGAGCGCCGCGGGCCGGAGCAGCACCGGTGACGCGAACGTCGCATCGACCGCGAGCGTCGCGCCACTGCTGTGCGCGAGCTTCGCGAGCGCGGCGATGTCGGTGATGCGCAGGAGGGGGTTCGCCATCGCCTCGATGTAGAGGAGCGTCGTCGCCGACTCGCGGAGCGCCGCTTCGACCTTCCGGTGGTCGGTCGCGTCTACGAAGACGATCTTCGCACCGCGCTCGCGGATCCAGCGCTCGAACAGCGCGCGGACCTGCCCGTAGATGTCCTCCTGAGCGACGATGCGTCCCCCGCTCGCGACCGCGCAGGCATCGGCGAAGGCGGCGATCGCCGCCATGCCGGAGACGAAGCATGTCGCCGCGGGCGTGCCGTCGAGCTCGGCGAGCGCAAGCTCGAGCGCAGCGGTCGTCGGAGTGCCATAACGACCGTAGACATAGCCTGCGCGGTCATTCGCGAAGACCTCGTCCTGCGCCGCCGCGGAGCGGTAATCGAACGCGACGCTCTGCACGAGGGGCGGCGCGACCGGGATGCCCTCACCGGCAGGGAGAGAACGCGCTGACCGAACGACGCGCGTACCGAGCCGAATTTCCTTCCCCATCGCCCGCGAGTCTAGGTGCGTCGGCTAGCGGCCAGCCTCTTCTTCGACGCGCTCTTCCACGACCTCGCGTGCGACCGCGCGCGGCTTCTCCCCGGCGTCCATCGACTTCGCATCCATCGCCTTCGCGCGCTCGATGAGGTCCGCGACCTTCTGTCCCCCCTTGCGGCCGATGCGCTCGAAGTGACCCGGACCGTATTTCGCGGTCACGGCCTTGCCGCCCTTCTTGCCGATCCGGCCGAAGAACTCGGGGCCATATTTCGTCGCGGTGCTCGAGCCGCCCTTCTTGCCGATCCGCTCATAGAACTCAGGACCGTACTTTTCGCTGACAAGGCGACCGCCCATGCGGCCCGCCTCGGCCACCGTCATGCCACCACCAGTTCTTCGCGCCATGGCCCGCTCCTTTCAGTAGCGGCCAAGGTGACGGGCAGGATGGATGCCGCACGCCTGTCGGCCGTGCGGACACGAGGTAACAACTGGGCAACGATTGCCGCTACGCGGTCCCGAGATCCACCTCGAGCGGATCTTCCCTCACGAACGCGAGGACGATGACGCACGAGAGCAGCGCGGCGCCCATGCAGAAGACGCCGATCGCACCAAAGCCAAGCCGGTCGACGAAGAAGCCGCCGATGGTGGCGCCGACGACGATCGACAGCGCCGCCGTCGACGAGGAGAAGGCGAAGAGCGTCCCGCGCGCCTCGGGCACCTGCTCTGTGAGCAGCGTCGTGTTCGTCGCGAAACGCGCGCCGATCACTGCCGACAGCACGAGGTTCATCACCGCGGCCGCGAGCAGTGGCGGCGGTGCGTTGGTGAGCGCGAGCAGGATCACTCCAGAGGCGACGATCGTTCCCGCGACGACGCGTCGGTGTCCGATCCGGTCTCCGATGCGGCCGCCGATCTGGCTCCCGATGAGCACGCCCAGCCCGAGCGTGAGCGAATACGTCGACGCGGTGCCCTCGCTGAGGCCGTACGTGTGCTGGAAGAAGACGACCAGATACGTGATCCAGGTGAACCAGTAGAGCGAGCCGAGGAAGCTCGAGATGATCGCGGCAACGGCGGATGGATTGCTGAGGATCAGGCGATACATCGCCCAGATCCGATCCTCGTTGAGATTGGTCCGCGTCGGACGGAGGAAGACGGCGAGGCCGAATCCGGCCGCGATCGCGATGACGCCGACGAGTCCCACCGAAACGCGCCAGCTCGTGGCCTCAGCCACGACGCCCGCGACAGGCACGCCCACCACGCTGGCCATCGTGTTGAAGGCGATCACCGTCGACATCGCGCGGCCGCGCTCGCGATACGCGAACAGATCCCCAACGAGCGCATTCGCGTTCGGAAAGATCAGCGATCCGCCGATGCCCGCCACCGCGCGCGCGGCCACGAGCGTCTCGAAGGTCGGCGCCAGCGCGGACAGGATCGTGAATGTGCCCATGACGAGCGCGCCCGCAACGAGGAACCGTTTCCGGCCGAAGCGATCGGAGTACGGCCCGATCAGGAGTCCGGTGACGATGCCCGGGCCGCCGTACGCAGCGGCAACGAGGCCGGCGGTCCCGGTGCTGACGCCGAACTCGTCGGAGATCTGCGTGAGAACGGGCGCCATGACGAGCGTCGCGTACACCGACGCGAAGGTGAGCGCTCCGATGACGCTGAGGAGGAGCCGCTTCTCGCCGCTGGTCAATCCAGGGGCAGGCCCGCGAAAGCATGCAGGAACCGGCCGAAGGCGCGGATGTGGTCGAGGTAGTCGGCGACGGCGATGTTCTCGTTGGGCGCGTGATTGGCCGAGGACGCGTTCCCGGACCCGAAGCCGACGACAGGGATCCCGAGCTGATCGCACACCTGCGCCATCGGTCCGCTGCCGACCATGAGCGGATAGACGACCGGATCGGTGCCGTACGTCGCGCGACATGCGGCGATCGCGGCGCGCGCGGGCTCGGAATCGGCGGGCCAGCGCGAGGGACGCTCGCCGTGCATCGCGACGACCTCGATGTCACCGAAGCCGCGGCGCTCGAGGTACGCGCGCAGCAGACGCTCGACGAGCTCCGGCGTGAGGTCGGGTACGAGGCGGAAGTCGAGCTTCGCGCTCGCGACGGCGGGCAGGACCGTCTTGGAGCCGGGGCCGGAGTACCCAGAGGTGAGCCCGCAGATCGTGCACGTCGGTTCGAAGAAGTGCTTGAGCTTGAGCGGCGTTCCCGTGAGTCCGCGGATGAACCGCGGCACGTCATGGATGCGCTTCGTGCCCTCCTCGTCGTAGGGCAGGGCCTCGAGCGCGCGGACCTCATCCGGTGTCGGCTTGCGCACCGCGTCCATGAGGCCGTCGATGACGATCTCGTCCTTGTCGTTCTTCAAAGTGGCGAGCGCCCAGACCAGGCGCCACGCGGCGTTCGGGATGATCGTCGCGACCGACGAGTGCGCGTCCTGCTTCGCGCCGCGCACGCGCAGCTCGAAGTACGCGATGCCCTTGAGACCCAGCGAGACCGTTGGCCGCCCGGCGGCGTCCTTGTATCCCGCCTCCCAGATGCAACCGTCGGCGCGGAGCCGGTCCGCGTTAGCCGTCACGAACGCGGCCAGGTGCTCGGATCCGATCTCCTCTTCGCCCTCGTAGAGGACGCGCACGCGCAGTGGCAGCTCGCCCATCGTCGCGCGGTACGCCTCGATCGCCTGGAGTCGCGCCATGAGGTTGCCTTTGTTATCGGACACGCCGCGCGCGAAGATGTGGCCCGCTCGCTCGGTCGGCTCGAACGGCGGCGTCTTCCACTCGTCGAGCGGATCGGGAGGCTGCACGTCGTAGTGGTCGTAGACGAGGAGCGTCTTCTCGCCGCTGCCGGTCTCGCCCACGATCGTCGGCGGTCCGCCGTCGATGCGAAGGCTCTCCGCGGCGATCCCGGCGCGTCGCGTGCGCTCGAGGACCGCGCGCGCCGTCTCGTCGATCGCGCTCTTCTGGGCGGAGACGGTGGGCAGGCGCACGAGGTCCTTCAGCTCTTCGATGTACTCGCGCTCACGGGCGCGCACGTATGCGTCGAAGGCATCGAAGGAGGTCACGCGGCTAGGCTACCTGAGGTCTCCACGCCGTACGCTCACGGCGATGGAAGCGGATGTCATCGTCGTCGGCGCGGGACTCTCGGGTCTCGTCGCGGCGACCGAGGTCGCCGACGCCGGAAAGCGCGTCATCCTCCTCGAGCAAGAGCCGAAGGCATCCCTCGGCGGTCAGGCGTTCTGGTCTTTCGGCGGACTCTTCTTCGTGGACAGCCCGGAGCAGCGGCGCCTCGGCATCAAAGACTCCGGCGACCTCGCGCTCCGCGACTGGCTCGCCTACGCCGGCTTCGACCGCGACGACGACGCCTGGCCGCGGAGATGGGCCGAGGCCTACGTGGCCTTCGCCGCCGGCGAGATGCGGCCATGGCTTCACGCGCAGGGGATGCGCTGGTTCCCGCTCGTGCAGTGGGCCGAGCGACGCGGGAGCAGCGTCCCGCGCTTCCACATCACCTGGGGCACCGGACCGGGCGTCATCGAACCCTTCGTGCGCAGCGTGCGCGCGCACGTCGCGAGCGGCCGTGTCGAGCCGCGCTTCCGTCACCGCGTGACCGGGCTCCTGCTCACGAACGGCATCGCCGAAGGGGTCGCTGGCGATGTACTCTCACCGAGCGCGTCGGCGCGCGGTGTTACGAGCATGCACGACGTCGTCGGCGACTTCACCCTTCACGCATCCGCGGTCGTCGTCACATCGGGAGGGATCGGCGGCAACCACGAGCTCGTCCGCCGGTACTGGCCGGCGCGCCTCGGGGTCCCGCCGCAGCGGATGCTGTCCGGCGTTCCCGACCACGTGGACGGCCGCGTGCTCGAGGTCGTCCGCGCAGCCGGCGCGCGCGCGATCAACCTCGACCGCATGTGGAACTACCCGGAAGGCGTCGAGAATTTCGCGCCGATCTGGCCGCGTCACGGCATCCGCATCCTTGCCGGGCCCTCAGCGCTGTGGCTCGACGCGACCGGCCGGCGATTGCCGGCACCGCTCTTCCCAGGCTTCGACGCACTCGGCGCGCTCGAGCACGTCGCGCGCTCCGGACACGATCACTCGTGGTTCGTGCTCGACTCGAGAGTCTTCGGCCGCGAGCTGGCGCTGTCGGGCTCCGAGCAGAACCCCGACCTCACCGGTAAGAGCATCCGGATGGTCCTCCAACGTGCGCTGCCCCGCGCCGTGAAGCCCGTGGAGGAATTCGGGAGACGCGGACCCGACTTCGTCTTCGCTTCAGGCGCGCAGGATCTCGCGCGCAAGATGAACCAGCTCGCGGGTACAACGCAGATCGATGCCGTGTCGCTCGGGCGCGAGCTTGAGGAGCACGACGAACAGGCCGCGTCGCCCTCGCCCAGCGATCCGCAGCAGCTCGCGATCCGCGAAGCGCGCCGCTACATCGGCGACCGGCTGATCCGCGTGGCGCGGCCGCATCGCTTCCTCGATCCGAAGAGCGGTCCGCTCGTCGCGGTGCGCCTCTCGATCATCACGCGCAAGACGCTCGGCGGTCTCGAGACCGATCTCGACGGGCGTGTCTTCGGCGAGTCAGGCGAGCCGATCCGCGGTCTGTACGCAGCCGGCGAGGTCGCGGGTTTTGGTGGCGGCGGTGTCCACGGCTATCGCGCGCTCGAAGGGACGTTCCTCGGCGGCTGCATCTTCTCCGGTCGGGTCGCGGGCCGCGCTGCGAGTCGCGCTCTCGGCTGAGCGCTAGCCCGACGTGACGGGCGACGCCGTTCGGGTCTTGCTCCGTCCGAGTTCGCAGCGCGGCGAGTACGGCGTGATCTCGATCCAGCGCTTCTCGCACAGGTAGTGGATGAGTCCGTCGGCCTCCTCGATCGTCTCGCGCCGGTAGACCTTTGCCCGCGGCACCATGAAGACGCAGTCGCCACAGTTGATCGGCAGGGCCGGTCGCGGCCGGCTCGCGTTGCGTGCGACGACCAGCGCGAAGCCCAGCGCCGCGAGGCAGATCACGGTGAACACTACGAAGACCGCAAAGATGGCCAGGGGACCCATATCCGTTCGGGCCTCCTCCCCGTATCAACGGTATCAGGAGGTGAGCGCCATGCGATCAGCACTCATGGCCGTGGTCGCGGCGCTGCTGCTGGCGACCAGCGCGTGTGCCGCCGCGGGCTCGGGCGGAACCGGCGCTCCCAAGGGTGGGCCAGCGAATGCCACGCCCGCGCCGTCATACATGCCGACGCCGACCGGTGGCATGCCGGCCGACCCCTACGACTACGGGTATTAGTCTCGCCGCATCAGGTTCGGCATCCACGTTGGCCACCTCGGCGGGCCGCTCGACGAGCTTCGACGGCTGTGGCGGTTCGCCGACGAGCGTGGCTTCGACTGGTTCTCGGTGTCCGATCACTTCCAAGAAACGCCGCACCGGGGCGGCGATGGTGACTGCTTCGAGTCCGTCGCGACGCTGACCGCCGCGGCGGCCGAAACGAAACGAGTACGCGTCGGATGCCTCGTTTTCAGCATCGCGTACCGCAACCCGGGTCTCCTGGCGAAATCGATGACGGCGATAGATCACATCTCGAACGGCCGCGCCGAGTGCGGGATCGGTGCGGGCTGGAACGAGCCGGAATACCGCGCGTTCGGGTACGAGTTCCCGGACTTACGGACACGCGAAGATCAGCTCGAGGAGTACGCCGAGGCGCTGCGCCTCCTGTTCGGTCAGCCATCCGCGGACTTCTCCGGTACGCACTACACGCTACGGCACGCTCCGAACAACCCGCGACCGGTGCAGCGCCACCTTCCGCTTTGGATCGGCGGCGCCGGCGAGAAACGGACGCTCCGAACGGCGGCGCGCTTCGCCGACGGCTGGAACGCTCCGTACCTCGCGCCCACGGAGTGGAAGCGGAAGAACGAGGTGCTCGACCGCTGGTGCGCGGAGCTCGGCCGCGACGGCGGCGCGATCGCGCGCACCATCAACGTCGGCTTCTATATGGGCGCCGACGAGAAAGGCGCCGCACGCGGCGAGGAGCGCTATCAGCGCGAGTGGGGCACCGACACACGGGGCTTCGCCGGTTTCCTTCGCGGGACGCCGGCGCGCACGGCCGAGCTCGTCGATGAGTTCGGCGGCGTCGGCGTCGAGCGGCTCAACATCGCCGTCCGCAGTGGCCCGTACGACTGGGATGCTCTCGAGGCGTTCGCCGAGAACGTCATCCCGGCCATCGCATGACACTCGAGATCATCCGCCTCGACGGTCCGACCTTCGATGCGGCGATCCCGGACCTCGCCGTGATCCTCGCGGACGTGGTCGCGGGCGGCGCATCGGTCGGCTTCCTTGTGCCGTTCACGCCGGAGGATGCTGCGACGTGGTGGATGAGCATCGAGCGCGACGTCGTTCACGGGAACGTGCTCGTGATCGCGGCGCGTATCGATCGCCGCGTCGTCGGCACCGCGCAGCTGCGCCTGGCCCAGCTACCGAACGCGCGTCACCGCGCCGAGGTGGCGAAGGTGCTCGTGCATCGCTCCGCGCGGCGACGCGGGGTCGCCACCGCGCTGATGCGCGAGATCGAGCGGATCGCACGTGCGGAAGGACGCACGCTCCTTGTGCTTGACACGATCACCGGAAGCGAGGCCGACCCGCTGTACACGAAACTCGGATGGACACGTGCTGCCGAGATCCCTCGATACGCCGGGATGCCCGACGGCGAGCTGCGCCCCACCACGATCTTTTACCGCGATCTCGGACCCGTGGATCCACGAACGGCGCCGTGAACCCGCCGCAGCTCCGGATCGAGCCTGTCGGCGTCGCCAAGCGAGACGGCGAGGGGTGGCGCACGACCTGGCGCGTCGCGAACGCCGAGCCGGACCCGGTTCACCTCGTCGCCGTGGTCGCACCACATTCGCAGTTCCGCGGCGAGACGTCGCTCGATCGCGAGCTCCGCGGCAAGAGCTCGAGCCAGTTCTCTCTTGTCGTGCGGACCGAAGGCGCTTCAGGGAGCGAGATCGAGAACGCGTTCCTCATCCTGCTCGTTCAACAAGGAGAGGAGCGCTGGCGCATCCTCGCCCGACTCCGCGTACCGCTCGAAGAAGTCGCGCGTCCTCGCCCCCGTGTCGAGGCCGTCACCGTGCAGCGCGTCGGCTTCTCCGGCGAGCTTTAGAGTTTCGCGCATGGCGATGACGAAGGACGACCGCTACGTGATGCAGCGGATGAAGGGCTGACGCGGCAACTGAAGCCTTGGCTTCGAGGAGACCACGGGTATGGTCTCAAACGTGTTGGAAATGGACCAAGAGGCGCTGACGAAGCTGCTCAAATCCTTCAAGAAGAAGTACGCCGGGGATCCCGAATGGGACGGGATACGCGCGGGCTTTCCGAAGTCCTGGCCGATCTAGCGTGACCACGGTCAAGGCCGCAAAGGCGCGGCTGCTCAAGTACGCGCTGGCCAAGGCTGACGCGACGCTTGATCACCCGTGGGGCGAAAACGTCGCCAAGGTGAGCGGCAAAGTCTTCGTCTTCTTCGGCATGGAAGAGCCCGACGCCAAGTACGCGGACTACGTCATGGGCGTCAAGCTCACTAAGGCACTGCTTTACGCGAAGAGCCTGCCGTTCGTGGAAGCGATGGGCTACGGACTCGGAAAGTCGGGCTGGGTCAGCGTAAAGAAGCCGAAGGGGGCGCTGCCCACCGCGATGTTCGAGGAATGGATCGACGAGAGCTACGTGAACGTCGCGCCGAAACGCAAAGCGGCTGTGGTCAGCAGCGTGGCTCCGACAGCCCGAGCGCGTCCCGCAGCGCGTCGCGCACCCGCACGTTCGTCGACATCACGAAGAACCGTTCGCTCATAGCGAAGTAGAGAGGACTCATCGCCGCACCCGTCACCGGGGATGTGCCGAGCGCGCGCCCGTTCAGTCGAACGAAGAATTCCGTTTCGCCCGGTGCGGCGCTAACGGGTCGGGGTCAGTCGTGCGGCAGCCGCACCTCAGGGCGGCTCAGTGCGAGCGGCGTCTTCCCGGACCAGTAGACGTCGCGCCGCCCGGTCATCGCCTGGACGTGGCCGTCCCATTCGAAGTTGAACGCCTCGCAGCCGAGACGCACCGCGCGGCGGACCTTCTCCTGCGTGACCTCGTCGCGCGCGAGCTTGTGGATGATCGCGATCTGACGATCGCCGTGACCGGAGTCCTGCTCTGCGTGCAGCTCATACGTCGCGGCCGCGCGCCTGCTGAACCCGTAATGGCCGACGAGCTCCTTGAACACACGCGCCGCCGCGCCGTCGGCTCCGCCATGCATCGCCTCGACGAACGCGAGGAGCGCGACGCCTTCCAACGCGGTACGGTTCTGACAGCCGGAACGGATCATCTCGACCGCCGCTAGCGTGCCGGGCGCTGGGTCGGCACGATCCGCCTCCTCGCGCGTGATGCCGCCCTCCTCGAGGAACTGCAACATGATGTCGACGTGCGTCCTCTCGCCGCCGAGCTCCTCCATGAAGTTCTCCATCACTACGTCCATGAGGTCGTAGTTCCGCTCGCTGGCGACGTTGGTGACGATGTAGCCGAAGAAGATCGGGTTTGTGCGCACGCGGAGGTAGTGCTGGATCTCGCCGAGGATGATCTGCTCGCGCGTCCAACGATGCTCGACGATGCCTTTGAACCACGGGTGATCCGGCATCCAGAGGCCGCGCGCGACCTGCCACAGCTCTTCGATGAAGGCGTCAGGCGGAGTCACGGCCACGATCTAACTCTAGGACGACGCGTCTGACTCAGCCGATACACATCGGCCGAGACCGGTCGGTGAGCTCCTACCGTCAGCGCTTGTCGGCGATTCGGCGGAGGTAACGAACGGCGAACACGCCGAGCACGATGTAGGTGATCGTGGCGACGGCACCGAGCACGGCAGCCACGATCGCGATCCCGGAAACGTCCATGGCCGTGAGTTTACGACCGATCGGGCGAGCAGACTGCGTATCAGGCCGGCGGGCCGTGCGGGAATCGGACCCGCGACTTTTCGCTTAGAAGGCGAATGCTCTAATCCACTGAGCTAACGGCCCGCGTCAATTATCGCGGACGGATGTGCTATCGGGCGGTGTGGATCGGCCTCCCCCGCGCGACGAGCGCGGCCTCGCGGAACGTCTCGGCGAGCGTCGGGTGCGCGTGGATCGTCGCGATCACGTCGTCGGTCGTCGCCTCGAGCCGCATCGCGAGCGTCGCCTCGGCGATCAGCTCGCTGGCCTGCGGTCCGACGATGTGGACGCCGACGATGCGCTGATCCTTCCCGGCGGCGACGATCTTCGTGACACCGTCGCTCTCTCCGAGCGCGCGCGCGCGGCCGGACGCCTTGAACGAGAAGCGCGCGACCTTCACGTCATCGCCGTACTTCTCCTTCGCCTGAGCCTCGGTCAGCCCGACCTGCGCGATCTCGGGGTGCGTGTACACGACGTTCGGCACGACG
>WNGA01016428.1_pt1 | contig 10855 bp, 10 predicted proteins | sample 5400061 | NCBI WGS metagenome assembly WNGA01 (sample SAMN13153366, study PRJNA577476) | soil metagenome | isolation source: 100 cm soil or saprolite under grassland replicate 2 | place: USA:California | collected 2016-06-15
GTTCATCCGGATAACCGGCTGGTCGCCGACGCTCTCGAGGCCGAGTGGAATGCCCGTCTCCGCGAGCTCACCGATGCGCAGCAGACGTACGAGCGCCAGCGCGCCGCCGCCCAGCAGACGCTGGATGCTGAGCAGCGAGTAGCCATCTTGAACCTGGCCAACGACGTCCCGCGGCTGTGGCGAGACCCGCGCACTCCGGACCGTGAACGCAAGCGGCTCGCTCGCCCACCCCTGGAAGACGTCACGTTGCTCAAGACCGATCACGTCGCGGCTCACGTCCGCTTCAAGAGTGGAGCCACTCGCACGCTCCAGCTGCCATTGCCGGTGCCGATTAGGCTGCTGCGCAAGACCGACCCGGCCACCGTGGCCGAGATCGATCGGCTGCTGGACGACCACACAAGGCGAGATCGGCGCGACGTTGGCAGAGCGCGATGTGCGGACCGGTGGTGGGGTGGCGTTCGCCCGCTTGCGGGTGCGCGAAGTGCGCAAGGCGTATCACCTTCAGCCGCGGTACGAGCGCTTGCGGGCACGTGGCTACCTGACGGGTCACGAGCTAGCGGCGCTGCTCAACGTCGACCCGGCGACCGTAAAGATCTGGCGACGCCGCGACTTGCTGCACGGCGAAGCGGCCGACGATCGTGGTAACTACCTGTACCCACCTGACCAACCGATCCCGCGCAAACACGCCTGGAAGTTCGGCCGCCACGCCTGGCGTGTAACTCGTATCCAATCACCCTGACGAGGTGCACTATGCAGCGTCATCCTTCGATTCGGGATCCGCACCTTCACAGAAGTCCGGACGGAACCCGTAGAACGTGGCGAAGCGCACATACTCCGGATGCGGCACCACCACATTGGCGACCACTCCAGCCTTCAAGCACGCCATCCGATCGCTCAGCACGACCGCCGGTACGCCGCCCAGTTCGGCGAAGCACTCCGCCAGCAACGCCAACGTGGTTTGTCGCGTCTGATCAGTGGCGAAGCGCACGAAGCGATAGCGGCTCCACGCACGGACCGCGCAGAAGATCTGCGCCCGGCTTCGGTTGCCCAATCAATGACCAGGTGCTCACCCGGCACCGGCACCCACGGAAGATACGTGCGCCGCTGCCGCTTCCACGTCGCTTTCGCCGCCGCCACCGCGCGGGCGCAGGTTGCGCGCGGAGCCCGTGTAGCCGGCCCCCTCGACGATCGGCAGCAAGCGCTTGGCGCTGATCCGGCCATCGCTGGCGCGCACCCGATCGGCGATCAGCCCCTCGACCACGGCTGTGTTGCGCACCATGTCGCGCGGCTGGCGCTCGGCGCCGTCGCGTCGACTCACCAACCGCTCGACCGTTTTATGGTTGGTGCCGCACAGCGCCGCGGCGCCACGGTAGCTGCCCACCAACGCGTAGGCATTGACAATCTCCATGTGCTCCCTCGAAGACTTCACACTGCGTCCCCTCCCCCTCGCCTACTGGTAGTTGCACAGCTCCAGCATCGCCGCCGGAGGGGACGCTTGTCCGGTGTTCGGTTCAGCCGGTGGGGACTTTGAGTTGACCACCACCGATGACCACGCTGGCCATCAGCGGGGACCGACCTCGGCCACCCGTGGATACTTTGACAGGGCTACGGAGGACTACGTGAACATCGGATTGCGCTAGTTCACGGGTAGCTCCCGTCACACGCAACGGCCCGCCGGGACAAACCCGGCGGGCCGTTGCGTGTGTCTGGGCGGGCACTATAATCGCCTGCTCGACGCCCGGGCTTGGAGGTAGACATGCCCAGACTATTTACCCGCCGCGATTTCCTGGAGCGTTCCGCCGCGGTCGGCTCAGCTGTGGCTGCTGCGTCGCTGCTGACTCCGGGCGCCGCGTTTGCTCAGCCGCCTGGCATCGACAGCCGAACCGAGAACCTGGAGGACATCGGCAATACCTTCCCCCTCGGCAGCGCTCGAGACGTGACCATTCAAGGCGGTGTGCTGCGCAGTACGAGCCGCGGGGGCGTGTTCACCTCGCGCGTCCTCCGAAGCGCGACGCCGTTCACGCACCTGGGCCTGCACTGGTCGGCTGTTGTTCCAGACAGTACAGACCTTCGTTTCGAGCTGCGCACCAGCCCGGATGGCGTTGCGTGGTCGGCGTGGGCGGCGGTCCGGGTCGAGACACTGCCACACGAATCGTCCGTCGGCGACTTCTTCGCCAGCCTTGTTTCGACCCCTGGTGCTCGATTCGTGCAATACCGAGCAACATTTTCGACCGACGCTGGTGCCAGCCCAAGCCTGCGGCGGGTAACGGCCACCGCGATCGATTCACGGCCCGCGCCCGTCGGCAGCAGCGCGCTCGCGACGCGCACGGTCACCGACGCGCTCACCGGCCGCTCGGTCACCGTCATTGCCCGCCAGCAATGGGGGGCGAATGAGGCGTATCGCTTTAGCCGCAAAGGCAAGGAGATCTGGCCAGAGCAGTTCGTACCCTTCAAGAAGATCGTCGTCCATCACACCGCGACGGCTAACAACTACACCGACGGAGCGGCCGAAGTGCGTGCGATCTACAGATATCACGCTGTCACAAAGCGCTGGGGCGACATCGGCTACAACGCGATCGTGGATAACGGTGGCAACCTGTACGAGGGTCGCCACGGGCGCGGCGAGGATGCTGCCACTCGAGAGGTGCTGAGCGCGGGCGTTGTCGCGGGCCACGACCTCAGCCATAACTACGGAAGCGCCGGCGTCGCGCTGTTGGGCGACGCGACCGGGCTGGACTGGCCGATGCCCAGCAACAGCGGCCCGATGTGGGACGCGTTGGTGCGCTATTCCGTATTCGAGTCGGCTCGTCACTTCGTGCGCCCACTTGTTGCGGGCAAGGACAGCCAGGCGGTCGATAGTGACATAGCCGTCGCCGATTTTCTGCGCTCGGATGATGCCTGGAGCGACGCAATGCGCAATGTCTCGGGCCACCAGGAGACGAACGCCACGACCTGCCCTGGGCAGCCCGTCATGGCGCTTCTGGACGAGCTGCGTACCGCGATCCACAACGGTCTCGTGGGCGCCGGCACGCTCAAAGCGGGGGTTCAGGTCGGCAGCATCGCCCGTGTAGCCAATGTCAACCAATCGCTGACCTTCTCGTGGATCGACCAGGATCTGAACGGGTGGGCCGTAGACCACTACGAATACTGCTGGGAAGGCTGGTTCAAGCCTGCGACCAGCGACGATGTTCAGTACTTGACGCTCGGCAGCGGCTACGAGGCGTCGGACTGGGGGAGCGCGCAGCCGCGGCAAAGGTGGCAGCCAACAGCCGCCAAAACACTGATGTTGACGCCGCTGGCGGCTGGACATTACACGCTTCACGTGCGGGCGATCGTCACCGGGTTCGGTGGCACTGCCAGGGGTCTGTACGAAGGAAACCACACATACCTGGTGAAGTAGGCGTTTGTTGGGTGCAGCCTGATAAGCAGGCATCACGCCGACCGAACGCGCCACCTGGGGGGATGCCTGATGAGAGTTCATAACATCTTTCGAATAGTTGTTGGTGCCGCCGCCATCGCATTGCTTACAGCGAGTTCGGCTCCGGTCGCCGCATTCCAGGCAAGTGCCGACCCTGCTGTCGCCGGCGAGGACGGGCCGCAGGCGGCTGGCGTGCTGGTCAATCCACACCGCCTGCAGGCGAGTCCGCACGCGCCCGGACCTGGTCAGGTGCGCGAGGTTCCGCGACTGTACCCTGTCGACGAGGCGACATTCGGGCTCCTCAAGGCGCGCGCCAACGCTGCCGCGCCCGCTGCCTCTCACGTACCAGGTGCGCCCCCGGCCACTGCAACGGCGCCCCAGTTCCCCACGGTCGATTTCAGCGATGCGGGGCGTTGGAATCCACCGGATGGCGCGCTTGCCGTGGGGCCCACGTCGGTTGTGGTCGCGGTCAATGAGGCGTTCGCAGTCTATTCGCGCACAGGCGCGCTGTGGGGGCCCGGGGTTGTCAGCCTGCAAAGCCTGTTCGATCTGCCGGGCGCGTCTGTTTTCGACCCCCGGGCACTGTACGACAAAGTCAGCGGCCGTTTCGTGTTGGTGGCTGTGACCACGAACAGCAGCACGCGCACGAGCTATTACACGCTCGTCGTGTCGCGCAACAATGCGCCACTGAACGCTGCCACCGACTGGTGCACCTACAAGCTAGACGCGGCCACGGGTTCAGGCGGGGCGCGCACGTGGGCAGACTTCCCTGGCCTGGGCACGGATGGCAACAACGTCTACATCACGTCCAATCAGTTTGCGTTCGGCAGCAATCGCTTCCAGTATGCGCGGCTGCTCGTGCTGCCCAAGGCATCGGTCTACCCAGGCCCGAGCGGCTGTCCAACGGCAACATCCACTGACTTTCGGAACTTGAAGAATCCGGATGGAAGTAGCGCGTTTTCGGTCCAGCCTGCCAGCGCACCCGATTCGCCGACCGGCCAGACGGAGCTGCACCTAGTGAACGCAATCTGGGCAAGTGGTTCCAATCTGGCCCTGCGCAAGGTCACCAGCACTGCGACCGGGACTCCGCAGCTGTCCGCTCCAACCTGGGTCGCCGCCGGTGACGGCGCGATCGGCTTCTACGACATCCCGGCTGACGCGCAGCAGCCTGCTGGCCCAGCAATCGAAAGCGGCGATACCCGACTGTCGAGCGCCGTGTATCGCTATGGCGCGATCTATACGGCCAATACGACCAGGACGGTGGATCAGACACGGGTAACGAACAGCGTCACGCCGAACGCCTACGCGAATGTGCAGTGGTACCGCGTCGCGCCGAGTGGCTCGGCCTACGTCGGCCGAACCTGGGCGGCCTCGAGCCAGGACGTTGCCTACTACTTTCCGGGAGTATTGCCCGGGTGCACGACCGCCGCGACCGGGAGTAGCTGCGCAGTTCCCTTTGTGGCACTCGAGCTCAGCGGCTCAGGCCCAGCTCAGGCTGCCGCCGCCTACCGCGCGCGCGACACCGCGGCGCCTCAGCCGTATGCGAGCGGTGTGTCGGCATACAGCCTCAACGGCCGCTGGGGCGACTATCCGGCTGTCGCCGCCGACCCAACTGATGCGACGGCGGTGTGGCTCCTCGGCCAGTACGCCAAGGCAACCAGTGCCTGGGGTACTGCAGTGGGGCAGGTCACGCCAAGCACACCGTAGTCTCGAATTCGAACCCGACGGTTTGCGCGATGTCTCGGCACCGGTTAGCCAGCACGTCCTCCATAAAGAAGAGTCGCGGCGTCCCCTGCAGAATGGTTAGTAGTGATTCCGCCAGTTTCTGTTCGCCTCGCAAGGCGGCATCAACCGCGAGCACGCGAGCTCATGCAGCAGATCAAGCGCAGACGTTTCTTCGAGCTTGCCGGTTTGAGCACTGCGGTCCTCGCCGGATTCGGTATTGGACGCGTACCGTCGTCTCCGGGACGAGAAACGCGCGGGCGATCTGCGCTGTCGTGAGACCGCAGACCACTCGCAGCGTGAGAGCGACCTGCGCCGCGCGACCCAGCGCCGGGTGACAGCACGTAAGAATGAGTCGAAGCCTGTCGTCCCGCCCTCTTTGCGTTCGATGAACGGGCCATCGGTGACGAGCGGCTCGCTGCCACGGTCCAGGCGGACCGTTAGATGTAGAGAAACGATGGGCTGCCTGGCAGGCCCTCGACTGGTGGCGCCTGGGTGCCCATATACGGCGATGCGTCCTCGACGATGATCACCGAATCGCCGATCTCGATCTCCGCGTGCGCCACCGTGCCATTCGGCCCGGGAAAGCGCATGAGCCGGCAGGTTCGAACGCTGGTGAACGCCTGAAGGATGACCAGCACGTAGTCGGACTCGTCGCGCACGCCGTTGAGCATCTGATAGCACAGGTACGCGAGACGCTGCCAGGCAGTTCCCAGCTGGTGCCGCGCCGTGGCTGCCAAAGCCGGGCTGGCGGGCTGGCAAGATCATCGGACTCCGATCACTATGAAGACGCCCCCGAACGCCGCGTAGACCCGTCCAAAGTGCGGATCTGTCTGGAAGGTCGGGATCACGCCGTACGCGACCAGCACCAGCGCGCCGGCCAAGCCTACAGGCCATGGTTTGGACTCGCGCAGCCACTGCCAGACCAGCCAGCCGCCGCCGATCTCCGCTAGTCCGGCGAGTCCGAACAGGATGAGCGCTCGAGCGACCTCAACAGGCACACCGTGTGCCCCCGCAGGTCGTGCACTGCGGAGCGCGTCGGCGCACCAACCAGCCGATGGACGCTGCCACCGCGCCGGCGACCGCCGCGATGGCGACGGCAAGCCCGGGCCCGGCACCTGGCGAGGTTGTGCCCACACCAGCAAGCACGCCACTCGCGGCCGCGAGGACGCCTCCAAGCAACGGTAGGCAGCACACGAGGCAGGCCGCCCGATGACGAGAAGTTCGATTGGCAGGCGCCGGCGTCCGCGCCGCTCGTAGTAGCGCACGGTCTGCACGCCCACGCCGGCGCGTTTGGCCACCTGGCCAATGGGGAGATCGCCCACGCTCAGATATTGTCGGCCAGCAGCGTCCTGGTGGCCATGCGGTCGAGGTCGTCCAGGCATTCTTCGGCTCCCTCGGGTACTGCAGCCTGGACCCTGGGAGCTTGCTGGAGGGCGGGTTCATCGGTGAGCCCCCGCAGTTTCACGGCCGACCACGGCGGCCAGTTCGGTGCGATTACGAGCACCCGTCTTGCGCAAGATGTTGGAGATGTGCCGCTCTACAGTTTTGCGCGAGAGGAAGACAGCCGAAGCAACTCCGGGTTCCAGGCGCCCTTTGTCACAAGACGGAGCACCTCTCGTTCCCGAGCACACAGAACGGGCAACAGGACCTCCATGCCTGTCGCCAACTCGCGGCAGCAGACGCGCAACTCTTCCGAATGGATCGGTCCGTTGCCGAGATGGCCAACACGGCTTCAGTTGCGGAGCGCGCCGGGTCGAAGGCCCATCAGTCGAAAACGATGCGCATCGTTCGTGCATCACGAAGCACCGCAACGCTGGTGATGCCCAAATGCGCCAGACCACTTACCGCGCGTGATCCGAGGACACCTTCGCCATCCTCCGTCTCCAGGAGCACGACCAGCATCGCCATGACGGTTTCCCTTCTCGCCCCTGCGAGCCGGCGGGCTGAGATGCTGGCAGCCTAGGCGCTACGCAGAGGCAGTTTCATCGGTGAACTCCGTCACTTCTTCGACCTATGGCTGACGCCAGCTCGGTTCGATTCCGGACGCCGAGTTTGCCCAGTAGCTTCGATCCGTACCGCTCCGAAGTCTTGCGTGAGCGGACATGGCCGATTCAATTTCCGGGCTCGAGACTCGCTCCTGACGAGGGCGCAGCACTTCGCGATCCGTTCCAGATGACTGCCACGGCCCAATGCGGTGGCCATTTGGCGTCAGCCGGGTGGCGTGCAGAGGTCATCTGAAGATCCCGAACGCACCACGAGGGCGCCCCGTATACATGCGGGGCGCCTCGTAAAAACGTAGCTTCGCGATCGACGGTGTTCGCCAGGTCGAGCGGTCTCCCCCGAGCCTACGCTCCATCCGTTATGGCGTAGTCGCTGACCTTCCCGGCGACTGCGCGGCCAAGCGCGAGGCCGCTGTCGCTGGCGCTGCGGAAATGAATACCAGCCCACACCCTTGAGGCGCCCATTTCCTCTGCGCGTGAATTGAAGAAGTCAGCATCGCGCGGGAACAAGTACGCGAGCGTAGCCCACATCGCTCCGCCAGTGCTCGCGTGCCCAGATGGATAGTCCGGGATCGGGTACGTCGGGATGATGGTCTTGATACTTGGGTCGAACTGGTTGGGCCGAGCGGTCCAGTAGAAGTACTTGGCCTCCCATGACGCGACCGTGGCGTCGTAGGCAGCCACGCTCACCAGCGCGTAGGCGCGCGCCGCACGCGGCGCGTTGCTGTCCAGCCGGTACTCCGCCAACTTCTGGTTAAGCTCTGGCATCCACAGCAGGTGCAGCAGCGGCGCATAGTAGAAGACGATCTGGTTGCTCGACACCGGCGCGCTCCCAGGCGCCGGGCGGCCGGCTGGGTCTTCGGGCCAGAAGAAGAGCTCGCTGAACGGGTTCGCGTCGCGCTGGTAGTTCTTCACCTCGGCCACCTCAGCGGCGCGCTGGGCAGAGTCAGGGGCCGGCGGCGGACCCGGCCGCAGCTCACTGCCGGACTCCAGGACCCAGGTCTTCCAGCTCCCCATGCCGGGCAGGAGCGGGTCGCCAGACCAGATGCCCGGCCCCGTGGGCACCGTACCGGTCCACGTCGCGTCTGACCCATCGACGCGGGCGCGGTCGATCACGCGAGCCGCAACGGCACGTCCGAGCTCCAGGCCCGCCGTGACATCGCTGGGATACTGCACACCAGCGATCAGACGCGACTGCGCTGCCATTTCTGCCTTGTCGATGAACGATTGCGCGTCCTTCGGGAACAGATAGGCGAGCACCGCCGAGGCTGCGCCTGCCGCCGCGGCGTGCTCGGATGGGTACGAGGGGCTGCTCGGGTTGGGCACAACCGTTGTCAGCGACGGGTCGGCTTCGGATGGCCGCGGATGGTTGTAGGCGTACTTCGCGTCCCACGCGGCGATGGTCGCGTCGTAGATGGCGACATTGACCAGCGCCAGGACTCGGTAGGCGGCGATGGCGATCCCGTCCTTGAGGCCCTGTGCGATCGCGATCTCGTTCCAGCGGTAGCCGGGCGCACCGCTATCCCAATAGCTCACCTGGTCCAACGCCGCGGCGTCACGCTCAGATGTCATCGCCCGCAGCGCTTCGATCTCCAAGCGAGTCGCGCTGCGATCCGGTGGCGCTGGTGGACGGAGCTCACTGCCGGACTCCAGCACCCAGGTTCTCCAGCCACCCGCCCCCTGCTCGAGCTGTGCGGCCTTTGTACTCGGCGCCGCCGCCGCCCACGCGCTGCGCGGAGCGTTACCGAGTGCCGCCACCAATGCGCCAGCTGCGCCAGCACCAAGGGCCGCCCGCCGTGTCAGCCCTGTCGGCGAATTTCGCCGTACCATGTCGTCACCTCCTCTGGTGTCGTTCACCAGGCTGACTGAGCCGTTGCTACGGCCGTCATGAACATTGGTCATCAGCGCTCGCCGGGCGCGGTCGCGACTGCCGGCTCATCGAACCAACGATCCACCACATGAGCGAACGAAGCACTCGTCGTGCCTGATCGCTCGGTTGTCAGATGCGCATTCATTTGGGCCTCTACGAAGTGAGATGGGCCCAAACTAAGCTGCTCGCGGTGGTTGGGCATCGGCGTAAACACCCATGCGGTACACCCATTTCGCCGATGTGATCGATGCGTAGACCCAAGCACGCGCTACTCGCGGACTGCTAACAACCTCCGCTCGACAGCCCAGGCGCCGATCTGCCCGCGGGTGGCGAAGCCCAGCTTATTCAGGATGTTGCTCACGTGCCGGTCCGCAGTGCGCGGCGAGATCACCAGGTGCTCCGCAATCTGGGGATTAGTCAGGCCCTGGGCAATCAACCCTGCCACCTGCCACTCCCGTGCCGTGAGCGGACCATCGCCCCTCTGCACCGTCCGGGACTCACCTTCCGCAGTCGGCAACCCACCGCCCGTTGCGGCCTCCACCAAAACTTGATCCAGCGGTGTTGCCCGTCCGGCGGCCCACGCGGCAGCAAACGCAGCGTCGCCCAGCGCCTGCCTCGCCGCCGCGACACTGGTGGCGTAGACGGTACGGTCAACCGCCTCCACCACGGACCCATTCGATTCGCGCAGCGCCTGGGCAGCCCCAAGCAGCCATGCCGCACGTTTTGGCCGGCCGCCCCCGACCGCCAGTTCTGCAAAACCCTCCAGACATTCGGCGATGCGCCGGCTATCGGAGATCTCCTGAGCGACCACGAGACACTCCGCGAATAGAGCCGCCGCCCGACGTTCGTTGCCTCGCTCGCGTTCCACCTGCGCGAGATCCTGGAGCGCAATGCCCATCCCCCATGTGTTGCCGACCGAACGACTCAGCGCCAGCCCCTCTTCTAGAACTGCGGCCGCGCTGTCGAGGTCGCCCTGGAGTCGCAGCGCGGCGCCCAGCAGACCCAGCCCAATGCCGGCTCCCCGGCTGTCACCTGCGCGTCGAAGTATCGCCAACCCTTCTTCGAAGCAATCGATTGCTCGGTTGTGATCGCCGGGCCTGACAAATTCATCGCCCAGGGTCACCAGCGCCATGCCCAAGACAACAGGGTCGCCGAGTTCACGGCTGGCGGCGACCGCTCGCTCTCCGAGGGCCTCCGCCTCGTCGAGATCGCCCTGGGTATGAGCAAGGCTTGAACCCCACGTGAGGGCCGTTGCCCACGCCGGCGTCACCTGACGCACCGGCGCCGCTAGCGCACGCCTGAGCCACAAGCGTCCCTCACTCAGCTCCCCTCGCGTTTGCCAGAACCGGCTGAGCGCCACTGCAAACCGACACCCTGCCTCAGCGTCTGCCCCGCTTTCGTAGTGCCAACTTAGCGCTGCGCGGAGGTTGCCGTGGTCGCGCTCCAGTCTCGCGAGCCAAGTCGCCTGGTCTTGTCCCCAAAGCTCCGGTTCCGCTCGCTCAGCCAGCGCGCGATAACATTCCGCATGTCGCCTCCGAATGGCTGGCTCGTCGCCCCGTCTTACCAGCCGCTCGAGCGCGTACTGGCGGACGGGTTCAAGGAGCCGGTAGCGCTCCTCATCGAGTCCGTCCGCGACCGTGACCAGCGACTTATCTACCAATCGAGTGAGCAGATCGAGCACGTCCTCCGTTTCGATGCCGCCCCCGCCGCACACCACCTCCGCCGATTCGAGATCAAACCCGCCAGCAAACACCGACAGTCGGCATGAGAGCAGTTGCTCCGACTCTGTGAGAAGGTCATACGACCAATCCAGCGTCGCCTCGAGCGTCCGTTGGCGAGACG
>WNGA01012708.1_pt1 | contig 10854 bp, 7 predicted proteins | sample 5400061 | NCBI WGS metagenome assembly WNGA01 (sample SAMN13153366, study PRJNA577476) | soil metagenome | isolation source: 100 cm soil or saprolite under grassland replicate 2 | place: USA:California | collected 2016-06-15
ACCCGAACGTGGCCGGCGGGCCCGGCTGGTTCGATACCTTCGCCGCGCTCTTGCACGGGGACCACTTCGGACCGACCATCAGGGTGAGCCCGCAGTCATCGAGGTATCCCACTCGAACGACGATGGGCGCAACGGTGCCGAGCGCGGCCAACTACAATCTAAATAACGGCGGCGGCGACTTCTCGACGTTCATCACCGGCAATCATCAATTCGCGTTTGTTGGCTTCCCGTACGCTCCGGGCGATCCGGACACGAGCGCGCTGGACACTTATTTCGCCAAGATCCCGCTCACGATGATGCAGGGGAAATGACCGAGTCCTCGTAGCTTATTCTCATCTCACAAGTCAGGAGGAGACGAATGGAACGTCGCGAATTCCTCGGGGGAGCGGCCGCTGCCGTCACCGCGCTTGCCGCCAAGGAACTTACCTTTCCCACCGCGGCTTCCGCGCAGGCAGCCCCGGCCCAGACACTCGTCACGCAACTCTGGTCGCGCCACCTGCAATGGGTTGGCACGCAGGCCCAACAGGTGGCCGATCCTTTCGGCACCGGCGTCAAGGTCGGTGAAGCCTGCCTGGCTGCCGGCTTTGCGGCCGTCGACCTGACGGTGCGCAACGACGGACACGTGCACCCCAGCAACGTGGCCACGCACCTGCCGCTGATGCTGAACGGCATTCGCAGCACGGGCGCCCTCTGCGACCAGATCGGCGTGAATTTCGCGCCGCCGGACACCCTCGGGAAACCCGAGTGGATCGAGAGCCAGTTCGTGCACGAGATTCTATCGGTGGCCGGCGCCAACGGCATCAAGAAGTACCGCTTCAACAATGCCGGCGGAGTCAGTTTCCCGAGCAACACGTACGGCGAGGAGATGGAGGCGGTGCTCGACCGCGTCCGGGTGAACCACCACCGCTTGGCGGAGATCAATGCCCACTACGGCGTTGGTGGCGTGGCCCATACGCACGCGAGCAACATCGGCACCTCGGTGGACCCCTATGTCCATGCGATGCGAGGCATCGACCCCAACCTGATCGGCATCAATCTCGCCATTGGCCACGTGGCAACGGCTGCGCCGGGCACGACCTGGCAGATCGCGATGCGTCGTGCCATGCCGTATATCAGGTGCACGGCGGTGGAGGATCTGAGAGCGACAGTCAACGCCACCACCGGCGCGCTGAGCCTTTCCCGGGCTCAGCCGCCGGGCCCGAACGGCACGGGCAACGGCGTGATCAACTGGACCACGTTTTACTCGCTCCTGCGGAACGGCGGTTATAGCGGCGCAGCCGAGTCGCAGATCGAGTACAGCATCACGGGCGCAAACGGCACTACCGTCAGTCTCAACAGCGCCTTCTTCGCCGACCACCCCCAGTTCGTGTCGGGCAATCTGACGCCGGCCGTCATGATCGCCGCCATGAAGCACGACTCCGACTTCATCCGAGCGCGGGCGCTGGCCGCCGGCTGGGCCGCGGAGCAGATCATCTAAGGCTTCAGGCGCTGAACTTGATCCCGTAGCCCCAGGACTCCAGTCCGCCGGGGATGGCGTTGAACGAGAGCGTGATGCGCCGCTCGCCCTGGTTGGGAGGCACGGCGTGCAGCAAGTAACTGGGAAACAGCACTAGGTCGCCCGGCGCCGGCGCCGGGCTGACCCATCTGTCGGCATTGAACGCTGTCGGCGTAATGTTGGCGTGCTCGTTCTTGAAGACAAACTCGGTGGCTCCGGCCGACTTCATGAACACGGTTTGCGAATCCGGGTGCGTGGTTGTCAGGTACACCACGCCCGATATGAAGCTGTTGGCGTGGTTATGCATGGCCTGGTAGCCACCCGTCTTCAGTATATTGACCCACATCTCCTTGATGGCCCAGCCAAGTCGCTGGCCGAACATGAGCGCGCCCATATCGACGATCTTGGGCGTGATCACCGTGGCGGCTTCCACCAACAACGGGCTGTCGCCGGGACGCAGCATCTCGGTGTGCGATAGATTGTTGGACGCCTTGTTGCCGCTCACTGCCAGCGCGCTGAAATGCTGCACCAAGCCGGCCACCAAGCGCGCGCTCAACGTGCCCTGCGCGCGCAGGAAAGGGGTGGGGAACAAGCCAAACACTTCATCCATGCCGCCCATTGTCACCGTGGGTCTGCTTCCCCTTCAAGCCGCGCGAGATCCTCGCTCGCGCAAGCAGACTTACAGGGCTTCGATCTGCTGAATTAGCGTGTTGGCCTGGTCGGTCAGCAACTGCGCGGTTTCCGGACGCAGGTGACCGGCGCTCAGGACCTGCTCGATTTGCGCGATGTAGGTCCGCAGCCCGTAGATCGCCTGCCTGAAGCTCTGATCGGCCTTGCGCCCGCTACCGTATGTGTAGCCCCTGGCGATGGCCCGCGTGACTTCTTCCAGCGTGTCGACCAGCGCCTCATTTCCGACAAACGCCAGGAATGAAGTCTGGTCGCGAAGCAGGCTCGACGATGGATGCACCGGAAACTGCCGCGAGTCCTCGCAGAGCTCGCCGCACACGAGGCCCGAACCGACGATCGAACCCGCCGCCTTCGTGATCGTCGCTTCGGCATCTTCCGGGAGAACGAATCCGTCCGCGACCGACGCGTTGGCCGCATGGACGACGGCGGATACGTACGCACCGTGATTGGGATACAGCGCATTCAGCGTCGCCGTGTCGAACGGCACATGCGAGCCGCCGAGCCCGCACGTTTCTCCGCCTTCGTGGGCGACGGGCACTTCCATTTCCGCAAGCCGGATGCCGCCGAGGCCGTTGCCGTACTGGTCGCGGGCGATCGACGGCGGGGAGGCCGTTAGCACCTGCATCGGCGGCGCGTGCGGCGGCTGCTTGCCGGTGCGGTTGAGTTGCACGATCGCATCCACAGCGGCGTTGTAGACGAATCGGTTTGGTACGCGACTTCGCGCCGGCGTGGCACAGCCGTCGAATGCCTGGAGGTTGAGATCGCGCTTCAGGAACGCGGCGCGCGACAACAGCGAATACTGCTCCGAATGCGAAGAACCGGCGACCGGCCAGATGCGAATCTTGTCGGTGTCGGGTTGCAGGACCGGGATCTGGTTGACGCTGTTCATCGCGAACTCGGTCTCGGTCAACAGCTTGATCACCGGAACGGTCAGGTCGTTGCGGATGATCTGACCGCCCGATGCCAGCACAGCGCCGTCATAGATCGGATCGCGCACATGAATCGCATTGAGATAGATTCCCAGCCGCCCGGCCGACTGCGACTGTCCGATCGCGATGACCATCTGAACTGGCAAATCGCCCATCACGACCGGAACGCTTCTGATCGCTTGCGCGGCCTGCGAGTAGATGTCGTAGGAAAGCACGTCGCCCGTCAAGGTACCGCCGGCATTCACGTTCAGCGTGCCGTAACGGGCAGGGCTCCAATTCTTGATCCCGTTCGGCTGATTCGAAAGTCCGGCGTTTTGCGCCGACACGCCGACCCACGCATATCCAGCACGCAGGAAGAATTCTTTTTGGTACAACCAGTGAACGTCGGTGTCGAAGCCGTTGGTGACGTTCAGCCATTCGACCACCACGACCCCATTGAACCTCGTCGCGTCGACCGGCCGTCGCACAAGCATGCGTGAGCGGTAGGCGTGGCCGCTGCTGACGATGTCGGCGGTCGGCGCGGAGGCTGCGTTGTTGCCGGTTCCTCCGGACGGCGCGGGCGCGTTGTAGCGGTTCGCGGTCCCGTCAAAGAAAAATTCCTGCTCGATATAGCCGAAATCGGACAGCACCATATCGGTCGCGAAGAACGGGTAGTTCCGCCCCGGGCTTCCCGGAACATCGGACGCCAGCGGCCCGATCACCGTGGGAACGGGAACTGAAGCGCCCGCGCTTCCCAGGACCGCGAAAAGACCCGCGATCGCTGTCGAGCGGAGGGCAGCGAGAAGCCGGCTGTGTAGTTGCATTGCTCACTCCCCTAGTCAGGCTTGACGCAATGAGACCGAGGTTGCACTACGTCGTCGCCTGTAAAACCTTCGAAGCCGACGGCGCCGCGGCGGTCTTCCCCACCAGCCCGGTGAGGATCTGGTGGGGAGACAGCTAAATCAGAACCGGGCTTTGGCCCAATTGGCCACGTAGTTCCAAGTATTGAGCAGCACGTTCCTGTAAGGGCCGGTACCGTGGTAAGCCGCGCATGCAGTGCAGTTCCCGCCGGCGTGGGTTGCCCCTTCCACGACCACAAACTCCTTATCCGCGCTCGCCGATTCCTCGTAGATCTGCTCGCCGTCACGGATGAAATAGTGGCCTTGGTGCGCCAAAACCAGGGTCGGGACCGAGATGGCCCGAACCGCGCAAACCGTAGAGTTATTGCTCGAGCACCAATCGATGTCGTCCAGCGAGTGGTTGGATCGGATTGCGTTGGCGGTCAAGAACGAAGTGATCGTTAAGTCTTCGGTATTAGTGTCATCATCTTCCTTGATGCCCGGGTCTGGAACGCGGACCGTGCGAATGATCTGCGGAGCAGACAGAGTCCCGGTGCTGTCTTGTAGAAGTCTGGTCGGGTTCAGGGTGCAGCACTGGACGCCCGTGCTAAGTTGCACCAACCGAGCGCTGGCGCGCGGGATAACAAATGCGTCGTTCGCAGGGTCAATCAACCCAAGCTCCATCTTTTGCTTGATTTGCAGAGCGTTCTGAATCAGACCGTTCATGCGTCTCGACTGCCCTCGAGCGTAGGTGTCGACGAAATGCTGCGAGTAAACCGAGTCGCCACTGGCATTGAAGCCGTGCTCCGGATCGAAGGGGTTGAGCGTTGGGTTGAGCGCAGGACCAAAGGGTTTGTCCTCATTCAGTACGGAGGCGTTAAGCGAACGCAGCTGATTGATGCCGATGCCCGGATGCGCATCCGTAAAAACGATTCCGTCCGCCCTATCGGTAGGGAGGAATTCCGCTCCCGTAAACGGGCATTCGGTAATCTTGTTACGCCCCTTGCAGTAAGAAGGGCCGTTTTCCGCCAAGGCCTGGTAGTACGACGTGCTGGGGCCGCCTCCGCTGCGCCCGACTAGAATGACGCGGCTGTGTCCTTTGACGTTCTTCAGGAATCGGACCCCGTTCCGTATATCAAGAGCGATCAGCTCGAAATTTACGGCGGCTTCGCTGTTGCCGAACCTCGTTCTAATGCCGAGAGTGCCAAAGCCTCGATTCGCCAACTCCACGGCGGACTGGTGGTTCCGATAGTCGGCGGTTCGATGGATCGCAAGGAACGCGATGTGGGACACTGGCCCAACCGCCGGAGCTCGATAGCGGCCGAGCGCGCCGTCACCCAAATCCACCTCGACTACGGTGGTTTGGGCTACGGCTTCGGCAGTTCCGAGAGCTATCATTACAGAAAAGAAGAATGAGGAAATCCACGCTTTTGTCATAACGGCCAGCCCCTCGCGTCGCACACGAGCTTGCTACTTGACGACCCTCACGAGTGCGCTGGACGTCAGTTGCTTCTGCTCTCCGTTATGGAGGAAGTTCGCCATCAGCACCAGGGGAACGGAATCGCCCTCAGGAATGTTGTTGTCTATGTCGGATTTCCTGAACTGTGCCGCCAGCATCCCCGACTCCACGTCCGTCGATACCGCATCGAACAGCGTGGTGCTCAGCGGCGTTTTCAGCTTGACCCCGCCGTCGAGCGTATAGCCAGCCGGGATCGTGAAGTGCGCAGTGATGACACCGTGCACGCCGGTGAACAGACCCGTCGCCGAGCCGAGGTCCAGCGTTTGCGGCGTGAAGCGCAGAGCGTTGGGCACGTCCTGCGGCGTCAGGTAGACCTCGACCTTGCCGGTCGGCCGCGGATCGGTACAGTCGTTGAAGAAGTATTCCCCTGCACGGGTGAACGTGTACTGGAAGCTCTCGTCCGGATTCAACCTGGGATTGAACAACCCCTCGAAGAACTGGGTCGCGCAATGCGGCTTCTGGTTGGGGAAATTCGGGAAGGTCGCTGCCCCCGGGTTCAGGAACGTGACGGTGGTGCCTACCGCAACGCGCAGGTGCGTCGGATTCATCCCGTTTGCGCTGACGCTATCCCGGGCGGTGGCGACGTCTGTCCTGGTGCTGCGCCCAAGGTAGACGGTATTGCTCACCGTGCCGCCTTCCACTGCGCTTCCGCCGACAGGGCGGCGAATCCTCAGCGGCGCCGGCGTCGGATCCTCGCTGCTCCCCGAGGCCGTCTTGTAGGTGCCGCCCAGCTTGAACGCCCACAGCGAATCACCTTCCGTAATGGAGTTGCCGTAAGGAATGCCGGTGCCGGCGGAGAAGATGGCGACGTATTGCTCGCCGCCGATCGTGTACGTGATCGCACCTGAGCTGATGGCCGAGCCGGTCTGGAAGCGCCACAGCTCCTTGCCCGTCACCGCGTCCAGCGCAAGGAAATTGCCGTCGAACTGGCCAACGAAAACCAGATCGCTCGCGGTCGAGAGCGGGCCCTGGCCGTGCCCCGTGTCCAGGCCGGTGTGGTTCGTCCAGCGGATCGTATTGGTGGCGGCGTCGATGGCGAGGATGCCGCCCGTCTGATATTGCCCGAGCGCCCGCTGGCCGTTGCCGCCGGCGCCGCGCCAATGCGCGACCGGGTTGACGCCGTAGGGAAGGAAGATCAGCCCGAGCTGGTGGCTGAAAGAATAGCTCGACCAGTCGGGTCCACCGTTCTGGCTGGTGGTCGAGAGGACCGGCAGATCGTAGTGCGTGTCGTACATGCAGCCCTTGCGGTGCGTCGCCCCGTATTCCGACGGGAGGGTCAGGAAGGGCCCGTCCGGCTCGAGGTAATTCGGCTCGGTGTAGACGAGCTGCCCTGAGGCATCGGGCTGGTAGCCGTTGTAGTTCGGCACCGCGCGCCACGGGTCTCCCGGGATGTCCTTCGGATCGAGCGCCTGCCAGACGAGGCAGTCCGGCAGGAAGCGGTTCGGGAACGGTTGCGTCGGCCAATTCTTCTGCCGCGAATCCTGAGTCATCGGCACTTCGCGGATCGGCAGGAGGGGTTTGCCATTGGTCCGGTCGAGCACGAACAGATGCCCGGACTTGCTGCCGTGGTAGACCGCCTTGCGCATCTCGCCGTTGATCGGCACGTTGGCCAGCAGGAGTGGATGGACGTTATCCATGTCCCAGACGTCGTGGCGAATCGCCTGGTGGTGCCATTTGTATGCGCCGGTCTTCAGGTCGACCGCGACGATGCTGTTGCCGAACAGATTCTCACCGGGACGCAGTTCTCCGTCCTGCGACGAGCGGCAGCTGCGCACGTTGCCGAACGCGTAATAGGCCATGCCGAGCTCGGGATCGAGCGCCCCGTGGATCCACGGCGACACACCGGCAACCAGCGCACAACTGCGGCCATCGGGCATCGGCGGCCCCCAGGTGGCGCCGGCGTCGATCGTTTTGCCGTTCACATCGGTGACCACCGTGCCGTAGTCCGCGCCGCCATAGAACGACCAGACCATGCTGCCGTCGGTCGATTTCAAGGCGAACGCTGCATTGCGGTTGCCATCATTGGTGCCCACATAGACCATGCCGTCGTGATAAACGGTGGCCACTTTCTCGATGTTGCCGAGAGAGGCGCCGCCGGGGCCGCGGGGCTGTACGACCCAGACCTGCGATCCTGTGTCCTTGTTCAGGGCGACGACGCGATTGCCGCCGGCAAGCGTGTACACCTTCCCGTCACCGGCCGAGACGCCGCGACGCGTGCCGTTGGGCGTGAACCCCTGACCCGCTTGCGTCGGTGTCCACTTCCACTTGGTGGCGCCGGTGGCGCCATCGACCGCGATGACGCTCCCGTTCGGCGTGTCGAGATAGATGACGCCATCGACCACGATCGGCGTGGTCTGCTGGCCCGTGTCGTTGGTAGCGGGCCCCGGTTGCGGGGTGGTGGGCGGCACGGCCGAGACGTGCGTTCGCCATACCGGCCCCAGCTGCTTGATGTTCGCCTGGTTGATCTGCGTCAGCGCCGAATAGCCCTGGTTGCCCAAGTTGCCGCTATGGGTGGGGTAGTCCTTGTCGCCAGGCGTGCAGCAATCGGCCAGCGCCGCGGCGGACTGTGTGTTCGCGGCGTGCATGAGCGCCGGCGCGGCGAACAGGCCCGCGGCGACGAGCGCCGATACCATCAGGGTGGGTTTCATCCGGTTTTGTCTCCCGCTTGTTGGCAGGGTTCTATCAGGTAGAACCCCATTCCAAAAACTCTAGGAGTCCCCGCGCGCGCGGTCAACGGCGCGACGCTTCACCAAAACAAACGGGCAGCGGTTCTTTGGCTGACTTGCTGCGCTATCCACCGCCGCCCGGCAGGACCAGGCTGACGGTCTGCGCCGGCGGTGCCGAAACGGGCACCCACTTGCCGGCGGCGTCGGTCGCGCTCACCTGAAGCTCGATGTCGGTGGACGCCGGTGCTTCGGCGAGCACCTTGAAGCGCAGCTGCGCGCGCGGCGCGGTGCCGCTAATGTCGATCGCCGCGCGTCCGGCCCCCCTACGCACGCTCGTGCCGAGCATCTGCAGCACCTCGGTGTCGTAGCCGACTTCGATGGTCGCCTTGAGCGCGCCAGCGCCGGGCAGGGCCAACGTGACCACGAACTCGTGTCCGACGATGACTTCCGCAGGCATGTCGACCTGCAACGCTACGGGCTGACGGGTATCCCGGCCAGCCGCGAGCTCCGGCGGCGCCTCGGCTCTGGGCTGATACATCATCACCTGCCGGATCCCCAGCGGCAGGTAGCGGAGCACTGCGTGATCTCGCGCCACGGCTTCCACCGAATACGTCCCTTCGATCGTGTCGCCGAGCCGCACCATGAAACTGCGGTCATTGCGCTTCAGGATGACGAAGCTCTTTCCCTGCCACGCGCCGCTTCCGTCGTACTGGTAAGGCAGCGGGGGCGGTGTGGGCGTCGGCGCGGCGTCGGCGACCGCGGTGCGCGCCGGTGGCGGCTTGGCCGGCACTCCGAAGGGGTCGCGCGAAGGCGCCGACAGGGAGCGCTGCGGCAACTGGAGATCGACCTGTGGCACCGGCTTCGACGCGACGAGCGCACCCTCGGCCTGCCGGACATGCGCGCTGCCGCCGGTTTCCGGGATTCCAGCCCACCACCACGCGAGCGTGCCGGAGGCCGCCAGCACCAAGGCAATCTGCAGTTTTTTCATACGAATGCGCGGTCAAGCATTGCAGACCCGCAACAAAGCAGCTACCGCCTGGCGTTTTGGTCGGCTTGCTTTTCTTTGACGGTTTCGACCAGCGCGCGCAGCGGCGGCGAATAGGATCGCCAGCCCAGCCCCTCGACCGTTCCCTTTACCGCCGGAGAGATGATCGAATGCCCGCGCCACGCCTCGCGCGCGTGCCGGTTGGTCATATGCACCTCGATCACCGGGAAGTGCATCGACTTGATCGCGTCGTGCAGCGAGACGCCGAACTGGGTCAGTCCGTCGGGGTTGAGGATCGCGCCCGCGGCTTCGTCCATGTGCTTATGGAGCATGTCCAAAACGATAGGAGAATCAATTCGAACGATGGGAAAGAACGATAGGAAAGTCGATTCGCCGCTGAAGCCTGGGCGGCTCGCATCGCAATGTCTGGATCGCGCGTAATCGGGCGCGCTCGGGGCGCGTGCGTCAACGCCGCGGGGCGAAGTTCGTTGAGGACGAGATCCGGTATCGGTCGGGTGCGTCAATCAAGCGACTGGATACCCCTGATAGAACGTCCAGGCGGGTACCATTACGCCTTTGCTTTCACCTCGAACCAAGACCTCAAAATGGCCCAGCCGCTTCCCGGAATGAAACCCCGTCCCGACCAGGCGCTCTCGCTCAACATGAAGCTCGTCTCGCACCACGAGCTGCAGGGGTTCGGCGGCATCGGCGAGGGCATGGGCATGCAGCTCGCGCGCGACGGCCGGAGAATATTGTGGCTCGCGCACGAGTCCGCGCCCAAGAATTTCACCGCGGTGGACGTCACCGATCCGAGAAATCCCCGCGTGGTGGTGCAGACCGAGCTTCCGCACGCGAAGGTTCGCTCCAATTCTCTGGACGTGGTCGGCGACACCATGGCGGTCGCGTACCAGACGAGCGCCGTGAATACCCGGCCCGCGGGATTCGATCTCTTCGACATCGGCACGCCGGAAAATCCGAAACTGATTTCGCATTTCGACGCGTCGGGTGCGCATTCGCGTGGCGTGCACGCCGTATGGTTCGTCGACGGGGAGTACGTGCACATGGCATCGGGCGCGCCGGACTTCCAGCCGACGAATCCGGCCGACGACCAGTTCTACCGCATCGTCGACGTGCGCAAGCCCGCGAAGCCCGAAGAGGCGGGGCGCTGGTGGCTGCCCGGCACGCGCGTGGGCGACTCCGCGCCTCCGCCTGCGCGCCATCCCAAGTTCGATTCGGGCTTTCGCGCGCACAACACCAACGTTTTTCCCGAGCGTCCCGATCGCGCCTATGTCGGCTACATCTCGGGCGGCGCGGTGATCCTCGACATCGCCGACAAATCTCGACCAAAGCTCATCTCGCACTGGCGCTATTCGCCGCCTTACACCGGGTTCACCCATACGGTGTTGCCGCTTTTCGAGCGGGAACTCCTGATCGTGAGCGACGAGTGCGTCTATCCCGACGGGAAGGACTGGCCCAAGCTCGTCTGGGTGGTGGACGCGCGCCTCGAGAGTAATCCCGTGCCGGTCAGCACCTTCCCCATGCCGCCTGTCGAGGCCTTCGCGAAAAACGGCGGGCGTTTCGGCGCGCATAACCTGCACGAAAACCTGCCCGTACCGGGCTCGTGGAAATCCGAAGACGTCATCGTGGGAACGTTCTTCGGCGGCGGCGTGCGCGCGTTCGATGTTACCAACCCCTACCAGCCACAGGAAATCGCCTATTTCGTGCCCCCCGCGCCCAAGCTCTCGCGCGCGGGGT
>WNGA01012710.1_pt1 | contig 10853 bp, 8 predicted proteins | sample 5400061 | NCBI WGS metagenome assembly WNGA01 (sample SAMN13153366, study PRJNA577476) | soil metagenome | isolation source: 100 cm soil or saprolite under grassland replicate 2 | place: USA:California | collected 2016-06-15
TCGCCTGAAGGTCCTCGGACGCGGGACGTCGGACGGCCATGGTGCACCCCCAGCATGCGGCAGTCGTCACCGCCCCTCCCTACCCGCCCGGCCGGCGAATGTCAACGCCGGCAGGTGACCGGGAGCAGCGCAGTGGTGCGGCCCCTCGGCAGGGCTTCCCCGCCCCAGTATCCAGCCGCGAGGGATCGCCCCTTGTGCGCTGCCTTGCCCTCTGTTGAGATCACCAAGTCGGGCTGGCCGTCGGTAGGGAGAGGAGGCGGCCATGGCAGCGTTGCGAAGCCCGCAGGAGGTCTCCGGCCACCACGCGCCGGCGCTGGGGGCCGAGGACCTCGAGGAAATCGTCGCCGACTACAGCGACGACGCCGTCTTCATCACCCCGGCCGGCGTGCAACGCGGCAAGGACGGCGTCCGCCAGGCGTCACCAAGCTCCTCAGCAAGGTCCAACGGGCCACCTGGGACATCAAGACCACCATCACGAGGGCGACGTCCTGCTGCTGGAGTGGGGCACCGAGGGCGGCGGCAACCGCATCGAGGACGGCATCGGCACCTTCGTCTCCCGTGACGGCCTGATCCGGGTCCAGACTGTCCGCTACTCCCTGCAACCTGCTCGCTGACGGAAGGGGATGGCGATGCGACAGGACATCGAGTTCGATGCCGACGGCGTGACGCTGCGGGGCTGGCTGTACCTGCCCGACGGGGCCACCGGACCGGTTCCCACCGTCGTCATGGCGCACGGCTTCTCCGCGGTCAAGGAGATGTACCTCGACAGCTTCGCCGAGGCGTTCGCCGCCGGCGGCCTGGGGGCGCTGGCGTTCGACAACCGCAACTTCGGCGCCAGCGACGGCGAGCCGCGGCTGGAGATCGACCCCTGGGCGCAGACCCGCCCGGAGGTCGACGCCGACCGCATCGGGGTGTGGGGGTCCAGCTACAGCGGCGGCCACGCGCTGGTCTTGGGGGCGATCGACCAGCGCGTCAGGTGCGTCGCCTGCCAGGTGCCGCTGGTCAGCGGCTTCCGCAACATCCAGCGGCTGGTGCGCCAGGACTTCCTGGCCCCCAACCGCGCGGCCATGGACCAAGACCGCGCCGCCCGCTACCGCGGCGAGTCGCCGGCGATGGTCCCGGTGGTCGACCCCGACCCGCTGGCCGTCTCGGCGCTGCCGACCCCCGACTCCTGGGAGTGGTTCAGCGAGGCCGGCAAGGGCCAGGCACCGGCCTGGAGGAACGAGGTCACGCTGCGCAGCGTCGAAATGCTGATGGAGTACGAGCCAAGCGCCTACCTGGAGCGGATCAGCCCCACCCCGCTGCTGATGGTCGTCGCCGCGCTCGACCACCTCACCCCGGCCGACCTGGCGTTGGAGGCCTACCAGCGGGCGCGCGAGCCGAAGAGGCTGGTCTTGCTTCCGGGCGGCCATTTCGACGCCTACGTCAAGGACTTCGACGCGGCCAGCGGCGCGGCTCGCGACTGGTTCCTCGAGCACCTCGGCTCGAGGTAGACCTCCCTGATGTTGTGGCTCGACGACCCATTTGCTTCGAGGACTGACGTTGTCCGCCAGACCGAACGGCCTGTGAGCAATCCGGGGCTGAGTTTGCTGATCGCTAGTGGGATGGTGGCTTGCTCCAGCGCGATCAGCCACGCGGCTTGAAGAGCGCATAACTTCGCCGAAGGAGAACCGATAACTTCGGCCCCTACGGTCGGGCACGACCTGGGGAAACGGCGGTCCGCACAGCGGTTCCTGGTGGTTCATGGTAAGGATGGGGTCGGCGGTCGATTCCGCCGGGGGGCTCCACCACCACGCTGACCAGCGCGAACGCTGGTCATCTTCGCGTTCGGGGCCGGCTCGGCGGGGCGTATACCGGACGGAGAGCTCATCCCTTGTCCGGATGAGGTCTGTCGGAGTTGAATCCTTACGAGCCTGCACAATTCATCTGACCAGCACGTTCGCCGGTCGACGGCCCTAATGCGAGGCGGCGCGCTCAGCTGTACAGCGAGTCGAGAGCGCATAACTGTGAGCGCCGAGTAGGCCGAGTGGGCGACCGCGCAGGCGCGGGCTGGGGGCCAGGCGGGCCTCGACGAGGTCGAGGTCGTTGAGGAGGCGGACCAGCAGCTCGTCGGCGGTGGTGGCGGCGTTAGGAGGCGACGATCTCGGCCCGCTCACCGTGGAGCAGCCGTAACGGCCGCCAGGCGGTGGTGGTGCAAGCTGGTCGTTAGTCTTGTTTGCGGCGTCCGCCCTCTGCCGCACGTCAACGGGTGACCTTGAGGGTCATGGAACTACCGCGCGATCAGCAGTTCGACTTGGGCCTTGTGCAGCGCACTCGCCAGTGCCGGATCAGGCTCGGCGTCGGTCACGAGGGTGTCGATCTCCGACAGCGGTGCGATGTGGGCGAATACGTTGTGGCCGAACTTTGACGAGTCCGCGACCACGACGCGTCGTGGAGCGGCCTGCAGCATCTCGGCCATCATGCGGCCCTCGGCGAGGATCGACGTCGAGAGGCCTCCGTCGGCGCTCACGCCGCCGACGCCGATGATCGCGCGGTCGACACTGATGCCACGGGTCCCGGGCAACTCCAAGGGGCCTATCGTGACGAGCGACTCGGGGCGGAACTGGCCACCGACGACATAGACGTCTCGGGCGCAGTCCGGCGGTAGGCCGGTCGGGAGCGACAGGTGGTTGGTGACGATGGTGAGGTCGCGGCGTCCGCCGAGGGACTGGGCGACGGCGAGCGTCGTCGTGCCCCCGTTGATGAGCACCGTCTCTCCGTCGGTCACCAGTGAAGCCGCCAGCCGGCCGATGCGCTCCTTGGCGTCCGCGTGCTGGTCGCGCCTCCGGATGAACGGCGGCGTCCACGTCGCGAGCTCGTCGCCGGCTACGGCGCCGCCGTGGGTCCGTGTGAGCAGACCGCGCTGGTGCAGGTAGTCAAGGTCCCGACGGATCGTGTCCGCGGATACCTCGAAGGCCGCCGCGAGCTCGCTGACGGTCACCTGGCGACGACTTCGGACGAGCTGCAGCAGGTCGGCCCGTCGCCTGGGGGGCAGAGCCGCGTCTGGTGAGCTGTTGAGCTGCATCCGTCACCTCCTCCCCTGCATGATTCCGCATTCCTGCGACCCTTGGGGGCTTGACGGGCCCCAAGTTTCCCGCGTAGAGTCGCAACAATTGGCAAGATCTCGCATCGACTCCCGCAAGATCTAGCATCATCCGTCTCGATGGAGGCGGGTCAGATGAACCTTGGCATCGTCGGGTGCCACACGCGCCCCCCTCGGACCGCTTGCCGATGTGCTCGCCGATGGCCTCAGCAAGCCAGGGTGTCGACGTCATCCGGCTCGGGCCGGCTCGACCGACATGCGCCCCCTTTGTGGCCGGCCGGGTCGACGGGGTGAGCGCGATGCTGACTGTGGACCCGCCGGTTGACGCTCCACCCCGAGCAGCCCGACTGGTTGGGCCGGGCCGATGCGTGCTGTCCAACGGGTGCGCGTCAGTGCCGCGGCACGCCGTGCTCCACCTCACCGGCCATGACGTGAAGGGTTTCGAACGACGGAGAGGGCAGGCGTCCCACGAGCTGTAAGGAGTGCAGCATGGGCGATCGCGTCGGCGCGGGGACCGCGCCTCAGGTGGAGCGGCGGGACTTTCTCAAGCTAGGAACCCTGGCCCTGGGGTCACTGGCTGGCGGCTCGCTGCTGAGTGCGTGCGAGGGCGGCGGTGGCGGCGGCACGAGCGGTGGTGGTGGCGGTGGCGGTGAGATCACGTTTGCGTCGGCGAGGTTCTTCGGGACGTCGACGATGGACAAGATCGTCGCCGACTACAACGCTTCCCAGAACAAGGTCAAGGTCAACTACCAGGAGTTGCCGCCGCCGAGCTCGTCGACGGAGGTCCATCAGCAGCTCGTCCAGCGCCTCGCACGCCGCAACGGTAATCCGGACGTGTTCACCCAGGACGTGATCTGGATCGCGGAGTTCGCCGGTGCCGGCTGGGCGTTGCCGCTGGATCAGTACTTCGACGACGCGGCACGCAAGGAGTTCTTCCCCGGCCTGATCCAGGCGTGCACGTCGGGGGGGAAGCTGACGGCGCTGCCCTGGTTCGTTGACTCCGGGATGCTCTACTACCGCAAGGACCTCCTCGACGCGGCCGGCCTGCAGGTGCCCAAGACGTGGCCGGAACTCACCGACGCCGCCAAGAAGATCACCGGTGACGGCAAGACCAAGTTCGGCTTCCTCTGGCAGGGCAAGCAGGCCGAGGTGCTGGTCTGCGACCTGGTGGAGTTCATCCACTCCAACAACGGGGCCATCCTCAGCCCAGACGGGAAGACCGTCCAGATCGCGGACCCACCCGCGGTCCAGGCGGTCCAGTTCATGCGCGACACCTTCACCTCGCAGGGGATCAGCCCCAAGGACGTGCTGTCCTGGGACGAGGAGCCGTCCCGGCGGCCGTTCACCGCCGGCCAGGCCGCCTTCCTGCGGAACTGGTCGTACGTGTACAACGTCGCCCAGGACCCCAAGGGCTCCCAGGTCGTCGACAAGGTCGGCGTGGCGCCGCTGCCGAGCTTCGAGGGCGGCAAGTCCGCGGCCGCCCTGGGCGGCTACCAGTACGGGGTCAACGCCAACAGCAAGAACAAGGACGCAGCGATCGACTTCCTGCGGTGGATGTCCAGCCCCGAGACCCAGCTGCGCTTCGCGCTGGAGATGGGGCTTGCCCCCACCAGGCCGGCGGTGTTCGACGAGGCGGACCTGAAGAAAAAGAACGCCTTCATGGCCAAGCTCAAGGACGTCTTCGTCGGGGCGACGCCGCGCCCGGTGACGCCGAAGTACCCGCAGGTGACCCTCGCCATCCAGTCCGGGGTCTCCCGGGCGCTGGCCGGCGGTGACATCGCGAGTGGCCTTTCGGGCGTGAAGCAGGAGATCGAGCGGGCCGTCGGCAGCTGAGGAGTGCGGTGATGTCCCTGACCGTTCCGCGCAGGAAGGCGGCGGCACCCCCAGCAGCACCCCCGAGGCAACAACCGCGCAGACAACGAATACGCCTGCGGGAGCTGCGCGCCCCGGTCCTGCTCCTGTTGCCGACCCTCGTCGGGCTTGGTGCCGTCTCCGTGTACCCCATCGCTCGAAGCCTTTGGTTGTCGCTGCGGGACACGACCCTTGCAGCCCAGACAGATAGCTTCGTGGGCCTGGAGAACTTCACCCGACTGGCTCGTGATGGGCAGTTCTGGAACGCCTACCACCAGACGCTGGTGTTCACCGCGGCTGCCACCCTGTTGGAGACCCTGCTCGGCATGGGCATCGCGCTGGTGCTGTTCGAGACCTTCCGAGGCCGGGGCATGGTCCGGGCGGCGATGCTCGTACCGTGGGCGATCCCGACCGTCGTCACCTCGCGCATGTTCGGCTGGCTCTTCGACGGCCAGAACGGCGTCGTCAACTACCTGCTGCGGACCGTCGGCCTCATCGACCACAACGTGAACTGGACCGGCTCGGTCGAACACGCGATGCAGACCATCATCATCGCCGACGTCTGGAAGACCACGCCGTTCATGGCGCTGCTCATCCTGGCCGGCCTGCAGACGATCCCCTCGTCGCTGTCCGAGGCAGCCAAGGTCGACGGGGCCGGCGCCTGGCAGGTGTTCTTGCACGTGCGGCTGCCCCTGGTCGCGCCGGCGCTCCTGATCGCCGCGCTGCTTCGGGCGCTGGACTCCTTCCGGATCTTCGACCTGGTCTACGTGCTCACCGGAGGCGGCCCGGCGGACTCGACCGAGACCCTGTCCACCTTGAGCTACAAGCGGCTCTTCTCGGGGCTGGAGCTCGGCTACGGGTCGGCGATCACGACGGCGATGTTCCTCACCGAGGCTGTCATCGCGATTGGGTTCGGCATCTGGCTGTCGCGTCGCCTGCGAGCAACGGAGGCATGAGCCCATGAACGCTGCGTCGGTCGCCCACGCCCCCTCGCGACGGCCCCAGCGCACCCGTGCGTGGATCCTGCGACGAACTGGGTTCTGGCTGGCCGTCGCGGCCATCGTCATCTGGTCGCTGGGGCCGTTCCTCTGGCAGGTCGTCGCCAGCCTGCAGCCCGACCGGGAGCTGCTGCGACCCACACCGAAGTTCGTGCCGCTGCCGCCGACCGCCGACCACTTCTCCAACGCCTTCGAGGTCAAGCACTTCCACCGCTACATCATCAACTCGGTGATCGTCGTCAGCGCCACGACCGTGCTGTCCCTGATCATCGCCAGCTGCGCCGCCTACGGCCTGGCCCGCTTCAAGGTGCCCGGACGCATGGCGATCCTTGGCGTCATCCTCGCGATCTCGATGTTCCCCCAGATTGCCCTGGTGGCGCCGCTGTACCTGGTCATGGGCAACCTCGGTCTGCTCGACACGTACAAAGGCTTGATCGGCGTCTACACTAGCTTCGGCCTCCCCCTGATGGTGTGGGTCCTCTTCGGGCACTTCCGCCAGATCCCGAGGGAGCTCGACGAGGCGGCCAAGATCGACGGCGCTGGCACCCTCCGCATCCTGAGATCGGTCATCGCGCCGATGGCCATGCCCGGGGTGGTCACCGCGGGCCTGCTCGGGTTCATCGCCGCCTGGAACGAGTTCATGTTCGCGCTGGCGTTCACCACCTCGATCGACCACCAGACCATCCCGGTCGGCATCGCGAACTTCACCGAGCTCTACTACATCCCGTGGGGGGACGTCGCGGCCGCGTCGGTCATCGTCACGGTTCCCCTGGTCATCCTCGTGCTCATCTTCCAACGCCGCATCGTCGCGGGTCTCACCCAAGGCGCCGTGAAGGAGTGAGCCCCTGGAGGCAGCGGTACGCGGAGGTGGCGAAGGAGCTTCCCGCCCTTGCGGCACACGCCGGGACGACGCTCGCCGGCTTCGCTGCCTGCGTGGACGTGGTCATCCGCCTGGACGGGCCGGCGCTCGCCAAGCTGGCTGACGACGCCAAGAGCCGCGATCCGCAGGTGCGCGGCCTTGCGACCCGGTTGCTCGCGCGGATGCGAGTGGGCAGAGGCGGAGAGCTCGTGGCCGAGTGGGACGGTGGGCCGGCATGGGTCGAGGGCGCCTTCGCCGGCCACCGGACCGTCGGAGGCACCAGCGCGCAGGCGGCCCACGTGCTGGCGTTGCTGGGAGCGCCGGTGGTGCTGGCGTTGCAGGATCGCAGCCGTGCGCAGACCGAGGTGCTCCACCCGTCCGTCCAGGTCGCGCAGCCCGACGGCCAGAGGACCTGCGTCGCCGACCTCGTCCCGCAGGGCCGCGGCAAGCTGCCGCACTACATCTTCGAGTTCGTGGCGGGAACCGAACTGCCCGACAACACCGTGCTGCCGCGCTCATCGCGGGTCGTCGTTCGCTTCGCGAACGACGGGATGGAGCGCGACGACTACTTCGCCGCGGCCGCGCACGCCACCCGGGCGTCGGTGGCGCTGCTGTCCGGGTTCAACGGCCTGAGTGCGCCGGACTGGCCCACGGCGCGCGACTGGACGCTGCGGTTGTGCGCCGTGTGGACGGCGGCTGGCGTGCGCCACCGGCATTTCGAGCTGGCGGAATACCCGTCGGTCGCGTTCATGCGCGAGGTGCTGGACGCGTTGGGCGGCGCCATCACCAGCCTCGGGATGAGCCTCAGCGAGCTCGGCATGCTCACCGGAGATGACGCGCAGCCCGTCGCGGCCGCGCTGGCGCTGGCCGAGACGTACCAGCTGCGCCGGGTGTGTGTGCACGCCGACGATTACGCCTTCTCGCTGACCCGGGACGATCCAGCCGTCGAGGAGCAGGCGTTGCTGGCTGGCTGCCTGCTCGCGGTCTGCAGGGCCGAGGCCGGCCGGCCCACCTTGCCGTCGGGCCCGCCGCGGCAGGCCAGGCTCGGCTCCCCGCCTTTTCCAGATCTCGCTTCCGCCGGCAACGGCTATCGACTCGTCGCCGTCCCCTCGCTGTACCTGTCGCGGCCGGCCGCCACGGTCGGCCTCGGGGACACCTTCCTCGCAGGCACCCTGCTTGTCCACGCGGTGAACCGGGCGGCAGCACCCGTGAGCACCAGCCGCTGAGAGGAGATCGCACCTCATGCCCGCACTCGCCACCTCCGCAGACCCCGGGAAGATCCGCAGCCTACAGCGCGTCACCAGCCACGATGGCTTCTTTCTGATCTGCGCACTGGACCACCTGTCCGACTTCGCCGAGCTGCTCGCCCCGGACCCCTCGACGGTCACCTACGAGCAGACCTGCCATGCCAAGCTCGAGTTGATCTCTGGGCTGGCCCCCAGCGTCTCGGCGTTCCTGCTTGACCCGCTGTTCGCGTTGGGTCCGGCGCTGGCCTCGGGAGCGCTCCCCGGCAGCGTCGGTCTCATGGCCAGCATCGAGACAGAGGGGTACCACGGTATGCCGGGAGCGCGGCAGACGGCGTTCCGGGAGGGCTGGAGCGCACGAAAGATCAAGCTCATCGGCGCCGACGTGTGCAAGCTGCTCTGGTTCTACCGCCCGGACGCCGGCACCGCGGGTCACCAGCGTGACGTCGTCAAACGCCTGGTCGACGAGTGCAGCGCGCTGTCGCTGCCGCTCGTGGTCGAGCCCATCTGGTATCCGCTTGAGGGCGAGGACCCAGACAGTGAGCAGTGGAAGCAGCGGCGGGTGGAGGGGATCATTACCTCGGCCGAGGAGGCCAACGGCTTCGGCGTGGACATGCTGAAGGTGGAGTTCCCAGGCTACGTCGATGCGGACGAGGGCCGCCGCGCCGCCGCGGAGGCCTGCCGTCGGCTCGACCAGGCGATCTCGGTGCCCTGGGTGATCCTGTCCGCCGGTGTGGGGTTCGAGGACTTCAAGACGCAGGTCCAGATCGCCAGCGCCGCGGGCGCCTCCGGCTACCTGGCGGGCCGCTCGATCTGGCGTGATGCGGTGAGCACGTACGACCCGCAGCAGCGGGGAGATGCGGTCGCCGCCGCGCGAGCGCGGCTGGAGGAGCTCAACGCGGTGGCCAGAACCCACGGCCGGCCGTTCAGCCCCGCGGTCGCCCCGAGCGCGGCGATCGCTGCCTTCCCCGAAGGCTGGTACGTCGACTGGCACGGGCCTGCCTGACCACCCGGCGATCCGTGAAGCCGCTCCTTCTCCCGGCCAACACACCACCGCATTTCTATCGAGGCGGCCGGTACCTCGCCGAACTGCGGGGCGCTCGGCTGCCCGACCGCTACCGGCCCGAGGACTGGGTGGCCTCCCCGGTGCCGCGGTTCGGTGAATCCAACGCGGGGCTCACCCTACTGCCGGACGGTCGCACGCTGGTGGACGCGCTCGCCGCCGACCCGGACAATTGGCTTGGCCCCGCGCACGTGGCGGAGTACGGTGCCGATCCCGCATTGCTGGTCAAGTTGCTGGACGCGGGCGAGCGGCTGCCGGTTCACTGCCATCCCGACCGGCGCTTCGCCCCGGGCCCACCTGGCCAGCGGCTACGGCAAGACCGAAGCGTGGATCGTCATCGCCGCCGGTAGCGAGGCCTGCGTGCATCTCGGCTTTCGGGAGGACCTCCAGCCTGACCGCTTGGCCGGATGGGTCGCGCGCCAGGTGACCAACGCGCCGCTGGCCGCGACCAACCGCCTTCCGGTCGCTCCGGGTGACGCGGTGCTCGTGCCGGCAGGCGTCCCGCACGCCATCGGCGAGGGGGTGTTCATCGTCGAGCTCCAGGAGCCGACGGACTACTCGGTGCTGCTGGAGTGGGAGGGATTCCGGGTGGATCCTGAAGCCGGCCACCTCGGCCTGGGCTGGGAGCTTGCGCTGGCCTGCGTGGACCGGTCGGCATGGTCCGCAGAGCGGCTCGAGCGCCTCCGGGCCGCCCGCAAGAACCAGCTCCGGCCGGGCGCCTGGCGGCTGTTTCCCGAGGACGCCGACATGTTCTTCCGGGCGGAACGGCTACGTCCCCAACCGGTTGCAGAGCTGGACGCGTCGTACAGCGTCCTCGTCGCGATCGAAGGTTCGGGTCGTCTGGACCTCGAGCATGGCGGGGAGATGGCGGTGCGACGCGGAGACACCGTCCTCATCCCACACGCGGCGGGCCCCGGCCGGCTCACCGGCGCAGCCATGGCGTACCGGTGCCTCCCGCCGCGGCCAGCGCAGGAGACACCAGGGTCGCCGTCTGCGCAGTAACGGGATCTGGCACTCGCAGGTCGCCGCGCTCACCTGCAGCCTCAGGCATGACGGCCTGCCGGTTCTGGCCGATGCCGCGTTTCCTTGCCGGACGACAAGAAGGTCATCGAGCTCGGCTGGGCCCGTAGGCAGCCGCGGCTGCCCCCGGTCCTCGCTGCCGTCTGCTCGGAGCTGTCCGTCGAGGTGGCCTACGTGGCGGAGAACTCGCGGACACCGAGTACCGTGCAGGGCTCACGGTGGCGCTGGCACCCCCCGAATCCACGGTCGTGCCGCACGAAGCGTTCTGTAACATGGCGCACACGGCGCGCGCGCTGCGATCCGTACCGGCGAGGATATGCCCTTCTCGAACGCGATCCTGCAGGGCGGGTGTGACTTCCCCGCGACGCCGGCATGAGTGGGGAGGAGACGATGCTTGTCGCGGGCATCGACTCCTCGACGCAGGCGACCAAGGCGGTCGTCCGGGACGCATCGGCACCCTTCTCCGGTACGCTCGCGCCTCCATCCGGATAGGACGGGTGCATCCGGCAGCCGGATGGCAAGCGCTGCAACGGTTCACAAGTCGGGACTGCTCCACGGTGTGGCGGCCGTCGTTGTCGCGGCCCAGCGGCACGGCACGATCTGTCTCCACGACGCCGGCGAAGTCGTACGCCCCAGGCAGGAGCCAAGAGAGAATGTGTGAGAGCGTTCAGGGTCAGGTTCGTGAGTAGTGTTGAAGGTGTCGAGGTAGCATAGTGGTGGACAGACGTGCAGGTAG
>WNGA01037972.1_pt1 | contig 10853 bp, 12 predicted proteins | sample 5400061 | NCBI WGS metagenome assembly WNGA01 (sample SAMN13153366, study PRJNA577476) | soil metagenome | isolation source: 100 cm soil or saprolite under grassland replicate 2 | place: USA:California | collected 2016-06-15
CGATCCCAAGCCCACGCCAGAAGTTACCACAGAAAGTAGCGACGACCTGCAACATCGGCGGGAGCTAATTGCCGCCAGCCGGGGACAACAGCGAAAACAGGTACCCCGAGCTGCGGCTTCCGGTGCAAATCAACCGTTCGAAGCGCCGGCTGGCTTTGTCAAATTGGCGGAATTCCTGGATGAGTTTGATCTTTCCTGCGATCCCGGCCTCGTCCGAACCTTATTGCGTATACATAAATTGCCCAAAGCCCTGCGCGACACTCAAAATAACGTGTGGGCAGACGAAGAAGCAGCCTTGCAGTTGGTGGACATCATCCAAGAGTATCAAATAGCAGATCCAGGCATGGAATCACCACAAGACATTGCCGAAACACCGAAGTTTGCTACGTTGGGGATTAAAGATACCCACGTGGTCCATCTGGCCTTAACAGGTAAGCTTGTTGAAACCATGGAGGGGCGGGCGCAAGCGCGGCGAGCGCGGCTAGAGGGCGACCAGCCTGGAGAACTGCGGCTTCACTACGATGCCAGGCTAGCCCAAATACTTAGACAACGCCTAACTAAAATAGCTGGTAACAGGGGTTCGCTAGCTGCTTTGCTGCGCTTCCAGGAAAATATTCACATTCGCTAGCTAGGTGTGAATTACGACCGGTGTGCCTACCGGCGCCCAGTTGTATACCCAGGCGCCGTCGCTGGGAGTTACTCCCACACAGCCGTGTGAGCTGTTAACGCTGCCGAAGTAGCTGTTCGGGCGCCAGTAGTTACCGTGGATGGCGTAGTCTTGAAAAAAGTAGTTCACCCAAGGGACATTGGGCTGGATGTAGTGGCTGCCGTCGGCATTGGCCCCGGACATGGTCTGCTTGGTATATTTGGAGTAAATGGCGAAGGTGCCAGTAACCGTCGGCGTTCCTGAGGCCCCAGCGGATACCAGGAAGCTATGGACCATATCAGTCTGTTGATAGGCGTACATCCGCTTATTGGTAAGATCAACTTCGATCCACTTGCTGGCTGCCGTGGCTGTTATCGTCTTAAAGGCTTGCTGCTGCACCGGCAGCGTAATCTGCAGGCCACGATTCTCGAGCAACTTTTGCTTGATAATGTCGACTGCCTGATCTTTACCGGTAACCAGTGCTCCGGGGCTGCCCGGGATGACACCATTTGCCCCCAGAGAGACTTGCGCCCGGGGCGGGTGACTGCGCTCGCGGGCCAGACCATCAACGTAATCCTGCACTTTACCGACATCCACGGTTACGGCAACATCCGCATCTTGTTTACCGGGCGTATAGGCTATCCAGCCGGCTAACTCCGCCGGGCTTGGCTTAATCTGTTGGCCATCGATCGAGAAAACAACCGGCTGCTTAAGAACCGCGTCCAGCCGCGATTTGGTAGCGGCCAGCGATTTGGCCGACACCAGCGGCTGCTGAACCGTTCGGCGCATATATAACGACTGCGCCTGCATACTGCTGGCGGCTTCTAGAATGGTGCCGGTAGGATTGACGAATCCATACTGCTGACCAACTGCACCTTCAGTTAGCTGGGTAGTGCCATCAACAATGCTAAGCGAAGCATCGCGGGCCGGGCTGACCACCACCGTGGCATGATCAAGAATAAACTGCTGTAGCGCCTTATGATCGGCACGAACAACCAATTTGATCGGAATCGGGCGCCACCATTGTATCTGGTTACTGAAAGTATGTTGCTGCTGACGGGCCTGGCTCAGGCTGGCGTCTACATCAATCTGCAGGCCCATATCCTGTAAAGAATACGACTGCCGTTTGCCGTTGGGTTGAATAAACTGGAGGCGATAGGTCTGAGCCTGATCTTGCATGATCCTGGAGATACGAGTGTCCGAGCTCCGCGCCGGAAACACACTGCTGCGAAGATCATATCGCACACCAAAGATATTCCCGGCCACCCACACGGCCAGGATCAACAGCGCAAGCGCTGTACCGCCGAGCAGGCCTCGCCACCACAAAATGTGCCGGACTTTTTTGGCAAGCTGGGCGTGATGGTATTGTAGGTATGCTGCCAGAAGTAGTGCCAGGTTTTGGCTGGCCTGAGCCTCCTCGGCGGCAGTAGGTTCTTTCATATATAGAGCCCTCAGAAACTGATTTCAGCATACCATAAACATAAGCGCTGTGGGTATATTTCTGACTGCGAGTGGGACTAAAGTTTTATGGGGGACTCGGGAAAGCCTTTTTTAAGCGCCTTGATGATAGCTGCTTGCAGCTGCGGCGTACGGAAAGGGAGGTTGGCGAAAGCCCCTTTGGCAACCCAATGTGGTTGGTGAGTATTGGCGCCGTATTTATTCATCTCACTTTCTTCGGAAGCTTCCTGAATAATAACGTCACCGTGCGATTCTACCTCACAGAGGTAGATGTACTGTATGTTGTGCGGCGCAGCGTGCTCCTCGATATATACAGGGCGGCCGGCACGGATTCGCAGACCGGTCTCTTCCTTGACCTCACGCATCAGCGCTTGTTCGGGGGTTTCGTCATCGTTCACCCGGCCACCAACCAAGGTAAAGTACTGGCTGCCGTATTTATTGCGGTGCATGACCAGCAGGCGATCGTTCTCGATAATAATAGCGCGGGCAGCTTTTCTCATAGGCCCTAGTATACACCAGCGGGCAAGATTAAAAACTACACCAGACCGGCGCCGGCGCTAGCTCCGCCAGCAGCGGCTGCACCATAACCGCCTTCAGCTCCGGACGGACCGGGACCAGCTGGAGCGGAAGTGAAGCCTGCTTCGGCAAGTCTGCCAGCGCCATAGTCGACAGCCTGTCCGGCAAGACCAGCGACCTGGCTGCCAAGCTCAGCACCCCCGGATTGTCGAGCGCCTTCCCAGGCGCTGGCAGCTAGTTCAGCGCTGGCGCCTTTGGGATTAGCGGCTACATCGAGGGCAGCATTTATAATATTACCGGTGTTAAAGCGGTACTGGCCCTGATCGTTGTGTTCGGCAAGGCCGGTGTTCACTAAGGCTCCCTCAACGGAAGCGTCCAAAACGGCGCTGCCGATGCCTTTAACGATTCTCCAGCTATTCTCTTTAAGGCGGTTAAAACGGCTCTGGGCAGCCTGCTCACCAGCGTCAGGGGAAGTATCTGTTTCAATAAAGGCTGGGGGGCGTTCGAGTGTTTTCATGTATTTGTTTTAGGGGTTTTCATACTTAACATTAGCATCTTATTGCCAAATAGTCAATATTCGCCGGTCGCTGTGCGGCTGCTCACACCGAATACTAGTCCTCCCTGCGGGCGTGCGGAGACGTATTTGTCGGGAACAGCCGCACAGCGACCGGCGGTATTAATGTTGGAAGCGGCGCTTGGTGTAGTAGTGGAACAGCGTACCGCCGATGGTGGCCAGTACAAATACCGCCACCGTTTGGCCGGGACCGGTGTCGGCCAAAACCTGCGGGTTGTTGGTGGTTTTATTCGAAGTGTTCTTGGCATTGGCTGCTTTGGCGGCATCTGCCTCGGCAGTTTGAGTGGGGGAAGGGTTGGTTATACCATAAGCGTGAGGAGCGTACCAACCAGACGCAGCGAGGCTAGAATCGAATGCGGCGGCTCAGGCGATCGATGGCATCGTGCTCGCGCATTTCCATAGGGAGATACTGCGCCAGTACTTCAACAATACGATCCTGATCTTCGGCTGAGATATATACGCTAAGCGGCGGCAAGAAGCGCTTGAGGGGCGCTAGGATGATGCTCGAGAAAGTACCTTCGTCGATCAGCGCGAACGACTTAAACTCGGCATAAGGATGGAAGGCAGTACCGATAGTTAATCCGGAGGCGTCCAGGTGGTACTCCAAAACTCGGGGCTTACGCGAAGCCACGATACCAATCAGTACGGCCATAATGACAACGCCAGTAATAGAGATAAAATCGTGCGTAAAGAAGAAAAGGGCAACGATTACCAGCAGGGTCAGGCCACCGAGCGACAAGTACCAGTTAAGACCCTTGTTGTGGTCTATAAACTCTGATGCCGACCATGTCGCCTCTGGGGCCTGCTGGAGTACAGGGGCCGGCTCTTCGCCGCTGTCTGCAACAACGCCTGCTGTCGGAGCAGGAGCGGCTGGCTGCTGAGTGGCTTCAGGCTTATACTGCCATGGAGCCTCGGGCTGAGCCGAGCCAGGTTGCACAGGTGTGTCCCCATTCATAACCGTTATTGTACACTGGTTTTAAACGCAGGCAAAGAGCGAGCAACAATAAAAAAGACCCACGTGCGTGAGTCAGTTTTATTGGCGGAGAGAGAGGGATTCGAACCCTCGCAGGGACTCGCGCCCCTCTAACGATTTAGCAAACCGTCCCCTTCAGCCACTTGGGTACCTCTCCAAAGGGGTGTAACGTGCCTTATTCTAACAGATATCGGACTGAAGTAAAAGTAGTATGTAACTACAGGTCCGCTAACTTGCAGAAAGTCTCTTTTTATGCTAATGTTCATATACGAAACTGCTCTCTTAGGAAAAGGCAACGGCTACTAGCCACTAAAAAAGACCAACGCTGTCGTTGGTCTTTTTTAGTGGCGGAAGGGGAGGGATTCGAACCCTCGGTACCGTTGCCGGCACGACGGTTTTCAAGACCGTTTCCTTAAACCACTCGGACACCCTTCCATAGGTGGTTGCAACAGAGGTGATTATACCAGAGCGACCATCCCTTAGGCAAACTAGGCCATGGCGAACACCGCCGCCGCCAGGTGCTGGGATCCGGCCTGGTGCATTACCGCAGCTGCTGCGTCGATCGTAGAGCCCGTTGTAACTACGTCATCAACCAGCAGTATCGTTGCGGTGGGCGGAAAGGATCTGACAACCTGAAAGGCCTGGTACAGCTGTTCGCCGCGCTGCAGGCGGTTCTTTCCCACCTGCCGTGTCGCAGAAGTTCGCCTGAGCAAGCTATGGCAGGGCAGCTCCAACGCTCCCGCCAGCTGGCGGGCGATTAGCACCGACTGGTCGTAGCCACGCTGGCGCACACGCCTGTGGGCCGTGGGTATCGGGCAAATGATCGTCCCGGGAGAAAGCGGCGGCATACGCTGCTTCATAAGCCGCGCGATGGGATCGGCAGCTGCCCGGGCACGTTCAAACTTAAGGGCGTGGATAAGTTGTTTGGCTGGGCCATCGTAGCTCGTGACAGCTACAAGCATCGTCAGGTGTGTTGATTGCCGGCAGTCAGTGCACAAGCCAAGTGTTGTACTTTTGCCGCATTTATAACAACGTGGGGCAGGTGGTGATACAGAGGTAGAGCAGGGGTCGCAAAGCAACGAGCCCTCCTCTAAGCAAGAGATGCAGCGGTGCGGCGCCAAACAGTTAATAAGTTGTTCAAAAGTGTGCATGTTGTGTTTATTGTGTTGTAAATAAATGGTTTTTGGTTGCGTGCCGTTTCGCCCCTAAGCTATACTGCTATTAACACAAAAACGCAAGAGTAATGAAGCATTAAATTTGTGGAGGGTAACACATATGGCGCGACGCAACCGCGACGACGACCTGCTGATGGAAGAGGATGAGTTGACCGCCGCCTTTTTAGGTGACGACGACACAGCCGTTGCCGCAGATGATGCTGCAGATGCACCTCAACCAGCAGTTACTGATGAGTGGGATGAAAGCGACGATCTGCCAGGGCAGCTCGCCGTTGATGTATACGAAACTAAGGAGCGGCTGGTCGTTAAGGCCCGTACCGCAGGTGTCAACAAGCACGACCTGGACGTAAGCATCGCCGACAACACATTAAGCATCCGCGGTACTTTATCCGCTGGTAGCGAAGAAGATGTTGTTAACTACTTTGTTCAGGAATGCTACTGGGGCGAATTCTCCCGCAGCATTGCCTTGCCGGTACCTGTTAAGGAAGAAGAGATCGAAGCCGTTCTTAAGGATGGTGTACTGACTATCAGCTTTACTAAGGTCAAGCAGGATACTGTTAAGAAGATTCAAGTCCTTTAGACGTCTTATACGCTTATCAGGCACAGAAATACCGCCCATGGAGGGCGGTATTTTTTAGAGGGCCAGGGAAGCTAGCCGACCTGGGTAACTTTGTCGAGAACGAACTGAACGATGAATTGCGACAGCGCAACCACTACTAAGCCGATGATGGCGTAGATGATAGTATTCTTGGCGTTTCCAACCTTACCGGAGTCACCACCAGAGGATACATACTGGAAACCACCGTAGATGATCATGATCACCGAGATCACACCAACGACTACGGAGAAGATATTAATGACGTCTTTGATCACCTTGTTCACGCCGGTTGTACCGGCGGTGATGTCGGACTTACAGGTGCCTACCTGAGTGTCGAGGTTAGTACCACACTTTAGGTTGGTACGAATGTCGTCCTGCGCGGTCTGCGCCGAAACGGCAGGGGCGGCGAGTGCTAAAGGTACGGCGGCGACCGCCAGACTGGCAGCGATTACAGCCAAAGTTTTACGAATGCGCTTTAACATTTTGTTTCCTTTCTTAAGAGCGATTTACTTACTTTTATAGCACATAAGCATGAGTATTTTCAATATGCACGGCCTTTCTCATACCTTTATTTTTGCCTAGACCTTACCAAGCACGAACTGAACGATAGCCTGCGAAGAAGCAACAATAACAATACCGACGATAGCATAGATCAGTGTGTTTTTGGCCGAACTGATCTTGCCCGAGTCACCACCGGAGTTGACGTACTGGAAACCGGCAAAGACAATCATGATCACCGACAAAACGCCTACGACCCAGCTCAAAACATTCACGATAGTCTTGATAAGCGTATTCACAGTAGGCTGGCCAGCGGCGGGTGTACAGCCGGCTCCGCCCGAGGTAGCACCGACACCATTACAGATTTCATCCTTAGCGGCGGCGTAGGCGGGGGTAGCGTTATGGGCAAACGCAAAGCTGGTGCCTAGGCCTAAAACGACAAGCAAGGTTAGTAGTATTCGTTTCATAGTTCTTCCTCTTATTTCGCTACTTTATTTAGAATAAACACAATGATACCCTGCGCCATGACTACAATCACAAGGCCAATAGCCGCATAAATAACGGTGTTGCGAGCGGCGCTTACTCTTGAGGAGTCTCCGTTGGAGATTACATACATGATACCGCCGATAATCATCAGAATAATGGCAGCTACGCCGGCGATGTAGGCGATTAGCCGTGTCACTTTGCCGATTGTGCCATTGGTGCCGGTGATAGGGTCGGCACCGGAAACGCTGCAGAGCTCGGAGCTGCCGGAGGCACCTCTAGCTTTGGCATCCGTAGGATTGCAGGCCTGGTCAAAAACATTTACCTCGGCACTAGCCGTTGCCGGTACCAGCATAACAACGCCGCAAAAGGCGAACAGCGATAATATAGCAATATACAGTCGTTTCATACTAGCTGACTTTTCCTATGACAAACTGAACAATGGCGATGGCAAAGATGGAGATTATCAAGCCGACCAAAGCATAGATAATAGAGTTCTTGGACTGGGCGATCAGGTTGGGGTCGCCGTGCGAGATAACATAGCGGAAGCCGGCGATGGTAATTACCAGCAGGGCGATCGAGCCGGTGATGCTGAAGGTCAGGGTGAGGATAAGCCGCAAGCGAGCTTCACTAGGGTCTACCTGGGGTAAGTTACAAAGTTGGATAGCGGTGGATGAGGGAGCGCATACAGCCATATAATATTCTCCTTATTTTGAAATCGCCCTTCCGATAAACGAAACGGTAGCGGTAGCGATCAGAGCGATGACCAAGCCTACTAGAGCGTTAATAATCGTTGACTGAGCCTCTTTGGTTCGGCCGGGGTCGCCATCACTGGCGACGTACTGGATACTACCATATATAATGAACCCGACGGCCACCAGGGCAGCGACACGCAGCAAGATATCAAGGACACCCATAGCGATCAGGACGGTGTCACCACCACCTTGCCACTGGAAACCGCCGTTCAGTTCGCAGATACCCGTATCGGCGTTAACCGACATACGACCGCTGGCTACAAGATACTTGTACCAAGGGGAAATGCCAAAAAAGTTCCCGGCATTACAGGTTGCCGCAAAGCTTGAGAGCATTCCGTTAAGCATAACGACCTCGCATTATAGTAGTCCTCCCGGTACCAGCCACTGGAGCAGTCCAAAGGTAAAGATGTAAGCGATCAGAGCCAAGATGGAGTTGGTGATACGTTTTTTGGCGGCCGAAACTTTGCTGGGGTCTCCGCCGGCGGCAGAGTAGGTAACCGCAGCTACCACTAAGGATATGGCCACCACCACACCCACCAAGCCGGTCATGAGGTTGATAAGCGGGTTAACGATCTTGGTAATAATGCCGCCGCAGTCTTGGTTGTTGGGGCACTTGATAGACTTGGTGTCTGCGTTGGTTTTATCTGATGATGTTGATAGCTTGTTCAACTCGTCTTTGACAGGCGGTGCCACAGCTTAATGGCGCTGCTTCTGTTTTTGGCATTACGGTTGTGGCCACTCCGGCTACCGCTAAAGTCAGGATAACGGTGAGGGCTAGTAGATATTTTTTTGTGGATTTTGCTATTTTTTTCATAGAGATCACTTTTCCTCCAAAGTATATGACATACCGGCCGGGACATTCAAGTGGTATCCCTCCTATCATAGCAGAGCGACTACAAAAAATTGAGCAAGTTGGTACTCGCTTTTTGAAAATTCTGGTATGCTTAGAAAGAACCAATTTGTCGGATCTTTAGGGTGGCCGTACATATACTATGAAAAAGGTACATACATTTAGCCTGAAACGCACATTCGCTAGTGTCGCGGCATTAAGCATGTTTTTTGGCGTATTTATGTCGTTATTTACTGTGTTCGCTGCTACTCACAAAGCAGCAGCCCAAGCCCCCAATCCCAATGCCACTTTCACCTGGGTGAACGCCGGTACTATTACCATGAACGGCAAAACCTACTTCACCGATGACCTAACTCTAAACGCCTATGGGACCCCGGTATATAAGGCCACGAATTCCACCCCTTGTACCTACAATGGCACCACTGTCGACGGCGACTACATGACCATCGACACCACCAACTCAGCCCCTGACCAAAATGGCGGCACCGTACAAACCGGCATTGTTCCAGAAAGCGCTACCCTCTACACCGTGGACTTAAGTATTATTGATGCCGCTAAAAAGCCAACCTGTAAGCAAGTTGCCATTAAGGTCCATGGCACCAGCGTCCAAAACTCCAAAGTACTCTTTTACCGCAGCGGCGATACCGTTACTAGCTACAACAATGGCGTAAGTTTTACTAAAACAGCCACTGTAAATGCTGATGGCTCTACCGGACTTGAGGTATTCACCCAATCCGACCAGCTAAGTGAGCCGTGCCCAGACGTGCTGGTACATGGTACGAATGGTAGTGGGGACTACAAAAACGACTGGTTTATTATTCCAATGACCCCCAAAGACCAGAGCGATGCTAGTGGCGGCATCTCCGAAAAGTATGAACGGCTGGGTTTTCCTAATGCTAATGCAAACTGCCGGGTAAACTACCTCAAACTGCAACAGCTCAAGCTAGGCACAGTATCTGGTCCGGCAAACAACGGCCAGTTTAATGTGTATGCCGTAACCGGCTTTACGCTGATGTTCTATGATGACGCCTTCCGTATCGACGGCGGGGTAGGCACCCTGGCGGCTAACGGGCCGCCGGCTGGGACCACGCCTCCAGGCGGCAATACTCCAAATGGTCCGTCATATAAGTCTGCTTGTGACCAATCATTTGGTTTGATCGGCTTTGTGAGCCTTAAGTGGTTTATTTGTCCGGTTATCGACATTATGACCCGTACCGTCCAAATGCTCGAAGATTTCCTGGTACAAAACTTACAGATCCCTATGGATCCGCTGGCGTCCAATACGGCCTACCACAAAATTTGGGCCAGCCTGCGGACCATTGCCTTGGCGATCATCGTGATCGTGGCACTGGTAATGGTCATCTTCCAGGCAGCCGGAGCCGAAGCCTTTAGCGCCTATACCATGAGGACGTTGTTCGCGCGTTTTGGAGTAGCGTTAATCTTCATTGTCTTGTCGTGGTCAATTCTGCGCGAGGTAGTACAAATCGTTAACTGGATTACCGAGGGGGCGCGAACACTGATATACGCACCGTTCAATGCCGCCACTCAGGGCGGAGCGGGGCTGGAGACGGGAAGTGCCTTCGTGCTGGCTGCGCTGGCTGGCGCCGGTATTATTGCCTTGGGTCCCTGGGGACTATTGAGTTTCGTATTAACCGGCATCTTGTCGATTGGACTGACACTTTTGGTACTGGTGCTGGTGCACGCTCTTATATACACACTTATCATGTTCTCGCCGGTGGCCATTGCGCTTTCTATCCTGCCGGGCACCCGCAAAGGCTACGAGATTCCAAAAAATGCTTTCATTTCGGCCTGTGCCGGTCTAGCAGCAGTGGCCTTTGCCATGCCAGCGCTCGATGTGATGGCGGAAAGTACCTATAACCTGAAAACTGGTACAACGTCAGCTATTGTGTACCAGATCCTGGCACTGCTTATTAAGTTCATGCGCGTCTTCATTGTGTTATTCATCTTCTCCCGCATTGGTGGTGCTATCGGTACGATTACCGGTATGGTTAACGACCGCGGACGCGGTGCATTCGACCGTCTCAAAAACTTCCGCGGCAACACTATGAAAAACCGTGCTGCCAAGGCTTCGCAAGGTGAGTTATACAGTAACAAGTACGCATTGGGACGGGCCTTCAACAAGACCACCCGCGCCGGTACCGCCTTCGCCAAAGCCGACAGTAAGAAAGCGCTGTTCACTAAGACGGGACGGGCCTCAGCTCTGGCCGAGCATGATCAGATTAATGCCGCCCGATATGGCAAAACCGAAAAGGCTCAGGCAGCCATGCATAACGATCCATTGCTACAGGCCCAAACCTATCGCAGTG
>WNGA01012712.1_pt1 | contig 10852 bp, 6 predicted proteins | sample 5400061 | NCBI WGS metagenome assembly WNGA01 (sample SAMN13153366, study PRJNA577476) | soil metagenome | isolation source: 100 cm soil or saprolite under grassland replicate 2 | place: USA:California | collected 2016-06-15
ACTGTAAGAATCAAGCGCTCAAACGATTCGCGGAGGCCGCAGGGGCCCCCGCTCGCCGCGGGAGGTGGTCGTTCAGTGTCACCAAGGCTTCGCTGGAGATGGTCCGCGAGTCTCTTCGTGCTCGCACTCTTTTTCGCGCTCTTCGCAGTTGCTTGCGGGGGAGGCGGCAACGAGGCGGAGGCGACGACCGCCGCGGAAACGACCGGGGGTGGGGGCACGACCCAGCGCACCTTCCCCAACTTCCAGATCGTCTACGACACAGGTACCGATTACCTCGACCCGGGCCTCTCGTACACCGTCCAGGGATGGGGCGCAATGTGGAACGTCTACCTGGGCCTGCTCGGGTACAGGCATGTCGCAGGGCCCGACGGCGCGACGCTCGTTCCCGCGCTCGCGGAGGACTTGCCGGACATCTCGGCCGACGGGAAGACGTACAGGCTCAAGCTCCGCGCCGGGCTCAAGTACTCCGACGGAAAGCCGGTGAAGGCGAGCGATTTCACGTACACGATCAAGCGTCTCTTCCTTGTCGACTCGCCGGGCGTCGGCTTCTTCACGAACATCGCCGGCGCTGAGCAGTTCTCGAAGACGAAGACGGGCAACATCTCCGGGATCGTCACGAACGACGCGACCCGCGCGATCACGATCAAGCTCAACGATGCGCAGGGTGACTTCTCGAACATCCTCGCGACGGTGTTCGCCGGCTTCGTTCCGACCGGAACGCCGAACAAGGACCAGTCGACCCATCCGATCCCGTCGACGGGGCCCTACATGATCCAGAGCTACACGCCGAATCGCGAGTTCGTCCTCGTCCGGAACCCGAACTTCAAGCCGACGGAGAACGTGCCGGCGACGAACCCCGACAAGATGACGTTCAAGATCGTGGAGGACGACTCGGCCGCGCTCCAGCAGGTGATCAACGGGCAGGGCGACTACGACTTCCACCCGATCCCCGTCGACCGCCTTGCCGGGGTGCAGGCGAAGTACGGCGAGCAGCTGAAGATCTACACGCCCGCGAACACGTACTACTTCTTCATGAACAACCGCATCCCGCCGTTCGACAACGTCAAGGTGCGGCAAGCCGTCAACTACGGCATCGACCGGAACGCGCTCGTCCGTCTCTACGGCGGCCTTGCGTCACCGACGGAGAACATCCTGCCGCCGACGTATCCGCAGTACAAGAAGCACAACCTGTACCCGTACGACCTCGAGAAGGCGAAGCAGCTGATCAAGGACGCGGGCGCCACCGGCACGGAGGTCCAGGTCTGGGGCTCGAACCGCGAGACGTCCCAGAAGCCCGTTGCGTACCTCCAGGACCAGCTGAACAAGATGGGCTTCAAGGCGACGCTGAAGATCATCGACGCCTCGATCTACTGGTCGACGATCGGGAATCAGAAGACGAAGTCCGCCATCGGCTTCGCGGACTGGTTCCAGGACTACCCACATCCGCTCGACTGGTTCGACGTGCTGCTGAACGGCAACCGCATCACGGACACGCACAACAACAACTACTCGAACTACAACAACCCCACCGTCAACTCCGAGATCACGGACCTCAAGAAGGAGCCGGAGCTGACAGACGCGGTGAACCAGCGGTGGGCGGCGCTTGACGAGAAGATCATGCGCGACGCCGGGTGGGCGCCGTACGCGAACCGCCAGTTCACGGACTTCTTCGCAGACACGATCGACACGTCCTGCTACATCAACCACGTCCTGTACCAACTCGACTTCAGCCGGATCTGCAAGAAGTAAGGAGCAGCGAGAACGGGTACTAGCTGAGGGCGCCCTGGAGGCGCCCTCAGCGGTCGGTTCAGGATGATCTTCGTCGTCGGGGTGCGATGGGCGAGTGCGAAACAAGGACGCAGGGAGCGCCAATAGTTCACCTATTGGCGCGACCGAGGATGCCGGATCGCGCCGCCCCGCGCGGCCCGACGGCACAAGTGTCATTCTGGATCGACCGCTGAGCCCCTATGGCCACCGAGACCAGCCGAGACCGAAGCCGGGACCTCGCCACCGACCTATCGGTCGATACTGCTGCCGCGCTCGCGGAGGAGGAGCACGGCCCGATCGAGGGCCGGAGCCCGTGGTTCCTCGCCTGGCGGCGGTTGCGCCGCAACTGGATCGCGCTCTGTTTCCTCGCGCTCTTCGTCGTGATGGTTGCCTGTTGCGCGCTCGCGCCGATCTACGCAAGCAGGATCGCGGAGACGTCGCCGAACGCCAACCACGTCACCGACAAGGTGAAGGTCGGCGGCGTCGAGAAGGACGTCATCTCCGCCGGCGGCACCTATACGGATCCGAAAACGGGTGAGCTGCGAGTGCGGGCCGTGACGATTCTCGGGCCGACGTGGTGGAAGGCGGGCGGCAAGTTCGTGCTCGGCGCCGACCAGAACGGCCGTGACGTTGCGGTTCGTCTTCTTTACGGCGGCATCAACTCTCTGAAGGTCGGCATCGGGTCAGCGCTGATCTGCACGTTTGTCGCAGTCGTGCTCGCGTTGCTCGCGGGCTACTACCGCGGTTGGGTCGACTGGGTGATCACGCGCTTCTTCGACCTGATCTGGGCGTTCCCGGTGATCCTGCTCGCGATCGCGCTCGGCTCCGCGCTCGCGATCAACGGCTTCCACCACTTCGGGCTCAACGTCCAGTCGGGGAGCCTCTGGATTCCGACGTTCGTGATCTCGTACGTCCTGATCCCGTACATCGGGCGGCCGCTGCGCGGCCAGATCCTCTCGCTCCGCGAGAAGGAGTTCGTCGAAGCGGCGATTGCGCAAGGCGCGAGCGCGCCGCGCATCATGTTCTCGGAGATCCTTCCGAACGTTGCGTCGAGCGTGCTCGTCTTCTTCACGCTGATCATCGCCAACAACATCCTGGCCGAGGCCGCGCTTTCGTTCCTGGGCGCGGGCGTCCAGCCGCCGAACCCGTCGTGGGGAACGCTGATCGCATCGGGTCAGGAGCGGATCACGACGGCGCCGTGGCTGACACTCGCGCCGGGGCTCGCGATCGTCTTCACGGTGCTGGCGCTCAACATCTTCGGCGACGGCCTTCGCGACGCGCTCGATCCGCGCGCGAAGGTGAGGATCGAGCATTGAGGAGCGCGCCGTGCTGACGTTCCTCGTGAGGCGGCTGATCGGAATGGCCCTCGTCCTGGTCGTCGTCAGCTTCGTGGTCTTCCTCATCTTCATCGTCGTGCCGGGCGGCGACCCTGCGGTTCGAATCGCCGGGCGAACCGCGAACGACCAGAACATCGAGAACATCCGCAAGACGTGGGGCTTCGACGAGCCGTTCTACGTGCAGTACGGGAGCATGATGAAGAAGGCGCTGAACGGCCTGCGGCCGGGGTGCTGCGAAGGTCAGCAGTCCGAGCTTCGCTCGCAGACGAACCAGCTGAACGTGGTCGACCAGATCAGGGACGGTCTGCCCGCGACGCTCTCGCTGTCGCTCGGAGCCGCGCTGATCTGGGTTTTCTTCGGCGTGCTCGTCGGGATCATCGCGGCGGCGACCGCCGGGCGATGGTCCGACCGGCTGATCACGCTCGTCGCACTGGTCGGGATCTCGATGCCGGTCTTCTGGCTGGGGATCATCGCGCGCTACTACCTCGCGGAGGGCGGCCTCATGACGCTCTTCCCCGACGGCGAGTACGTGCCGCTGACGGACGACCCGGTGCAGTGGTTCTGGCACCTGTTGCTCCCGTGGTTCGTCCTCGCCGTCCTGTTCATCGGCTTCTACGGCCGCGTGATGCGCGGCAACATCCTCGACACGATCAACGAGGACTTCGTCCGAACGGCGCGCGCGAAGGGCCTCGACCCGCGTCGCGTGATGTTGAAGCACGTGCTGCGGAACTCTCTGATCCCGATCGTGACGCTGTTCGGACTCGACTTCGCAGCGGTGCTCGGCGGTGGCGCGATCCTCACGGAGACGGTCTTCGACCTGCACGGTGTCGGCCAGTACGCGGCGCAGTCGATCCGCAACTTCGACCTCCCGCCGATCATGGGCGTAACTCTCTACGGCGCGTTCTTCATCGTCCTCTTCAGCGCGATCGTCGACCTCCTGTACGCCTACCTCGATCCGCGGATCCGGCCGACGTAGTGCGCGGCTCTTCGGTGGTCGGCCGCTGATGGCGGAAACGCTGCTCGACGTCAATGACCTGCACGTCAGGTTCCGGACCGAGGACGGCATGGTGCGCGCGGTCGACGGCGTCTCGTTCTCGCTCGAACGCGGCAAGGTCCTCGGAATCGTGGGCGAGTCGGGTTCGGGGAAGAGCGTCACCGCGATGACGCTCCTCGGTCTCACGCGCGGCGTCAACGCGGAGTTCGAAGGCAGCGTTCTCTACAAGGGCGAGAACCTGCTCGAGATGAGCGAAGCGCACCTCCGTCGCTTTCGCGGGAACGAGCTCGCGATGATCTTCCAGGACCCGATGACGTCGCTCAATCCCGTGTACTCGGTCGGGTCCCAGATCTGCGAGGCGATCCGCACCCACGAGGAGGTCAGCAGAGACGTCGCCCGGCGGCGCGCCGTGCAGCTCCTGCGACAGGTCGGCATCCCGAACGCCGATCGGCGCGTCGACGACTACCCGCATCAGTTCTCCGGCGGGATGCGCCAGCGGGCGATGATTGCGATGGCACTCTCGAACAATCCCGACGTCCTGATCGCCGACGAGCCGACGACTGCCCTCGACGTCACGATCCAGGCGCAGATCATCGAGCTGATCGGCCGGCTCAAGGACGAGTTCAACTCGTCCGTGATCCTGATCACTCACGACCTCGGAGTCGTGGCCGACATCGCCGACGACATCGCGGTGATGTACGCGGGTCGCGTCGTCGAGTTCGGTACCAAGCGGCAGGTCTTCTATGACCCACAGATGCCGTACACGTGGGGCCTGCTCGGATCGATTCCGCGTCTCGACCGTCCAAAGCCGGAGCGTCTGCACTCGATCGCAGGCGCACCGCCGTCGCTGATCAACCTGCCGCGCGGATGTAAGTTCCGCCCGCGCTGCCCACACGCGTTCGAGAAGTGCGTCGAGCATCCAGAGCTCGAGAACCGTGTCGGCGATGATCCGCCGCATCTCGACCGGTGCTGGTTGAGCGTCGAGCAGAAGCGCGACCTGCGAGAGCTCACGATCCACGGCGGCGTGGAGGCCGCATGACGCAGTCGAACGGCGCGGCTCCGCTCGTCGAGACGGTGCACCTGAAGAAGTACTTCCCGATCAAGGTGGGGCTGCTCCAGCGCGACGTGGCGCACGTGCACGCAGTTGACGACGTCTCGCTCCAGGTCTACGAGGGCGAGACGCTGGGGCTCGTCGGGGAGTCGGGCTGCGGGAAGTCGACGCTCGGCCGGTGCATCGTTCGGTTGCTGGAGCCGACGGAGGGCGAGATTCGCTTCGAAGACCGGGCGATCTCGCACCTCGGGCCGCGCCAGATGCGCCCCTTGCGTCGCGAGTTGCAGATGGTCTTTCAGGATCCGTACGCGAGCCTCAACCCGCGCAAGCGCGTCGGGTCGATCATCGGCGACCCGATGAAAATCCATGGCGTCTCCGACAGCAGCGGCCGCCGCAAGCGCGTGCAGGAGCTGCTCGAGGTCGTCGGCCTGTCACCCGAGCACTACAACCGCTTCCCGCATGAGTTCTCCGGAGGCCAGCGGCAGCGCATTGGCGTCGCGCGCGCGCTCGCCCTGCGCCCGAAGCTGATCGTCGCCGACGAGCCGGTCTCGGCCCTCGACGTTTCGATCCAGTCTCAGATGCTGAACCTGCTCGAGGACCTGCAGAACGAGTTCAAGCTGACCTACCTCTTCATCGCCCACGACCTCGGCGTCGTTCGGCACGTCAGCGACCGGATCGCGGTCATGTACCTCGGCAAGCTGGTCGAGCTCTCGCCGGCGGAAGAGCTCTACGAGCGGCCGATCATGCCCTACACGGAAGCCCTTCTCTCGGCGGTGCCGATTCCGGATCCGGACCTGTCCGAGCGGCGCGAGCGAATCGTGCTCCAGGGCGACGTCCCCAGCCCGATCGACCCGCCGACCGGCTGCCGCTTCCACCCCCGATGTCGTTATGCGACGGAGATCTGCTCGCAGGTCGAGCCGCCCCTCACCGACTACGGAAACGGTCACCTCGCGGCGTGTCATCACCCGCTGAACGTCGATCCCGAGATGCTGGCGCGCGTGCGGGCGGCCGCGGAGACGCCGGCCGAGGCCGACGAGTCGGCGCTTCCGCAGGACACGAGCGGCGAGAGCCGTCCCGTACCGGCCCGCTGAGCCCGAAGCCGCTCGATCGGGGGCACCGGCCCTAAAGCGGATCTGCGGCCCGGCCGATAGAGCAGGCGTGGACGCTGCCCAGCGTAACGAGATCCTGTCCCGCTACCGAGATCACAGCCGCCGCTTCGAAGAGGTCGCGGCCCATCGGCGGCGGAACGGCTCGGCGGAGGTAATTCCGCTCACGCCTCCACTTCAGGAGCTCGAGCAGGAGCCCACCCTCCGCGAGGTGGAAGTGCTCCAACTCATCTCCGACGGCCTCGTCAACCGGGAAATCGGCGTACGCCTGTTCCTGAGCGAGGAGACCGTGAAGTCCCACGTCCGTCACCTGCTGGCGAAACTCCAGGCGCGCAGCCGCGCCCACGCCGTCGCAGTGGGTTTCAGGCGTGGACTGATCGTCTAACGAGGCTGCCCACTGCGCTAGGCGCAGCGGGTTTCCCCAACCTGTGGAAATCCCTCAACAGGGGGACGCCGCAGATCTAAAGAAAGCTCAGACTTCGAGGGCTTCTACCAGTCTCTGGCGCCGCCAGCGATGGCAGCAGGTGCGATGAGGCGCACGACTTTCCGCATGAGAGCTCCTAACGTTCATCGAGGACTAACGGCAATCGGAAGTTTATACCCCTTCTGAGGGAGTTTTCAAGGGCTTTTGACAATGTTGAGGCGATTCGACGAGATTTGGGAGGAACTGCGGGAGGCGCCGACCGAGGTCGTCGCCTTCGTCGGCGGTGTCGTTGGCGCTGGATTGCTAACCGCCACGGGCCTCATCCTTCTTGGCTTCGGCCTCGGCAACGTGTGGTCTTTCCTCGCTCTGTGCGTCGTTGCTGCGATCGCAGAACGCGCCAGCGTCCGTATAACCAGCACGACCGAGGAGTCGATCTCGCTTCTACCGACGCTCTTCGCTGCCGTGCTTTTTGGCCCACTCGCCGCCGCAGCCGTTGGAGCCGCATCGATGGTTCTCCAGCTGCGGTCGCCGTATCTCGCATGGGGCCTCTACACGTCGAGCAGGGCGATCACCGGCGCGATTACCGGGCTCGTCGCGCAGGCCGCGCTTTCGCTTCCAATGAGTCACGTGGGAACGATCGCCGTGGCCACGGCCACAGGCGCCGTCGTGGCTGAGGCTCTCGATGTGGGAATCGCGGCGGTGACCCATCGCATCCGCCGCAACGGCCGCTTCCTTGATCTAGTGCGGACGCTTGCACCGCTCGTTGCTGCTTCTATCCCGATGTTCGTTCCGGTCGTCATTCTCTTGACTCTTGCCTACGTCGAAATCTCGCCGTGGACTCTCCCCCTGTTCTTTGTTCCGGCGCTCGCAGCACAGCGGCTGTACGGGATGTACCAAGAGCAGCGCCGACTCGCGGAAGATGTCCAGCAAGCGAACATAAGGCTCGAACGCGCGAACCTCTCCTTTGCTAGTGCACTAGTGGCGACTCTCGACGCTCGAGACCGTTACACGGCAGGTCATTCTGCCGCCGTCGCCATCTACGCGCGCGACATTGCCTCTCGTATGGGGCTATCTGCGGCGCAACAACAGCTGGTCCACCTCTGCGGGCTTGTCCATGACATCGGGAAAGTTGGCCTCCCGGCAGGCGTTCTCGAAAAGGCGGGAGCATTGACGCTCGACGAACGGCGGATGATGGAGAAACATTGCGAGATCGGCGAGCGGATTCTCGCCAACGTCGAGGATTATGAGGAGATCTCGTCGATCGTCCGTCATCACCACGAGCGAATTGACGGCAACGGATACCCGGATAGGTTGGCGGCAGACGAAATCCCGCTGCTCTCAAGGATCATCTCGGTCGCTGACGCCTACAACGCGATGACCTCGCACCGCCCGTATCGCGACGCAATGCCGAGCCGAATCGCCCGACTTCGGCTCGCACAGGCGGTCGACACGCAGTTCGACACGTCGGTTGTAGCTGCGTTTGAGGCGATCCTGGCGGGTGCCACCGAGGAGTACCGCCTGGGTGTGAGCGGAGACTTCGTTCTCGAGAGAGGCGAACTCGTTGAGGTTGAGTTCGAGCCCGCCGTGATGTCACTGACCGCCTAGGTCGCCACCTTCTTTAGCGCGGACGACCGCCTCGGTTCGCGACCGTGCGCCGAGCTTCGCGTAAATGTTCTGCAGGTGAGTCTTCACGGTCTTGCTGCTGATGAACAGGCGCTCGGCGATCCCCGCATTTGTAAAACCCTGAGCAGCGAGAGCGAGGACTTCTGCCTCACGCTGAGAGAGCCGTCCGCCTGATGCCTCGGTTCGCTGCGGAAGCGCAATTCCCGCAATACCTGCCAACGCGGTGTCGCGCGTACGCAGCGCCGCGACGCGAAAGAGCTCCTGCAGGTCCCCGTGGACGGAGGCAGCAACCGCGAGCCGGCGCTCCGCTCGGAACGCGCAGATCGCGCTGTCGAGGTTGCCGGTCTCGATCACCTCGGCAGCCAACGCGCCGAGCGCCGACGAGAGATTCGCACCATCTTCCTTGACTTCGACCATCGCCTGCGCAGCAGCGGCGAGCACGCGAGTGTCGACGACGGGCGTCAGTGCTGCGGCCTCCTCACACAGTGAAGCCGCACGTGTTGCATCGCCTCTGCATGCCGCAACAAGCGCCTGCGTGGCTACAACCTCGCTGCGGAGATCGCTACGGATCTCCGATGAAACGCGGAGGTCGACGGCTAACTCTGCTTCCTTGAACTGCCCACGACTCAAATGCACGCGCGCCCGCGCTGCAGCTGCGTTCGCGAGAAGATAAGAATCGGTCTCGTCGCGCCGAGCACGGTCGATATCCGCGAACGCCCCCGTATAGTCACCTAGACCTAGCTTCGCGCTGGCGCGATTAAGGAGCGCCTCCGGGATAACAAATTGAAGACGCCTTTCATGCGCTTCCTCAAGTTCCAGCTCTGCAATATGGAGGGCGTCGTCATAACGAGCTGCGAGCCGCAAGACAGCGGTGAGCGCGTTGAGAAAACTCGAACGGATCAGCGGGTCCTCGACGAGATTGAGAAGGGACACCGCCGCGAGTCCTTCGGTCGCAGCCTCGGAAACGCCGCCCCTGCGGATTGCGAGGATTAGCCGAGACTCATGCATCCGAAGCACGTGTGAAGGCGCCGGATCCTTCAGCGCCTCCAGGTCCGCTATCGCTCGCGTGACTGCTTCATCATCGTCGAGCGGCGCTGTGATGAACCTTCCCCAGAGCGCCTGTCGCCGCACCACATATGAATCGTGGGCGCGCAGTGCGCTTCCGAAGTAGTCGTGTGCGTTCTTCCTTTTGTCTTGGAGATGCGCGGCTCGACCAGCGCAGATGTACGCCTCTGCGCCCAGCGCGTTGCCGGCCAACGCCCGCGCGCTGGCTTCCGCGAGTGATTCTGCCGAGCTCCAGTCGCCAAGCCGCAAGAGGAGTTCCGCGCGCGCCAAGGTGACCTCAGGTCCCTCGACGCGATGCGTGTCAGCCCAAGCAAGCCAAGTCTCGAGCGTTGCGGATCGGGCTGTGTTCAACAGCTCGAGCATGGCTGACCCGATGAGCAGCCTTGCGTCGTCTGCTGTATCGGTCCGCTCGATCACGGTGAAAACGTCGTCCCAAGCACGCTTTGTCAACAGGTACGCAACCAGTCGATCGATCAGTTCGGTGAGTGCCCCGCGCTCCTGTGCGAGTTTCTGCAACAGGAACGACCTCACGAGCGGGTGGATTTCGAGGCCCCCGTCGTGGGTTGGCGCCACGAATCCACGCTTGATTGCTTCACGCGCAAAATCACCGGGATCGTCCTTGAGCACGTCGACAACCAGTTCGCTATCAATCGTGTTCGGCAGCGAAAGCAATACGAGTGCTCGCCGGGTCGGGATGTCGAGCGTCTTGTAGAGCTCCTGCGCGAAGAACTCGTGCAGCTCGCCGGGGACGTCCGCCGTCGGCGTGATGCCCTCCGGCAGGAGTGCGGCCAGGCCGATCACCGCAGGCCAGCCGTTCGCGAGCGCGACGAGTCCGGCCGGCTTTCGCTCCGCATTCGCGAACACTCCCTCCGCCTCTTCGTGCGTCATCGCGAGCGCGCTCTGCCCGAGCTCGAACGCCTCGCCGTAGAGGAGAAACCGCGCATCCACCCAGGTGGGCCGCTCGCGGGTCGCGATGAGCACGCGCTCCACGCTCCTGCACACGTTCTCGAGCAGGCGTTCGGCATCGGCTGAGCGCATCACCGCGTGGTAGTCGTCGACGACGAACCACGCACGGCTCGGCCACGACGCGTCGGTGTCGGTGAGGAGCTCCGTAAGGATGTCGACGTCGGGCGTGTCCGCCACTTTCAGGTGATCGGCAACGCGCCGCGCGACGCCGGGCCGCACCGACTCGAGGACGTTCGCGAGCTCCTGCGCCAGCGCTGCAGGGTCCGTACAACTCTCACCCGCACGGAACCAGACGCTCTTCCTGCCTTGCGCCGCCACCCATTCGCGCGCAAGCGTCGTTTTGCCGTATCCGGCAGGAGCGACGAGGAGCAGCAGAGGCGTTTCCGCCTCGTCGAGTAGTCGTGTGAGCCGCGGTCGCCGAATGATGTGGCCGCCGGCTCCGGAGACCTCCGTGATCGCTTGTGCCACCGCACACCTTTGCCTTTCCGGGGCCGCAGGTCCCGCGTCTCCAGCGTAACT
>WNGA01015319.1_pt1 | contig 10852 bp, 13 predicted proteins | sample 5400061 | NCBI WGS metagenome assembly WNGA01 (sample SAMN13153366, study PRJNA577476) | soil metagenome | isolation source: 100 cm soil or saprolite under grassland replicate 2 | place: USA:California | collected 2016-06-15
GTCAGCATATCATCTTCCTGTTCTGTTACAAATTCGTCTTTCAAAAAAGGAGCAAGATTTGTGTATTTCCAGTCTTCAACTTTTGTAGAAGGAAAGCCAAGTTGCTTAAACTGTTCAAAAGCTTTTTCACGAAGTGTAAATATTTCCTCCGCTTCCAAAGAGGATGACAGAATTGACCGCACTTCAAAATCAGCAATGAGTTGATCGTATAATGAGTTTGTTATTTGTGTAACCATGAGTTTGTTTTATACCAGTTCTTTTTCTTTTGATTCTTCTTTCAGCCAGTCATAACCTTTTTCTTCCAGTTCAAGTGCCAGCTCTTTACCACCTGATTTTACAATCTGCCCATTGTATAACACATGTACAAAATCAGGAACAATATATTCCAGCAAACGCTGATAGTGCGTAATTATGATAAACGCATTATCTTCAGAACGTAATTTATTTACACCTTTTGCAACTATTCTTAAAGCATCAATATCCAAACCGGAATCTGTTTCATCAAGTATTGCCAGTTTTGGATTGAGCACTGCCAATTGAAAAATTTCATTTCTTTTTTTCTCACCACCGGAGAATCCTTCATTCAAAGAGCGACCTGTCAGTGATGCATCAAACTCAACCAGTTTTTGTTTTTCCTTTACCAATCTCAAAAATTCCTTTGCTTCTATTGGCGGAAGATTTTTGTAAGCTCTTATTTCATTCAGCGCCGTTCTTAAAAAATTGATATTGGAAACACCAGGAATTTCTACCGGGTATTGAAATGCAAGAAACACGCCTTCCCTTGCACGAATTTCCGGTTCCATTTCCAGCAAATTTTTTCCTTCGTACAGAACTTCTCCACCTGTTACTTCATAGTTATCTTTCCCGGTTAGCGCTGCAGCCAATGTACTCTTGCCTGAGCCATTTGGCCCCATAATCGCATGTACTTCGCCTGCCTTCACTTCAAGGTTCACACCTCTCAGTATCTCGTTTCCCTCTACAGATGTCCGTAAATTTTTTATGCTTAGCATGTTTATCCTTTTCTTGTTGTTTATTATTTTAACGAGTTTTATTTTTTATTTTTTTGTGACCAGCTTTTGTATCTCTTGTCATCGTTCCGTGTGTCACTCACTTGTACGTTCTGAACTTTATCGAGCATTGTGAGTGGTCAATGGTGAATGGAGAGTTTAACTCACAACTGACAACTCACCACTCACAAGACTTACCCAACGCTTCCCTCCAGCGAAATAGCCAACAACTTTTGTGCTTCCACAGCAAACTCCATTGGCAATTGATTCAGCACTTCTTTTGCATAGCCATTTACAATTAATGCAACCGCTTTCTCTGTATCAATTCCTCTTTGATTAAGATAGAATATCTGGTCTTCACCAATCTTCGATGTAGTCGCTTCATGCTCAACAATAGCTGAACTATTCTTCGATTCGATATAAGGAAATGTATGTGCGCCGCATTCATCACCAATCAGCAATGAATCACACTGTGTAAAGTTGCGGGCATTTTCTGCGCCGCTTCCTACCTGAACCAAACCACGATAACTATTGTTATAAAATTCCCCCGTAGAATTATCGCCACGCAAAATTACACTTGGATATTTCCATGTAATAGCAGAACCGGTTTCTACCTGTGTCCACGAAATCTTTGAATTAACACCTTTGCAAATGCCACGCTTGGTAACAAAATTGTAAATACCACCATTGCCTTCCTTATCGCCGGGATACCAGTTTTGCACAGTAGAATATTTTATCTCTGCATTATCAAGAGCAATCAATTCTACAACTGCTGCATGCAACTGGTTTTCATCACGCATTGGAGCAGTGCAACCTTCAAGGTAACTTACATAACTTCCTTCATCGGCAATGATTAATGTTCTTTCAAACTGACCTGTATTTTCAGCATTGATACGGAAATAAGTAGATAATTCCATCGGACAACGAACACCTTTCGGAATATAAGCGAAAGAGCCGTCTGAAACAACTGCTGCATTCAATGCGGCAAAAACATTATCGGTATAAGGCACTACTGTACCAAGATATTTTTTAACCAGTTCCGGATGTTCCCTTACTGCCTCACTGAAAGAACAAAAGATAATACCTAGTTCATTTAGTTTCTCCTTAAACGTGGTAGTAACAGACACACTGTCGAATACAACATCAACAGCTACACCTGTTAACATCTTTTGTTCTGATAAAGGAATACCAAGCTTTTCAAAAGTAGCCAGCAGTTCCGGATCTACTTCATCAAGATTATTGTATTTGTTATTTTTTTTAGGTGCTGCATAATAGGATATTGATTGAAAGTCAATATCAGGCATTTTAAAATTTTGCCAATGCGGCATTTCTGATTTCTGAAAATGACGCAACCCTTTCAAACGCCATTCCAAAAGCCACTCCGGCTCATTTTTCTTTGCTGAAATAAACTTTACGATATCTTCACTTAGCCCTATTGGAGCTATATCCATGGCGATATCGGTTACGAATCCATATTCGTAAGCTTCGGTTGTTAACCGTTCTAATATTTCGTTATTATTACTCATTTGTATTATTTCACTTCTTAATAAATTATACAGCAAAACTTTCGCCGCAACTGCAGGTTCTTGAAGCATTTGGATTATTGAAAAACAATCCCTTTCCATTTAACCCGCCCGAATAATCAAGTTCAGTACCGTATAAATACAACAGGCTCTTCATATCAACAACCACTTTTATGCCCTTGTCTTCAAAAACCTGATCGCCTTCTTTTGGTTCTGTATCAAAGCTTAGCTGATATTCCAGACCGGAACATCCGCCGCCCTTTACACCAACGCGTAAAAAAGTTTCCTTGTCTTTGTGATGTTCTGTCAGAAGGTTACTGATATATATTTTTGCATTTGGAGATACCGTTATCATATCTTATTTATTTAAATCAATATTTATAGAATGCTAAAATTAACAAATCGAATGCCTGTATGTTATTTACCTCCTTTCGAAATAGGTAAAAAGGTCATTATGATTCATGTGCACAGATTAGGTTCTATATCATTTCCCGAATTTGAACCTTAATATTTTACGCAAATTTACGACAGTATATTCTAACTTTTTAGTTAAGAAACCGGGTCATTGTCATACTACGTTCAAAATAGCAAGACGGTTATCTTAATACTTAAAATGTAATAAAAGTAAAGATTCGAAACTTATCAGCTTAGCTAAATTGAGAAAGATGTACAGTAATATAACATAATTATTATTGCATTTACTGAAGTGTACGTCATGATTAAAATCTTCTGCAGAATTTATCGTTGATTATATTTTTCTACTGCCTGTAATGCTTCCTGAATAAATTTTTCGTCAAGCTGAATCTATTGTTATAGCTACCGATTTATGCTGTACATGGCACAGGTGATTTCCCAGTTGATTTTCTGTGATTTTTCACGTTGCCTATTACTTTTGACAAATCCAATTTTGTATAATTATATGCCGGGAGAAGGTTTAAATTAATTTAATAAGATGTGAATAAAAATTAACCCTGGAAATCAAAAAGAAGTCAATATTTAGATTAATTTTAAGAGTATGAGAACAAGTATACAAATATCCAGAAACTATAAACCTCAAAAAAATACAAAAGATTTTTACACTAATTACCATCTTGCATTGCGGCTCTATTACATTTATAAATCAGAGGCTGTGCCAAAGAGAGAGCCGAAACTTCCTGTTTCTGACTGGCGGCGACCCGTTTCAAAACCTCATTATCGTTTATTTATATTAAAAAATATCAGGCATTTTAGTGCAGATATCTTTTCACCAAGGAAAGTATTTGACCGACTTTCGTCTCAATTAAATTTTAGCCGCATTAATTTTCTAAATAAGTAAATCTCGGAAAGATTAGCAGTGAAAAAAATTTATGAAACCATTAGTTAATATTTCAAAAGTTTCAAAAAGCATTAAAAAAACCACTTGGTTTACAAGTGGTTCTTCATAACATATAATAGACCTTAAGTTTCTCGGATATTGGATACATCTAATGTAAACTGATATCTTTTGAAAACAAAAGCATCAATACAAAAGTTCTTATATAAAAAATTAAGTAAAGTAAGAATGAAAAGTTGCTACTATTTGCCGATACAAAAAGTAACTTTCTATTACAGCGAAGATTTTATGTATTTGAGGTACAAATAAGGTACAAAGCATCGACATTTACACCTCTTCTAATTTGAAATAACTAAGGTTTAATCTTGCAGTGAATCGTTCGAAAATTAGAATCATCTTACATAGGTTATCATGTTTTTTCCTTGGCAACCTCTTCTAAAAACAACAAAGGGGGTTGACAAGAAAAAACTTGCTCCAACAGGAGCAATAACTGTCACATATTTCTCAACTGCAAGATCGAGTTTAGGTTTTTGCAATTTAACTGACTACTTACATCATTATTTATCTCGTTAATACCATTTTCTTAGTATCAATTAGTTTGCCGTCAACATAAAATGAATATTGGTAAGTTCCTGAAGCAAATTGCGCTGTTTGTAAAACCAACTGACCATTTCCCTTTGTTGTTGAAGAAACTGTTTTTATAATTTTACCATTAATATCCATAATCTGCATTACCAGCATTCTGGGGAATATAATAATTGATAAGCGTATTTTGATTGAATGGATTGGGTATGTTTTGTTCAATGCTTGCTGAACTTAGTATAACAGAAGTTTGTTGCTCATTCTTTTGTGCCAGGATTTGTTCTATTTTATCGAGACGTGATTTCAATTCATCATTCTCTTTAGATAGTTCCTGCACAGCTTTTACAAGTGGTATAACAAATTCAGCATAGCGAATGCCGTACACTCCATCTATACATTAGCACAAAACGAGACAGAAAATAGAGCCATTATTGTATATGGTAATGGATCAGACCTGAAGAATGAGAAAGCATTAAAAGAAAAAGGCGTAAAGGATAGGGTTTCCTATTGTAATATCCTGTACTTCATTATTGCTAAGTTTTACCGTTTTTATTTTACAAATTTAGAGAGGTTCATTTGCTGTTATCCCACCTTGTGAAGTTACTTTCCCCGATACAAGCGGCATTTTTGCACGCTGTATGCCAATTAACTCAGGTCTCTAACTCGAATATGAGCGGCAGGATCACCGAGAACAACAAAGTTTTGCGCGTCTGTGCGTTCGATCCATTTCCATGCCAACTCTTCATCACTAGGCTTGGGATCTGGTTGAGTGTCATCTAGATTCGTCAACAGTTCTGCTGCAAGCACTGCATATCGTTTGTTGAAATCGCTCATTGCATGGCCAACAGGCTCTCCGGACATGACACGACCAAAGAAGTTCCGAAATGGAATGAGTTGCGATGTAATTCCGAACGGACGAAAAGACATTGTCCAAAGTCGTTCAATATGTCCGACGACTGCAAGTGCTCCACCGTTTGGGTGTGATAGTAGACGTTGAGGCAAAGCAGCTATGAACGGTTTATTCGCAATAGGCAGCGGCCCTAGCTTGCGATGTACCGGCCCTATCTCTTCATAGAGAAATGGATCAAAGACAGGCACTCCAGCACCATAGCAAGCTACTATTAGCATAACCATCCCATGAATTTCTGCATCATCGGGAATTTCAGCTGCGGTAAGATAGTGGCTTGGGTTAATTGAGCCAGGTCCTGTCCAATCCTGACATAGTAGGGCTCCTTGTGTCTCCTTCTGCCGTGGATGGCCTGGAGCGCTCCCCATGCCATGGCACGCTGTGAAAAGAATTGCGGGTGACTTGTTATCATCCTTTCCATGAAGCACACTCAGCAAATTTGCCTTTGTCGCTTCTTTTTCAAGAAAGGTGCTCAGTGAAAACGCCTGTTTCGCCCCTATAACGGGCTCACTGTTGTGCCCTTTGCACAAAGGTGTTGTTAGGTAAGCGGTACTTTGGTCAGTAAAACCATCTTTTGGATGATGCGTTCCCCACACTACAGCTTTGCGGGCATTTGCCACTTTCGGAATCGTTTCATAATTAATGATACTCTCGACATACTTTTGATACTGATAAATATGGTCAAACCCGAGTCTGCCAACCTCAGGGCTTATTACATTATATACAAACCAAAAGAGTATTTATTCAATGGCAGCAGAGTGGGTGGACCCATGAGCATGCGCAACATTCAGCACCTGGTGCAAAAAGCGCTGGCACAAATCGGGCTCGGCAGTAAAAATTATACGGTGCATACCATTCGCCACAGCTTCGCAACACACCTCGTAGATAATGGAGCAGATTTGCATACTGTGAAGGAACTTCTGGGGCACAGCACACTGCAGACCACAATGCGGTACATGCATCTTACCACAGCACGCATACAAAATGTAGTAAATCCTTATGATGTATTGCAGGCGGGCAAAGACAATCAAAAAGTAACATCATCAAAAAAATAAACTATAAAAAATGATGTTACCATGCCCACATATAAAGCACCAAAAGCCACAGTGCAGCAGTTACTGCTAAAGCATGATTCATTACCGGATGCATCAGCAAATCTTCATGTGCAAAAAGTATTACATCGTTTAAAAATTTGCCGCACGGCTGCATTAGGGTATCATGTATATCACTGCACTAATGATGCGTGTGGTGAGATAAAATATCAGTACCACAGTTGCCGCGACAGACATTGCCCGCAATGCGGTGCAATAAAGAAAGACGAATGGATAGAAGCACGCATGCAGGAATTGCTTCCGGTAAAATATTATCATGTGGTATTTACATTACCTCATGAATTAAATAGTTTGGTATTGGGCCATCGAAAAATTTTATACAATCTGTTATTTGATGCTTCAGCTCAAACATTGCTCAGCTTTGCAAAAGATGAAAAATTCATGGGAGCAGTTCCGGGTATCATTAGCATATTGCACACATGGGGACAGCAATTAAGTTTTCATCCGCACATTCATTCAATTGTAAGTGGCGGAGGAATTGCAGATGACAATAATTGGAAAGATGCTAAGAAAAACATTTATCGTTTTCTGTTTCCCTTAAAGGCAATGAGTGTGGTGTATAAAACAAAATTTCTGCAGGCATTGAAAGAGTTGATAGCTAATAAAACAGTGACACCAACAGCAGATACAGACACATCAGCACTATTCAATACACTCTATAAAAAGGAATGGGTAGTATATGCCAAAGCTCCTTTTGGCGGACCGCAAAGTGTTATTGAATATTTAGGCAGATATACGCACAAAGTCGCCATTAGTAATCACAGGATCAGTAGTATTAATGATCAGGATGATACCGTTACTTTTGGGTATAAAGATTATTCAGATGATAACAAACAAAAGCAGATGACCCTTAGCAACAGCGAATTTGTTCGTCGTTTTACGCAACATATATTACCGAAAGGATTTACTAAAATAAGAACGTATGGCTACCTGAGTAACAGAAACCGTCATCAGCGCATTAATGAAGTGCTTAAAAAAATGAACCTGCCTCTGCATAAGGGACTCGTAAAAATACCGCTTGAACTGCGCATGATGGAACGATATAGTATAGATGTGAAAGAATGTCCCTGCTGCAAACAGAAAACACTGCAACTGCTGAAAATATATTATCCGTGGAAGCAGACAGATGATGGCTGATAAAAAATGCAGACAGTTTAATACATTTATCTAAACAGTACAGGCAACGTTGATGGACGTAAGGGAAGTGCTATACCCATACAAGAAAAAAATAATGGCAAAAACAGCAAGTAAAAAGCATAACCCCTAATTTTAAACAACAATCTTTATCTCCTAAAAAAATAACGTGAGTAGATAAGAATGTAAAAGCAAAACAAAATTTTAAAAACCAAACAAATTGAAACAGTAAGGTTGATACTTTCTCCCTAATAGCAAGTTTACGGCGAAGTCGGTCAACCCAAAAGTATACCACAAAGCCCCGCAACATGCATTTGATGCGGGGCTTTAACAGGGGGCTTTGCGGATACTTTTCTTTTTGTTAGCGGTCATGCTTTAGCGACGATTTCAATTATACAGCTATTACTACCAATACTTTTCGCATTCAGCCACTATAATTGTCGCATTCAGCCACTATAATTGTCGCATTCACACTGCAATGGTACCGTATTTGTTTGCGAGATTTGTATCTTAATAAAACAGCAATAATATGAGAAAAATAATTGTTTTATCAATGATTACATTAGATGGTGTAATGCAGGCACCTGGTGGACCGAAGGAAGATACATCAGGCGGTTTCAAATATGGCGGTTGGGTTGCACCGTATTCTGACGAAGTTTATGGTAAGGTTCTGGAGAAAGAGCTGAAACCGGCAGATTATCTTTTGGGCAGAAAAACGTTTGAGATTTGGGCCGACTACTGGCCCAAACATGCAGACTTTTGGCCAGGTATCAATGATGGCACAAAATACGTCTTGTCAAAGACCATGAAAAAGTCAGATTGGAAAAACTCAGTATTCCTTAAAAGCCTGGCAGATATTAAAAAGCTCAAAAATTCAAAAGGCTCTCACATTCAAGTTTGGGGCAGTGGTAAGCTAATTCAGCTGCTACTTAAGAATGATCTGGTGGACGAACTCTGGCTCAAAATTCACCCGTTGACTCTTGGTAAAGGAAAAAAGTTGTTTGACGGTAGCACGATTCCGGCTACATTTACATTAACAGAGAGTATTGTTACAACAAGCGGAGTGATTATAGCCAACTACAAACGAGCTGGAAAAGTCAAGATAGGTACTATTGGAGCTTAAAGCGAAATAAAATGAGAAAAAATAATTTCACGACGAAAAGCACGAACCGCTAACATGCGGGCCCTATGGCGGGGCGACGAATAAGTTCTCATCGTCCAGTTCGCTATTCAACTGCAGATCCGGCTAACAAATAAAGCCGAGCTATAAAATATAATATCAACTACATTAACTTTACTCAGCAACGGTCCGGGCAGACGGAACACGGACTACCGCCACATCGCCAAGCCCTGACCGCTGGCAGAAATTTGTGCAGCACTATCACATTTGGAACTTTAAAGATAAAATTAGCTTTAATTGAAGAGTGTAAGAGAACATATGTTTATGGCTTTACATGCCTTTTTAAAATATTAAAAACTTAGCCATGCCATCATTTCCAAAACCAACATTTTCCCACACCGTAAATCTTTCGCAAGAAATACAGGCTTTACGCAATTACATGAAGTCAGATGTAGCCTTGAAAATCCCCGCGGCGACGAGCAAGACCCTTCGTGTAGCCACATGGAATATAGCAAACCTAGGTGAGCAAGACAGAGAAGATTCCCATTTAAAAATCATTGCTGAAATTATATCGTGGTTTGATTTAATTGCTGTACAGGAAACAAAAGAGAATTATGAACATTTTAAAAAAATTGTAGGCTTTGCAGGAACAAAATATAAATTTATTTTCTCTGATGCTGCAGGAAACAATGAACGCCTTGCCTTCATTTACAATAGTAATAAATTGAAAGTACTAGAAGAGGTAGCAGAATATGCCATACCACCAAGTGACTACGGAGATATTAAGATAACAGGAGTTGCCGCTACATTTAATGGTTTTGACAGAAGTCCTTTCTTGGTTAGCTTCTCTGCCGGAAATTTCCAATTTACATTGATGACTGTTCATCTATACTACGGTGATGATGCTGATCCGAAAAAACTGGGTCGTCGGTGCCTCGAAGCCTATGCGGTTGCACGATCGGCAGATCTCAGGTCTAAAAGTAAATATACCTATAATGGTATAACTGATGTATTCGCCATTGGTGATTTTAATCTCCCCAAAATTAACAAAGATGATATTATTTATAAGGCACTAGTGAAACGTGGGCTGCAATTGCCTGACCATACTTCATTGGTATATTCAAATATTAATAACGATCAGCAGTATGATCAGATAGCTTTTCTGCCAGGTACTAAAAGCCGTATTCTGAGCGATGGTATTTTTCCGTTTGATAATGCTGCGTTCGCAGATATTTATAATACTAAAACTGCGGTTGCCTTCAGAGGGTATATTAAATATTATATTTCTGATCACCGACCAATGTGGATGGAATTGGATATACAGTAATATGAGAAAGTGATATATATTCCACGTTGCTAATTTTTCGCCAGTATCAACTAATATAAACTTCTGCCAACTGGCAGACGAATATATTCACATCGTTCTGTTCGCTATCAGCTTTTGTTCAGGCTGAAGAATATAATTGATCTTTAGTAGTTATCTTCAACATCAGTTTTTGAATCGGCTGCAGCTCCGGGCTGGACATTATAAAATACCAGCACAGCAGCAAGCCGTCAACGTTAGTGGCAACCCTATTCGACACCCCGTTATAAAATGAGAGGACATTTAGAAATACTAGACGAAATTGACAAACTTCTTGTTGATAATGGGCTTGAGGCAGAAAGATGGCAATTAGAAACAGAAATTCGAGCAAGTTTTATAAGCAGTGAATTATGTTTAAGGACTGGTTCAAAACTTTTGACACTTCAAAACACAAACAAACACTTTTCTTCTGTGGTTGGACACTTAGTCAAAGAGTTCGTTTCTTACTGCCACAAAAATGGACTATATCCACGACCAAACTATGAAAGTTGATAATAAATGGCGGCAGAAGTCTCTCGAAGAATTAGAAAGGCAAGATTGGGGTGACCCAGCGGCTGCACCGACTAATCTTGTAAAACGCTGCATTGAATTGAGCAAAGTTCCGGTTGACAGATTTACGATGAGCGATTTACGGCTTATGATTGGGCAGCAATTTTCAGTCTCGCCGGGGTCTCCTCAAAGGCAATGTGCAAAGGCAGGGACCCCGGCGCATTCAAGGTGCAGCAGTCAATTTACAACAGATGTTTTATTAAATTCCTTTGCACATTGTCTCGTTACAATTTATCAGCTACG
>WNGA01013336.1_pt1 | contig 10851 bp, 10 predicted proteins | sample 5400061 | NCBI WGS metagenome assembly WNGA01 (sample SAMN13153366, study PRJNA577476) | soil metagenome | isolation source: 100 cm soil or saprolite under grassland replicate 2 | place: USA:California | collected 2016-06-15
GGGAGACGCGCCCGACGATCCAGGCCGCGCTGAGACGATGGCCGCCCGAGCGGATCGCGCCATCGAAGCGATCTGGCGGATCGAGTCGGCCCAGCTCATCGCCGGGCTGTCGCGCATCGTCGGCGACATCGGGACGGCCATGGAGCGTCGATGACGCCCTTTCGTTTCGGCGTGAACACGTGGACCGCCAGCTCGTCCCGCGATTGGGCCGCGAAGGCTCGGCGCGTTGAAGCGCTCGGCTACAGCACGCTGTTCATGGCCGACCACCTTGCCGACACGTTCGCGCCGTTCACTGCGCTCGCCCTCGCCGCAGCAGCGGCGCCGGGGTGCTCCCGCGGGGCTGAACGCGAGAACGTCGAGACCCGTCCCCCTGGTGTGGAGGTTGCACTACACCCCGCATCGAGGTGATGTCGGACCAGCACAGCGCCGAGGAGTTCTCCTTGACGCGCGATGCCCGCGGTGAGATCTCTGAGTTACGCAGGTGCGCCGAGAGGAAGCGCGCCTGCTCGGAAGACGCGCGGTCGAAGATCTCGCTCGGCCAGTACAGAAGCCCGAAGTGGCCGCCCTCGAGGTCGCTCCACTCCTTCGTCCCTGCGAGCCGGTCGAACGCGTAACGCGAGACCTCCGGGTTCGCCCCCACCATCTCGTCGGACGGCGAGACCTGAAAAAGGACGGGACACCGCACGTAGGGAGCGCAGAGCGCGGGCTGCCACGACGGCGCGGCCTTCGGCGTGGCACGCGTGACGTCGTTGACCCATCCGCTCTCGAACCGTCCGCCGTACTCGATGAACCAACGGTAGGCGGTAAGCGGCGCGAGCGCGGAGGGCCGGCGGTGCTGGTCGTCGGACACGACCGGCATGGCCTCCGAGAGATCCTCGGAGTCGGCCGCGTGTCCGCTGAGGACCTGATCGCGGATCGCGTTGAAGAGTGACCCGTCCGGATCCGCCGGTGGCAGCGCGCGACCAAGAGCCGGCGCCTGGGCCGCGACCGCCGACACGCGATCGTCGATCGCAGCACATGTGACTGCGACTCCCGCGCTGTTGCTGTCGCTCCATAGCGCATGTCGGTCGTGCGCGACACCGTCCAGCGTCTCCGCGAACGTGAGCGCGTCGCGGTACTCACGCACCTGGGTCCAGGGGTCGATGCGCTGACGAGGCTGGCCGCCGCTCGCGCCGAAGCCGCGGTGGTCGTAGAGCAGCACGGCGAGGCCTGCCGCACGGAAGACCTCCGCGTACTTGTCCGCCGTCATCGTGCGTGTTGCCGAAAAGCCGTGCGCCATGATCACGAGGGGATGAGGTCCGGGACCGTCGGGCAGGAAGAGCCACGTGGCTAGGTCGGCGCCATCCGACCGCAAGACGATGTCCCGGCGTTCCACCCGCGCGACGATATCAGTCGCCGTCTCGCTGGCAGACGCCTCCAGGGGCCTCTCTCGACCTTTGCGCTCGCGCGTCTCCCAAATGCTGTTCGGCATCGCCGGAGTGATCGCCTGGACCGGTCGGGGCGTGCTCCGGGACGTCTCGGCGGTACTGACCGACGCGGCGGTCGCCGACGTCGGGCGGATCGCCCGCGCGGCGCGCGGTACCGGGGGTGGAGGGCGTGCACCGGGTGCGCGCCCGCGGCGTTGCCGGCGCGGTACGCGTGGATCTCCACATCACCGTTGATCCGCTCATGCCGGTCGTTCGAGCGCACGAGCTTACCCATCGCGTGAGGGAACGAGTACGTCAGGAGGTCGGCGGCGTCGCCGAGGTCCTCGTTCATGTGGAGCCGAACCGGAGCCGGACCACGAGGCGGACGAGTAGGTGCGGATCGCATGCACGCGCTCCGCCTCTTCGACGAGATGCGACCCTCGGCCGCGTCCACTCGTCAGTGCCGGCTCGACGTTCATCGACGTAACTGCGTCCCGTACAGCCATGCGTACAGCCAACGGGTCGAAACGACACGGGATGAGGAGGGATGAGTCGCGACGGCGAACGCGGAAAACGTTCGAGAACATTGGGAAGTCCGAGGTTCCGCGAGCGCCGACGGCCATCTTGAAAATCGCTGATTTCGGCTCGAACGCTGTCGGACGAAACACAGGCCTGGGCCAGCTGCGCCAGGCGAGAATCGCGCGCTCACGGCTAGCATCAGTTGCGCCGACCACTTGACCACAGCGAGGGAAGCGGGGAGGCCGTGAGTGCGCAGGCTCCTGTTCTTCATGATGGTGTCCGCGAACGGGTACTTCGAGCGCGGCCGTTGGGAGATTGATTGGCATCACACCGACGAGGAGTTCAATCACTTCGCGATCGAGCAGCTCGACGAGGCCGGGGCTCTCGTGTTCGGCCGCGTCACGTACGAGGGCATGGCTTCGTTCTGGCCGACGCCTCAGGGCATTGAGGGAGAGCCAGCCACAGCGAGGCGTATGAACGAGATGCCGAAAGTCGTCGTCTCGAGGACGCTCGAGCGGGCGGATTGGAACAACACGCGGATCCTCCGCAGCGTCGACGACGTGGCGGAGCTGAAGCGCCAGGACGGCAAGGACGCGCTCGTGCTGGGCAGCTCGGACCTCGCCGTGTCGCTGTCGGAACGTGGCCTCATCGACGAGTACCGGCTTCTGGTGAACCCGATCGCGCTACCCGACGGGAAGGCGGTGTTCAAGGGCCTGCGCGCCGACCTGCCGCTGACGCTGGTCGGCTCGCGTGTGTTCAAGAACGGGAACGTGCTCCTCCGCTACGAGCCTCGTCGCGTCCTGGCGTGAGGCTCGAAGTTCAGATTTCACTGGCCCAGGCTGCCGATGGGCTCAGTCGCGACGATGCCGCCGTTCCGGGTCGTAGGGCGATCAGCTAGAAAGCGCCCGCGTCGCGCGGAGGTCTTGGGCATCCATTTGGGCATCCATCGGCGTGGACTGATGTGGACACGAGCGGACCGCCGTGGAATCGAAAGCCTCGAAACGCGGCAGATATGGACCGTTGCGGACCGGCGTGGACATCCAACGAGCCCTTTCAAGGAAGAGGTCAGGGGTTCGAATCCCCTCCGGGCTACACGTCCCGATTTGCGGTGGAACCCGGTTTCCCGAGCTCAGGAAAGAGGCCTGAAGATATGCGACCTGACACAGAGAAGCGGCCGAAGAGAGAGGGCCGTGCCATCCTCGGCCGCGAACAGTCTTCGTGGACCGCGACCCGCGCGAGCTTCCGGCACGGCAGGCGCTAGCGATATCCTTCGTTTGACAGCGTCATCGTGGAGGCGTCAGTGGAACTCGCGATCACGACCGAGCGCGCGGGTGACAAGGGCTGGATCGCGTTCGCAGCCGAGGTGCGTGCGACCGCACAGGGCACCACCGAGGAGGAGGCGAAGAAGAATCTGCGAGCACTTCTCGAGCGCTACCCGGACCTGCTGGATGAACTACGGCAGGCAGAGGACCGCCGCGTCGAGCTGATCAGGCTTTGAGGTCGCGCTTCGCTGCCGTCTCTTCCTGAGCTCAAGTACCGCGAGCTCGTCAACCTACTGAGGTTCTTCGGCACCGACCTCGAAGGCGAAGGCTCGCCACAGCTCAAGGTCACCAACCGTTCCGGCAAGAAGGTCGACGTGCCACTGTCATCCTTCTCAGGGGCTCTGGCCGCAGGCTCTCAGCCGCCTCATTCGCGATCTCGAGATCACTCGAAAGGAGTTCTGGCAATGGTCGCGCGGAGGGCGAAAGTCGCGGTGAGGACGCGACGCGCGACGGGAAGGACGCCGTCGCGACCGCGAACGGCGCTCCGGTGGTCAATCCTGCGTGTGATCTTGGTAAGCAAGGGCGGCGAGGAGCTGGTCGATCCGCCGGGACGTGACCTCCTCGTGAGCAGCGCTCACACTTTCGCTGAACTCGCGAGCGCCATTGACCGGGCGTTCGCCCGCTGGGACCTATCGCACCTACACGAGTTCCGGCTTTTGGACGGTCGCCGCATCGTCATGGAGGACGCCGATGAGTTCGAGGAGATCGACCCGGCGCACCATCTCGATGAACGAGCGCACTCGCTGGCCTCACAAGACCTACGCGTTGGCGCCACGTTCGTTTACGTCTTCGACTTCGGCGACGACTGGGAGCATGGTTGCACCGTTCTGCGTACGGATGTCGATCCGGAAGAGGAAGCGGGGATCGTACCGTCGCAGATCCTGCCAATCTTCGGTTGGGGCACGATCCCGGACCAGTACGGACGTCTATCTCTGGACGACGATCAGGACGAGTAGTGAATGTGAGGCGGCCCGCTGCCCGCCTCATCCATCTTAGGGAGGCCGCTTATCTGACGCGCGTTTTCGAGCAGGGGCGGTGTCAGTTCGTGCTAGAAGAATTCGCTGGGCCGCTTCTCTCGACCGCATCGCTTTCAAGGAAGAGGTCAGGGGTTCGAATCCCCTCCTGGCTCACCGTGTGCAACTGACGTTGATCGCTGACGCTGGAGCCGACCCTCTGACGTAGCCGCTCATAGGGAGTCTGCCCGCCGAGCGACCCGTGCGGGCGATGGTAGTTGTAGAAGTCCTCCCACTCCTGGAGCTTCGCGTTGAAGACGCCCGCGTCGTCCACGACGACACCGTCGAGCATTCGGTAGAACTCCTCGGCGTCGATGCGCTGGCTGCGCTCGACCTTGCCGTTCAGCCTCGGGGTCGCGGGCTTGATGTACACGTGGTCGATGCCGCGGTCGAGCACGTGCCAGTGGAAGGCGGCCTGGAACTCGGAGCCGTTGTCGGTCTGGGTGCGCTCGACGTGGAACGGCAGCTTCTCGAGCACGTAGTCGACGAACTGGATCGCGCTCTTCTGACCGAGACGGTCGTAGATGCGCAGCACGCGCAGCCGCGTGCCGTCGTCGATCGCGGTGCACTGGTAGTAGGTCTTGCGTGCGCCCCGAAGCGGGGCGATGAACTTCGCGTCGATCTGGACCTGGTGACCGGGCTGGGGCTTCTCGTAGCGCTTCCAGCGCTCGCGGTAACGCCGGTAGCGCTGGGAGGCCGGCAGACGGCTCAGGCCCAGTCGCCGGAGGATCCGCCAGATCCCCGATTGGCTCAGGGTCAGGTCGTGGTAGCGCCTCAGGTACATCGCGATCTTCAAGGGGCCGAAGTGGTACGTCTGGCGCAGGTAGACGATCTTCCCGACGACCTCCTCACGCGTCGCCCGCGGGCTGCGGTGGGGACGCGAGGAGCGGTCGCGCAGCCCGGCCTCACCGAGCTGCGCGTAGCGCCGCTGCCACTTGTAGAAGCTCTGCCGGGTGATGCCGTAGTAGCGGTACGTCTTTGAGACGTCGCCACTGACTTCCGTGGCGTGCCGCAAGACTGCGAGGCGATGGGCGGCGATGCGTGAGAGCTCTCGCTCGGTCAACTGGATTCCTTCCCTCGTTTGGAGGCTCCAGTGTGTCAACGACGTCCGTCAGTTTCAGACCCTCCGGGCTACACGATCGCCTGCCATGTCGCCTCTGGTTGTTGTACGCCGTTGACTCAGTCCGCTTATCTGCTGTGAAGCCCGCCCTTTTGCACGCCGCGCATCGACATCAGTACCGACGCCAGACGCCTGCCGCCGCTCGCAGTGATTCGGCGGTCGCCTATCGCGGACCGAATGTTGCTTCCTGAGTTGCACCATGCGCCCTCGGGTCTACGAGATGTCGTCGCTAGTGAACGACTTCGGCCTGGACAAGGATCGGCTGTGGAACGGTGATGCCCAGCGCCTGTGCCGTCTTCGAGTTGACGACCAGGTCGAAACGCGTCGGCTCCTCCACTGGGAGATCGCCCGGCGCTCTGCCGCGCACCATCTTGTCAACGAGCACGGCGAGACGCTCCCAGAGCGCGGGATAGCTCGGGCCGTACGCGATCAGGCCACCGGCATCGGCGAACTCGCGTCTGGCGTAGATCGTTGGTAGCCGGTACCGCGCGGCGATGTCCACCAGGTGCTGCCGACTGCTGATTGTTATTGCATCCGATCCGACCATGACTGCCTTGACCCCGCTGTTGGAAAACGACTCGAAGACCGGGTCAATATCGGCCGGGTCACGTAGCGCAAAGTCAACAATCTGCACGCCGATCGTCTTGGCGGAGGCCCGAGCCGCGGCGAGCTGCAGGAGGCTGCCGGGATTGCCCGTCAGGTTCCCGACAAAGGCGACCCGCGCGATACCGGGAGCGAGTTGAAGCAGGTACTCCAATCCTTTTCCGATCGCCTGGGCGCTGATGTTGGTCAAACCGGTCACATTGCCCTCCGGCCGCGCCACGCTTGTAACGAGCCCAAGGGCGATAGCGTCGGCCACACCGAAGAAAGCGACCGGAATGGTTTTGGTCGCCCCCTTCGCGACCCCGGCCGCCGTCGAGCCAACGGCCACGATGACGTCCGCCGGGAGCCGCACCAACTCTTCGACCACCGGTGTCAGCTGCTCTGCCGTTTCCTGAACCGCCGTTCGTGATGCGATCGTGACCGTCTGTCCCTCGACATACCCGAGCGCGCGAAACGGCCGAAGAAACTGTTCAAGGTCGGGGGGAACGGGAGACACGAAACCGACCGTCGGGACCTTCGGCCGCTGTCCGACCGACGGCGCACACCCGCAAGCCGCGAGCATCCCGATGCCGGCGACGGTCACGCCGTCATGCAGCACGCGTCGACGGGTCCAGACGATCTGGTGGCGGCTATCCGGGTGGGCGCCGTCGCCGCTCATCGGAGCACCTCTGTCGCTTGAGACAGAACGGACTGCGGGATGGTCAGCCCTAGCGCCGCGGCCGTCCTCAGGTTGATCACGAAGTCGAATTTGCTCGGCTGTTCGACCGGTAGGTCCGCCGGCTTGGCGCCCTTGAGGATCCTGTCGACGTAGCCCGCCGCACGCCGCCACGTATCCGCGAAGTTCGGTCCGTAGTTCATGAGGCCGCCAGCGTCGACGTACTCGCGCTCGACGAAAAGAGCTGGCATGTGTTTCTGCAACGCCAGCTCCGCGATCCTCACGCGATTCGTGAAGAGGGTGGCATCCGGCGCGGTGACGAGCGCGTCAGCGCGGTCGGTGCGTGCCGCGTCGAACGCGCGCTCGAGATCGTCGGCGCCGCTCGTTACTAAGGTCACAAGCTCTATGCCCAGGACCTTGGCGGCGTCCTGCGTCTCTTTCCACCATGAGGTCGTGAAGTAGCTGGAGGAGATCCCCATGCCTCCGACGCGGCGGGTCGTAGGGATGGCCTGCGTGAGCAACTCCAGCCGCTTCGCGCTGGCGCCGGCGGCATTGTTCGTGAACCCGGTGAGGTTTCCGCCTGGGCGCGCGAGACTGGCAACTAGGCCACTCCCAACAGGATCCTCGTTAAGGATCACCGCCACGATCGGGATCTCCTTGGTCGCGTTCTTGGCAGCGACCGCCGAAGTCGCGCCACCCGTGACGATGAGATCGACGTTCAGACCTACCAGCTCTGCCGCGAAGGCGGGCCCCTGGTCCTCCGTGACCTGGCCGCCAAGGCCTCGCGCGTATCGGTACTCGATCGCGATGTTCTCATCCGGGACATACCCGAGATCGCGTAAGCCCTGACGGAACGGGTCGAGTACCGCGGGATTGGAGGCGAGAGAAAGAACGCCGATCCGGGGCACCCTCGCTTTCGACGCAGGAGACGTGCACCCGTCGAAGATCAGCGCTGCGGTGCCTGACAATCCCATCGCTGCCACGCCTTGCAAGAAGTGACGGCGACTCAGATGGATCGGCTCGTTCACGTTCCTCCCCTCCCGTTCGGGTGCGACTTCGCACCCTGAGGGCGTAACGAACGACGGAACGGTCGTTCGGGCCGCGTGAACATCGCGCAGAACGTCGGCTCTTGCCGGCTCATGGGTGTTCCACGGCCGGCAGACTGTCGTCCCGACCCTTAGCGGCGTCAAGAGCGATTTCGTATTCAGAAGCGCCCGATGTATACGGCGCTGCCGTTTTGGGGCAGGCTCTCCCGATGGCAAGGATCGGTGTGCGACGCGCTCGGCTCTTCCGTAGGTACGCCTTTGTCATCGTCGCTCTGGTGGGTGGGGTGCTGGTGCTGAGCAGCTCGATCCAGCTACTGTCGTCGTACAGCGACAGTCGTGAGGCCGTCGCCCGCGTCGAGCGTGCGTACGCCGCCACGGCAGCGGAAAAGATCGCGTCGTTCATTCGTCAGAACGAGAGGCTGGTCACGAGCTCGAGCCGGGCATTGGGCAGCGCGGCCACCGATCAACAGCGGTTGGAGTTCTTGCGGCCGCTCTTGACACTCGCAGAGATCACCGAGGTCGCGTATCTGGACGCCGGCGGACGCGAGACGCTTCGCATCGCACGGCTCGAGCTCGATGGGGGACGCGGGATCAACTTCTCGAACGATCCGAAGTTCGTCATGGCGCGCAGCGGAAAGACCTACTTCAGCCCGGTGTATTTCCGGAACGATTCGGAGCCCTACCTAACGATCGCGGTCGCGGACCGCGCAGCGAGTCCGGGCGTCGTCGTCGCCGAGCTCAACTTGAAATTCGTCGGCGACGTCGTTTCGACGATTCCCGTGGGTAACGCCGGCCGCACGTACGTGGTCAACGAGCAGGGGCAGCTCATCGCCCATCCCGACATCAGCTTGGTGCTACGCAGGACGGACCTTGCCGCGCTGCCGCAGGTGGCAGAAGCCATCGCAGGACGCGGGGCCCCGGCTAGTGGGCGGGCAACTACTGCACGAGATCTCGAGGGTCGCGACGTGTTAACTGCCTTCGAGCGCATTCCGAGCGTCGGCTGGGTCGTGTTCGTCGAGCAGCCGCTCGCGGAGGCGTTCAGCCCGATCTACGACTCGATCCTGCGCAGCGTTGGGCTGCTGGTCCTCGGTCTCCTCGCCGCCGTCGCCGCAAGCTTGCTCCTAGCTCGCGGCATGACGCGACCGATCCGGGCGCTGGAGGCCGGCGCGGCGCGGATCGGCGCCGGCGCGCTCGACGAACAGATCGACGTGCGGACCAACGATGAATTGGAGTCGCTTGCGGACGCGTTCAACGCCATGGCCGGGCAGCTGCGTGAGTCCTACGCAAGCCTCGAGCAGAAGATCGACGAGCGGAGCCACGAACTCGCGGCGGCCAACTCCATGCTCGCGGCGGCCAGTCAGCACAAGAGCGAGTTCCTTTCGCGGATGAGCCATGAGCTGCGCACGCCGTTGAACGCGATCATTGGATTCTCCGATGTGCTGCTTATCGGCTCATACGGATCGCTGAATGAGAAGCAGCGGGATTACTTGCGGGACATATTGACCAGCGGCCAGCATCTCCTTGCACTCATCAACGACATCCTCGACCTTTCAAAAGTCGAGGCAGGACGGATGGAGCTCGACATAAGCAGCTTCTCGCTCGCCGACGTGCTTCAGAGCGGTGTGACGATCGTGAGAGAGCGCGCAAGCCTTCACGGCATCACGCTCTCGTTCACGTGCGATGACGGCCTCGAGATGATCCAGGGCGATGCGCGCAAGATCCGCCAAGTCATCTTCAATCTGCTCGCGAATGCCGTCAAGTTCACGCCCGATGGCGGCCACGTCGAGGTGAGAGCTCGCGCGCTTGACGGCGAAGCGCGTGTTTCTGTGCGAGACACGGGAGTCGGGATCGCACCCGAGGAGCAGGTTCACCTCTTCGCGGAGTTCCATCAGACCGCGAGTGCTCGGGGACAGGAGGGCACCGGCCTCGGCCTGTCGCTCGCGAAGAGATTCGTCGAGCTCCATGGCGGACGGATCTGGGTGGAGAGTGCGCTCGGCAACGGGAGCACGTTCACGTTCACGCTTCCGATGACGTTCGCGCCTCCGGTCGATGTGCGCGTCGACCCGATAGGTGCCGAGGTCCCGCGGAGTCAGTCTTAGGTGCCCGAACGGATCCTTCTCGTCGATGACAAGGCGCAGAACCGCCGGCTTATCGAGGCCATGCTCGCCCCGTACGGCTACACGATCTCAACCGCGTCGTCCGGCGAAGAGGCCCTTCAGATCGCTGCGGCTGACCCGCCCGACCTCATCCTGCTCGACGTGGTGATGCCCGGAATGAACGGATACGACGTCTGCCGTCGCATCCGAGCCGATGAGGCCACCCGGTTCCTACCGGTCGTCATGGTCACCGCGAACCCCGATCAGGACAAGGTCGCCGGGATCGACGCCGGCGCCGATGATTTCATCGTCGAACCGTTGGAGCGGCACGAGCTCCTCGCGCGCGTCCGCTCGCTGCTTCGGATCAAGTCCTATCACGACACGATCAGCCGTCAGGCGGCAGAGCTCGCCCAACTGAACCGGACGCTCGAAGACCGCGTCGCGGTCCAGGTCTCGGAGATCCTCGCACTGCGCGGCCTCGGGGGGACCGCGCTCTTCCGGCGAGAGGGCGAATTCTGGACGATCGCGTTCGAGGGTGCGGCGTTCCGGCTGCGGGATACGAAGGGCCTGCACTACGTCGCCGCGCTACTGCGCGAGCCGGGTCGTGAGCTCCATGCGCTCGATCTGCAGGCGGTCCAGCCAGGCGAGGATGAGACCCGTCGCCCACCGGGAAGCGACGCCGGGCCGATCCTCGACGCGCAGGCGAAGGCCATGTACCGCGAGCGGCTCAAGGAGCTGGCGGATGAGTTGCGCGAGGCCGAGCAGTACAACGACCGCGAACGGGCCGCGCGCGCGATGGAAGAGCGCGAGGTCGTGGCCCACGAGCTCGCCGCCGCGGTAGGACTGGGGGGCCGCGATCGGAAGGCCGCCTCAGATGCGGAACGCGCGCGGGTGAACGTGACGCGGTCGATCAGGGCCGCTCTCGAGCGCATCGTCGAGCACAGTCCGGCGCTCGGGCGCCACTTCGCGGCGACCCTGCGGACCGGACAGTTCTGCAGCTACGTGCCAGATCCCCGGGTCCCTGTTCGCTGGGAGCTCTAGTGTTTCGACACGCAAGTCATGATAAGATAG
>WNGA01017035.1_pt1 | contig 10851 bp, 7 predicted proteins | sample 5400061 | NCBI WGS metagenome assembly WNGA01 (sample SAMN13153366, study PRJNA577476) | soil metagenome | isolation source: 100 cm soil or saprolite under grassland replicate 2 | place: USA:California | collected 2016-06-15
GCCTCGGTGTGCGCGTCGGGCAGCCAGGTGTGGAGCGGGAACATCGGCACCTTCACCGCGAAGGCGAGGGCGAAGGCGAGGAAGAGCCAGCGGCCCGCCTCGGGGGTGACTTGAAGGGCGCGGCGCGCCTCGAGGTAGTCGAAAGTCCCGCCGTCATGGAAGTAGACGTACAGGATCGCGAGCAGCATGAGCACGCTCGCCGCGAAGGTGTAGATGAAGAACTTCACCGTCGCGTAGAGCCGGTTCTGCGAGCCCCACACGCCGATGAGCAGGTACATCGGGATGAGGATGAGCTCCCAGAACACGTAGAAGAGGACGAGGTCGAGCGCCCCGAAGGTGCCGATCATCGCCGTCTCGAGAACGAGCAGCGCGATCATGAACTCCTTCACGCGGTCCTCGACGGCCTTCCACGTCGAGAGGATCACGATCGGCGCGAGCACCGTCGTGAGCATGACGAGGAGCAGGGCGACCCCGTCGAGCCCGACGTGGTAGCCGATCCCGATCGAGGCGACCCAGGGGACGAACTGCTCGAACTGGAACTCGGGCGCCGCCGGCGACGCGTCGAACCCGAACCAGAGGCCGAGCGACACGAGGAAGGTGAGGACGGAGAGGGCAAGGGCGAGCGCCTTGTGCTGGCGCGCCTCGGTGCCGGGGAGGAGCACGAGGGCGAGGGCGCCCGCGGCGGGGAGGAACGTGACGACGGTGAGCAGGTTCACGGGCTAGCGCCCTCCGACGCCGAGAATCGTCCAGAGGATGACCGCCGCCGCCATCGCCATGATGGCGCCGTAGCGCTGCACGTCGCCGTTCTGCGCGAGGCGCGCGACCGAGCTCGTGAACGCCACCACCCGGGCCAGCCCATTCACGAAGAGCCCGTCGATCGCGAAGACGTCCACGATCCGCCAGAGGACGTAGGCGAGGTAACGGACGGGCTCGATGACGAGGACGCCGTAGAGCTCGTCCACGCGGAACTTGTCCACCATGAGCGAGTAGACGCCGGGGAACGCGGTCGCGAGCCGTGCCGGCAGCTCCTTCGCCGCCCCCTGGTACATGGCCCACGCGATCGCGGTGCCCATGGCCGCTATGAGCCAGGCGAACCCGAATGGCGCCCAGGTCTCCTCGGCGTGGACGAGGTGTCCGATGGCGTGCAGCCGCTCGTTCGCGAGCGCGAAGACCGGCTCGGTATACCTGCCGAAGACATCGGCGAGGTGCTCGGGGATCGGCGCGATCTCCGGGAGCCCGAGCACCGCGGCGACGACGGCGGCGATGGCGAGGACCCAGAGCGGCAGGTACATGACCGGCGAGGACTCGTGCGCGTGCTCGGCGGCGCCGGTGCGCGGTTTTCCGAGGAACGTGAGCACGAACAGGCGCGTCATGTAGAACGCGGTCCCGAGCGCCGCGAGGGTGCCGATCCAGTACGCGGCCGGCCCGGCCCAGTGCACGAGCGGGTTGTGCGAGTGGTGCGCGCCGGCGAGGATCCCGTCCTTCGAGAAGAAGCCGGAGAGCGGGAGGATGCCGGTCGCTGCGATCGTCGCGATGCCGAACGTCGCCGCGGTGTGCGGCATCTTCCTGAGGAGGCCCCCCATCTTGCGGATGTCGGTCTCGTCCCCCATCCCGTGCATCACCGACCCCGCGCCGAGGAAGAGGCAGCCCTTGAAGAAGGCGTGGGTGACGAGGTGCAGGACGCCCGCCCACCAGACGCCGGCGCCGACGCCGATGAACATGAAGCCGAGCTGGCTGACGGTGGAGTAGGCGAGGACCTTCTTGATGTCGGTCTGGACGAAGGCGATGACCGCCGCGAAGAGCGCGGTGGCCGCGCCGACGAGCGTGACCGTCGCCATCGCCGCGGGGGCGAGGCTGAAGAGGTACGCGTTGCGCGCGACGAGGTAGACGCCCGCGGTGACCATCGTCGCGGCGTGGATGAGGGCGGAGACCGGGGTCGGGCCGGCCATCGCGTCGGGCAGCCAGATGTAGAGCGGCAGCTGGGCGGACTTGCCGCACGCGCCGACGAAGAGGCCGAGGAGCGCGAACGTGATCGCGAACTGGAAGGTCTTGCCGGCGAAGAGCCCGCCCTGGATCACGGCGGAGGGGTCGATCGACCGCGCGGCGGCGGTGAGGTCCGTGTAGCTCGCGGTCCCGAAGATCGAGAGCAGGGCGAAGAGGCCGACGAGGAAGCCGAAGTCGCCGACGCGGTTCGTGACGAACGCCTTGCGGCCCGCGAACGCCTTCGCCTCGTCGGTGTACCAGAAGCCGATGAGGAGGTAGCTGCAGAGGCCGACGCCCTCCCAGCCGACGAAGGTGAGCACGAGCGAGTCGCCGAGGACGAGCGTGAGCATCGCCGCGACGAACAGGTTCAGGTAGGTGAAGAACCTCGCGAATCCGGCGTCGTCCTCGTGCGACATGTACGAGGCGGAGTAGACGTGGATGAGCGAGCCGACGCCGGTGACGACCATGATCATCGTCCCGGAGAGCCGGTCGACGAGCAGGCCCCACGAGATCGAGACGATGGCGCGACCTTCCGCCCCGACGACGCTGAACCATGGATCGCCGCGGAAGCGCAGCACCGCGTGCGGATCGCGGACGACCCACGAGAAGGCGATCGCCGAGACGATGAACGACCCGACCATCACGCCGATTGCGACGAGCGCGACGTTCCCCCGCCCGATGCGGCGCCCGAAGACGCCGTTGAAGAGGGCGCCCGCGAGCGGGAGGAGGATGATGGCCCACAAATAGGACTCTGCCGCTGCGGAAGAGGCTACGATCGGGGGCATAGGAGTGGGGCGAAGGATTACCTTCTTGCGTCCGCTTAGACAAGCCTCTTCTCCGTCGAAAACCGCCCGGAGTATGCAGACATGACCGCTCCAAAATCAGCCGGCGCCGCGCCGCTCTCGGAGCTTCGGAAGCTGCCGAAGGCGGACCGGCTGCTCGAGGCGGCGGATCGGGCCGGGCTGCTCGCGCGACTCGGGCACGGGCCGGTGATGGAGGCGATCCGCTCGGATCTCGACCGGATCAGGAAGCAGGTGCTCGGGGGCGCTCCCTGCCCGTCCCCCGAGGCGCTCGAGGAGGCGCTCGTCGTCCGGCTCGCCGGCGCGGCGAGGGGGACGCTCCGGCCGGTCGTGAACGCGACCGGCGTCGTCATCCACACGAACCTCGGGCGCGCGCCGCTCTCCGACGAGGCGATCGACGCGATGCGCCGGGCCTCCGAGGGCTACACGAACCTCGAGTACGACCTCGCCCAAGGCGAGCGCGGGGACCGGCACGGCCACGCCGAGGGGGCGCTTTGCCGGCTGACGGGGGCGGAGGGAGCCGTCGCGGTGAACAACAACGCCGCCGCCGTCATGCTCGCCCTCGCCGCGCTCATGGAGGCGCGCCCCTCGGGGGAGGCGCCGCTGGACGGGCCGCCGGAGGTCGTCGTCTCCCGCGGGCAGCTCGTCGAGATCGGCGGCGGTTTCCGGATCCCCGACGTCCTGCGCCGCTCCGGCGCCACGCTCGTCGAGGTGGGGACGACGAACCGGACGTACCTCGGGGACTACGCCGAGGTCATCCGCCCGCGGACGCGGGTCCTGCTCGCGGTGCACCGCTCGAACTTCAGGATCTCGGGGTTCACCCACGACGCGTCGCTCGAGGAGCTCGTCGGGCTCGCGCGGGCGAGGGACCTCTGGATGGTGGACGATCTCGGCTCGGGCTCCCTCCTCGAGACGGCGCCGCTCGGCCTCGGCGACGAGCCGACGGTGCAGGTGCGCGTCCGCGCCGGCCCGGACCTCGTCTGCTTCTCGGGTGACAAGCTCCTCGGCGGCCCGCAGGCGGGGATCCTCGCGGGGCGCCGCGAGGCGATCCGGCGCGTGAAGCGCCACCCGCTCGTGCGAGCGCTCAGGCTCGACAAGGTGACGCTCGCGGCGCTCTCCGCGACGCTCGCCCACTACGAGCGCGGCGAGGCGGCGGCGCGAATCCCCATCTGGCGGGCGATCGGGCTCGCGCCGGAGGCGCTGCGCGAGCGCGCCGAGCGCTGGCGCGCGGCGCTCGGCCACGCGGGCGAGCGCTGCGAGGTTCGCGAGGCGCGCTCCGCCGTCGGCGGCGGATCGCTCCCGGAGGTGACGCTCCCGACCTTCGTGCTCGCGCTCCCGCCGGGCGACCCGGACGGGCTCGCGGCGCGGCTCCGGAAGGCGGACCCGCCGGTCGTCGCGCGCATCGAGGAGGACCGGGTGGTGCTCGATCCGCGCACGGTGATGCCGTGCGAGGACGACGCGGTCGTCCGCGCCGTCCGCGCCGTCCTGGAGTAATACGAGCGCTGGATGAGGCTGCCCCGTAGCGAGCGGGGGGATCGGGGGGGCGCGAGCTCCGCGGAGGCGGAGCGAGTGGCCCCCCGCCCTCACGGATTGAAGCGGTAGCCGACCCCGCGCACGGTCTCGAGGTGGCGCGGATGGTCGGCGTCATCGCCGACGTGCGATCGCAGGCGCGCGACGAAGTTGTCCACCGTGCGCGCGGTGCCGAAGTAACGCGAGCCCCAGACCGCCTCCATGAGCTGCTCGCGCGAGAAGACGCGATCGGGGTGGGCGACGAAGAACGCGAGCAGGTCGAACTCGCGGCTCGTGAGCTCGAGCTCTCTCCCCTGCGCGCGCGCCTTGCGCGCGTCGAGGTCCACCTCGACGTCGCCCGCCCTGCGCACCGCGCGGTTCGGCCCGGTCTCGCCGCGGGAGCGGCGCCGGCGCAGGAGCGCGTCGATCCGGGCGATGAGCTCCTTCAGCCCGAACGGCTTCACCATGTAGTCGTCGGCGCCGAGGTGGAGCCCCGCGACCTTGTCCGACTCCTGCCCCTTCGCGGAGAGGATGAGGACCGGGAGGTCGGGATCCTCGCTCCGGATCTCCTTCACCACCTCGAGGCCGCCGAGCCGCGGCAGCATCACGTCCACGACGACGAGGTCGGGCTTCTCGCTGCGCGCCATCGCGAGGCCGGTCTCGCCGTCGATCGCGGACCGGACGAGGTAGCCCTCCATCCCGAGGTTGAGCTGGAGCCCGCGGAGGATCGACGGGTCGTCCTCGATGATCAGGATCTTCTCGGCCATCACTGCTGCTCCGCGACCGGCAGCGCGATCGAGAACGTGGCGCCGTGGCCGACCTCGCTCTCGACCGAGATCTTCCCGCCGTGGGCGCCGACGATGTGCTTCACCATCGCGAGGCCGAGGCCGGTCCCCTCGATGGTGCGCGCGAGCGGGTCCTGGGCCCGGTAGAACTTGTCGAAGATCCGCTTGTGCTCGCGCCGCGCGATGCCCGGGCCGTTGTCGGTGATCCGGACGAAGATCGTCGGCCCATCGCGCGTGGCGGTCACGGCGATCTTCTTCTCGACCCCGGTGTACTTGTGGGCGTTGTTGAGGAGGTTCAGGAGCGCCTCGGCGAGCGCCTGCGGGTCCGCCCAGATCCCCGGCAGGTCGGGATCCACGCGCCGGGTCACCTCGGCGCCGCCGAGGAGCCGCTGCGGCTCGAACGCCTGGAGCGCGGCGTCCACGATGGGCTCCACGCGGTTGTGCCGGAGCTGGTAGCTCCGCTTGCCGGACTCCATGCGGGCCCAGTCGAGCAGCCGGTTGATGAGCGTCGAGAGGCGGGCCGTCTCATCGGCGATGATCTCGAGCGCCTCCGACTGCCGCGCCGGATCCTGGATGCGGCCGAGCTGGAGCGTCTCCACGAACATCCGGATCGACGTGAGCGGCGTGCGCAGGTCGTGCGAGACCTTGTTCACGAAGTCGGTCTGGAGCTTCGCGACCTGCGCCTCCCGGTAGAGCACGGCGAGCACCGCCGCGGTGCCGGCGACGGTGGTCGTGACGAGCGCGAGGATGAGCCCGCCGAACAGGTAGTCGCGCGCGACCGACCCGTACACGAGGATGAGGATCCCGACACCGAGCATGAGCCCGGCAGGCACGAACACGAAGGTGATGACGAGCGGGATGACGCGCCGGAGCTTCACGGGTGGCCTCGGGACGACGAGCGCATCTTAGCGGAAGCGCGGGCGATCTGCCGCCCGCGCCCTCCACCGGGCACGTCCCGACGCGTCAACCCGCGGCGCTACGACGGGTGGCAGGCGAGGCACATCGAGTTGTTCGTCCGGTTGTAGTCCCGGTGCTTTCGCACGAACCGCGCCGGGTGCGGACCGTTCGGGTTTCCGGACGCGCTCGCGGTCCCGCCGACCCGGTGGCAGCCGACGCAGGTCGCGGCGGCGCCCTGGTCGTGGCAGCCGGCGCACGCGAGGATGTCGCGCCGCGCGGCGTCGCCGTGGAAGTGGCCGCTCGACCGGTCGGTCGCCCAGCCGACCGGGTGCGGATCGCGCACGGTCGCCGAGAACTTCGAGAGCCCCTGCAGCTCGTGGCACGCCGCGCAGAACGGCGACCCGTGGCAGCGGCGGCAGCTCGCCGGGCTCGCGCCCGCGTCGATCATGTGCCGCGAGACGTAGTCGCCGCGGTGGATGAAAGTCCGGTCGACGCGCTCGGGGAAGATCACCGACGGGCGCGCCGCGGTCGTAGCGGCGGCGTGGCACTCGGCGCAGTAGGTCTGGTCGTGGCACTGCGCGCAGGTCTCGGCGCTCGGCCGCGCCAGCGCGCCGTGGCTGCGGAGCCAGTCGCCCTCGTGCCGGAACGCCGACTCGGGCTTGTAGCCGCGCAGGTCGACGTGGCACGGCATGCAGCGCGCGTTGGCGAACTCCTGCTGGTGGTAGTGGCACGCCGTGCACGTCGCCATCGGCGGGCGCTTCGGCGCGGTGTCGCCCGGCTCGGTGAGCTGCGTGTGGCAGCGCTTGCAGTCGCCGCCGACCTTCGGGAGGTGGTCCGCGTGGGAGAAGGTGAGCCGCGGGGGCGCCGTCCGCGCCGGGACCTTCGCCTTCGGGTCCTTGTCGTGGCAGTCGGAGCAGGGCTTCCGCTTCGACGCGCCCGCGGGCGGGCTCACGTGGCGGACGCCGGCCTCGAGCTTGCGCGCCTCGGCGATGCCGGCGTGGCAGGCGGAGCACGGCACGTCCGCGTCCGCGTGGGTCCCGTGCGGGAAGACGTACGCGGGCTGCGCCTCGGGGGCGCGCTCGGGCGCGAGCTTGCGCGAGCACCCCGCCGCGGCGAGCAGGACGCCGAGGACGATCGGGAGCTTCGAGTTCATCACCGGATCTCCGTCGACCGGTAGGTCTGACCGTAGACGAGCTTCGCCATGACGTCGAACGTCCGCTCGAGGAGGGGCGTCATCCCGGCGCGGCCCGACAGGACCGCGCTGAAGCCCTTCGCGAGCTGGACGCCCGCGGTGAGCGTCCCGGTGACGGCGGTGGACCCGCCGTTCACCTCCTCGCGGAAGAGGTGGCCCAGCACGTCGGCCGCCGCGAAGAACCGCCCGAGCTCGCACCGCCCGAACACCCGGGAGGCGACGTAGCCGTTCTCGAACGCGTCGAGGAACAGCACCTCGATCCCGGCGAGCGTGTGACCGTGCTCCCACTCCGCGGACGCCTCGGCCTCGTGGCCGAGGAAGCTCGAGGCCGACTCCTTCGCGCCGGGCTCGATCTGCAGGTGGTAGGCGCCGCCGAAGGTGACGTTCCTGCCGTACGCGTACGTCGCGGCGAGGCCCACCTCGTTCCGCTCCTCCGCCGAGAACACCGACAGGATCGAGTTCCGCGCGAGCAGGAGCTCGGGCGCGAGGAACCGCCAGTCCGCGTCGACGTGGAGCTTGCGGGTCACCTCCCAGCCGGTCCGGAGCGACGCCTCCGAGAAGCGCCCGTCGTAGACGCTGTAGGCGCCGAGGCCGACCACCGTCACGCCAGCGCCGGGGCGCAGGCGGAAGTCGCCGCCGACCTCGCGCCGCACCGGATCGCCGTTGTCCTCGACGACGTTCGCGGACGCGCCGAGGTCGAGCCCGCGCCCCGGGACGCCCGGGAGCGCGAGCGACCAGCCGAGCCGGCCGCCGAAGGCGAGATCGCCGGGCACCGGGTTCCAGCTCTGCAGCCCGCTGCGCGACGCGAACCGCTGTGAGACGGGCGCGCCCGCGTACCCCGACGCGCGGAAGCCGAGCGGCAGGAGCAGCACCGCCTCGCCGCCGTCGATCTGGATCATCCGCCCGACGCCGGTCGCGACCTGCTCGCGGCCGAGCCGCAGGGTGAGGTGGCGGTCGAGGAGCCGGCCCTGGAGGTAGCCCGTGACGACGTCGCCCGTGAGGGTCGCGCCGGTGCCGGCGTCCCAGCGCCGGTCGGCGAGCTCCCAGGCGCCCCAGGTCGAGACCACGACCTGCAGGTCGTCGAGGACGGGGTTCCGCACGTCGCGCGCGGAGATGGTGAGGATCTCGAAGGCGGGCGCGACGGTGACGAGCTCGGGCTTCTGCCCGGCCACGCCGCCGCGCGTCTGCTGGCTCGTGTTGAGGAGCGTGGTCGAGCTGACCTCGACCGTGTCGGCGCGGACCGCCGCCGCGGCGAGACAGGCCGCCGCTGCGAGAATGACACGTCTCGAAACTCCCATCGGGACTCCCCTCCCCCGCGCGGCGCGACGCCGAGACGGCGTGCGCCTGAGACGAGACGTGGGCGGACCCGGAAGGATCCGCCCGCGTCGCTACGGTCAAGCCGCCGGGGACGGAGTCCCGTCCCCGGCGACGCTCAGCCTACTGTATGTGCAGGGCGCTCAGCCTACTGATTGTGCACGTCCTGGATCGCCGCGACCTTGCCCTTGCCGTGGCACATCAGGCAGGTCTCGGTCGTCCCCACGACGGCGGAGAGCGGCTCGTACATCTGGCCGCCGAACTGGGCGATGTGGCCCTTCGCCAGCTCCGAGTCGTGGCACGCGACGCACGCCGCCGCGATCGGCGAGGTGACGAGGGTCGTGAGGCCCGTCGCGGCGAGCGCCGGATCCCACCACGTGCCGCTCGAGGCCGTGAACGAGAACCCGGTGCCGTAGTTGGTGACGTGCCGTGAACGAGAACCCGGTGCCGTAGTTGGTGACGTTGTCCACCGCGACGTACGGGGAGAACGCGAAGGAGGTCGGGCTCGCCGGGTCGAACTTGCCAGTCGCATCGACGCTCGGGAGCAGCGACTCGAGCGCGGAGGCGTTCGCGCTGTAGTCGAACGTCGAGTCACCAGCCGCCGTCTGATCGAGGTGGCAGGTCGTGCACCGCCTCAGGATGCCCGGGAACGTGACCTCCGCGAACGTGTCCGTCGCGGAGACCGCGTGCCAGGTGAACGGCACCTCGCGCTTCGCCCCGCCGTGGATGGCGTGGATGAAGTCCTTGGCGTTCGCGGACCAGCCGCTGCTCGTCCGGTTCGGCGTGTGGCAGAACGCGCAGGTCGGCGCGTCGTTCCGCTGCCCGGCGTGGAACGTCGGGATCGAGCCGAGCTGGTCGTGGCAGGCGTTGCACTTCGCGTTCGACACGATCGTGCGGCGGGCGGTGTGGTTCTTCGCCGTCTTCCAGACGTTCGGCGCCGCGACGACGAGGCCGCCTTCCTTCTTCTGGAGGACGCGCGGGGTCGGCGAGTTGCAGAGCACCGTCACGCCGCCCCCGATGGTCGGACCGCACGTCACCGCGGCACCCGTCGCGTTGTACGGGTACATCGGCACGTTCGTCTGCGTGAGCGGCTGCGTCGACGTGAGCGAGTACGAGTACCCGACGCCGCCGGTGAGGAGCCGTGCCGAGGCCGGGACCTTGCCGTTCGTGATCGTGGCCGTGTACCAGCCGCCCGTCGCCGGCGTCGTGCCGGACGCCGCCTTCGTGACCGGGCCGGTCAGAGTGGCGTTCGTGCCCTTCCAGACGTTCTTCAGGTACGCGCTGATCGTCGAGTTCCAGTCGGCCGGCTTCTCGATGCCGCTCTGGGAGACGGCGAACGCGAAGTAGATGCTCGAGGACCCGACGTAGTAGTCCATCATCTCGGTGGACGTCGTCGGGTTGAAGGTCACGAAGTCCGCGACCAGGTTCGGCTCCTGCTTCATCATCCGGAACACGATCTGCGGGTTCGAGGCCGCGGTCGTCGTGACGCTGTCGACCTCGTACCAGATCTTCGCGGCGTTCGCGGGGAGCGCGTTCACGGCAGGGAGCCAGCCCGCGTTGGTGTTGGCGTTGCCGGAGGTCGTGTTCGCGTAGGAGCTATCGATGTTCGGGGCGGCGACCGGCGTGTGATAGCCGGCGATCGTCGCCGCCGGGTGGCAGCCGTTGCAGCCCGTCGAGCCGGGGGCGCCGGTGATGTCGTTGTCGATCTGTACGAAGTGGCCCGTCCGCGCGTTCAGCGACTGGCCGGTGAAGGTGATGCCGTCGTGGCAGGCGCCGCAGGCGCGGCGGCTCGGGACGTCCTTCCAGTTCGTCGACCGGCCGTTCGTCTTGTGGCACTTCGCGCAGTTGCGGACGTCCTGGGGATAGGTGACCTCCCAGGGCTTCGCGACCGCGCGGTAGGTGCCGCCCTTCAGCGTCAGCTCCTCACCCATGTGGATCTTGTGGATGAAGACCGGCAGGTTGAAGGTCGACTCGCCGTTCAGCTTGACGAGGTTTGGTCGTTGTGGCAGAGCACACAGACGGAGACCAGGTAGCGCGAGCCGCCGTGGAAGCCGGTGCTCTGGCCGGCCTTCGCGCGGAAGGCGCCATGGCACTGGAGACACGCCGCGCCGTCCACCGTCTCCTGGTCGTTCACCGGCTTCACCTCGCCCGTCGCCGGCACGAAGTCGAAGACCGCGTTCATGGGCGCGTACGGGTTACCGGAGGTGTAGATGAGCGCCACGACGCGGTGGATCCGCGTCGGCTCGTAGGTTGTGCCGGCGGTCGCGCCGGCCGTGATGTCCTTCGCGAACTTGAACGCGTAGGTGCCGTCGCCGTTGTCCGTCATGACCGCGCCCGCCGTGGTGGGCGTCTCGTAGGACGACGTGCTCGC